>Ga0081538_10001582_pt1 | contig 23370 bp, 15 predicted proteins | sample TabmetS5T2R1_FD_71022 | JGI IMG/M metagenome (GOLD analysis project Ga0081538, IMG submission 71022) | Tabebuia heterophylla rhizosphere microbial communities from the University of Puerto Rico - S5T2R1 | ecosystem: Host-associated > Plants > Roots > Rhizosphere ... | reverse complement strand
CAGCGAGAGGGGACGGGCGCTTAACGGTGCGGCACTCAACATTGTCTGTGGAACCATGGATTACTAGGAACTCGCCGGGAAGCCCCCTATCCAGGAGTGAGCGCAGTATATTTTCCGCGCCCCCAGTTTGCAACAAAAAAGCTCATCGAAGGCCAGCACTAGGTAATTCCTATAAGGGAAACGTATCGATGGAAGGACCTACGGGTCTCAATCCTCCCGTGACAGGGGCAATTCAAGTCAGGCACGCACATCTTCCTCATTTCCCCTCGTGGCGATGCGTCACAATGCTGCTCTTTCTTTTCATGTGGTCCGCTGACCCAGTCTTCGCGATCTCTCCTGCTGTCTCAGACGTTTCATCTCCCGAGCAACACTTGGTGCAGGGCTGGAGGTGGTTCCAGCAAGGGGCCTTCGACCAGGCGATTACCAGTTGGATGGAGGCCGCCCGCTTATACGGGCGAGCCGGCAACCCCAACAAACAGAGTGAAACGCTGACCTACCTCTCTCGGGCCTATCGGTCGATCGGCCAGCACAGGCAGGCCTTGCAAAACCTCGAATCCACCCCTGCTCTAGTTAAATCGCTGTATCGCTGGCAGTGGCAAACGGGACGTCTACTCAAAGCGCTGGGCAAAATCGATGACGCCATCTCGGCATACGGACGGGCAGTAGCCACTTTTTAACCTATTCGTCAAGGGCCGTATATTAGCTATGTAAGTACGGGTTCGTCGTTCCGTGAATCCATAGGTCCTGTCTACTATGAGCTACAGTGATGCAATTAAAGATTCCAGGGTTTTGGATCACGTGCCTACCCCCTGCCTTCTCGGTGTGTAGAACTAACCAGCGCCATCAAATCTGATCAACCTCTGTAAAGATCTGAAAAGTCAGGTTGAATTCTATCGCTTAGGCTGCCCATGCCTCTCTGCGGTTCAGCCTTACGCATCCTCCTTCTGACTTTGCCGCCATGACTCTCAAGTGCACACCGCGCTTGCAGCCGTATTGCCTTGATTGCCCGAGTTGGCACAGCGCTTGCCCTACAGTGATGCAACTAAATTATCCCGGTTTCCGACCCCCTGAAAACTCGGATCTGACGCGGGGGTGCTTCCCTAAAAACCGGGAATCTTTGCTTGGATTACTGTAGCAGACCTGCTCTGGCAAAGTGCCGCCTCGATGCAGGCGTATGACCAGTATGAGCCATACTTGATTAAAGCGCGGGAAACTGTAGAATTGCTGAAGGCTGCCAAGTTACGCGATTACTTCCGAGACGATTGCGTGGATGCGGCCCGATCCCGCGTCACGCGCCATGAAACTGTCTCCCAAGGCGCGGTCATCGTCTATCCGATCCTCCTGCCGGAGGGCACAGAGTTGCCGGTGAGCCTGCCGACTGGCCTGAAGCGACTTGCGGTGCCGGTGGGAGCGAACGCCCTCATGCACGAGGTCAGGGGGTTTCGCCAGAAACTGGAGGAACGGACCACTGGAGAATACCTTCCCCACGCCCAAAGGCTATACGACCGGCTAGTTCGCCCGCTCGAAACCGAGGAGTTGAGGGATGAACTGTTCACCATCATGCCTATCGCCTCTCATGGACGATTCGAGGGCGACATTGCGAAGACGTTTCCGCTACCCTTCGACGACAAACTTAGGATGGAGCGCCTCGATCAGTTTGTGGCCCTTTGTCGGTTTCGCGACGAGCCTCTCGAATTGCTGGCTTTGAGCGCCTGCGAGACGGCTACGGGTGATGATCGTGCAGCGCTGGGCCTGGCTGGCGTTGCCGTCAAAGCCGGCGCTAGGAGCGCCCTTGTTGCGCTTTGGCATATTGATGATCGAGCATCTTCGACCCTGATCGCAGAGTATTACCAACTCCGAGAGCCATCGGTTTCCCGAGTTATCGCGCTGCAGCGTGCCCAATTGAAACTACCGCATGATCCGCGCTATCAACATCCAGGCTACTGGTCTCCGTTTTGGCTAATCAACAACCGGTTGTAAAGGGGGCTATGCGCCATGAGCTCCTTGCGTCGACTCATACGATCTCCATTCGCCGCCTGCATACTGGCCAGCGCCCTAGTTTTTCTTTGTATTATCAGCCTACGCCGAGCCGGGAGCCTCGAATCGCCAGAGCTTGCCGCCTATGACTGGTATATCCGCTTACGACCAGATGTTTCGGTGTCGGACTCTCGGATCGTTCTCATCGCCATCACGGAACGTGATATTCATAACCAGGGGCGCTGGCCACTCGCCGATGGCACCCTGGCGCAGGTGCTAGAGATGCTGACGCAATACCAGCCACGCGCCATCGGCCTGGATATTTACCGGGACATTGTCGTCCCCCCGGGGCGTGAGGAACTGGATGCGATCTTGACCCGAAATCGCCACATCATTGCAGTGACGAAATTAGGGGAAGGTGGGTCGGATGGCATACCGCCTCCCCCTGTGCTTCAGCAGACGGATCAGGTCGGCTTCAGTGATATCGTCGTTGACCGTGGCGGTATTGCCCGTCGGGGTCTGCTCTTCCTGGATGATAGCGACAGAGTGGCCTATTCCCTTGCGCTGCGGTTGGCGCTGCTGTACATGCGGGCCGAAGGCATCAGGCCACAACCCGACCCAGCCAATCCACAGCATATCCGCCTGGGACAGACGACCATACGGCCGCTTGAAATGAATGATGGCGGATATGTCGGCGTGGATGCACGAGGGTATCAATTTTTGCTCGATTTCAAGGGTGCGCGAAGGGCATTCCCATCCTTTTCCTTGACGACGCTCCTGGCCGGGGAGATCGATCCACGGGCGATCAAAGATAAAATCGTGCTGCTGGGAGTCACGGCTGAAAGTGTGAAAGACTTTTTCTACACCCCCTACAGTCGAGGCCTGCAAACCGATCAGCAAATGTCGGGGATCGAATTACACGGGCACATTGTTAATCAATTGCTCAGATTCGCGCTTGACGGTAACTCACCCGTAGCAACCGCGAGCGACCTGCATGAAGAGGCCTGGATCCTGCTCTGGAGCATGATGGGAGGGGCGCTCGGCCTTTGGGTGCGCTCCCCCTGGCGCTTTGTGCTATTGGCCGTAAGCGGCCTGCTGCTTCTCGCACTCACTGCCTATGTCGCCTTTTTAAGTGGATGGTGGATTCCGTTAGTACCGCCCGCCTTGGCCTGGCTGATCTCTGCTGCTGTCGTTACCGCCTATATGTCGAACCAAGAAAAGCGACAGCGGGCACTGCTGATGCAACTCTTTACGAAATATGTCCCCAACAAAGCGGTTGCTGAGATCATCTGGCAGCAACGGGACCAACTTTTGGACGGTGGCCGGCTGCGCTCGCAAAATTTAACCGCGACCGTATTATTCACAGATCTGAGCGGGTTTACCACGATGGCTGAAAGCCGCGACCCGCAGGCGGTCATGGATTGGTTGAATGCATACATGGAAGCGATGGCCCAGCATGTGATTGAGCATGGAGGCGTGATCGACAAGTACATAGGTGATGCCATTATGGCAATCTTTGGGGTGCCACTGCCTCGAAAGACCGATGCTGAGATCAGCCGTGACGCAGCCAATGCCGTGCATTGTGCCCTGGCGATGGAGCGGAGGCTCAGGCAACTCAACAGCTCTTGGCAGGAGCAGCATCTGCCGACTATCGGGATGCGTATCGGGATTTTCACCGGGCCCCTGGTGGCGGGTAGTCTAGGGAGCGCCCAGCGATTGGAGTACACAGTCATCGGGGATACCGTCAACACCGCCTCAAGGCTTGAGAGCTTCGATAAGGACCTGTTCGCCCTCGATGGTCTCAACAGCCCTTGCCGTATCATCATTGGCGAAGCCACGTTGCATCGGCTAGGTCAGCAATTCGAGACGCAACATCTTGGTGAGGTGAGCTTAAAAGGGAAGGACCAGAAGATCGCTGTATACGGCGTTATCGGTCGAGCAAACGACAGCTCCGGCAATGTGATTCAGGAGGACAGGTGATGAGGTGCGCCAAGATAGCAGCCTGGATTATCCTTGGAGGACTTACCTGCGTGCTACCGTGGACTAGCGTTGCATTGGATAGCCAAAGCGGACAGCCAAGGCGACAAGGCATCAAATCCCAAAACGAGCCTTCGGCTGCTGCTGAAATGCCGGAGTATATCCCCCCCCGGCGCAGCGCGCCGGGGGGTCGTGTGGGAGCTAGCACGCGCGGGAGGGACACGCCGCCCACGCTGTCTCCGCTCGCACCAGACCATACCGGCCTGACCATCCAAGAACAGCCTTCCTTGTACTGGTACCTCTCGAGACCGACGAGCTACCCTGTCGAATTCACCATCATCGCCGATGGGGCCAGACAACCCCTCTTAGCAAGACGCCTCAGCGACTCGCTCCGGCCCGGCATGCAACGCGTTCGGTTAGCCGATTACGGCGTCCGCCTGTCAGTCGGCGTGCCGTATCGGTGGTCTGTGGCAGTGGTCGTGGATCCTGACAACCGCTCCCGAGACGTCATTGCGGGTGGGACCATCGAACGCGTTGCGCCCCCAGCGGAGCTCCGCGCGAAATCGGCCCGCGCGGGGAAAACACGAGCTCCCTATATCTATGCTGAGGCCGGCCTGTGGTATGACGCCTTGACAGCCATCTCGGACCTGATCGATGCTGCACCTGAGGATCGGACGCTCCGCCAAGGGCGCGCCTCGCTGCTGGAGCAGGTAGGTTTGCCGCAAATTGCTGAGCTTGACCTGCGCCCCAGTCGCACCCAATGAGGCTGGAGCGTATCCAGGTCGGAGCCCACCGAACGCGCGAGCGCGGGGGTGAAGTGACCATAGCGACATACAGTTGAAACCGTGCATTTGGGGGACACAGCGTTGAAGCACCGTGGCCACCCGCTGCGTCATGGAGGCCGCGAATCAGATAAAGGCGCGGGTCAACGAGGCCCGCTCCTGCCAACACGTGTTCGCCGAGAGGTCCTCCTTGGCCCAGCGGATCTAGGCTTCGGCTGCCTTCAACTCCGGGCTCTAGCGTGGCAGGCGAGGGGGCTCGATTCGATCACGTGCCAACGCAGCCTCCACCACAGCCCCCTTATGGCGGGGGCGTTGTCGAACACCAGGCGGGATATGCTTAATGTGGCGAGCGATGAGGGTTCGCTTTCTCATTGACATCGACCCTGCTGAATGGTAGAAGGGGGCATTTAAAGCGGGATTGGAAGAGCGAGCGATGCGAGTACGCTTTTGGGGCACGAGAGGCTCAGTTCCAACGCCGGGGCCGGCCACCACCCGATTCGGTGGTAACACTTCTTGTGTAGAGGTCGTCGCCGCCGACGGCACCTGCGTGGTGTTGGACTGCGGTACCGGCGCGCGGGAGCTTGGCCTGGCCCTGCTCGCCGCGGGCCCGCCGCCGATCCACATACTGCTGAGCCACACCCACTGGGACCACATCCAGGGCTTTCCATTTTTCGCCCCCGCCTACTTGCCCGGCGCCATCGTTAATGTTTACGCCACGCCTGGCCTGGAGCGTACCTTGGAGGAAACACTCTCAGGGCAGATGCAGCACACCTATTTCCCCGTTCGCCTCAGCGAGCTCAGGGCCCGGATCGCCGTTCACGAAGTGGGGGAAGGCACCTTCCGTGTTGGCGGGATCACTATCCACTCTCAGTATCTCAACCATACCGCCCCCGGCCTGGGCTATCGCCTGGAAGTGGGGGGCGTCAGCGTCGTCTACGCCACTGACCACGAGCCGTTCTGGTGGGAAGGACCGACGGCAGCGCCCGCTGAGCGGCTGCTCCATCCGGGTGATCGCCGCCACCTCGAGTGGATGGCGGGTGCCGACCTGGTCATCCACGACGGGCAGTTCACCGACGCCGAGTTTCCCGCCAAGCGCAACTGGGGCCACAGCTCGGTAGAGTATGCTACAGATCTGGCCATTCTGGGCGGAGTCAAGCGCCTGGTCTTATTCCACCACGACCCAACCCGTAGGGACCAGGTAGTGGCCCGCTTAGCCCAGCGCATGCTCCGCCGGGCACGCAAGCATGGCTCTAACCTGGAGGTTCTCGGCGCGGCCGAGGGGCTAGACCTCGAGTTGCCGGAAACTGCTGCTCCGTCACGGGGGACCGTGGCTGGCACCCCACCGGTTGTCACCCGCGGGTGCAGCGTCATGCTGACTGGGGGTGACGAGGTGGAACTAGCGGCGGTGCGGCGGGCACTGGAGCCGGACGGCTATCGGTTCGTCACGGCCGCATCTGTAGAGCGCCTGGATGACGAGCTGGCTCGTGAACGCCCGGACCTGCTCATCCTAGCCCCGAGGCCGGACGAAGAATCACCGGTTGCGCTGGCTCAGCGGTTACGGGCTGAACGGCCGGTGGGCGACCTGCCCATCATCATTCCAGCCCGCGAAGTCGGCCCGGACGCAGCGGGACTGCTCAGCCTCGGCACGGACATTGTCCTCCGCCCATGGTCTGCCCCGATGCTACGGGCACGCCTCAGGGCCTGGTTGGGCCGCTCAGCCGTCCTCCAGCCGGCACGGCCGGCGCGGACGCCCCGGCAACCGCGCTCCACCGGCCAGCAGATCCCAGCCCTCTTCCGGGGCCTATCCACCCGTGCGCTGGTGCTCTTTCTTGACAGCTCCCGCCCAGTTCGCCTGCTACCTGGCGAGTTGCTAGTCCATGAAGACCAGCCGGCCTCCGGCGTATACTTGATCCGCACCGGCACGGTGTCGATCTCCATCACCGGGCCGGACGGGCGGCAGATCCACCTTGGGACGGCCGGACCGGGTGATCCCATTGGGGAGTTGGCCGCCCTGGGTGGCGGCCACCACAGCGCCACCGTCGTTGCGCTGCGCCCGGTCGTGGCTGACCACATACCGCAGGACGCCTTCCTCGCCACCCTAGCGGCATCGCCGGAGGCCATGCTGCGGTTATTACGCTTACTGACGGCGCGGCTGCGCGTCAGCGACAGGCGGATCATGGAGTTGGCCTCAACCGGGTTGTACAACCGCGTGATCCAGCTTTTGCTCGAGGGGAGCGGTAATGCCGCCGGCCCGACTGGCCTCGATGCCGCTTCCCTGGCCCGCCGCGTCAAGGACGGCTCTGAGCAGCTGCGCCGCGCAGTGATGCTGCTCGAAGCGCAGGGCCTCGTGCGCACTGGCCGCAAGGGGGTTGAGGTATTAGACCCGCAGGGTCTTCGCCGACTCATAGGTCAAGACGACGCAGCCAGTGGCCAGAGCTAATGCCTCTGCCCGCTATAGCAGAGTGTGGCAGAAAGATACGGTATCCTTGAGAAGAAACGACCAAGTCTGTGAGTCGCCGGCCACCAAATTCTTCAAGCACGATGTTCACATCGCTGTGGCGATGGTGAAGAGGGCTCGTTACAGCTATCAGCTGTGGAAGGAGGCAAACTCCCGCACTCCAATCAGCCCTTGCCAACACCTTACATAGGCCACCACCTCCAAGCGTCCTTCCAGATCGGCCGCCGCAACCACCGCAGTCCTTCCGCATGGCACTCATGCTTTCATCTCCGACCACCGGCCGCAATCAGAACGCCCGATGCATGAACGACCGCGGGATACATCCCTCCCTATCATTGGGGTAATTGCCGTTGGGTTCTCGCATGATGCCCAATCCCTGAGCCAGGGCCATGAGGAGAAGATGTTCATCTGGGAATTCGCCAATGGTATCAGAGACGCAGGAGAAATGGTGGTAACAGCGGTTTCACTGCAAGGCACCGTAGAGTCACAAAGCGTGGGTGAAACGCTGGGTCTTCGTCGCTTTTGATACTAATGACGAAGTCCTTCAGGTACTGGTACGATTTATCGGCGTAAGGTATGGCCTCACCGATAGATTTGGACGTGTAACAGGCTTCGCCCGATGCCGATCGAGCCAGGCCCTCACGCCACGGCGCGTGTCGCCCCTGCCTGCGACGAACCCGTTCCAGGGGTCTTGCCCGGGTCCAGCTGGGACATCTGCTGACGGCGGTGGGCCTCCACGTGCTGCGGCTCGGCAAGCGGTTCCTGGAGACCTCGCGTGCCAAGACCCATCTCACGCCGTTCGCCCGGCTAAGGGTGGATCGCACCACAACATAACCCCATCAGACTTCGCCATCAGTATCGCTTTTTGAGGCCATGGGATAGGCCTTCTGCCTGCCGCCGTTGGGTGCTGGCAGAGGATAGCGTCTGCTCCTAGTGTGTCGGCCTGGCGCTCTCCGGTGCAGGTGTTGATGCCGTGTGTGGCAGCAGGCATCGCAGCACTGGAGCGGTCGCCATGGTGGTCACCAGTGCCATCAGCACCATCATGGCAAAGAGCGTCGGCGAGATGACCCGGAGGTCCAGCCCGATGTTGAGCACGATCAATTCCATGAGTCCCCGCGTGTTCATCAATGTGCCCAACGCGGCGGCGGCGCGCCACCCCATGCCGGTCAGACGGGCTGCCACGAGTGCGCCCCCGAACTTGCCCAACGTGGCGATCAGGATGATCAGGGCGCAGATCGTCCACTGGTCCAGGCCCGACACCAGATCGATCCGCGTCCGCATCCCGGTGAAGGCAAAGAAGGCCGGGAGGAGCAGGATCGTGACCAGGTGTTCGAGCTGGCGGGTCAAGGTCCGTGCGACGGTGCTCTCGTGGGGAATGACCGCCCCGAGCAGGAAGGCGCCGAAGATGGCATGGATGCCGATAACCTCGGCGGTGAGCGCGGACAGGAGCAAGGCTACGAAGACCACCGCAACCGCGCTGCGCGGCAGCGGTTCCGTGTTCCACCGCGAAGCGACACGGCGCAGCAGTGGGCGCGCGATCAGCAGCACGCCGGCGATATAGCCGAGCGCCCCAGCCGTGACCAGAAGCCCTTCGCCGACCTGCGCCCGGGCGATGCCTACGACGAATGCTAACAGGCACCAGGCGGTCACATCGTCGGTGGCGGCGCAGCCGAGGGCGACGACGCCCAACTCGGTCCGGGTCATGCCGCGGTCGGTCAGAATCCGCGCCAGCACGGGAAAGGCGGTGATCGACATGGCCACGCCGATGAACAGCGCGAAGCTGGTGAACGGGACGTCGCGATTAGAGAGCCGCGGATACAGGGCTACGGCCGACAGCGTCCCGAGGAGGAAGGGTAGGAGGATGCTCGCATGCGACGTGGCCACTGTCGTATGCACGCGGTGTGTAAGCAGGCTGACATTGAGTTCCAGCCCGACCAGGAACATATACAAGATGACGCCGAGCTGCGCGATCAGGCCGAGGAAGGGCGCGACTGCGGGCGGCAAGATCCACCCAGAGAGCTCCGGGCCGAGCAGCGAGGGCCCGAGCAGAATGCCGGAGACCACCTCGCCGATCACAGGCGGCTGACGCAGATAGGCAAAGAGCTTGGCCAGGAGCTGCCCTGTGATGATGACGGCCGCGAGCGCCACGAGGACGTGCAAGAGGACAGCGGCCGGCTGGTCGGTCACGTCGGCGAACGATGCGACGGGAGCCGCCGGCGGGGCCATCAGCATTTCACCATACCCGCGAATGAGGAGAAAGGCGCCGGTGGTGCCAAGGACCATGACGCTGTAGCCGACCACTGACCAGAAGAGCGCCTGATTGTGCGATCGCTGGGCGGCAGCGCTCGTCCCACGACCAGCGTCCTTCGCCTGCATCATGCATCTCCCACGGTGACCCACTCCATCCGTCAGCAGGTCGGCCTCGGCTCCAGGCAAGTCATGCGCCACGTGTGGCGCGTACCACCAAGAGCCTCCTGCGCCATAGATGAGCCCCCCTCTCGCTATGCCACCTATGTTTAGTCCCAGGGTGTGATGGCTGGGTTGGCGGTAAAGCGTTCCGGCTCTTTCCGCCAGGATTTGCAGATGTACTCATGAGGTGTAAGTCCTTTGAGCGTTTTGAGTCGCTTCGCGAAATTATAGGCCATCAGGAAGGCCCGCAGATGTTCCTCTAGGCCGGGGCGATGAGGTGGGCTTCGAGGCGCCGATTCACTCAAAGGCCTGGATGTCAATCAAGCCATTGACAAAATCCCTGCAAGAGCGCTTGTTTGCCTTGACATCGGCGAGATGCCTTTGATAACGTGGCGATTTACCGATTCAGGCAATGAGGTCTACGGCTTCGGTATCACCTAGATTTGGCCCAAGAGCTTTTTTGTAGCCGGTTGGACTTTGGCTATTGAGGTCCGGAATAGTCGATCGTTGTTGCCCTATGTAATGATCCACTATTTGAGATCAAGCAAACACAGTATCATGCGCGAGAATAATGGAGCTCCCAAGCTACAGGTTCAGGATATCCACATTGATTTCGGCGGTCTACGGGCCCTCCTGGGGGTGAGCGTCGATGTACACGAGGGCGAGATCGTGGCCATCATCGGCCCCAATGGCGCCGGGAAAACCACGCTCCTGAATGCCATTAGCGGCGTCTATCACCCCTCCCGAGGGCGTATTCTGTTGGATGGACAGGACCGGACGTTTCTCCCCCCCAGTCGCGTCGCCACGCTCGGCATCGCGCGCACGTTTCAGAACGTGGCGCTGTTCCGCGGCATGAGCGTGCTCGATAATATCATGGTCGGACGCCACTGTCATATGCGGACCGGGGTGCTGTCGGCGGGGCTCTTCTGGGGTCTGGCGCAGCGCGAGGAAGTCCGTCACCGCGCCGCAGTGGAGCGCATCATCGATTTCCTGGAGATCAATCATCTCCGCAAAGCCCCGGCGGGGACGCTGCCCTATGGCTTTCAGAAGCGCGTCGAACTGGGGCGGGCGCTGGCCGCTGAACCGAAGCTGCTCCTTCTTGACGAACCCATGGCAGGCATGAATCTCGAAGAAAAGGAAGACATGGCGCGCTTCATCCTGGATGTGAACGATGAGTGGGGCACCACGATGGTGCTGATCGAGCATGACATGGGTGTCGTGATGGATATCTCCCACCGCGTGGTGGTGCTCGACCATGGGGAGAAGATCGCTGAAGGCACGCCGGACCACGTCCGCGCCGACCCGGTAGTGGTTCGCGCCTACCTCGGCGAGGCTGCCGGCGGCATGCGAGGAGGCTGAGCGTGTCCGCAGTCGGCGACACCCTCCCGAAACTGCTGCTGGCGAATGCGCAGCGCTATGGTCGCCGGAAGACGGCCATGCGAGAGAAAGCGTATGGTATCTGGCAAGCTTACAGTTGGTCGCAATATCTGGAACAGGTCAGGGAGTTCGCGCTCGGGCTCGCCAACCTCGGTTTTCAGCGCGATGATAAGCTGGCCATCATCGGGGACAATCGCCCCCAACTGTACTGGGCGCTGGTGGCGGCTGAGGCGCTCGGGGGCATGCCGGTTCCCATCTATCAAGATGCCATCGCCACGGAGATGCAGTACGTCATCGACCACTCCGACGCGCGTGTGGTCCTGGCCGAAGACCAGGAGCAAGTGGATAAGGTCCTGGAGATGCGGGACAGGCTGCCCAAGGTCGAGTATGTGATCTACGACGACCCTAAGGGGATGCGCCATTATTCCTCTCCGGGTCTGCTGAGCTTCGCCCAGGTTCAGGAGCAGGGCCGTCTCTTTGGTCAAGCGCATCCAGGCTATGTCGAGGCAGCGGTGGACAAAGGACAGGGGGAGGACCTGGCGATCATCAACTACACCTCAGGGACCACCGGCGTCCCCAAGGGTGTGATGTTGACCCACCGCAACCTCATCGCGACGGCGGCGAGCTATCTCCAGGTCGACCCCGTTAGCGCGGGCGACGAGATCATGGCCTACCTGCCGATGGCCTGGATCGGCGACACCTTCTTCTCCGTCGTGCTGTCTTTCCTCACGGGCGCAGCCGTCAATTGCCCCGAAGATCCGACCACGGTGCGCCAGGATTTCCGGGAAATCGGACCGACGATGACTTTCGCCCCCCCGCGCATCTGGGAAAATCTGCTGTCACAGGCACAGGTCAAACTGGGCGATGCCGGCTGGCTGCAACGTACCCTCTGCCAGTTTTTTCTCGCGGTCGGCATGCAGGCCGCCACACAGCGTATGGAGGGGAAGCCCGGCTCACTGCGGCTGCGGCTCTTGACGCAACTCGGCCGATGGTTGGTCTATGGGCCGTTGCGGGACCAGCTCGGGCTACGACGCCTCCGAGCGGCCACCACGGGTGGCGCGGCCATCGGGCCTGAGGTCATTCAGTTCTTCCGCGCCATCGGGGTGAACCTCAAGCAGCTCTATGGGATGACCGAGTGCTCAGCGCCGGCGACGGTCCAACGGGATGGTGCGGTGAAGCTCGATAGCGTCGGGCCGTGCATCCCTGGCGTGGAGGTGAAGATCAGCCCCAGCGGCGAAGTGCTGCTGCGGTGTCCGGGGCTCTTTGTCGGCTATTACAAAGCCCCAGAGGCAACCCATGCGGCGCTTCATGATGGATGGCTGGCCACGGGCGATGCAGGCTTTGTCGATCCGGACGGCCATCTGGTGATCATCGATCGCGTTAAAGACGTCTCACACCTGCTCGACGGCTCGGTCTTCGCGCCGCAGTACATCGAGAACCGGCTGAAATTCAGCCCCTACATCAAGGAAGCCGTGGCGGCGGGGCACGAACGGCCCTACGTCGTCGCGATGATCAATATCGACTTGGAAGTTATCGGTAACTGGGCTGAAAAGCGCGGCATCCCCTACGCGGGCTACGCCGATCTGGCGCACAACCCCGAAGTCTATGAGCTCATTTTGCATGAGATCCAACGGGTGAATGCCAGCCTCAACGCGCCGCTGCGCATCAAAAAGTTCGTGCTGCTGCACAAGGAGCTGGACCCCGATGACGCCGAGATCACCCGTACGCGTAAGCTGCGGCGTCGCTTTGTCTACGACAAGTATCAGGAGATCATCGACGCCATGTATGCGGAGGGTATAGCCGAAGTCAAAGTGCGGGCGACCGTGACCTACGAGGATGGACGCACGTCTGAGACCGAACGCTCGCTGAGGATCTGTGCGGTCGTCGACGGAGGGACATAGCCGATGTCTGGTGACCTCTTATTCGCGGTCGAGCTCGGGGTCAGCGGCGTGCTTGTGGGCGTGATGTATTCCCTGGTAGCTTTGGGGTTTGTATTGATTTACAAAGCCTCGGCAGTGTTCAACTTTGCGCAAGGGGCCATGACACTGTTCGCCGCCTTGGCGCTGGCCGGGTTCATCCCCTATCTCGGCCTGGTGGGGGCGCTGGTCGCAGTGTGTCTCCTGATGACGTTGCTGGCGCTGGGCATTGAACGCATCATCCTGCGTCCCCTCGTCGCCAGGCCCCCGCTGTCGCTGTTCATGGCCACCATCGGGTTAGGCTTTTTCCTGGAGGGCTTCTCCCAAGCGTTGTGGGGCACACAGCCGAAGGGGCTCGACATCGGCATCCCCGACACCCCCTTCGACGTGGCGGGGATTTTTATCAGCCGCTTGGACTTGGTGGGCGCCATCGTCGCCGCCGTGCTGGTGTTGGGACTGGTCTGGTTCTTTCAGCGAACGACCACGGGGCTCGGCCTCCGAGCCGTGTCCGACGATCATGAGGCGGCGCTCGCGGTCGGCATCCCGCTCAGGCAGGCGTGGACGGTGACCTGGGCCATCGCTGGCATGGTGGCCGTGGTGGCGGGGATTCTGTGGGGGACTCGCCTGGGGGTACAGTTCAGTCTGTCACTGGTGGCCTTGAAAGCGTTGCCGGTGCTGATCATCGGCGGGCTCGAAAGCATTCCAGGGGCCATCATCGGTGGGCTGATCGTCGGGGCGACTGAGAGGTTGGTAGGTGGGTTTATCGATCCCCACGTTGGCGGCGGGGTCAAGGATTTTTCGCCGTATCTGTTGGCGCTGGTGTTTCTCATCTTTCGTCCCTATGGGCTATTTGGGAGGGAGATCATTGAGCGGGTCTAAAAGGTCGCCATTTCATTACCCGTCTTCTCAAGGTTCCCATGTTTTATCGTGAGACCGGCGTTTTCCGCGAGTCGTATGCCGCAGACATGGCCCTCTTCCCCATCCCTCTGGATCGGTGGGGAGTGCTGGTCCTGTTGCTGTTTGCTATCCTGGGAGTCCCCTACCTCACCAGTCAGTACTGGATGGGCAGCTTGATCATCCCCTTTTTGATCTTCGCGTTATCCGCCCAGGGGCTCAATTTTCTGACGGGGTACGCGGGGCAACTCTCGTTGGGACACGCGGCTTTCATGGGTGTCGGCGCTTATGGTGCGGTCATTCTCTACGCCCGCTATGGCGTTCCGCTCCTGCCCAGCTTGTTGGGCGGTGGCCTGATCGCCGCCGCGGTCGGCACGCTCTTCGGCCTGCCTGCCCTCCGCATTAAGGGCTTTTACCTGGCGGTCTCGACCCTCGCCGCTCAGTTCATCATTGAATGGGTCATCACCCATGTCAAGTGGATCGGCGGCGGCGTGTTCGCGACCATCGATACCCCGCCGCTGCGGATCAGCGGTTGGCTTCTCGATACCCCGGTCGAGAAATATTACCTGACCCTGACGATCGTGGTGGGCTTGATGATCTTCGCCAAGAACGTGGTGCGCAGTCGCGTGGGGCGTGCCTGGATGGCCATCCGTGACCGTGACATCGCCGCCGAGATCATGGGTATCTCCCTGTTCCGTTATAAGCTGTTGGCCTTTGCGGTCGGCTCCTTCTATGCCGGCGTCGCGGGCGGGTTGATGTCGTTTACGTATTACGCGGCAGCGAACATCGAGGAGTTCAACCTCCTGCTGTCCTTCAGGTTGCTGGGCATGATCATCATCGGCGGCATGGGAAGCGTATTGGGCTCATTCCTCGGCGCCGGGTTCATCGTCGTGCTGCCCATATTCATCAATCAGGTGCTGGCCGCGTTCGGGAAACTTGCCGGACGGCTAGTCACCACGGATCTGCTCGCCAATACCGAGTTTATGGTCTTCGGTGCCCTCATCGTGTTCTTCCTGATCGCCGAGCCCCTCGGGTTGGCGCGTCTGTGGCAGACCTTGAAGAATTACCTACGCCTGTGGCCGTTTCCGTACTAACCTACGTGGCTGATCATCCGTTGCCCCGTTTGCCGGGGGAGAGAAGGATGAGGGGAGGAACGACGGGCGGTGCCTATTTGCCGGCACAAGGAGGGCTTATGAAACGCGGCGAGAACTGGTCACTCGCACTGCTGCTTCTGCTCGCGGTCGTACTCTGCATCGGGGTTCCCACGCTTGAAGCGCAGGGAAAGGAGCAGGTATTCCCCATGCTCTGCTACCGTACCGGCCCTTACGCGCCAGGCGGCAGCGGCAACTGCGGCGGTTGGGAGGACTATATGGCCTTCCTCAACACCAAAGGGGGCGTGGAAGGCGTCACGCTGCGCTGGGAAGAATGCGAGACGGCCTACGATACGGCGCGCGGCATCGAATGTTACGAGCGCTATAAACCGCACATGATCGTGGTCAACCCGTTAAGTACCGGGATAACTTACGCCCTCATCGAACGCGCCACCCGCGATAAGATCCCGGTCGTGAGCCTCGGCTATGGGCGTGCCGATGCGTCCATCGGTGGGGACATCTTCCCGTACGTGTTCCCGCTGGTCACGAATTACTGGTCGCAGACCGCCGCGAAGATCCGCTTCATCGCCCAGAAAGAAGGCGGTGAGGACAAGCTGAAGGGCAAGAAGATCGCCCTGCTCTACCTGGATGTGCCGTACGGACGGGAGACGATCCCCATTCTCGAAAGGCTAGCGGAGCGCTTTGGCTTCGAATTTCGCGGTTTCGCGGTCCCACCTCCGGGTCTTGAGCAGGGCGCCCAATGGGTGGATATCGCGCGCCGTTTCCGGGCCGATTACGTCATCAACCGCAACTGGGGGGTGTCGTGCACGGTCCCCCTGCGTGAGGCGGCCCGGGTCGGTTTCCCCCGTGAGAAGATCATCGGTGTCTGGTGGTGTGGCTCGGAGGAAGATGTGCGGCCCGCTGGCGATGCGGCCACCGGCTATGTCGCGAGCAATTTTCACGGCGTCGGCACCGACTTCCCGCTGATCAAGGAAATCCTCGACAAGGTATACGGTGCCGGCAAGGGCAATTTGGAGAAGGAGCGGGTCGGCACGGTGTATTACAATCGTGGCGTCGTGCACGGCATTGTGCATACGGAGGCGCTGCGCACCGCCATCCAGAAGTTCGGCTTCCCCATCACCGGCGAGCAGTTTAAATGGGCCCTGGAAAACCTCGATCTCACCGAGGCCCGTCTGCAAGAGATCGGCGCCGGCGGCTTTATGCCGCCGATCAAGACCGCACCGGACAACCACGAGGGCGGAGGCTGGGTGCGTTTTCAGCAGTGGGATGGCAATAAATGGGTCTCGATCTCCGACTGGGTGCCGCCGTATAAGGAAATCGTCTGGGAGGAGATCAATAAATCCGCCGAGGCCTATGCCAAGGAGAAGAAGAAGTGAGCCCTGAGGCGACTCCCCTCCTCAAGGTGAACAACGTTGAGGTGATCTATGACCATGTCATTCTGGTGTTGAAGGGGGTCTCCCTGGTCATTCCCGAGGGGGGCATTGTGGCCCTCCTCGGGGCCAACGGGGCCGGCAAAAGCACGACGCTGAAGGCCATCTCGAACCTCCTACGCGTCGAGCGCGGCGCGGTGACTAAGGGCAGCATCGAGTTCCTCGGCACACGGATCGATCAGGCCGAAGCCGCAGTACTCGTGCGTCGCGGGATCGTGCAAGTCATGGAGGGGCGCCGCATTTTCGAGCACCTGACGGTCGAAGAAAACCTGCTCACCGGAGCCTACACCCAGCACAACGGTCGCGCCATTAGCGGCGACCTTGAACGCGTATATGCCTATTTCCCCAGATTACGCGAGCGCCGGTCTGTCAAGGGAGGCTATGTCTCCGGTGGTGAGCAACAGATGCTGGCCATCGGTCGGGCGCTGATGGCTCGGCCCAAGCTGATGCTGCTTGACGAACCCTCCATGGGATTGGCCCCGATGCTGGTGCAAGAGATCTTCGACATCATCGGGCGCATGAACCGAGAGGAACACGTGGCCATCCTCCTGGCTGAACAGAATGCCGCCATGGCCCTCCGCGTCGTACAGTATGGGTACGTGATGGAAAGCGGTCGAATCGTGCTAGACGGCGACGCCAAGACGCTCAGGGAGAACGAGGATGTCAAAGAGTTTTACCTGGGCTTGACCGGCGTCGGACAGCGCCGCAGCTATCGCGATGTCAAACATTACCGCCGCCGCAAACGCTGGCTCTCCTGAGATCTCAAACCGGTACAGGTTTTCCAGCCGATGCCCCGGTGACGCCTGCGTGGATAGCTTCACGGCCACCCAAGCGGCCAGCGCCGACGCCCTGAGTTTGCAGTATCGGGGGGTGTAGCTGCGGCGCGCGGCGGGCCAAGCGTTAGCAGCGTCGGGGTATAGGAGGATGAGTGCGCATATGCTCCCTCCGACGCCGTGCTCCCCTGCCACCCGTTCCGCGTCATTGCGCGCTATCCTCAATCATGACCACCATTCTTGACTCCCCTCACACAGTATGATACAAGGGGTAACCGCTTAACTAGCTAGAAAATCGATCTTTCCCACCTTCCTGCACTGGAGAGGCAGGGCGAACAGCGGGAGGCGCACTGCTGATAGCGCTCCTGGCATGCCGTTCTTGCCAGACGCGACACAAATATCCTCTGTAGAGCCATGCCAAAGGGTTTATGGAGGGCTATGTCAGTGTTGAAGAAGAAGCTCTCGTCGCGACGCGAAGCCTATTTTTTTGCCTCCCCGGCGCTGTTTCTCATCGTGGCCTTCGTCATTTTCCCGCTCATTTACTCGTTTTACTTAACGTTTCAGAACTATGATCTCGCCATCGGGCCACCCTCTGAGTTTGTCGGCCTCGAAAACTATGAAGAAATGTTGGACGATAGGCGCTTCTGGCGCTCGTGGCTCAACACCTTCATCATTATCTTCCCATCTATTACGCTGCAACTCTTGTTGGGTCTCGGCATTGCCCTCCTCTTGAACCGCATTCCCCGCGGGAAGGCCTTCATCACCAGCCTACTGATTATTCCCGCTATGGTGTCGCCGGCATCTGCTGCTATGGTGTGGCGTATGCTCTTCGGGGTGAAGTACGGAGGCATTAACAATGCCCTCATGCAGGTGGGCCTGATGGACGTGTACTTCGACTGGTTCGCCAACCCAGTACGGGCCATCTTGGCCATTGTGATGGTCGAAATGTGGCACAATACCTCGTTCATGATGATCGTGTTGCTGGCTGGGCTGCAATCGATCCCGCCGGATCTCTATGAAGCGGGCGAGGTCGATGGCGCCTCAACGTGGCAAAAATTCTGGTATATCACGCTGCCACTGCTGAAATTTACCATGATCGTGGCGCTGCTCATCCGCATGATCGATCTGACGAAGATCTTCGGACTGATCTATCTTCTCACCTTTGGCGGACCCGCCGGAAGCACCCAAACGGTGGCGTTCTCCACCTATCTCACCGGCTTTCAAGATTTTCGCATCAGCTATGCCTCGGCCCTGTCGTATGTCATCGTGGTGGGCGTGTTCATCCTGACCTTGATCTTTCAGAAGGTGTCGCGCTTTAGGGAGGGCGAGGAAGCATGAACACCTTTTCCAAGTATAGGCTGCAGCGTCAGATCGGCATGGTCCTGACCTACGCCGGGATCGCCGTGGCGCTGATCTTCTTTCTCTTCCCCTTCGTATGGATTCTCACCACCTCGCTGAAAGGAAACGAAGATTACTTCACGTTTCCACCCGTGTGGATTCCCACCGAACCGTCGCTGGCCCATTATTACCGGCTCTTCACCCACGGGAACGGCTGGCTGTATTTCAAGAACAGCCTGGCGATTTCGAGCCTGAGCATGCTGGCGGCGCTGCTCTTCAGTGTGCCCACGGCCTACAGCATCGCCCGCTTTCGTTTCGGCGGCTCGCTGTTCTCGAATTTCCTCCTGCTGCTGCGGACGATGCCTGCGATCGCGCTGGTTATCCCCATTTACGTGCTGTATAGCAAGTTGGGCATCACCAATAACTACTTCGGGCTGATCTTACTGTACACCGTCTTCTACATCCCCTTTGCCGTGTGGCTGATGATCGGTTTCATTCGCGATGTGCCGCAGGAAATCGAAGAGGCGGCCCTGATCGATGGATGCTCGCGCTTGCAGGCCCTGCTGCGGGTGGTGCTGCCCATCATCGTTCCCGGCCTGGCCGTGGTGGCGCTTTTCGCCTTCATTACCACGTGGAACGAGTTCCTCTTCGCCGTCATTCTGACCGGCGCAGAGACCAAGACCATGATGGTGCTGGTGGCCTCCTATACCACAGGTTCCCCTACCGACACCTTCTATGGAGAGGCCTCGGCTTCCGTAGTGCTGGGGATCGTCCCGGCGTTTTTTGTCGCGTTCGCACTGCAGCGCTACCTGGTGAAGGGGCTAGCGTTAGGGGCAGTGAAAGGCTAATGGCAACGCAAGGGGGATCTAGCCGGCCTCCCTTCGCGATAAAGGAGGCATGTTGTGAGTACAGCAAGACATCGGATCGTTCGCCTTAGCGCTGTCCTCATGATGCTGACCATGCTACTGGGGATCGTAGCGATCCAGTACGGTGAGGCGGCCAAAACCTACGAAGGCACCACCGTCAGGGTCATCGTCAACGCCGAATATGTGAAGTACGCCATGACCCTGATCGAGAAGGAGTTATTCGACAAACACGGCATCAAGCTGGAGGTCGAGGTCATCCCGGGCGAGGCGTTTATCACCAAGACACTGCTGGAGTTCACCAGCGGCCGCAGCCCGTGGGATCTGATCATGTTCACCCCCACCTATATGGCCGATTACTTCCGGCATTTCGAGCCACTCGAGCCCTTCATCAAGAAGTTGAATCTTCAGCTCGACCTCGACGATATCGCCAAAGAGTATCAGATCTCGAATATGTACTGGGGCGGCACCCTGTATGCCATGCCGCTGGATGGCGACATCCATACGATGTTCTACAACAAAGTCGCCTTTGAGCGGCCGGAGAACAAGCAGAAGTTCAAGGAGAAATATGGCTACGACTTGGCCCCGCCCCAAACCTGGAAGCAGTGGGATGACCAGGCAGCGTTTTTCAACGGCTGGGGATGGGATGGTAGCGATCACAAGCTGTTCGGCGCTGGCGCGTCGTATAAGGAAAATTTCTATTCCTTTCACTGGTGGCGCCAACGCTTTTTCGTTTACGGCGGACAGTATTTCGACGAGCATATGAAGCCCCTGATCAACACCAAGCCGGGGATTCGAGCGCTGCAAGAGCTCGTCGACACCATTCAATACTACCCGCCAGGCGTGCTGCTGTTCGAATCGGAAGAGCCGAAGACGATGTTGATCAAGGGCGAGGTGCCGATGCTCGTGTCCTGGACGAGCACCGGCAAGCGCGTCGGGGATCCTAACCAGTCGCTGATCGTCGATAAGGCCGGCTTCGGCATGCTCCCCGGCCACCAGGTGGATGGCAAGATCGTTCGCGCCTCACCCAATACCGGAGGGCGCTCCTGGGCGATCTCGAAGTATTCGAAGGTGAAGGACGCCACCGCCCTGGTCCTTGAGTTCGTTTCCTCCCCCGAACAGAGCCTGAAGATCGTCATGGATCCGAAGACGATCATGGACCCCTGGCGCAACTCCCATTTCACCTCGGAGAAATTCCGTTCCGCGTTCCCAGGCGCGGGTGAATATCTGGACTCCATCAAGGAGAGCTTCGGCCAGACGGTGCCTGGGGTGCTGATTCCAGGTGGCAGCGAATACCAGCTGCGGATCGCTGAAATGGTCACCCGGGCGCTGCAAAAATCGATGACACCCAAGGAAGCCCTCGACCAGGCGGTTGAGGAGTGGGATAAGATCACCAAGCGGCGCGGTTTGAAAAAGCAACAGGAACTGTGGCTGCAGCAGATGGCTGCCATGAAAGAGACGGGCGTTACCTTCCGCCCTGAGCTGGCAGACAAGTAGCTCGCCTCACGGAGGGGGCTCCTGCACCCCCTTCGTCCCCTCCTTCCCACCCTTGTCGCACATAGCGACACAGGTCTGCCGCCGAGGGTTGACCCCAGTGCTGGCAGAGGAGACCCGGCATGGACCAAGCTTACGCCATCAACCCAGGAGCAAGCGCGCTGCTGACCGACCTCTATCAGCTCACCATGCTGCAAGCCTATTTTGACCGGGGGATGGAGGACGCTGCGGTGTTCGAATTTTTCGTGCGCAGGCTGCCGTCGACGCGGAGCTTCTTGATGGCGGCCGGACTCGAACAAGTGTTGGATTTCTTGGAACGGGTGCACTTCACTCCCGAAGAACTGGAATGGTTGGCCCATAGCGGGCGTTTCAGTCGGGATTTCATCGGTTACCTCGAGCGTCTGCGATTCACCGGAGATGTCCATGCCATGCCGGAAGGGACGATTTTCTTTCCCCCGGAACCGATCATCCGCGTGACCGCACCCCTCCCGCAAGCGCAGCTCGTGGAAACGCGCCTGATCAATCTGCTCCATTTCCAGACGTTGATCGCCTCGAAAGCCGCGCGCGCGGTATTGGTGGCTCGGGGAAAGGGGTTAATCGATTTCGGCCTACGACGGGCACATGGCGCGGAGGCAGGGTTGCTCGCGGCCCGTGCAAGCTACCTGGCAGGCTTCGCTGGCTCAGCGACGGTGCTAGCTGGGTTCCTCTATGGCGTGCCGGTGTATGGCACCATGGCGCACTCGTTTGTACAGGCGCACGATGATGAAGCAGAGGCGTTCGAGCACTTTGCGGATGCCCAGCCGGACAACGTCATACTCTTGATCGATACCTATGATACCGAGGCCGCCGCCGAGAAGGTAGTCGCCCTCGCTCCTCGCCTGCAACAAAAAGGCATTCGGATCAAGGGGGTGCGCCTTGACAGCGGTGAGCTGGCAGACCTCGCCCGCAACGTTCGACGCATTCTGGATGCGGGTGGGCTGACGGACGTGCGCATCCTGGCCAGCGGCAATCTCGATGAGGAGGCGGTGCGAACCCTGGTGGAGTCGGACGCCCCCATCGACGATTTCGCTATCGGCACGCGTTTGGACACGTCCGTTGATGTCCCTTATCTGGACTGTGTCTACAAACTGCAGGAGTATGCCGCACAGGCGCGGCGCAAGCGATCGACAGGTAAGGCCACGTGGCCCGGTCGCAAGCAGGTGTATCGCCAGCTGGGACCGGACGGACGCATGGCAGGCGATATTCTGAGCCTCGAAGATGACCCGCAACAGGGCCAGCCACTGCTGCAGCTTGTCATGCGTGCAGGCCAACGTTTGCACCCATCGCCCCCACTGTCAGCGGTACGGCAATATGCTGCCACCGAACTTGCGCGCCTGCCGGACCATCTACGTCAGCTTGAACTAGAGCCCCCTTATGCGGTTTCCATCGCCCCGCCTCTGAGTCAGTTGGCTGAGGCGGTGGACCGGCGCACCTCCCTCGCGTCATCGTCCTAGCCTCCCTCCTCGCTTCTGCCGTCGTCGGCCTTGACATGTACAGCGTGCTCCTGATAGTTCTGGTAGGCGTGGGGTGTGCAGGAGGCAGGCCCATCCAGACGCCTATGTATAGAGGGGATGGGTTCCCTGGCCAATGTGGTCTTTCAGAGGAGGCATAGGCAGTGGCACAGGTCCATCCCATCTATTTGCCGGCGCCCTACCAGGATTCGGCGGCATCCGGACGGCTCATCTTGCGCGATGGGTCGACTGCCACTATCCGCATCGCCCAACCCCACGATCGACAGGCACTCATCGCCTTCTTCAATCAGCTTTCCCCGGAGTCGCGGCAAAAACGCTTCTTCTCACTGGCTGCGCCACGGGGCGATTGGGTGAACGCAATCTGTGATCCCTCCAATCCGCGTAAACAACTGAGCCTCGTGGTCAGCCGTACCGCCGGCGGGAGCCCTCACATCATCGCCACTGGCTCATATCTTACCGAGAAGGAGCAAGAGAACCTCGCCGAGGTGGCTTTCGCCGTCGATGATGCGTTTCATGGCAAGGGATTGGGCTCTCTGCTGCTGGAACGTCTGGCGCAACTGGCGGTCAATCACGGCATCACGCACTTCTGGGCGGTGACTCATGTTGACAACCGGCCGATGCTCGAGGTCTTCCACAGGTCCGGGTTCAAGATCGAGGAAAAATTCGATCACGGCTACGTCCACCTCTCATTCTCGGTCTTGCCTACGGAGGCGAGTGTGGCGCGCTCGGAACTGCTCGATCGTTTGTTCACCACCGCGTCGCTCCGCCCGCTCTTCCGCCCAGCTTCGGTGGCGGTGGTCGGGGCCTCACGCGACCCGACCAGCATCGGCTATAAACTTCTCGAAGCGCTGATCATGAACCGCTTCCAGGGGCCAGTGTATCCAGTCAATCCAAAAGCTCCGGTGGTAGGCTCCATACGCGCCTACCCCTCAGTGCGCGAGGTGCCAGATCCGGTGGATCTGGCGGTGATCGCGGTGCCGCGCGATGCCGTGCTGCCGGTCGTGGATGACTGTGCCGAACGCGGTGTGAGAGCCCTAGTGGTAATCACGGCAGGCTTTG
>Ga0081538_10001581_pt1 | contig 23371 bp, 23 predicted proteins | sample TabmetS5T2R1_FD_71022 | JGI IMG/M metagenome (GOLD analysis project Ga0081538, IMG submission 71022) | Tabebuia heterophylla rhizosphere microbial communities from the University of Puerto Rico - S5T2R1 | ecosystem: Host-associated > Plants > Roots > Rhizosphere ... | reverse complement strand
TATCAACACCATAAAAACAGCTATTGTGTATCTATCAATATAATACTTGATCGTGCTTTCTAAATGCTCCATAGTATGCTAGTGTGACGAAAGCAAGTGCAATAATATACCAATTTGGTATGACGAAACTACCTAAGTCTATGGCTCCAAGATGCATCGAAGTCCAATCAGAAAATTGCATGAGCTGTCCGCCTTTTGGATCGTCTGCTAAAGGAACCAGCCACCTGTTGACAAACCATGCAAAATCCTCAATCGTAATGGCAGCTATCAAATTGGCAAATCCAAGCATGAGTGCTTTTCTTCTTTTGTGTCTTCCAAATAACTTGAAGGTCATATCATCCCACAGGGCAGCAAAACTAATCAAAACAAAGATGAAAAGCATCGGGAATAAGTGATATTGATACATGTTACCGATGATTGGTTTTGTTTCTCTGCTTCTATCAAAGTTGGCATCATTTACTACCACCATTCCATTAGAGATCTGTAAAGCTGGATCCTTGATGTAATAGTATTCAAGGTGAGCAAATGATACAGCAAACACGGCGCATATGACTGCAGTTGAGACGAATTCTATTCTTCTAGCTCCAAGATGCTTGACTATGTGTTCTCTATGGGAGACATAACCATGATCCTCAGATTCAGGTTTGATAAGAAAATATCCGCGATCATTAATTAAATCAGTTATTAAACATTCTTAGTGAGGGATACAACAATAGGAGTTTTAGTGCTTGGTTTATCTGTTATGTTACCGTAGGGTAAGTAAGAATGGCTGTTGAGCAAAATGTTACTGCTTCTTCTCCTCCTCCTATATCACATCGATCTACCAGTCCTCCTCCACATATCAAGAGAACCTATCAAAGGAAGAAGTCAATAAAGCAAAAGGATATTGATACCGTATTAGTGGTCAACCCAAATTCTAGCAGCGGCCTGACTGGAAAAGGATGGAATGATCTATATTCTGAAATCAAACACGCGCTAGGTACCACCAGTGTTAAAGTAGCTTTGACAAAGAAACCTGGCGACGGGACTAAACTAGCAAGACAATTTCTAAAACAAGGATTTAAAAAAGTTGTGGCTATAGGCGGTGATGGAACACTAAATGAAATTGCGAATGGCTTTTTTGAAGAACCTGTAGGAATACATTCTAACAAGATCGATGGTGAACCAGTTGCTGGTTCTCCTCCTTTGAAACCAGTAAATCCTGATGCAATAATGGGAATTGTGCCTGCAGGCACAAGAAATGTTCTTGCCAAGTCTTTAGGCTTACCTGAAGGAGTTGCAAACTGTTGCAGGACATTTCAATTAGGCAAACCAAAAAAGATGGATGTTATCTATGCTACTGTTACAAGTCAAGAAGACCACTCGTCAACAACTAGCAGAATTGTTCTCAATGCTGCTGAGATGGGCGTTGCAGGGGAGATAATTGAGAGGTCAAAGAAAGTCAGGAAAGTGCTTAACAGTAGAATTGTCTCAACCATTACAAGTATTGCTGCCACCTTGCCCACCTATCAAAGCAATGAGTGTGAAATATCTATCGGTAACGATGGAAAAAAATTTGCTATCAAAATGACAATGACAGTGGTTGCTAATGGTCAATTCCTAGGGGGCGGATTCAAAGTAGCACCACATGCTAGTATGTCAGATGGATTGCTTGATTTGGTCATTCTAAAAGATTCTGGAAGCCTCAAAATTGTAGATGAGCTTATTAGCATGAAAGATGGAGATTACAACGAAGAAGATAATATAACATACAGACAAACGACGAAAGTCTCTTTAACATCAAAAGAAAGGGATGTTACTGTTACAGTCGACGGAGAGCCAATTGGAATTTTGCCTGCAACGTTTCAAGTCATTCCGCATGCACTAACATTAAGAATGTAACTACATATGGCTGCTGCCCGTATTTGCTTGAACGTGTACAAAATGAATACTCTCTAGATTGATAGAAAAAATTTTTTTCGTCTAGAGAGGCTCAATCTCAAGTATCTAATATCTCGCAGTGTATAGGGCACTCTGCTGCTCCAACAAGAATACGTAAAAAACCGCAGGAAGCGCAGCCGAGGCGTATATATTAAGAAAGCGCCAAATTATTAGCAAAGCATATGCGCCTCGTAATCGTTGCTGGTGTACTTGCACTCTCGATGTTGCTTCTGCCAGCTTTGGCATTTGCACAAGGCCAAGAGGATTTCCAGGTGGTCAAGACAGATAGGAGTGAAAGCTTTGTGATTCCTTACACTGCTGTAAACCGTAACGAACAGGATCCACTTGTATACACATTTGACGAACCCAAGCAGCCAAATTGGATAATTTCAATACAAAATAATGTATCGTATGTCCCAAGGGAAGGCGCGAGAACCATAATAAAGATAAATGAGCCGGCACCAAGCGAAGACTTCATCGAGCTTGCTATATACGGTGATCAATCAATGAGATACTGGGTAGGGGTAAATACCGCTGAGGCTGGATACGCCAGAATGTATGAGAGCGAAAACGGCTGGTCAACCCAAAATCCGATATCTGTAAGTCATACAGACAATAGTGGCCTCATCGTCACAAATGGTCAGAGGACAGTAGTTGACAGACTTGATGTTGATGGCTTTGCAGTCGGGTCAATAGAAGTCTATGGCAATGATAGAAACTCGACTCTTGCCACTGCGTATGCCGGGGAAACCGCTTTTCAAATAATATTCGGACGCTTCGACCAGTCACCGCTTTACTTTGTACCAGCAGCAGTTGGGGTAGGAATATTCGGCCTCATCGCAGGCCTTCTGATACTCAAGAAGAGAAAGCCCTCTGATTAGAAGAATAGTTGTAATTGTAGTATTTGCATCTCTCTTTTAGAGAACATATTGTGCAGATGGGTCTGACAGGCAGACAGACATTTTGTCCATACATAACAAAAGTATTGTTTACTTTTGTCCATAGCCTCCTATCGACTAGCTTGTTCAGCTCGATCTCTGTCTGCTTGACTGTTTTGGTGTTGACAAGTCCAAGCCTGTTAGAGATCCTATGTACATGTACATCTACTGGTATTGCTGGTTTGTTGAAGGCATATACAAGCACACAATTAGCAGTCTTTCTGCCCACTCCGGGCAGCTCTAGAAGGCTGTCAATGTCATCAGGCACTTGACTGCCAAACTTGCTTACTATTATCTGTGAAACCTGCTTTATCCGCTCGGCCTTGACATTGTAAAAGCCTATACTTCGGATTAGCTTCTTTATTTCGTCAATGTCAGCTGATGCAATGTCATTTGGTGTACTGAATCTTGCAAAAAGCTTCTTGATAACCTTAGTAGTGTTCTCATCCCTTGTACGAGCAGACAAAATAGTTCCGATGAGGATCTTGAATGGGTCATCTTGTTCCTCCATCTGGAGGCCGCGGAGCGCAGTCAGACGGTGCAGCTTTTTCTCGCGGCTAAGCACACCCTCCATCTTTTTTAGTATATTACTAATTGGCTGTCTTGGCAATCGGATTATCTTAGCTGCAATACTATAAAATTCTGTATTGTAAGTATTGTCTTGATTCTTGACCGCTCTGATTAATTCATGTTATAATATATTGCCTGACGTGCGGTAGATGGAAGTCACCCTGACTCATATCAAATTGGCTTGTTAGTATTGTTGCCCTGACTCTTATTGCGTCAGATTTTATTCCTCGTTTTGAAGTATCAAACACCTCTATCTTGATGAAAACATTGAACAGAAAATATAATAAGCGTATTATTATTAATAATAATCTAGTAGACTCCTTTGAGCACTATTCCTTTTTTGAACAATTTCTTCACGTACTAAGTGGGTTACCAACAAGCCTACTTTTCTAACCGGCGGCCTATTTTCAGATAGCTCAAATTTATCCAGTAACCTACCTATGGCCGAAGAAATACTCTCAGTGTCATTTCGAAACTGCTCAAACGTAGTTACCCTAGTCTCTACTGAAAAATTTGTTCTTACAAGCTTAATGCCCACTGTTCTGAACAGGTAGCCGTGTTCTCTAAGCCTTTGGTAAATATCTTCAACTAACTCGTCAAGATTTGCATGAATCTTTTCTTTATCTCGGGTATAGATATCCAGCGTATTCTCTGTACTGAGAGAGACATTGTCAGTTCTTGGAGCTACGACCTCGTCATCAGTGCCGTTAGCGACTTTCCACATCCAATATCCATTTTTTCCAAACCGCTCTCTTAATTTCTGAACGTCAGCTTTGGCTAACTGCCCTAGTGTGTCAATTCCTATATCTTTTAATGCCTCTTGTGTTTTTGGTCCAATCCCGGCCACCGTCCCTACATCAAGGGGTTCAAGAAATTTCTTTAGCTCGGTAGGATAAACAACAGTTAACCCGTCAGGTTTTTCAAAATCAGACGCAATTTTTGCAGCGGACTTCGTTGATGCAACTCCTATAGAGCATGACAGGCCACCGCATTTTTCTTTAATTGTGTTTTTTATTTTCGCAGCATACACTTCAGGACTTTCGCTTTGGATTCTTGTTGTACAGTCCAAGTAGGCTTCATCTATACTTGCTTGTTCTAGAGTATCTGCATATCCTTGAATTGCATTCATTACCTGGTCTGATATTCCTCTATAGTATGGTATATCGACAGGGTGGAGTATTAGATCCGGGCATAATGATTTAGCTTTTGAAAGTGACATGGCAGAGGTAACACCATATCTTCTTGCTTCATATGAGCATGAGGAAACTGCTCCTTTCATAATATCTCCAATTTTTTCATCTGTCATGATTACTGCATGAGCCTTCCCCTTTAACGAAGGGTCTCTTAACTCCTCGCAGGATGGATAAAAGGCATTCAAGTCAATACATGCTATGACTCTACCTATCCACTTTTCCTTGGAATTAAATATATAGACACACACGTGCTCTGTGAAATACTGGCGTAATTATGATTTTAGGATTACTTTTTTACGATTGCTTTGGATAGTATCCAAAATTACAGAGGATGTGTCTGTTCAAAAAAGCCAGCAAGCACTCTGCTTGTAGACAAGAAGTAGTAGTACTGGTTTCTGACCGGTTCAATCTACTTGACAAAAAAAGTGACTAGTACAGCCCCTTACTAAGTCTTCGAGCAAAAGCTTCTGTCCTCAATAATACAGAATCTTTTGAGAAATCATTCAATGTAAATGGCGGGTTTAAAAGGCCTTGCAGACTTTGCCCTTGATTTTGGGTCATACTTTCTAGAGTCTTCTTCGGAATAGACGGCTATCTCTGCTTTGTTGATCTCATCTGACAGTAATGATTGAGCATCCTGTATTGCGGTTACCTCATTAAACCCTGTCAACTTGAGCCGCCGGTTCCTTGCCTCAAGAGGTGCAGACAGAATATCTTCTATCATTTTTTGCACCATCTTAGGATCACTCTTAACCTTAGCAGTTTCCGGCTTTGCAATCAGTTCTTTCATTATTTGGCCAAAGTTGATCCTGCCTTCTAGTATGTTTGTAAGTATTCTATTGTACACTTGTGTCTTCCATGCAGCTGAAGCATAGATTACGATCTTAGTAGGCGTTATCTTAGTGACCTTGACTATGTTTTGGATATCTTCAAGCAGGCTATAGATTAGAAACTCAGATTCTTCTGCTACTAAGTCTATCTTCTCCTCCTCTACGACGGGCCAACCTGCTGTAGTTATTGATTGTTCGTTGCCCATCAGTTCCCATACCTCCTCTGCTGTAAATGGGGCAAATGGCGCAAGCATCCTGACTTGAAGATTGAGAAACTCCGTAAGCATTCCAGTTATATTTTCGCGTTTCCTAGCACTCACTCGTTTCAAATACCATTGCAAATCTCGGTCAAGTGAATATAGCGTATAGTATATCGCTTCTCTTATCCTTAATCTGTCCATTGATGCTGATGCCTCTGCTATGGTGCGATGAAGTCTGCTGACAAGCCATTTATCTTCAAGCATCAGTAGCTCTTGTTGTCGCTGTTGTTGTTGCTGATCGTGCTCATGCACGGTTGCTTGATAGGGGGGCCTGCTCCTGCACTTTTCAACCATTTCAAAAATGCCGACAAGTTTGGACCTAATTCCTCGAACAGTGTCAAAGGAAAAGTCGGCGTCTTGAAGTATTTCAGCTGAGACCAACATTGCAAGCCTAATTGTGTCAGCGCCATATTGTCTGATTGCAGCTCTAAGAGGGATGATATTTCCAAGCGACTTGCTCATCTTCTTGCCCTCCATCAGAACCGAGCCGTTGACCACAATTTGCCGTGGCCAGTTTTTCTTATCAAAAATAGCTACGTGGTTGAAGATAAAGAATGTGAGGTGATTTGGAACAAGGTCCCGCCCTGAGTGACGAGAATCTACAGGATAAAAGTAGCTAAATTCATTTCTTACTTGTTCTACGGTATGTACAGCCAACTTGCACTCTCTGGCAACTTGATCTGCACTACCACGTCCAAGCAGGACATAATCAAAGAACGCATCACTGATGTTGTCATTTTCATCACTTATAGCTCTATTGTTGATATATTTTGCGATAACATAGTACGCCATGTAGATGACCGAATCTGATAGGCTCTCAATTATCCACTCCTTGTCCCAAGGCAATTTTGTTCCAAGACCTGACTTTCTTGCGCAGGCCCGTTCGCGTAACCAATCAATCACATAATCAAATTCCTGCCTGATCTCCTGTGGCAAAATATCCATATTGTTTAGGCACCTATGTGCGAGTTCCTTCCATTCGCTGTCCTTGTAGTTTAGGAACCACTGATCACTCAGCAATTTGACCACGCACTCAGCCCCGCACCTACACTTTACTGGCTTATTGACAAGCTCATATGTTATTTCTGCCCAACCTGAATTCAAGAGATCCTGTTTGATCTCATTCTTTGCCACGGCTACTGCCATGCCTGCAAACCTGCCAGTATTTTGCATCATTTTGCCTTTGTAGAATTCATGAGAGTAAAGATTGCTTGTCGCTTTCTCTAGCAGCTTATCACCATCATCGTTATTCTTATCTTTACTACTATTCTTGGTAAACTCGACAGCCTGCTGAATCGCTTCAGCAGCCGGTATGCCACTAGCATAGGCTTCAGACTCGATTATTTTGATTGGATGAATCTTGTCATCGTCAACTGAGATATGAAATATTTGCTGAATTTTTTCGTCTGATTTTAAAGCTTCAAGGGCTTGATAGTCATATGGTGCATGTGCTGGTACTGACATTACAACTCCAGTACCGCTATCGGGTTCAACAAAAGTCGCAGGATATATTGGAACAGATGTGTTAGTGAGAGGGTTAGCAGCATTCCATCCAATGATCTCGCTGCCCTTGACTCTTTTTATGATCTCGACCTTGTGGTTAAGAAACTCTAGCTTTCTTGCTGCTTCATTGCTGATTATCCAGCTCTGATTATCAACTTGAGCCTCCACATAGTCAGCCTCAGGGTTGACCCATATGTTAGTCACTCCAAAGAGCGTCTCTGGCCTGAGCGTTGCGGCTGGCAAGATAACAAGACCGTCGTTACTACTACTACTTGACTTAAACTTAACCACCGTGTATTCATTGAAATCTGGCTCCACGTCCCCTACTGTATCGTGCTGGCTAACAGGGTTCTGATCACGTGGACACCATCCAACCGGGTGGGAACCCTGAACTATCAATCCCTTTTTTTGAAGAGTCCTAAACTGCCATGAGATGAATTTTGAATATACCCTGTCAATGGTGGTAAATTCCCGCCTCCAGTCAATAGAGTAACCCATCTCCTTCATGCCGCTCTTGATCTCGTGGTGGAAGTAACTTGCTATCTTTACTGGCTCCACAAATGTTGCTATAACATTGTCTGGTAGCTTGTAAATCGTGTGAAATGTTTCCATCAATTCAGGGTCACCAGCAGAAACCCTTCGCGACATGCCAAGGATTGGTGTGCCGGTGTAGTGGAAGCCCATAGGAAAAAGCACATTGTAGCCCTTCATCCTTAAATACCGAGCATGTGTGTCAGCAAGCGTGTATGTCCGACCGTGGCCAATATGTTGGGGAGAGTTTGGATAGGGATAGGCTACTGTCACAAAGTATTTTTCTCTGCTGCTGTCGGGGTCTGATTCAAAGATCCTTTGCTTCTCCCACCTCTCGATCCACTTACTCTCTATCGAATTCCAGTCTATATGGGCACTCACAGTTACCTTGCTACCTCTTCAGCCAATAGCAGAGCTTCTTTTATGCTGTCTTTTGATTTGCCTCCGCCCTGCCCAAAGCGATTGTCCCCACCACCGGATCCCCCTAGCTTGCTAGACACCTGCTTTGCAATTGCACTGGCCTTTACCCTCTTGGAAGCAGCTTCGCCCGCAAATACTATGACTCTAATGCCTTGACCCTTTGAAACGAGTGCAAGATAAACTAGGTGTTTGTCAAGCTCGATTGCCTTTTCTCCAATGGCAATATGGTAGTCATCATCGAGCTCTTCGTCGTATGTGGTGTACAAATGTATGCCCGAATCAAGCCTTTTGGCTTGCTCTGAAATGTTCTTTGCGATGGGCACTGAGACGACCCTTAACATAGCTCGTAGCTTTTTCTTTAAAGCTTCTGCGTCTTGCATCGCCTTGTCAAAGGACTCGATAACTTTTTCTCTGCTTGAGCCTAGCGTCTGTGCTATAGATGCAAGCTGGCTATCTAGCAGCTGCATATAACTGACAGCAGCCTCGCCGGCGACAAACTCTAGCCTGACGACGCCGTCTTGGATTCGCTCGGATTTGATTATCTTGACTAGACCAATTTCACCAGTACTTTTCACGTGCGTTCCACCACAGGCTTCAATATCCCATCCATTGATATTGACTATTCTAACGTTGTTTGTAGGAACAATGCCCCCTTGATAGATGCGAAATGAGAACTGCTGCTCGGCATCTCCACGATCATAGGTCTTGATTACGACTGGATAATTTTCTCGGATTACCAAGTTTGCCGAACGTTCAATCTTTTTCACTTCTTCTTTTGTAAGGGCCGAATGGTGCGTGATATCAAGCCTGCCGTAACCTTCTTCCTTGAATGCAGAGTTCTGCCATACCCAAGAGCCAAGGGTATTTCTAGAAGCAGAATTGAGGACATGAGTCGCTGTATGGTGCTTTGTAATAAGATCCCGCCGCCTGGCATTTACTATTCCATGTACAGTTTGATCCTTTGCAGGAATCCTACCTCCTCCTTCAATTTTGTGCACTACCACATCAGCCTGCTTTGTAACTTCTACAACCTTGATATCTTCAATTTGTCCAGTATCTGGCTCCTGTCCTCCGCCCCTTGGGTAAAATGCAGTCTGGTCCAAAATGACATACTTGCCTTGGATCACCTTGAGCACCTTTGCATGAAAATGGCGGATCGATTCGTCTTGATAGTAGAGTAATCTTGTTGGTGGAAGATTTTCCAGCCCAGGTATTGGTTTTGAAGCTTGACTTGATACCTGGCTTGTATGCAATTCTGCAAGTTTTGTATAAAATGTTGAAGGCACATTTTGTATAATTCCTTGCTCCATCAAAAAATCTGGAGTTACTCCGTCTGATTCATAGAGTCTAATAAGGTCGTCAACATTCAACTCCTTAGCCTTTTTGCTAGATTTGAGTGACATCGCCACAGAGTTCATGCGCTCACGTGAACTCGAGTACCTGCTTGCTTCAAGTTTCAGAATTGTCTTGACATCTTCCCTATGATCTTCAAGTTCTGGATAGATCTGCTTAAGGTAGTCAATATGCAATTCGGCAATGTCTTCAACTGTGACCATATTTTTCCAGCCAAGCCTTTCGAGTATGGAAAGTGCCCTCCGAAGGATCATCCTTAGATTGTACCCTCCGCCTACGTTTGAGGGAAGCGCCCCATCTGAAATCGCAAATACAAGGGTTCTAATGTGATCGGAGACAGTGTATATCGCTTCATAGGGGGCAACAAAAGCACTCAGCTCTTTCTCAGAAAGTTTCATCTCTTTTGCAATTAGCAACTTCAAGTCTCGGATACTATTTGTACTGCTCCTACCAGTCCTGTCATCAAGCTTTAATGAGATTGATTCAAAATATTTAGTCAGTATTTCTGCATCAGTGTCAGTTCCTGTCATGTCCACTAGCTTGCCAACGACAGGTCCAAAAGAGCAATCGTAGCTTGTAGGTGTACCCATCGTTATCCATGAAAAGCGCTCAAGCCCTGCACCCATGTCTATTATCTTATTTGGCATGACGCGGTAGTCATTCTCATTTCCTTCAAACTCGGTAAATACTGCATTACCAAGCTCAAGGCCGCGTACGAAATATTCTAATGAATATCCAAAGGCTCCAGCCCCCATCCAGACATCTTCGACAAAGGTTATATCCTCTGCTTTGATACCAAGTCCTCTCGTTAGCATACCAAAGTCGAGATCTATGCATTTGTCTTTCCAGTAGCCTCCTGGGGCGTCGGCATTACATGTCTGCCCTATCATGCAAAATCCGGTATAGTGTCTACCGCTCAGTCCAACGTTTTCAATGTCATTAAATCTGAGGCACATCTGAGGAACTACAAGGGGGTTTGCAGGTAACTCAAAAACTACTTGATTGCCGACTATTCGTTGAAAGTCAACAATTGATGCTATTGTGAAATATAGGTCTTCTCTCCATCGGCATACAACAGGGTAGCGCCTAACTATCTCATGGTCATTTACGCGGAAGAACTTCTCAGTCTCCTTCCATGCATCGACATAGTCTAGCCGTTTGTTTGTCGGCGGCTTTCCGATAAAACCGTAATTTTCATGATCTGGGCAGAAATTTTTTGCACTATCGAGTGTCCAGAAGAATTTTTCGCACATAGAACACTTTTTTCGCATAAAGCCCATGTTGTCAAAAAGTGATACTTTGTAGTATCTGTCAGGATTTGATGAAAATAGCGCGGCCAGTTCCTTCTTTCCCAATGACTGTTATCTTGTGTTAGACATCAAGATATACGTATTAATGCTTTCGTTGAAAAAATAGAATAACGAAAGAAAGAAAGGAAGGAAGAAAGAAAGCAGACACAGAGCTTAAGACTTGAGTGAATTCTCGATGAACTTTAAGTATGTCTCTTTAGGTGCTGCACCTATAGTTCTCGCTATTTCCTTGCCGTCTTTGAAGAGCAAAAGTGAAGGAATCGATTGGACGCTGTATCTCATGGCAATTTCCTGATTTTCATCAACGTTTAGCTTGGTCACTTTAACTTTACCTGCCGTAACTTTGGCAACCTGCTCCACCGCTGGCCCTACCATCCTGCATGGGCCGCACCATTCTGCCCAAAAGTCTACTAACACGGGTACATCGGACTTGAGAACTTCAGCCTCCCATCGTTGAGTAGTAACTGGGGTGACTGTATTGTTGCTGTCTATTCTGCTTTCCATGCTTTCAAATATGAATTGAAGGTATTTTAATCCTATTGGCTATCTTATCCAAACCTACCTGTCGTGCCCGCGGTGACAAATTCTGCTATTAACTTGATGGCAAAAGCAATACCTCCTACTGTAAGGAGGCCAAGCACTACGAGACGCAGATGTTGCAAATAATCGTCTTTGCTGGTCTTTTTTGCCAGCCTCAGCGTCTGAACCATTTCTGTAATCTTATGCTGTATAAGCGACAATTGATGTTCTAGAATATGAATGCGTTATATAAAATATCTGTCTGTCAGTCAGTACCTTGAAAGCGAGGGATGGATAGTATAAAGCGGTTCCTTATCCGTCCTTTGCATCTCAACAAATGTTTCAGTATTTTGTATACCTTCTATCTTGCCTATGCGTGCGATGACTACATTATGTAGTTCCTCTAATGTATGGGCACTTATGTTCACTATCATGTCAAACCTGCCGGTAACTTCAGAGAGCGACCTAATTTCTGGAATTTTCATAAGTTCTGCATGAATGGGATCTTTCAACTTAGGATCCCGGTTTATTCCAACTGTTGCCTTAACATTTATTCCCAGCATATTTTCATTAACAATCACCGTGAAATTTTTAATCAAATTGCGCTTTGCTAGGCGCTTTATCCTGCTGTAAAGAACAGAAGCGTTAACGTTAAGCTTTTTGCTCAGCCTTGGAACTGAAATGCTTGCATCCTTAGTCAGTTCAGATAGTATCCTCATATCAAGCTCGTCGAATCTCTGCATATGCTTGTCTATCGTTATTGGACAGTGTTAATAAATGTAATTCTAACGGATTATCCCGCCAAAAGTCAATTCCTTAGTCTTCAATGTACTGGATCGTGAAAAACTTATGATGCTTTAAACCATAATACGTAATGAAGAGCCGGGCCGAGATAACATTATATAATTTGGAAACACGGGTTCTAATGGATGTTTAGCAGCAGGGGAGGAATTAAACCTGGCCAATATGTTTTTGTAGTGCAAAAAGATGGCAAATACAACAAAATAATCATTGGTCGCATCCGCTCCGTGAATGGCAATAAAGTCCATGTTGTTGGCACCTATGTCAGGCCACTGGGTCTAATAGAGCGCATAGAATCCGGCAGGGCATTCGGGCGTCCAAGCGAAGTACTTAACAACCCTGATCCAAACAACTGCATCTTTATGCTAATATATAGAGTTGAAACCGGCAGGTTTGACGAAGAGGTCGACCAATCTATGTCCCGAGTCATATGGATAAACGAAAGCAGGTATCTTGTGCTTGATGGCTGGATAAAGGAGAATCTGCCAGATATATTTGCAGCAGCCCTTTCCGCCGGCACAGAAGAATCAAGGGCTCAGGCTCGCCAAACGCTCATTGAAAAGATGAATTCGCTTTATGAACGAGACCTAAAAGACCATGTCTATGCTGTAGCGAGAAGTGCCAAGATACTGTAAGTGATAAAAAAACCGTCTTGAGAAATGTCTTTCTTTAACTGATCGGCTCCTATGTATAAATAATATTCCCGACTGGTGCACCAGTTAGAAAAAAGATCTTTATAATGTTTATTGGCTAATGCAGCGATTGTCATTGTCATTATCTTATTATGCTAATCAAAAATTATTTTATTACTACTACGTTCGCTTTGTCTCCAGGATTCTGCCCAGTAATCCATATGAAAAGTCCTTCTGTGATCGCAAGACATAAGTTTGAGCTAGGTGCTACTTTATACGTGTCATTCTTCGGCCCTCCAAGCACTCCCAGTTACGATAAGAAAAAGTATGAGCACCTAACACTTGCTATTCGACAGACGGTGCTGGAACGTGCTCACAACAGGTGCCAGAAATGCAGCGTAAAGTTCAGTCCTCGAACTCCGCCGCACTTTGAGCACATTAATGGTTCTCTAAAAGACAACAGGCCAGTCAATCTACGCGCACTCTGCTCTGAATGTTTCAAGCTAGTAGAGGATAAGGAAAAGAACAAAAAGGGAATATTCAGCAAGATGCGCAATATAGTAGGCTAGCAGAATAGTCTAAATATATCGTCTTGCTTGACTTTAGCAAGATGGGTATCATTGTGATGCAACTCATCTGCGATACATGCCGGAAGGTTCTATTGGAAAAGCATGGTGTGAGTGAAGAAAAGTTTCCAATAACAAACGAGGAGGCTCAGCAGTTAGACAAAGAGCACAGAGGACATGAGTGCCATATCGAGCCAGTCGAAAAGGAAGTGTAATTTCAGGTTGAATTTCAGCACTGTAAAAAAATATTGCCTAGAATGGAGTTCTCTTTAACTCCTTCTTTTTGTTATTGCAGTGGCCGGCACAGGCAGAGGCATAGCATTTTTCTGTGTGTACATATGTATATGTGCGTCTTAGTTGGCACCGGTGCATGAATATAACAAAATCAAAATAGTTCTATGCGTTTTTGGCACTACTTCTATGCAAGGAAGAATATGTTATGATTTATTTCATACCTTTCTTTTATTATAGAAGTGCCAAGCTAATAGACATAGTGAGCAGCAAGCCTATCTCTTGGTTTGGGAACTTTATCGGTGTGGGCTACCGTTACCATGACATCTATATGAACGTAATTGTACTCTTTGAGGATAAGATGGCTGCCTACAGGTTATGGAAAAAGACAATCGATTGGTGGCCAGATGACAAAATAAAGCTTAGGTTTGTAGAGCAGAGTGACAGCTACTGGCTCATAATATATGGAGGCTCTATGTATAAAGATGATAATACTGGTTTTGTGAAGAAAGTGCAGATCTCTGATAATTACAAACGCTTTAAAGCTGGATACGAAGATAAAGCAATTTTGCGTTTTGGGATATACAAAGAAAAAAATCCAAAGAAGAAGAAGGAGGAGGAGGATGACGACAGAAAGTATGACCTTGAAATTTTAAAGAAATCAAAATCAGTCTACGATATTGCGTTTTTGAGATATGAGGAGCTTTCATCGGAAAGCATTGAATGGCAATGCATAGAGGAAAACAAATGAAAACGAAGTTCAGTTGTGTGCAAGGGTGCTCTGACTGCTGCATCTATAGGGAATACTATCCCTCTGTTGAGTACGGCAAGATCGGGGTACTTGTACTGCCAGAGGAGAAAGCCGCAATAGAACGCCTTGCAAAAAATATGGGGATCACAGTCAAGATAATCCCACGCCTTGCTGCTGGTAAAAATTCTCCGAACAAGATAATTGCGTATCAGATGATGGGCAAGGATGATGATGGTAACCTCTGCCCCTTCCTTGATGTTGAAAGTAACGAAAGGTCTGCTCATGGTGGATTCAAATGCAAAATATACTCCGACAGGCCTCTTGCATGCAGGGCATATCCTGTCATTGATATCGCAAAAAATAATACAGCTAGATTTGATCCTCATTGCCAATTTTGTAAGAAATTCTCGACTACGAAGGCTAGCAGCGAAGGCCTGCAGCAAGAAATTGAAGCACTTGCCAAGATCAGAGCCAATGTTGCTGTAGACGATGATGTTTCTATATGGCGCTATGCAACAGCAACTGGCAGAACGAATGGCTTACTATCAGAAGGCTGGGTTCTCGAAGGCTAATAACCGTGCTTTTGGTATAGCACCTGCTTATTTTTTTTGACAAGCAGGATCCTGTTCTGAGGTATCAATGTAAGATTTTCTGATAGCTTGAGAAATTCCTGAAGCGGGACTTCTACAATATTTTCAAAGTCGCGATAGCTAACTGAGTAAAGTGCTGCATCGTCAGCGTATAGAGCCTTGCTGAAAATTTCCTCCAACCTGCCTTTTCGGGTCATGAAATATGATATCCAAGCACATATTATATATTATGTTGAGCCAGTCGGAATATGCCACGAAAATCTTCTTCTCCTTCTGCCATCAGACGTAAGAGCACAACGAGAAGAGGCAAACGCACGGTTCGCGGCCGAACTAATAATAGTAGTAGTAATAGGACCATGAGGGGTAGTCAGGGTAAGAGGAGTACCAGTCGTACTCGAAGAGGCAGCAGCAGCAGCTCAGTCCTATCTGCAAGAACGAGAAAGGCAATTGACACACTACCGTCTCAAGCGCAGCATATATACATTAAGGCTCACAAAAATGCCCTCAAACAATATCATAACCCTTCAAAAAGACGAGGAGGTAAGCGTCAAAGCAAAGAGCAGGTTGCTCATAAGGTCGCGTGGTCTGCTGTAAAAAAGGAATACAAGAAAAAAGGTAACAAGTGGGTGCCAAAAAAAGATTAGATGTCTGGCCTGTAGTTTATTAGTCCGCCGGCCTCGACGATTTTTGCTATGAGCTCAGGAAATGGCCTCATAAAGTAGTGCTCTTTTTTTGTGATGTTAGTTATCTCATTCTTCGATATGTCTATTTCTAATTCATCTCCATTAGATATCTTGTTGACCGTTGATTTGTCGATCTCTATTGGGAGCAGGTACCCTCCGTCCACTGCGTTTCTGTAGAATATTCTTGCAAAGCTTTGTGCAAGGATTGCCTTGATGCCTGCTTGAGAAAGAGCTATTGGCGCGTGCTCGCGGCTAGAGCCGCAACCAAAGTTGCTGCCTGCCACAAGAAAATCTCCCTGCGATACTTTCTCAGGAAAGCTTGGGTCAATTCCCTCCATTGCATGTTTTGCAAGTTCTTTATGATCGTGTATCTTCAGATAAGGGCCTGGAATAATCACATCTGTATCAATGTTGTCACGATCGTATTTGTGAACCTTCCCTCTTATGCTCTTGCCGTTGCTCCTGTCGTTCAAATTCTTACATCCCTTGGATCTGTTATTTTCCCTGTGACTGCTGAAGCCGCAACAACTATTGGCGACGCAAGATATGTCTTTGACTCAACATGGCCCATTCTACCGGGAAAATTGCGATTAGTCGTGCTGATGCACACCTCATCCTTACCAAGCACTCCCATATGGGCTCCACAACAGGCGCCGCAAGTAGGAGGGCCCACAAGTGCACCTGCTTGCATAAAGATGTTGATTAGTCCCTCTTTTAGTGCCTTCATGTAGATTGACTGTGCCGCAGGAAGCACCTCTGTTCTTATCTTGACCTTTTTGTCCTTCAGGATTTGCGCTGCCGCTCGAAGATCTTCTAGCTTGGCACCAGTACATGACCCAATGTATGCCTTATCAAGCTCTGTTCCCTGTAGTTCCCTGGCAGCAGATATATTGCCAGGCGAGAAAGGTTTGGCAACAGTAGGTTCAAGCTTTTCTATTTCATATGTGTATACTTCAGAATATTGAGCGTCTAGGTCACTGTGAACAGGGAAATACTTTGCATCTGTTCTTTCGCCCAGATATGCATAAGTTGTTTCATCTGGCTCGATAATACCATTCTTTGCCCCTGCTTCTGTAGTCATATTGGTAAGCGTTAGGCGTTCTTCCATCGGCAGATCCTTTATTATGCTGCCTACAAACTGCATCGCTTTGTAGTTGGCCCCATCGGTTCCAATATCGCCAATTATCTTTAATATGATGTCCTTTGCCATGATATGGTCTGGCTTGATTCCATCAATCTTGAAGAGCATTGTCTCTGGCACCTTAAACCAAATCCGCCCATTCATAAGTACATATGCGATATCTGTATGTCCTAACCCAGCAGCAAATGCACCTATGGCGCCAGTGGTGTTCGTATGAGAATCGCCTCCGACATAGACTTCGCCAGGAAGAACCATGGCCTCTTCATGTGAAAGCGTATGGCAGATACCATACTGACCAAGGCCGTACTTGAAATGTTTGTTGATGCCATACTGTTTCGTAAAATTGGAAAGACTTGTAATATTTTCTGCAGAGATTCTGTCAGCCGACGGAACAAAATGATCCTCTGTGACCCATACCCTGTCAGGATCCCAGATCTGGTTAAGCTTTAACCCTCTCTTCTTTTCCCATTCGCTAAACACCTTAATCACACCTGGCCCTGAAACATCATGTAACATGACCCTGTCCACCTTGGCAAACATAACATCGCCAGGTGACAACTTTTGCTTCCCTGAAGCCCGTGCAAGTATCTTCTCCGTAATTGTCATTCCTACCAAAACAATTCACACAACGAATGTGAGATTTTGTCTATATGATGAATTAAAACCTTTTGAGCGTAAAAACATAAAGGACAAAAGGTAGAGAGCTCTTTTACCGAGGTACTATTTGGTCGTCATCGAAGTTATGCCAATATCTATCAAAACTCAGAGAGGTAAGTTTGACTTGTTTGATAGCCTGCAAGTATTTAACTACAAAAACAACGACATTGTAGTCATCTCAAGTAAGTTTGTTTCAATGAGCGAAGGCTCTATAATCAAACTTAGCAAAGTAAAGGTAAGGAAAAAGGCAAAAGAGCTGGCGACTAAAAATCATATGGATGCGAAGCTTGCTGAGCTTGTACTTAGAGAGTCTGAATATGTAATGGGCGGAGTGCCAGGCTTTCTGCTTGCAATCCGGGATGGCATGATAGCACCAAACGCTGGCATTGACAGATCAAATGTTCCAAGAGGCTATGCCATACTCTATCCACGCGACCCTTTTGAGACAGCGGAGAGGTTGAAACTCAAATTTCTTGCCGAGCTTGGAATTAGAGTGGGTATAGTGATAGCAGACAGCAGGCTTATGCCAACTCGTATAGGCACAACAGGAGTTGCAATAGCATGTGCCGGCTTTGAGCCAGTTGAAGACCAGAGGGGCAAACGCGACCTATTTGGCAATGTCTTAAGAGTAACATTTAAAGCTGTAGCAGATGCGCTTGCCACAATGGGTGTAGCAGTTATGGGCGAGAGCGACGAATCTACGCCTGCTGCAGTCGTAAGGGGGGCAAATGTGATCTGGTCAGATAAGAAGTTCTCTTGGAAAGATATGGCTGTTGAGCCATCTCAAGACATCTACCTGCGCGCGCGAATTTAGAACTAGTATCAGAGAAATGATATTTAACAGAACTGCATAGAGTTTTAATATGTCCTGACTTTTAGTCATAATTACATAACATAAATGTCCGAATTTCTTACAAGCTATCCAAGGACAATTAGTGTCATCAAGGGCTTGCAGAACTTTATTCGTAAAGAGGAAATCGACCTTAACCATCTCTGTCTTATGGTCAAGATAAAGCGGGACGAAATCGTCACTGCATTGATCTCTGAGGGTTTTAAGCGTGTCAAGCTGGAGAATAGAAAACCCACTCAGATAGGACATGGCTTTTCAAAAAAGCTAATCACACCTTGGGAGATTCATGTTCGGTTGCTTGAAATGCAGCAGGGTCTTATCGCAATACAAGCAGAAGTAGAAATTTCTCGCAGGTATATACAACACATTCGCTCGGTAAGGGCACCAGTCATCTATGAAATAGAGTCAATTCTAAAAAAGCACAAAATTGAATACCAGATTTGGCATGCCAAGATGTCTCAGTACATTACAAATATCATTGACAACCACCAGATAACGCTTAGCGCTCCGAGGCTTCCACCTATCCCATGGAAACCTATGGCTGGCTCTGTGCTGACATTATCGTTTATCTATCTAGCCAAGTTTCTTGGCGTCCTCAACTAAAGACTTTTTTATTTCTGCAGCGTATACTACTCGAGTGTCAGAGACGGCTACATTCTACCATTATGGGATATCGCCTTGGGAAATTGAAGTCATTTATGATACTCTAAATCGGTCCTTTAAAGTTGAAGAAAAGCAGGTTACCCCAGACGATCCACAGTATGTCAGTATGGTTGAAATCAGGTTTCCTGTCCCATACAATGAGACATTCTTCCAACAGGAATTCATGATGGACAGCTGGTTAAAGATAAAAGGCGTCATAAAAGATGTAAAAAAAAGACGCGGTAGAAAGGGTATCAAAGTATTCATCCGATTTGCAGGCTTTGGTAAGAATAATAACAACAACAACAATAAAAAAATTGGTATTGTTTTTCCGCTGCAGAGCAAAGGCGACAGGCAGTTTGAAATGGGCATTGAAAAGATAGAATATCTAGTTGATATTGTGCCAGTTCAATTGCAAGTTATACCGCCGGGCGCAGAAGAAATATGGTACTTGTATGATGAGTCCAGCCGCAAATGGAGTCCCTCTGTTGCTAAGACGAGCAGCATAAACTATCTTTTTAAGAATAACGAATGGAAAACAAAGTAGCAAAAATAATAATAATAATAAGAATAAAAAATAACCAAAATGGACGAACTAATTAGCTTCCATTTCTCTGTTATTTGAGTTGATTTATAACAGGTGAGTCATGAATAGCCCTGCTCAGCTCTTTGTACTTTTTGTCGATAAACACAAGGGACTCGGCTAACCTTTTTGACTTGCCCATTTTGAACCTTATCAGCTCTCGGTGGCGCCAAAAGTGTTTTCCCTCTGAAACTGATAGAGTGGTAAAATAATCTAGCCCCTTTAGGCTGTCAGGCAGCTTGACTTCAAAGGGCAGTAAATATTCTACTGTGAACCACTCATCACCATCAGGATAGTCGATGCCAGTTGAAATATCAAAATAAAGATGTAAAATGTCTTCTACGGTCAAGCCATCGTCTACAATTAATGGATGCTTGACGCTTGACTTGCGATAGTCCATCTTCAATAGCTGGGGCTCAAAGTATGCCCTGATTATGGCTCGACGAAAGATTTCGTTTACCTCCTTAAGGTTCAAAGATACTATATACCGGCTCATGGATATTATATAATCTTTGTAAGACAAGATAAAATTTTGCAAGACTGCACGGCTGTGTTAGTCTAGGCGAAAGCAATATTGCTTCTATTTGCACAGGACAGAGTACCGAATGCTCCTCTTTGGAGATATAGACATACCTCTTATTAACTTCAAGAAAGACGATATTATAGGATTCAGTGACAGAACAAGAAGAAAACGTAGGCATAGTTAAGCAATTGTACGATATCTTTAGGCATCATGATATTTCATCTCTGTTGGATATGTTTAGTAATGATGCAATTTTGCATGGTCCTGCACCTGCAGGTGTACTCCCGTGGGGTGGTGTTCACAAAGGCCGTAGGGGAGCGGCAGAATTCTTCACTTCTGTTGGTGAGTCACTTAAACTCCAACAATTCGAGCTACAGGAATTTATTGCTCAAGGCAACAAGGTTGTAGTGTTTGGATACCAAAAGGGGCACGCCAAGCCTACAGGACGACCATACGAGATCGAGTTTGTACATTTATGGTCAATACATGATAGAAAATTTACAGAATTTCGTGTATTTACTGATACAGCTGCCTTAGTAGAAGCCCTCCGCAGCTAAGCAGCTTATCCTTATATCACGATGTTTCTATATTGAATGCATATATAATTAATAATAGAATCAAATGCAAAGAAGTAAGAAAATGGCTAATCGCTCAGTGGAAGTGTAAATCTAAAGGTAGCTCCTATTCCATTCTTGTTATTTTCAGCCCATATACTACCACCGTGAGCCTGTATTATACCCTTTGACAAATATAATCCCAGTCCTGTGCCCTTGTCGCTTGTTGATGCAAATTTTGTAAATAATCTTGGTACGATCTCCTTGTCAATTCCTTTACCTCTATCTTTGATACTTACTATGGCTTCCTTTTTAGAAGCACTTTTTTCAGCAGTTACAATAATTGTGCCTCCTGAATCACTGAATTTGATTGCATTACCTATTAGGTTTGATAGTACCTCGAATAATCTCAACTTATCTGCTCTAACGAATAGGGGAGCGCTTTCCTTTTGGTCAAAGATAATTTCTAAGTTCTTTCCTTGTGGGATAGTACTCCTTTCATCATTAACCACAATTCTTATCTTTTCGTTGAGGTCGATCAACTCTAAATTTAGCTTCAGGGCATTACTTTCAATTCTAGATGCATCTAAAATATCCGAAGTCAACCTCTCTAGTCTTTTGGCATTGCGCGCTATCATCTCAATGTCTTCCTTTGTCACTGTAATTTCTTTTGTCTTGTTCCTCTTATCACCTTCTACTTTTTCTTCTTCTTCCTCCAACTGAGACATGAGAATATCTGTCATCCCAAGCAATGGCTGCACAGGAGTGCGCAGTTCATGAGCTGCCATATTTACAAACTCCTTCTCCATCTTCTCTTGAAGTTCAAGACGCCTCAATAGTTCAGCCTGATTCCAAAGTGAATTGAAAAATGAGCGCAACATGCTGGTACTTCGCTTGCTATTAGAGTATAAAGCGACACCGATTGCTTCTGAAAACCTCTCTGAGCTAGGATTTACCAACTCTGCACTGATAAAGTGAGAAGAGTCAATTATCATAATTCCAGATTCACTTTCATTTCCTTTGACAAATTTTATCTGCGATTGTACTCTTAACTGTTCTACGAGTTCAAGGTTAACGTTGCTAACTGGGCATATGACCCTGACATTTACTCCCCGTAGCGATGCTTTTTGCAATGTATCTAATACTCCCAGTTTTTTCATTCTCATGAGTGCTTTATCATTTGGCAAAAGGAATAGGACTTCTTCTTTTGCTAATTTTGATAATGAGAGTAAAAGTTCTGCAGCTTTATTTTTTTCGTTTATGACTTCAAAAAAGTCTGGTTCAATTCCTTTCTCTATTTCGAGTATCCTATCAGCTGTGTTAACACCTTGTGACCATAGCTCCTCAAATAAAGAGTTAAATTGCTTAATGTAGGGCAATTCATTGCTTATAAGAACATTTGGACTCGTGGAGCCATCTACCGTGTTAGATACTGTGAAATTAAATTCCTTATCTGTGACGCTAAAGTTCAGTGGAGTATATCTCAGATGCTTAATCTCCATGCCTAATTCCAAAAATTTCTTAACTAGAGCAATATCTTCTTTGTTTATTGTGCCAATCCAACGCACACCTTTATGCTTGCCATTTTTGGCTTTTTCTAAAATTTTCTTTATCGAATCTAAGGCTATGTTCTCAATCAATTTCAAGTAGTCAAGGTCTGAGCAGATAGATAGCCGGTTAGAAGTTTGTATAACCTGTCTTGCTCTTGAAACGATATCCTCTCGAGAGGCAATTATCTTTGTAATACGTGGTTCTATTCCTTCTTCTAATTCTATTATTCTTTGCTGGGCATTGACAGCCTTCGTCCAAAGGTTTTCAAAAAAATAACGCTGCTGCTCCAAAATTGGCTTGGCATTGCTATAAATCGTCTGAGTTATTGGCTTTGCACCCTCAAGTGTTGCTGTGGCGACATATTCTGTTTCGCTAACTGCCATATTTCCCTTGACTGTATCCATATGTCTAACCTCTGCATAATTCATCAGCTCCTTTACATATTGCAGATTGTTTGAAGTTATTTCAGTGATGAATCTGATCCTTACCCCTCTTCTCTTAAAGTCGCTGTATCCATTTTTTATGGGAGCAATACCCATAAAAAAAGCCGCAGAGTTTTCATCAGCACAAACCAACGCCTCCTTCTGTACATTGGACATCGTTTGCAAAAGAATTTTCATTGCACTTTCTTCCCCATGAAATACTTCTGTTCTGTCATTGCTTGCGCTGGGAGTAAGTGTCAACAGCAAAAGTTCCATGCGCAACGGAGCTATAAAACCAAATAGAGCAATATTATATAAGATACTTGACTTGTTATGTTTCTAAACCTGTTCTAGAATGATCATGTCTTCAAGAGGTGTCTTCGTTCAAGTGAAGATCTGATATATATGCTAAATGAAATATTATATGCCCTCATTAGATCAAATCTCAAACATTCTTGTTTGTCGGATAGCTTCCCATCGATGGAACCTATCTAAGCATCTTTTGTGTTAGTCTTTCATCTAACCATCAGTAAACCAAGTACGTGTGAGAAGAACTATAATACTTCATGATCTGGTAGTTAGATATGTACGACAACTAGCCTTATCTTGCGAAATCTCATCTTTGTGCCTGGGCATTATGAAAAAAATCTCCTCCTCATTACCGGGTTCGCCAGCGATCACGGTAGTGCTGATAACAACAACTGTAGCAATAATCGCTATCATCCTTTTGGCTTCTAGTTCTACGATGACTAACGCACAACAGCTATCAGAGCTACATGAGGAGCTATTAGAGCAGCAGGAGCTATTAGAGCAGCAGCAAGAGGAACTATTGGAGCAGCAGGAAGAG
>Ga0081538_10001580_pt1 | contig 23375 bp, 24 predicted proteins | sample TabmetS5T2R1_FD_71022 | JGI IMG/M metagenome (GOLD analysis project Ga0081538, IMG submission 71022) | Tabebuia heterophylla rhizosphere microbial communities from the University of Puerto Rico - S5T2R1 | ecosystem: Host-associated > Plants > Roots > Rhizosphere ... | reverse complement strand
TCGTGAATAGTGATTGCTGAGTAGTGAATGGCGGTTCTTACTACTCACCACTCGCTATTCGCTACTCGCTATTCGCCAATCAAGGCTTGCCCTCGACCGGCACCTGGCCGCGCGCCGCCTCGGCCGGCGCCTCCGCCTCTTTCCACACCTTCTTCTTGGTGAAGTACATGAGGCCGGCGAACACGACGAGGAACACCATCACCTGGAAGCCAATGCGCTTGCGCGCCTCCATATGCGGCTCGGCGGTCCACGCCAGGAACGCGGTCACGTCCTTGGCATATTGCGCAACGGTCTGCGGCGAGCCGTCGGTATAGTCCACCCGGCCGTCGGTGAGCGGCGGCGGCATGGCGATGGCATGGCCCGGAAAGTACTTGTTGTAATAGAGCCCGGTCGGAATGGTGACGCCCGCCGGCGGCTGATCCTCGTAGCCCTGCAGCAGCGCAGTGAGGTAATCGGCGCCGTGCTCCTGGTACTGGGTGATGGCGTCGAAAATGAACCAGGGAAAGCCGCGCTCATAGGAGCGCGCCTTGACGATCACCGATTGATCGACAGGAAAGCCGCCGTAGCGGGCGCGCGCCGCCTGCTCGTTGGGAAACGGCGCCGGAAAGCGATCGGCGAGCCGGCCGGGGCGCTCGAACATCTCGCCCTGATCGTTGGGTCCGTCCTGGATCTTGTATTCCGCCGCGATGGTCGCGGCTTGCGCGGAGGTGAATTCCGGGCCGCCCGGCTCGGCCAGGTTGCGGAACGACACCAGGGTGAGGCCATGGCAGGTCGCGCACACCTCGCGATAGACTTTGAAGCCGCGCTGCAGCTGGGCGCGGTCGAAGGTGCCGAACGGCCCGGCAAACGACCATTTCTGCCGCGGCGGCACCGCCTCCTGCTCGGCGGCCGTGGCCGAGCTCGCGCCGCCTGCCCCGCTCGCCCCAACCAGCACGATGGCAAGCGCAAGCGCCGCAACGCCCGCCTTCGCCTTGCCGAGCACTGCGTCCGAGATCGAGCGCGGCAGCGGCTTCGGCGTCTCGATGAGGCCGAGCAGCGGCAGGATGATGATGAAATGGATGAAGTAGTAGGCGGTGAGGATGCGCGCCGCGATGACATAGCCGCCCTCGGCGGGCTTGGAACCGAGCCAGCCCAGACCGATGAAGGCGAGCACCAGAATCCAGAAGAATTGCCGATAGAGCGGCCGGTAGGTCGCCGATCTCACCCGCGAGGTGTCGAGCCAGGGCAGGAAGGCCAGGATCACGATCGACGCCAGCAGCGCGACGACGCCCAACAGCTTGTTCGGGATCGCGCGCAGGATCGCGTAGAACGGCAGGTAGTACCATTCGGGCACGATGTGCGTCGGCGTCACTGCCGGGTTGGCCGGGATGTAGTTGTCGGAATGACCGAGATAGTTCGGGATATAGAACACGAACCAGGCGAACAGGATGCAGAACACCACCATCATGAATCCGTCCTTGAGGGTGGCGTAGGGGGTGAACGCGACCGTCTCCTTGTCCGATTCGGGCTCGACGCCGGTCGGATTGTTCTGGCCGACCACGTGCAGCGCCCAGATGTGCAATATGACGACGCCGACGATGACGAAGGGCAACAGGTAGTGCAGCGAGTAGAAGCGGTTGAGCGTGGGATTTCCCACCGCGTAGCCGCCCCACAGCCACGTCACGACGGATTCGCCGATGCCGGGAATCGCCGAGAACAGGTTGGTGATGACGGTCGCGGCCCAGAAGCTCATCTGGCCCCAGGGCAGCACGTAGCCCATGAAGCCGGTGGCGATCATCAGCAGGAACAGGATGACTCCGAGGATCCACAGGACCTCGCGCGGCTCCTTGTAGGAGCCGTAGTAGAGCCCGCGCGCCATGTGGATGTAGACGGCGAGGAAGAACATCGACGCGCCGTTGGCGTGCAGATAACGCAGCAGCCAGCCGTAATTCACGTCGCGCATGATCATCTCGACGGAATTGAACGCGTGATCGACGTGCGGCGTGTAGTGCATGGCGAGCACGATGCCGGTCACGAGCTGCACCGCCAGCATGAAGGTCAGGATGCCGCCGAACGTCCACAAGTAGTTCAGGTTGCGCGGCGTCGGATAGGCGACGAAGGACGAGTGAATGAGACTCACGATCGGCAGCCGCCGCTCGAACCATTTCATGAACGCGTTCTGCGGCTGGTAGGTCGAATGTCCGCTCATGGAAGAACCTTGGCTGTCAAGCGGTCGCGCCTTCGCCGATCCGGATCTTGGTGTCGGAGACGAATTGATAGGGCGGCAACGGCAGGTTGGTCGGGGCAGGCCCGCGGCGGATACGACCCGAGGTGTCGTACTGCGACCCGTGGCAGGGGCAGAACCATCCGCCATAGTCGCCCTGGTGCGCGATCGGGATGCAGCCGAGATGGGTGCAGATGCCGATCAGCACGAGCCATTGGTCGTGTCCTTCCTTGACCCGCTTGGCGTCGGGCTGCGGGTCCGGCAGGCCCGCGTTGTCGTCGCGTCGCGCCTCTTCGATTTCCTTCTTGGTGCGGTGACTGATGAAGATCGGCTTGCCGCGCCAGAACACCTTGATCACCTGGCCTTCGGCTATCGGCGCGAGATCGACCTCGATCGGCGCGCCGGCCGCGATGGTCGAGGCGTCGGGGTTCATCTGCGCGACGAACGGCCAGACCACCGCGGCAGCGCCGACCGCGCCCACGGCGCCGGTCGCGATGTAGAGGAAATCACGGCGTGTCGGGCGTGTGTGGTGGGTGTGTTCGGCCGAAGATACGGTTGTCGCGGTCACGCAAAGCTCCGTCATGCCGGCGCCCCGCTCGCGCTGTGGACCTTGAGCCCATGAGACACTGAAACGGCGGCAAGCGGATCCGCGCCGGCGATGAGGAAGCAATCGCGGCGCGATCCGGGCGGGCGTTCTATTGGCACCCTTGCCGGAAGAGCGCAAGCCCACTGGTGCGACAATGACCAAAAGTCGCATAAGCTGTTCGCACCCACGGCCTTTTGACGGTGCAGCGCACCGATACCGGAGCCATGCGAGGCCATGAGGATCGCCCTCTACCAGCCCGACATCGCCCAGAATACCGGAACGATTCTGCGCCTCGCCGCCTGCCTCGGCATCGAGGTACACATCATTGAGCCGGCGGGATTCCCCACCTCCGACCGCGCCTTCCGCCGCGCCGGCATGGATTACCTCGATCAGGTCGCTTTGGTGCGCCATGCATCATGGCCCGCCTTCGAGCGCTGGCGGCGCGGCGCCGGTGCGCGCCTCGTGCTGTTCACCACGCGCGCGGAACGCTCGTACGTCGACCACGCCTATGGCGCCGACGACGTGCTCATGTTCGGGCGCGAATCCGCCGGCGTTGCGCCCGAGGTCCATGACGCAGCCGACGTGCGGCTGGTGATCCCCATGCGACCTAGCCTGCGCTCGCTCAACGTGGCCATGGCCTGCGCCATGGCGGCCGGGGAGGGGCTGCGGCAGATCGGCGGGTTTCGCGATGACGGGCGACGCGGCTGACTCGGGTTCCCGAATCCGTTGATGCCTGTTGCGATCACAGGCATCCTGGATGGGCCATCGGGCGCATGCCATTCAAGTCTTCGGCGGGTTTCCTTGCCACCGACACGCGACGCTCCAGCACCGTTCCCGGCCGTCGTCGATCCGGCCGTCATTGACGCGCGCAAGGCGCGCGCCCGCGCTTGGTTCGAAGCCTTGCGCGACCACATCTGCGCCGCGTTCGAGGCGCTCGAGGACGCGCTGCCGGCCGGCGCGCCGCAGGGCGAGCGCGCCGCCGGTCGCTTCGTGCGCACGCCGTGGAGCCGCACCGACCACACCGGCCACGATGGCGGCGGCGGCATCATGGCGCTGATGCACGGCCGCGTGTTCGAGAAGGTCGGCGTCCACGTCTCGACCGTGTTCGGCGAGTTCGCGCCCGAGTTCCGCCGGGACATTCCCGGCGCCGCCGACGATCCGCGCTTCTGGGCCTCGGGCATCTCGCTGATCGCCCATCCGCACAACCCGCACGTGCCCGCCGTGCACATGAATACGCGCCACGTGGTCACCACCAGGGCGTGGTTCGGCGGCGGCGCGGATCTCACCCCCGTGCTCGATCGTCGGCGCACCCAGGACGACCCGGACACGCGCGCCTTCCACGCCGCCATGCAGGAGGCCTGCGATGCGCACCCCGCGGTCGCGCCGTACGAGAAATACAAGACCTGGTGCGACGAGTATTTCTATCTGAAGCACCGCCAGGAGATGCGCGGCATCGGCGGCATCTTCTACGATTGGCTCGACTCGGGCGACTGGGAAGCGGACTTCGCCTTCACCAAGGCGGTGGGCGAAGCCTTCCTCGAGATCTACCCCGAGCTGGTGCGGCGCAATTTCGCGATCCTGTGGAGCGAGGCCGAGCGCGAGGAGCAATTGGTCCGCCGCGGGCGCTACGTCGAGTTCAACCTGCTCTACGACCGCGGCACCATTTTCGGGCTCAAGACCGGCGGCAACGTCGACTCGATCCTCTCCTCCCTGCCGCCGGTGGTGAAATGGCCGTGATGGATCTGTCATCGAAATCATTTATGGCTGTCACCTCTGTGATGAACAGGAGGACATCATGCCCTTCATCCCAGGTGCCGTCGTCACATTGAACTCGGGCGGCCAGCACATGACGGTGGTGGAGTCGGAGGAGAACGAGGTCGTCTGCATGTGGATGAGCGAAGCCGGCACGCTGTTCCGCGAGGCCATTCCGGTGGCGGTGCTCAAGCTCGCGGGAGCGGACGAAGCCGAGGACGAGGACGACGACGACGATGATGACGATGATGAAGACGACGAAGACGATGATTGAAGAACGCGGATGACGAGGCCGCGCAACGCGCCGATCACAGCAAGGCGCCCATTACCAGAACCGCGCCGCCGATCAGCACCACCGCGTCGAGGATCGCGGCGTGCACATGGAGCGGCATGCGCCGCACCAGGGCCCTGGCGAGGAACGCGCCCGGGAATGCCATGAGGCCGATCAGCAGCGCGAAGGCCAGCACCTGAGCGGTGACGACCCCGGCTGCGCCGAACACGATCAAGCGCACGATCCCGATCGCGATCGAGATGGCGGCATCGGTTGCGACCACCGCCGCGCCTTCGAGGCCGGCGGCCATCAGGATGGACAGCAGAATGATGCCGGCTCCCACGGTGCCGCCGACCGCCGCCCCGTAGCCGGCCGCGCCCGCCGCCAACCCCTTGTCGCCGATGCCGATGGCGCGGCGCTTGAGGGCGTAGCGCAGCGGCACCGTCAGCATCAGCATCGCGCCGATGACCAGCATGGCGCCGGCACTGGTGAGCGTGGTGTAGCCATAGGCGCTCAGCATGCAGGTCGGGATCGCGGCGATGACCACGATTGCGCTGCGGCGATAATCGATGTGGGGGCGAAAGGCCACGGCGCGGCCGCTGTTGGTGAGCAGCGCCGAGATCGCAATCATCGGCACCACCGGCTCAGGCCCGACCATCGGCACCAGGACGAGCGGCATGAGCGCGCCAGTGCCGTAGCCGGAAACGCCGCCGATCACCGAGCCGACCAGAGCCACGCCGCCGACCAGCGCCAGCTGAATTAGCGGAATGTCGGCGAAGGCGGTAAGCAACTGACTATCGCGGTGGCGGCGGGCGGAGGAAACACGAACGGGAAGAAGAAAAATCCGAGCGCCACGCCGAAACCGGTGCCGAGGACGCCGCCGAGCGGAAAGATGATCAGCGCGGCCCAAAGCTCCGCATCACGTCCCTCGCATGTGCGTTTGCTCCCGGAGGGAGCGTGGTCAATCCGCGCTCGGCAGGCGGCGCATGGTGAACTCGATGCGGCCGTCCGGTAGCTCGCGCCAGGATTCGATTTCCGTCATGTAGGCAGCCTTGGGAAAGCGGCGGAACAGCTCGCGCGCCTTCTCCCGCGCCGCCGCGCGCGGCAGGGCGAACGTGTCGCGGCGAAATCCTTCGCTGCGGTCGCGCCGGGCGAGCCGCGCGGCAGCCCGGCCGGCGATGTCGGCAGGTCGGCGGTTCATGGCGCCCCAATCTAGGGATTATCGGCCGTCGTTGCGAGTCTGATCGCATGAACAAATCCGCACCTGGCAACGACTGAAGCTTCGAAGCCAGGAGATCATGATGCTGACCGCCAACGATATCATGCTGGTGCGCGCGAGCTTCGCGCGCGTCGCGCCGATCAAGGATGCGGCCGCCGACCTGTTCTACGGCCGGCTGTTCGAGGTTGCGCCGCAGCTGCGCCCGCTGTTTCCCGCCGATCTGCGCGCGCAGAAGCAGAAGCTCATGGCGATGATCGCCATGGCGGCCGGCGCGTTGCACGATCTCGATGCGCTGATGCCCAAGGTCAAGGCGCTCGGCATGCGCCACGTCACCTATGGCGCGACCGCCGGCCATTACGAGGTCGTCGGAGGGGTCTTGTTGTGGACGCTCGAGCGCGGCCTCGGCGATGCCTTCACGCCGGACGTGCGCGCGGCGTGGACCAAAGTCTGCGGCGTGCTCGCCGCGACCATGCAGGCGGGTGCAGCGGATCTGGCGGACATGCAGGCGGCGGAGTGAGATCACCCAGCGCCCGCGGCGGCCTCGGCGGCGATTGCGCCCAGCGCGCCTGCGTCGCGGGGAAAACCGGCCGCGATCCAGGCCTCCTCGGCGGCACGTAGCGCCGCGCCGAGCCGCGGCCCCTTGGGCACGCCGCGCTTGACGAAGTGCGCAGCCTTGAGGGGAAAGGTCGGCGCGGTCCATCGCTGCGGCAAGGTCGCAAGCTCGTGCCAGGCGGAATCGGCCGTGCCGGCTGCGGAGCGCGCCCAGGCAAGGAGGACGCGATCAGTGAACCGCGCGGGACCGAGGCGATAGAGCAGTGCGCGGCCGCCCTGCTCGACCATCGCCGGCGCGATCCGCCACCATCCATCGGCCATCGCGGTCAGGCGCGCGTGCTCAGCGTTGGACAGGCGCAGCCGCTGCACCAATCGCTCGGCATCCTCGACCACCTGCACGCCCAGGGCGCCGAGCCGGCGGACCGGATCGGTGGTGAGCTCAAGGGCCGTTTCCAGCTTGACCAGATTGCTCATGCTGGCGAGCAGCGGCACACCGCCCAGCACGCGCCCGAGGACGCCGACCTCCGCCATCACCGCCAAGGTGGGCACGGCGCGGGGCGCCACCAGGAGCTTCATCAGCTCCATCCGGATTCGCTCGCGCGACAGCCGCTCCAAGCCTTCGTGCGCAACGATCGCGGCATGCAGCCCGGCCGGATCCGGTGGCCCTTCGCCATAGGCCGCGTGGAAGCGGAAGAAGCGCAGGATGCGCAAGTAGTCCTCGGCGATGCGCGTCGCCGCCTCGCCGATGAAACGGACGCGGCGCGCCGCCAGATCGGCGAGGCCGCCAACGTAGTCGTGCACCGTTCCGTCGGCCGAGACCGAAAAGGCGTTGATGGTGAAGTCGCGCCGTTCGGCATCGCTCCTCCAGTCGCGGCCGAAACGCACATTGGCCTTGCGGCCGAAGGTCTCGACATCCTCGCGCAACGTCGTCACCTCGAACGGACGGCCGTCGATGACGATGGTCACCGTGCCGTGGTCGATTCCCGTCGGCACGGCCTTGAAACCGGCTGCCTCGGCGCGACGGATCACCTCCGCGGGCCGTGCGGTGGTTGCCACGTCGATTTCGTGCGGCTCCTTGCCCAACAGGGCATCGCGCACCGCCCCGCCGATCGCGCGGGCTTCTTCACCGTCGCGGTCGAGCACGGCGAGGAGCCGGGCAAGCGGGCCGTGCTTGAGCCAGGCCGCATCGGCGAGGCTCTTGGTGGTGCGTCCGTTCGCAACCGCCTGCGTGCTCACTGCGTCGTCCCCGGCACCAGTTTGCCATCTTCGATATGGGCCGGGATGTAGGTCGAGCCGGGCGGCGCGCCGGAGAACTGCGCCATGACGATGAAGCTCCCGACCACCAGCGCGAGCGCGGCGATCGTCAGCCAGCCCAGCGTGGACCACGACCATGCGGACGCGTCGAGCACGCCGGAGCGGGTCGCCAGTAGGAATACGGCATAGAGCACGAACGGCGCCAGGAACAGCGCAAGTTCGGTGAGAACCGGGCGGATCATGCCGGCACCCGCCTCATCCGCGAAAAATCCGCTCGTACAGGTTCCGCAGGATACCCGCCGTCACGCCCCAGATGTAGCGGTCGCCGAACGGCATCGCGTAGACCGTCCGTGTCATTCCCTTCCACTCGCGGCTGTGAAGCTTGTGGTTTTCCTCGGCCATGAGAAAGCCGAGCGGCACCTCGAACACGTCCTCGACCTCCGACCGGTTGAGGTTGAGCCGGAAGCCAGGCTCGATACGCCCGATCGTCGGCACGATGCGATAGCCGAGCGTTGTCATGTAGAGATCGAGATAGCCGATCGGGTCGACGAAGCGCCGCTCGAGTCCGATCTCCTCCTCTGCCTCGCGCAAGGCTGCCGCCAGCGGGCTGTCGTCGCCCGGATCGATCTTCCCGCCGGGAAAGGAGATCTGCCCAGCGTGATCCGGCAGATGCGTGGTGCGCTGCGTGAACAGCACGGTTGGTTCTGCGCGGTCGATGACCGGCACAAGCACCGCCGCCGGTCGGATCGGGCGCACCTCGGCAATCGCCCGCATCACTGGATCGACATCGTGGTCGCCGCGCGGCGGCGTGATGGTCGGGTCGTCGAGGCCCGCCGGCACGTCGAGCGTGAGCCGCGCCCGGGCGCGATCGAACACGTGATGGCGCACCAAGCGTCCGATCGTCGCAGCCATGGTCATCTCACGCGAATTCCGTCAGCTGATCCGCCGGCGCCATGACGAAAAACTCCCCTCCCGAGGCAAGGCCGAACATGCGTGCGCCATCGATGTCGCGCTCCTCGCCGAGCTCGACCAGATCGTAGAACAAGGCCCGCGTCACCTTGGCCCAGAGATCGCGCCGAACGTGGAGGTAGGGTTTGAGCCCGCCGGAATGGGGCTCCGGGTCGAAGCGTAGCGCATGGCCGGGCCCACAGGCCACCCAGTCGTCGACGTTGGTGCGGAAATGCAGCGTCCGGCCGGCTGCCGTTTCCTCCACCCTCATCTCCACGGCGAGGAACGGCGCATCGTCGACCGTAATGCCGCATTTCTCGACCGGGGTCACGAGGTAGTGCGTGTCGCCCTCGCGTTTGAGCACCGAGGCGAACAACCGGACCAGGGCCGGCCGGCCGATCGGCGTCTTGAGGTAGAACCACGTGCCGTCGGCGGCGATCCGCATGTCGAGATCGCCGCAGAACGGCGGATTCCACAGGTGCACCGGCGGCGGCCCTTTGGCGGCTGCCTGCTTTGCGGTACCGGCGATGGCGTCGAGGCTGGCCGGTTTCGGGTGCATTTCTTTCGCCATGATTGGCGCTATCCTACACAACTATCTCGCTGTTTTGCTCGCGCGATCGTGATTTTGCGGTCCGCGCGCACGGAATAAGTGAAAATAGCGTAAGCTGGCAGCGGACAGGCAATCAGCCGAGCCTTAAGGATCAAATCGCGGCTGGCAAAGTTGTTGCATGACGGATTCCGACTTCTCTAAGGACCAGATGACAGGAGCAGGCGAGATGGCGGTGGCCAGCGGCGAAGGTATTGAAAAACTTGAAGACATGATCGTGCGTGTGGCCGAATCGACGGCCGCCCATGTGCGCGCCGCCAGGGCTGGCATCGGCAACGTCATCTTCGGCCAGGAGCGGGTGGTCGAGCGCGCCCTGATCACCGTGTTGTCGGGCGGCCACGCACTGCTCATCGGCGTGCCGGGCCTCGCCAAGACCAAGCTGGTCGAAACCATGGGCATCGTGCTCGGGATGGACGCGCGGCGCATCCAGTTCACGCCCGACTTGATGCCGTCGGACATTCTCGGCACCGAGGTGCTGGAGGAAAGCCCGGGAGGCAAACGCAGCTTCCGCTTCATCGCCGGCCCGGTCTTTGCCCAGCTCTTGATGGCGGACGAGATCAACCGCGCGAGCCCGCGCACTCAGTCGGCGCTGCTGCAGGCCATGCAGGAGCAGCACGTGACCGTGGCCGGCATCCGGCACGACCTGCCGAAGCCGTTTCACGTCCTGGCGACCCAGAATCCGCTCGAACAGGAAGGCACCTACCCGCTTCCCGAAGCGCAGCTCGACCGGTTCTTGATGGAGATCGACGTCGACTATCCCGACCGCGAGGCGGAGCGGCGGATCCTGTTCGAGACAACCGGTGCCGAGGAAACCCGGCCGAACCCCGCCATGACGGCCGAGGATTTGATCGCCGCCCAGCGTCTCGTGCGTCGCTTGCCGGTCGGCGAATCGGTCGTCGAGGCGATCCTCGCCCTGGTGCGGTCGGCGCGGCCTGGTCCCGAGGGTGGCGAAGCGGCGAAATTCATTGCCTGGGGACCCGGGCCACGCGCCAGCCAGGCGTTGATGCTGGCGGTGCGCGCCCGCGCCCTCCTGGAAGGACGTTTTGCTCCATCGGTCGACGACGTCATCGATCTTGCCACCCCCGTGCTCAAGCACCGGATGGCGCTCACGTTCGCGGCGCGCGCCGACGGCGAGAGCATCGACGGGGTCATCAATCGGCTGAAGACGCGCATCGGGTAGGTCGATGGCCGAAGCCACCAGCGCGCGCGAGCACGAGCTCGATGCGACCCGGCGGGCGACCGGCGAGGCGCACTCGCTGGCCGCCACGATTCCGCGGCTCATCCTGGAGGCACGCCGGGTTGCGGCGACCGTCATCCATGGGCTGCACGGCCGCCGGCGCGCGGGCTCGGGCGAGAATTTCTGGCAATTCCGCCGTTTCGTCTCGGGCGAGCCGGCGCACCGGGTCGATTGGCGCCGCTCCGCGCGCGACGAACATCTCTACGTCCGCGAGCAGGAGTGGGAAGCCGCGCACACAGTATGGATCTGGCCCGACCGCTCGCCCTCGATGGTGTTTGCCTCGCCGATGGTGTGGGAGACCAAGCTCGACCGCGCCCTCGTCGTCGCCTTTGCGCTGGCCGAAATCCTGGTCGAGGGCGGCGAGCGCATCGGCATTCCCGGCATCATGCGCCCGACGGCAAGCCGCGACGTGATCGAGCGGATGGCCGAGGCGATCGTGCATGACGCGCTGCCGCGCGCGAGCCTGCCGCCCTCCTTCGCGCCCTCGCCGCTCGCCGAAGTCGTCGTGCTGTCCGACTTGTGGAGCCCGATTGCCGAGGTCCATTCCACCATCGCGCAGCTGTCGGCGACCGGCGCCCATGGCCACGTGGTGCAGATCGTCGATCCGGCCGAGGAGACGTTCCCGTATTCCGGCCGCATCGAGTTCTTCGAGCCGGAGGGCGCAGGCGCCGTCACGGCTGGGCGCGCGGAAACCTGGCGCGCCGAATACGAGCTGCGGGTCGAGCGCCATCGCGCCGAGATCCGGGCGGAGACCGACCGGCTCGGGTGGTCGTTTGCGATACACCGCACCGACCGCCCGGCGACCGATCTTCTGCTCTGGCTGCACAACAGCATGGGGGCCGGCCCGCGGGGGACCGGCATCAATCGCTGGCACGGCGTTCCGCTGACCGGAGGGCGTGCATGATCGGCCTTCCACTCGCCTTCGCCGAGCCGCTGGTGTTGCTGGGCCTCTTGAGCCTGCCGGTTCTGTGGTGGCTCCTGCGGCTGATCCCGCCGCGGCCGCGCCGCATCCATTTCCCGCCCACGCGCCTCCTGTTTGACATCGCGCCGAAGGAGGAAACGCCGTCGCGCACGCCGTGGTGGCTGCTGCTGCTGCGCTTGCTGCTCGCGGCGCTGTTGATCATCGCCGCCGCCGGGCCGCTGTGGAATCCACCCATTGCGACGTCGTCGGCCGCGGCGCCGCTGGCGCTCTTGATCGACGACGGCTGGTCGGCGGCCGCTACCTGGGACAAGCGCATGCGCACGGCGGAAGATCTGGTCGCGCGCGCGGAGACGAACAAGGCCGGCATCGCCATCATCCTGCTTTCGGAAACGGCGCGCGACATCTCGCTCGAAACGCCGGGCGCCGCGCGCGTGCGCTTGGGACAGATCCGGCCCAAGCCGCATACGATCGAGCGCGTCGAAGCATTGCCCATGGTCACGAAGTTTCTCTCCGCCACGCCGGATGCGGAGGTTTTCTGGCTGTCCGACGGCGTCGATCTCGGACGCTCAGCCGAGTTCGTCGAAGGCTTGGCCCGCGCGACCGGCGGCCGCGCCGTCACGGTCGTCGAAGGCGGGGTTGAGCCGGCGCGGGCGCTCGGCGGCGCCGAAAACACCGCCGGTGCGCTCACTGTCAAGGTTCTGCGCGCGGCGACCGATGGCGGCGACGTTGGCGTCGTGCGGGCGCTCGATCTCAAGGGCCTGCCGCTGGCCGATGCGCGGTTCGCGTTCAAGGGCGGCGAGCGCGAAGCGGACGCGGAGTTCGACCTGCCGGTGGAAATCCGCAACGACATGGCCCGCCTCGAGATCGCCGGCGAGCGCTCGGCGGGAGCCGTGCAGCTCCTCGACAAGCGCTGGCGACGGCGCACGGTCGGCGTCATCTCCGGCTCGACCAGCGAAACCGCACAGCCGCTTCTCGCCTCGACCTACTACTTGGCGCGCGCGCTCGGGCCCTTTGCCGACATGCGCATCGCGGAACGCACCTCGCCGGCGGAAGCCGTCAAGCAGTTCCTCGACCAGAACCTCCCGATGGTGATCCTGGCGGATGTCGGCACCGTCGCCGGCGAGGCGCATGACCGGCTGGCGCGCTGGATCGATGACGGCGGCGTGCTGGTGCGGTTTGCCGGTCCGCGACTTGCCGGGTCCGAGGACGATCTGGTGCCGGTCAAGCTGCGCCGCGGCGGCCGCATCCTTGGCGGCAGCCTGAGCTGGGATCAGCCGCAGCCGCTCGCCGCATTCTCGCGCGACAGTCCGTTCGCCAACATGGCGGTGCCGAACGACGTGATGGTCACACGGCAAGTGCTGGCGGAGCCCGATTCAGGCTTGAGCGAGCGCACCTGGGCGACGCTGGTCGACGGCACGCCGCTGGTGACGTCCGTGCGCCGCGGCAAGGGCGTGCTCGTGCTGTTCCATGTCACGGCCGACACGCGCTGGTCCAACCTGCCGCTGTCGGGCGCTTTCGTCGAGATGCTCAAGCGGATCGTCGAGCTCGCCGGCTCGGGCGCCGCCACGGAGGCGGGCGCGACCTCCTCGCGCATGCAGCGCGAGGTGGTGCCGCCGACCCGCGTGCTCGATGGGTTCGGCGCGTTCGGTCCGCCGCCGCCGACCGCGCGGCCAGTCGCGGCGAATTTCGTCGGGCGCGCGACCGCCGATCATCCGCCCGGCTTCTACGGCCCGCCGGAAGGACTGCTTGCCGTCAATACGCTGAGCCCGTCCGATCGGCTCAACCCGATCGATTTCGGCCCGCTCAATGCGCGGCGCGAAGCCTATCGGCTCGGCGAGCCGCAGGATCTCAGGGCGCCGCTGTTCCTCGCCGCGCTCGCGCTGCTGGTGCTCGATGCACTGGTCGTGTTCTCGCTCGCGGGCGGCATTCGCCGCCTCGTGCCGGCGCGCCGGATCGCCGCAGGCCTGCTGCTCGCCGCCGCCCTCGTGACCGCGCCGGCCGGAACGCCGCGCGCCGCGCCGGCCGACGATCAGATGGCCACGAAGTCGACCACCGAGACCAAGCTTGCCTATGTCATCACGGGCGACGCCGAGGTCGACGCCATCAGCAAGGCCGGGCTGCAGGGCCTGACCATGTTTCTCGCCCAGCGCACCGCACTCGAGGCGGGCGAGCCGGTCGGTCTCGACATCGGCCGCGACGAGCTGGCTTTCTATCCCCTGATCTACTGGCCGATCGTGCCGGGCGTGGCACGGCCGCCGGCTGAGGCGCTGGCGCGCGTCGACGCGTATATGAAGCAGGGCGGGACGGTGCTGTTTGACACGCGCGACGCCATCACGGCGCCGCCCGGTTCGGGCGGGGAGACGCGCGGTCCGGGCATGCAGGCGCTGCGGCAGGTCCTCTCCTCGCTCGACATCCCGGAGCTCGAGCCGGTGCCGCGCGACCACGTGCTGACCAAGACGTTCTTCCTGTTGAAGGATTTTCCCGGACGCTACACCGCAGGGCAATTGTGGGTCGAAGCGCTGCCGGCCGACAGCGAGGAGGAAGAGCCGCAGCGGCCGGCGCGCGCCGGCGACGGCGTCTCATCGATCCTGATCACGTCGAACGATCTTGCCGGCGCCTGGGCGATGCGATCCGACAACCAGCCCATGCTGCCGCTGGTGCCGGGCGAACCGCGCCAGCGCGAATTCGCGTTCCGCGCCGGCGTGAACATCGTGATGTATACGCTGACCGGCAATTACAAGGCCGACCAGGTGCACGTCCCGGCGCTGCTCGAGCGGTTGGGGCAGTAGGAGCGCCGGAATGGGTCTCGGCATTTCGTTCGCGCCCCTGGTTCCCCTCGTCGTGCTGTGGACGGCGATCGCCGTCGCGGCGGCGGTTGCGGCGCTGCTGATCCTGGTGCGCAGCCGCGGCGCCTGGGTGCGCGCGGTCGCGCTCGCCTTCGTGGCGCTGGCGCTGGCCAATCCCTCGCTCACCCGCGAGGATCGCGAGGCGTTATCCTCGGTCGCCGCGATCGTCCTCGACCGCAGCCCGAGCCAGAGCTTCGGCGACCGCCACAAGCAGACCGAGGCCGCGCGCGCGGCGCTGACCGAGCGGCTCGGCCGCCTCAGCAATATCGAAGTGCGCGTGATCGAGGCCGGTCAGTCGGACGGCGAGACCGACGGCACCCGCCTGTTCTCGGCTCTGTCGGCCGGGCTCGCCGACGTGCAGCCGGACCGCGTGGCCGGCGCGATCCTCGTCACCGATGGCCGTGTGCACGATGTGCCGGCCGAAGTCGCGACGCTCGGATTTGCCGCGCCGGTGCACGCGCTCGTCACCGGTCATCCGGATGAACGCGACCGTCGCGTTGCCCTGATCAACGCGCCGCGGTTCGGCATTGTCGGCCAGTCGCAAACCATCGTCTTTCGCGTAGAGGACTCCGGGGTGCGCGCTTCTTCCGCGCGCGTCAAGGTGAGCCGCGACGGAGAGCTGCTGGAGGAGCGCAGCGTCACCTCCGGCGAGCCGGTGCGCGTGCAGGTGCCGATCCCGCATGCCGGCCCCAACATCATCGAGATCGAGGCCTCGGAGCTCGAAGGGGAGCTCACCCCGGTCAATAATCGCGCGGTCGTCTCGATCGACGGCGTGCGCGACAAGCTGCGGGTGCTGCTGGTCTCCGGCGAGCCGCATTCGGGCGAACGCACCTGGCGCAACCTGTTGAAGTCGGACGCCAGTGTCGATCTCGTCCATTTCACCATCCTGCGCCCGCCGGAGAAGCAGGACGGCACGCCGATCAACGAGCTCTCTCTGATCGCGTTTCCCACCCGCGAGCTGTTCCAGCAGAAGATCAACGAGTTCCAGCTCATCATCTTCGATCGCTACGCCCGCCAGGGTGTGCTGCCGATCATCTATTTCGACAACATCACCCGCTACGTCCGCGACGGCGGGGCGGTGCTGGTCGCGGCCGGGCCCGACTACGCCAGCCAGACCAGCATCTGGCGTACGCCGCTTGACGTCATCCTGCCGGCGGAGCCGAGCGGGCGCACCACCGAGCAGCCGTTCCACGCCCGTCTCACCGACCTCGGCAAGCGCCATCCGGTGACGCGCGGGCTGGAAGGCGCCGACAGCGATCCGCCGCACTGGAGCCGGTTCTTCCGCCTGGTCGATACGCGCGAGGCCAGGGGCACCGCGCTCATGGACGGTCCGGACAAAAAGCCGTTGCTGGTGCTGTCGCGCGAGGGCGAGGGGCGCGTGGCGCTGGTGCTGTCCGATCACATCTGGCTGTGGGCGCGTGGCTACGAGGGCGGGGGGCCGCACCTCGACCTGCTGCGCCGGCTGTCGCATTGGCTGATGAAGCAGCCGGATCTGGAAGAGGAGGCGCTGCGGCTGTCGGTGCAGGGAAAGCAGCTCATGGTGCGGCGCCAGACCATGGCCGAGAGCGTCGATGAGGTGACGCTTACCACGCCGTCGGGTGCGACCCAGACCATGACGCTGAAGGCGGCCGAGCCCGGCCTGTGGAAGGGCAGCGTCGATGCCAACGAGCTCGGCCTGTGGCGCGCAACCGACGGCAAGCTCACCGCGCTTATCAATGTCGGGCCGGCCAATCCGCGCGAATTCGCCGAGGTCACCTCCACCACGGATGTGCTCGCCCCGCTGGCGAATGCGACCGGCGGCGATGCGCGCCGCCTCGCCGACCGCGGCGGCATCACCGTGCCGCGCGTGCTTGCGGTCCGCTCCACCGACACCTACAAGGGCGACGACTGGATGGGCCTGAAGATGCGCGATGCCAGCGTGGTGCGCGGCATCGGCGTGCTGCCGGTGTTCGCCGGCCTGATCGGCCTCCTGCTGCTGGTGGGAAGCCTGGCCGCCACCTGGGCGCGCGAGGGCCGGTAACTATGGTGTCGTTCCCGCGCGAGCGGGAGCCTATGAACACCAGCGTCGCGATTTTCATAGGGCGGTGTTCATGGGTCCAGCCTTCGTGGGGACCGATCCGATTACACCGGCACGCGCACCGTCGCCCTTAATCCCCCGAGCGGGCTGTCCGACAGCATGATGTCGCCGCCGTGCGAGCGGGCGATGTCGCGGGCGATCGCCAGGCCGAGCCCGGTGCCGCCTTCATCCTGGTTGCGCGCGTCGTCGACGCGAAAGAACGGCTTGAACACCTCGTCGCGCAGGCTCGGCGGAATGCCGGGGCCGTCGTCGTCCACGGTGACGGTGAGGTAGCGGTGATCGCGATGGCCCGTAATCGCGATCGACGGGGCGAAACGCGCCGCGTTCGACACCAGATTGGCCAGGCAGCGCTTGAATGCCGCGGGCTTGACCGTCACGATCGGAACGCCGTGGAACACCACGCTCGCGGTGTGCCCGTGGCGCTCCGCATCGCTGCGCAACTCCTCGAGGAATGCCGCCATGTCGGTGGGCGCCGAGGGCTCGCTGGAGTCGCCGCGCGCAAACGCCAGATAAGCCTCGATCATGCGCGCCATCTCGTCGACGTCCTTCTTGAGCGCGGTGAGCTCCGGGCCGTCGTCGAGCAGGGCAAGCTCCAGCTTGAATCGCGTGAGCAGGGTGCGCAGATCGTGCGAGACACCGGCCAGCATTGTGGTGCGCTGCTCCAGCGTGCGCTCGACCCGGCGCTTCATCTCGATAAAGGCGTGGGCCGCGCGCCGCACCTCGCGCGCGCCGCGTGGGCGAAAGTCCGGCACCTCGCGTCCCTTGCCGAAGCTCTCCGCCGCGTCGGCAAGCGCCAGAATCGGACGGATCTGATTGCGCAGGAACAGGATCGCGACGCCGAGCAGGATCACCGATGTTCCCACCATCCACAGCAGGAAGATGTGCGAGTTGGAGGCATAGGCGGCATTGCGCCGCGCGAACACCCGCATCACCGAATCGTCGAGCTGGATGCGGATTTCGACCAGCGACGATCGCCCCACCGTGTCGATCCAGAACGGCCGCCTGATCTGCCGGCTGATCTCCCGCGACAGCGCCTGGTCGAGCAGCGAGAAGAACGGTTTGGGCCCGGTCGGCGGCAGGTCGGTGCCGGGCAGGAAATCGAGGTTGAGGCCGAGGCGCTCCTGGGCGATGCGCTGAACTCTGGCTTCGTTGGCCTCCTTGGTCTCCTCCTTGGTCTGCTGAACGGGCTCCTTCGGATAGCTGCGATAGAAATCGATCAAGGCCGCGATGTCCTGCGTCACCGCGGCCGACAGCCGGTAGGTCACCGTATTCCAGTGCCGCTCCATGAACACGAAGGCGACCACCGACTGCAGGATCACCATCGGCGTCACGATGATGATGAGCGAGCGGGCGTAGAGGCCCGTCGGCATGAAGCTCTTCAGCCATTGGCCGAACCGATCCCAGATATCGGTCAGCCGGGCCCCCGCCGAGCGCAGCGTCAATCCGAGATCGAGCGTGGTCATGTCGGAACCATCAGCCGATAGCCGACGCCGCGCACAGTCTGCACGAACAGCGGATTGGCGGGGTTGCGCTCGATCTTGCGCCGCAGGCGATTGACCTGAACGTCCACGGCGCGCTCGCTGATCGATCCGCCGTCGCCGGCCAGTGCACCCCTCGGTATCGTCTCGCCGGGTGTTGTGGCGAGCACGCGCAGCATCTCCCGCTCGCGATCGGTGAGGTGGACGATCTCGTCGCCGCGGCGCAGCTCGCCGCGGGCGAGGTGGAAGACGAAATTGCCGAACCGGATCGATTCGCGCGGCGGCGTCGGCGCCGGCCGTGCGTGCCGGAGGATGTTGCCGATGCGCAGCGACAGCTCGCGCGGCTCGAACGGCTTCGCCACGTAGTCGTCGGCGCCGAGCTCCAGGCCGGCGATGCGGCTCTCCGCCTCCGAGCGCGCCGTCAGCATCACGATCGGCACCCGCGAGGACGTGCGGATGGCGCGCGCCAGATCGAAGCCGGACTCGCCGGGCATCATCACGTCGAGAATGAGGAGGTCGAACTTGAGCCCGTCGAGCCTGGTGCGCGCCTCGGCGGCGGTCTCTGCGGTGGTGACGCGGTAGCCTTCGCTGTTGAGATAGCGCGACAGCAGATCGCGGATGCGCCGGTCGTCATCGACGATGAGGAGGTGAGGCGCGTCGTCGGCGGGGATGACCGGTTCGGCGACCATGGCGGTCAGGTCCGCGAGCGCCGCGCCCGGTCGGCGCGCGCGATCAGGCGCAGTATGCCGTCGCGGCCTTCGGGATCGAGCATGGCGGTGAGGAGACGGCGCGCCGTCTCGTGTGTTCCCGGACCAAGCTCCGACAACGCGCGGGCGATTCGGGCGGTCTGCAGGCCGGCGAGCCGCATGGCCAAAGCCTCGCCTTTGGCCGTGACGTAGAGAAGGCGCTGGCGGCGATCGTTCTCCCCCTCCTTTTGCACCACGTAGCCCTGATCGACCAGTTGTTTGAGTACGCGGCCGAGCGACTGCTTGGTGATCTTCAGGATGTCGAGCAGATCGGCAACCTTCATTCCGGGGTTGCGGTTGACGAAATGCAACACCCGGTGATGCGCGCGGCCGAAGCCGAACTTGGCCAGCACCTCGTCCGGATCGCTGACGAAGTCCCGATAGGCAAAGAACAACAGCTCGATCACGTCCCAGATCGGCTCGTCCAGCGCGGGAGACGTCCCGGCATCGCCCGGGACCGGCCGGTCGGTAGAAATAATTATGTCAGCCATGTTGACATATTTCGGTTTGATGATTACTCCGAACGGCCTGTCCGCGAAAGGATCGTTCCCGTGCGCCGGGTTCGTCACGCTGTGTTGCGCCCGCCCCCAAAGCGCGTTGTCATACGGACCGAACATATCGGGACTTGGCCGAGGACGCAAAACCGCAGGCCCTGCCCGGCAGCCACGCGGCCGCGTCGGACAAGGTTCTTTGAGGAGCGAAATCCATGACGCAGTCCTATGACAAGATCGACGGGGTGATCTGGTATGACGGCGAGCTGGTGCGCTGGGCTGATGCGAATCTGCACGTCCTGACCCACGGATTGCACTATGCGAGCTGCGTGTTCGAAGGCGAGCGCGCCTATGGCGGCAAGATCTTCAAAGGCACCGAGCATTCTGAGCGGCTGAAGGCATCGGCTCGGATGCTCGATTTCGAGATTCCCTATTCGGTTGCCGAGATCGACGCGGCCAAGCAACTGGTGGTGGAGCGGAACGGCAAGCCGAATGCCTATGTCCGGCCGGTCGCCTGGCGCGGCTCGGAGATGATGGGAGTCTCGGCCCAGAGCAACACCATTCACTTCGCCATCGCGGCCTGGGAATGGCCCAGCTATTTCGATCCGGCGGAGCGACTCAAGGGCATCCGCCTCGACCTCGCCGACTATCGCCGACCCGACCCGCGGACCGCGCCGTGCCTCGCCAAGGCGGCCGGGCTTTACATGATCTGCACCATCTCCAAGCACATCGCCGAGCGCAAAGGCTATGCCGACGCAATGATGCTCGACTGGGAGGGTCGCGTGGCCGAGTGCACCGGCGCCAACATCTTCTTCATCCAGGGCGGCAAGATTCACACGCCGATCGCAGACTGCTTCCTCGACGGCATCACCCGGCGCACGGCCATCGATCTCGCCCAGCGGCGCGGCATCGAGGTGATCGAACGCCGGATCATGCCGGACGAGCTCTCAGCCTTCGCCGAGTGCTTCATAACCGGCACCGCCGCCGAGGTGACGCCAGTGTCCGAGATCGCGCAGTGGCGGTTCACGCCCGGCGCCATCACCCGGCAGCTGATGGATGACTACACCGCCGAGGTCCAGCCCAAGGGCAAGGCCGCGGCTGCGTGAACCCCAACGCCCCGCGGGGTTGATCACGCAAATGCCGGCATGACCTCGGCGGCGAACAGCCGCAGCGATCGTTGCGCCTCGGCGAAGTCGAGGTCGGCGAAATTGATCTGCAGCGACGCATGCTCGAACGGACCGATCCGCTCGACAGCGCGAGCCATGATGGTCCTGATCTCGGCCGGCGTGCCGATCCAGGCACCGCCCGATTCGATCTGGCTCTCCACAGTGAAACCCTTCATCCGGGCGACCGCCTTGTCGTAGTCGCGGTAGTCCTTCGAGGCCGGTCCGGTGACCCAGTCGCTGGCCGCCTCGTTCAGCACCCGGAAATAGGTCGCGAACGGCTTGCGCGCGATCTCGCGGGCGAGCCGCGCGTCGGGATGGCAGAACATGTGGAACGCCACCATGACCTCGCCACTGCCCGGATGGCCGGCTTTCTTCCAGCTCTGCCGATAGAGCTCGACCAGGCCGCGCAATGGGCCGATCGGGATTGCCATCAGGGCGTGGCCGGCGTGCCCGGCGAACGCGAAGGTCTCCGGCGTCTGGATCGCCGCGATATAGAACGGCGGCCGCGGCGTCTGGGTCGGCCGCGGCAGCGATGTCACGTTTTCGAAGGCGTGGAATTTCCCGTAGTGGGTGGCGTGCTCGGTGGTCAGCAAGAGCTCGATCTGCTCGAGCCCTTCGCGAAACCGCGCATAGGATTCATCGGGTGAGACGCCGAAGCGCCGGAATTCGTGCGGCAGGAAGGCGCGCGCCAACCCGACGTCGAGCCGGCCGCCCGAGATCGCATCGAGCATGGCGATCTCACCGGCGAGCTTCAGCGGATGATTGAACACCGGCAACAGCGCGCCGGTCACCAGCCGCATGCGCCGCGTGCGCTGGGATAGCGCCGAGAGGAACACGACGGGGTTCGGCGTATAGCCGCCGTAGGGCTCGAAATAATGCTCGACGGTGCGGGCATGGGTGAAGCCGAGCGTTTCGGCCTCTTCCGCCAGCGCCAGCGATTCGGCGAAATAGTCCTTGGCACTCTTCTGCGCCGGCCCGACGCTGGGGAAAAATTGCACGCCGAACTGCATCGATAATCCGGATCGGCTCTGGACGGTACGAGTTGACTTCAAACTCTCAATTGTCGTGCCCGGCCTTCATCTATTCCGCGGCTTCGCGCCGTCCGGTGATTGTCCAGCGCTCGGCCGCAGCGTCATCGTCGGCCTTGGCCTCGACCCACTGCGAGCCGGCTGCGCGCTCCACCTGCTTCCAGAACGGCGCGCGTGTCTTGAGGTAGTCCATCAGGAATTCCGCCGCAGCGAACGCATCCTGGCGATGCGGCGCTGCGGTAACGACGAGCACGATGTTGTCGCCGGGGGCGAGACGCCCGTAGCGGTGGATCACCGTGACCCCGAGCAGGCGCCAGCGGCGTTCGGCCTCCGCTACGTGGCGCGCGATCTCGGCTTCAGCCATGCCGGGGTAGTGTTCGAGCATCAATGCCGTAATGGGCTCGCCGTTCTCCGTCCCGCGGCAGTAACCGGTGAAGGTCACGCTCGCGCCGATATCGTCGCGCCCGCGCGTGAGCGCGGCTGCTTCGGCGGCGGCATCGAAATCTTCTGTCTGCAGGCGGACGGTCATCGAGGTCGCGCTCCCGCGCATTCACCGATTCCCGCCGGACGTCGGGGATGGCCTTTCCTCATCCCCCGGTCATGGGCGGGAAGAACGCGATTTCCCTGGCGCCGGCGATCGCCGCGTCGGAGCGCACATGGTTGCGGTCGATCGCGGTGCGGATCACCTTGGGGTTCTCGAACGCGTGGGCATATTCCTCGCCGCGTCGCGACAGCCACGCGATCAGATCGCCCACGGTGGCAATCCCGGCCGGCGGCTCGATCTCTTCCCCGGCCTTGCCAACGCGCTCACGCACCCAGGCGAAATACAGGATCTTCAAGGTCACTCGTCCATCACGTGCCGCAACCCGGCGCGGAAATAATCCCAGCCTGTATACAACGTCACGATCGCCGACACCCACAGCAAAGTGAGCCCGATGCTGGTCGTCACCGGAAGGATTTCGTCGCCCGCCTCGCCGGCCAGCAGGAATCCGACCGCGACCAGCTGTCCCGTCGTCTTCCATTTGGCAAGGCGCGTCACCGGCACGCTGACGCGCAGCTCGGCGAGATATTCGCGCAGACCCGAGACGAGGATCTCCCGGCACAGGATCACCACGGCGGCCAGCAGCGACCAGCCGCGGATCGTCTCGACCGCCGCGAGCATCAGCAGGCTGGCCGCGACCAGGAGTTTGTCGGCAATGGGATCGAGCATGCGCCCCAGTGACGACTGCTGTCCCCAGCTGCGGGCGAGATAGCCGTCGAGGATGTCGGTGATGGCGGCGGAGACGAACACGGCCAGCGCCACCCATCGCGGCCACAGGCCACCGTCGAGAATCCCCGACCAATACATGCACGCGACCACCACCGGCACCGCGGCGATGCGGCCGTAGGTCAGGAGATTCGGTAGCGCCAGCGCTCGCGCCGGCAGGATCGGTCGAGTCATCTCGGTCATGGCCGGACATGACACCCCCAGTCGCCAGGCGTCAACCGTCGCTTCATGTCGCAGCATCTGGTCTGCCAGGACCAATCGGCACGGCCTCGGGATCATTGCCCATCGGCCCTAGGCGACCCTGTCATGGAAGAAATCGTAGATCCTGCGCGCGGTTTCCGCGTTGATTCCAGGCACTTCGGCAAGATCGGCGATGGAGGCACGTTCGATCGCCTTGAGCGTGCCGAAGTGGTGCAAGAGCGCGCGTCGCCGCATCGGACCGATCCCGGGGATTTCCTTCAAGCCCGCCTCGCGCAGATCGCGCTTGCGCCGCTGGCGATGTGACCCGACGGCAAAGCGATGCGCCTCGTCGCGGAGCCGCTCGATGAAATAGAGCACCGGATCCCGCGGCGGCAGCTTGAACGCAGCGCGCCCGGGCATATGGAATGTCTCGTTCCCGGCGTCGCGTTCCGGCCCCTTGGCAACGGCGACCAGCGGCACGTCGATGCCGAGCGCCGCCAGCGTCTCATGCGCGGCGGTCAACTGACCCTGGCCGCCGTCGATCA
>Ga0081538_10001579_pt1 | contig 23376 bp, 18 predicted proteins | sample TabmetS5T2R1_FD_71022 | JGI IMG/M metagenome (GOLD analysis project Ga0081538, IMG submission 71022) | Tabebuia heterophylla rhizosphere microbial communities from the University of Puerto Rico - S5T2R1 | ecosystem: Host-associated > Plants > Roots > Rhizosphere ... | reverse complement strand
CCGGGGGGTTTGGTGGCGCGCCGCGCGCGCTTCCAACCCCCAACCGCCAGATCCGTAGTCAGCCACCACCCGTCCCTGCCCGTCCCCCCACGTCCCTTTTCGTCCCCACTGCTCCTCGTCAACCGCCGTGTCCACGCCCGACTCGGACATCGGTCCCCATCCGTCACGCAGGGCTTGGTCGCAACGTGGTCGCAGTTTCAGGCCACCGTTGCCAGATTGGGCGTCTGGCAACCCGGGCGCTCCACTGGCTGAGCTGGTCTAGAGCACCAGATCTTGAATCTGTGCTCCGGGTTCCACGAGGAAAGGACCGCCAGACAGCCGGGGCCTGTCAAGCAACCGCGACGGCCGTCGTGCGGCCAGCGCTTGCCGTGCCTGCTCTGCCAGACAAAGTCCGCTGACCGCGTCGAACTTCGGGCTTGTACCGCACCCCAAGAACGGTTGATTCTACGCATACGTGTCCATCACGGAAGGGGGGCGTATATGGACTCGCAGACCTCGCAGCCGCCGCCCGGCCAGCCCGACGCCGCGGAAACCACAAGCCCCACGGGCGCCACGGAGATCACGGGGGCGGAACCGGTCGGGGGACCCGTCTCGCGGGCCTGGCGGGAAGCCACCCTCACCCGGGCCAAGGAGCTCGAGGCGCTGTGCGCCTGGGTCCTCAAGAACAACCCGCGGCCGAACTCCGACGTGCTGGCCAAGGCGATCCTGTCCCATATCAAGGCGGCCAGGGAGGCCGCCGAGGCGACCAGGTCGCTCAACAGGCTTCGGGTCTTCCGCAACGCATTGCTGTTCGAGCGGGCGATGACCAACCTGGACGCCGCCGAGGTCCACATCCTCAACGTCGCGTCGGGCGAGTACCTGCTCGGCCAGCTCCCCTCCCTGCTCCGGGACGTCCAGTGCCACCTCATCGCCACTGACCCGCGGCGCCAGGAGCTGGAGCGCATCGCCAAGGCCCTCGGGGTGAGGGATCCCGACCGCCCGCGGGTCCGGAACGGCACGCTTCCGGTCGAGCCGGCCACGACGATCCAGCAGGAGCGCGGCAAGATCGTGACCGCCGTGCGGGGCGCCAGGTCCGTGGCCCTCCGCGAGCAGGTCCGCCTGCGCAGCTTCCGCAACGTCGTGGTTGTCACCACGGTGTTGATGTTCCTGCTCGCCGTCGGCGTGGGGTTCCTCGGCGTCCGAAACCCGAGATTGATCCCGTTGTGCTTCGTCCCCGAGGAGGCCGGACAGGCGAAGGTCGTCTGCCCGACCCAGCAGTCGCCGTCGTTCTCGACCGCCCGCGACGCGGGCGCCCAGACCGAGCCGACCACGACCACCACCGGCACCCAGCCCACCACCCAGCCCCAGCAGCCCCAGCAGCCCCAGCAGGGGGCCACCGCCGCCACCATCGACGTCGACGACTACATCGCCGATACGGTCACCAGGTGGGACCTGTTCCTGGTCGAGTTCGTCGGGATGGCCGCCGCCGCCGTGGCCGCCGCGGCCGCTATTCGCCGCCTCAAGGGCTCATCGGAACGCCACGGCCTGCCGGTCGCCATGGCCGTGCTCAAGCTGCCCACCGGCGCCATCACGGCCTTCCTGGGCCTGCTGTTGATGCGGGGCCAGTTCGTCCCCGGTCTCAGCGCCCTGGACACCTCGGCCCAGATCCTGGCCTGGGCGCTGGTCTTCGGCTATGCCCAGCAGCTGTTCACGCGCCTGGTCGACCAGCAGGGTCAGACCGTGCTGGAGAGCGTCCGCGGCGCCGACCGGCCCCAACCCACCCCCGCCCCGCCCTGAGCCCTGGCCGGCGGCGCGGTTACCATCGGCCGGAAAGGGAGGTCCGCCGGCATTGTTCCGGCTAGATCATCGCCGTTCAGCACCAAGCGGCATTCGGCAGCCGACTGGCGCATCCATGGTTGGGAGGCAGGACCAACCAGCGCGGCTTGTGCGTCAGCGTTCAGCGTCGTAGCTGAGCAGTGCGGTCACGCGTCGCTTGATCTGTGTTCTGAACCGATCCTCGTCGAGTTGGTCCTGCTTGTCACGCGGCACCCGCTCGATACGCTGGTCGGCGAAGTCGAACGGGGCTTGCGGGGAGTCATCCTCGCGAACCGGGATCCACCCGGACGGCGGCGCGTCGGGTGCGTTGACGAGCGCGTGGAGCATGCCAGCCTCGAAGATGACGTTGGGGTTGTCGGTGTACTTGTGCTCCGAACCCGGGGGGGCCGGCTCGGAGAAGTAGCAGATGCCGTAGCGGGAGCGCACGATCCGGTCGGCGATCTGCGCGGTGATCGCACCGGCGTCGGCGATCTCCTGCCAGTCGAAGACGGTCACTTGGCTGTCGTATTCCGCCAGCGTCTCCTTGATGACGCCCAGCACCGCCATGTCCGCGTCTTCCGCGGAGGCCAGAAACAGGTTGGGTTTGGTCAGGCGGGGAAACTTCGCGGTGCCGAGGAACCTGGCGAGCTGCCCTACCGCCTTCTCGGTCCCCTCCGCCTGGGTCTTATTCGCATCCCGCAGTTCGATCAGGACCGCGATCGCCTCGGCGAGGGTCTGGAGCTCCTTCTTCGCGACGGCGGTGGCTTCGACGTGGGCGGTCGACTCCAGGTAAATGACGCCGAGTGGTCGCCCGGCACGCACCAGCGGCAGCATGATGGAGGTCTTCATCGGCTCGTCGACGGGCGGGACGTAGCGGGGTAGGTCGGTGGTGCCCGACCACAGATCGAGGTAGCCGGTCGGGTCGGGCACCCCACGCAGCGGTGTACCGTCCTTGGAGACAACCCAAAGGGGCCGTCGCTGGTCAAAGGCCACCGACACCTGCCGCGTGTAGCCCTCGCTGGTCCTGATGGTGGTGGCAGATCCCTGGTCCACGCTGCTCCAGGTCGTCTGCAGTCCAGGCTGTCCATCAATGATCGACCTGGTCATCAACCCGAAGTAGGCGGCCTCGAGCTCGTTTTTCATGTAGTCGACAACGTAGTTCCGAACTCGGTTGAAGGTGTCTTGGTTGACGATGTCGACCGAGAGGGCGAACTGTTGCAAGAGCTCGGCGAAGGTCTTGACTAGCTCGCTCATCGCACTCGCCTCCGCGACCTCGGGGTGCGCAGACGGCATACCAGATTCGCCCTCGCGCGAACAGTCCCGCATCCCCACCGCCTGGGTTGGTCGCAACCCGGGTCGCCGGACCAATGGGTGGGCAGCCCAGTCGGTGCTTCAGGGCTGGCGGCAGTGGCCGGCGTCACCGCGGCTTCCTACCGCTGGAGGTGGCCCACATGGAGCAGCCCTTGCGCAGCTGGTCGATGTCGGCAGCACGACCGGGATGGCCGCCGCAACCCGGCCACCTGCCGGGCGGCCTCGCGGTCACCGCCGGCGCGCAGCTGGCGGGCAAGCTGGTCACGGGCGCCGACGAACTCGCTCAGCGGCAGCCGATACAGCGCGGCCACTGCGCCATCGAGGTCGGCCGCTGCGGACATGCCGGCTTGACCCCTCGTCGACCACGCCATCACCGATCTGTCATCGGTGCGGCCACGCGACAAGCCAGCTAAGTCGGGAGCAGACAGCTGCACCTCGCCCGCGGCTGTCTGCGGACTAGTAGTCCATGCCGCCGTCCTGTGGCATGGAACGGTCGGCCGCGGGTCCACTCGGCGTACTCGTGCATGGTGACGCTGGGGCGGACGCAACCCATGCGCCTACCGATCGTCAGGTGGTGGCTGCCGCATGCCACGCTCCGGCGGCCGGCATTCGTTGGCGGCGTCAGCCCTCCTCGAGGGCGGCCTACGCACGGGCGAGGTGACGATGGGCGCGCGATGAGGCGGTTCGCTGTCCGACACGCCGCGCCGGCGTCATGAGGTGGCGAAGCGGATCAGGTGGGCCATGGTGAACTCGCCGGGCGTGTCGGTGAACGGCTGCTCCGGTGTGAACGCCGGGTCGACGTTGAAGTACGAGAGCGGGTCGTGGGCGACCAGCCCGACGATGACCTCCGCGACGATGCGCCCCCCGACCGGGCCGAGCTTCTTGCCGTCGCACTGCAGCTCGGCCTCTTTCAGGATGTAGTACCAGAGGGGCGTGTCGAACTGGAGGTCGTCGGCGACGTCCGTGATGTCGAGCGCGACGGCGCCCAGCGGCGGGATGCCCATCGCCCGCGACACGACCTGGCCTCCGGGCACGCCCAGCAGCAGGCCGCGACGCAGGTTGCGCTGTGGCAGCGAGGACGGATTGGCGGCGATCGTCGCCGGCAGGTCGTTGAGCGGGTTGGCGAGCTGGGCGTCGATCTTGAATGCCCGCTGCGGCGTGAACCCGGCCTCCACCTCGAAGAAGAACTTCCAGTCGAACCCCCAGCTCCCCGGAAGACGCCGGAAGCCGTTGAGACTCTCGAACTCGCTGCCGGGCTGCGCCACAAAGGTCGGGGTGCGGGGCACGATGTTGTTGAACAGGTAGCTCGGGCGGATCATCGAGTGGCCGAACCGGTAGCACGCCACCGAGAACTCGACCGGCAGGAACGGCGGCTGGCCTGGGACGGGACGGTAGAACAGCAGCCGTGGCCGCCTGATTGCGACGTCGTGGCCGCCGTTGGTCCCGCCGACGCGGAACGTCTCGGTCGGCAGCACGTCGTCGACCACATCCTGGCCCACGATGCGTGCCAGGAAGTCGTGCACGATGACCCACTGGTAGTGCCAGCGGACCAGCCGCTGCGCCTCCTTGAACAGGTTCTCGTCGCGCAGGGGAGTGGTGGAGGCGACCTGCTCGACGACCTTGTTGTGGAATTTGAGGAACACGCCGTGGAGCTGGCTGACGATCAGGTTCTCGTCATTGCGCGGATCGCCGATCAGCGCCCGGCCGGCGAAGATGTCGTTGCCGTCGGCGTCGGTGCGGGGCTGATCGCGGGGCAGGTCCGGGCCGCCCTCCGGGGCGCTCGGGTCGGCGACGAACTCCCCCAGCCGGAACCAGATGCCCCGCAGGTCCGCGCCGGGCAGGCTGGGGTGGGGCACCGGCTGGTCATCGTGGCGGTACAGGAACGGATCGTCGGCCGGGCCGCGCCCGTACAGCGAGTCCAGGTCCAGCCGGGGGGTGCGGAAGTTGAAGAGCGCATCGGGGTCGTTCTGCCGGACGAGGCTGGAAACCGGGTCGAAGGTGATGTCGTGGTCCAGGAACTGCCCCAGATAGGTGTACCCGGCCGGCAGGTCCGGGTTGGCGCTGGGGTTGTCGGTGTCCGCGGGCACGTTCCCGGGGTCCTCGGGCGGCGCCACCATCTTGTTGGCCAGCGGGATCAGGTCGGCCTCGTCGTGGGCGAACAGCGGCAGGTTGCGGAACATGCGCCCGAACCGGCCGACCTGGATGTCGGATTGCGGGATGGTGTTGACGCCGCGTTCGGGGACGCTGTGGCGTCGCACGTGCGTCGGGGTGGTGAGCAATGTCGGGACCGTGAAGGCCGGCCGGGCGACATCTTGTTCGTCGGGCGTCTGCAGGCTGTCGGTCATCGCCCCTCCCTACGACCTCGTGGCTGGCGCCGACCAGGCAACAGGCCAGCCGTCGCACCAGCGTCACCGGTGCGTCACCGCTACTCGCGCCGGCCGGAACGCTCCATACTCAGGAGTGCCCGACCGAGGAGGCGGCGATGTCCAAGCGGATCTACTTCGCGACCGGAGCAGCCTGGGACGTGCCGGACGACACCGATCTCCGGGCGCTGGTCGACGGCATCAAGTGGGCCATGGAGAAGCGGAAGGTGCTGGAGTACCAGGTGCAGTGGGGTCCGGAGAACGCGCAGACGCTGCTGATCAACGGCGCGCAGATGGCATTCGTCGCCGTCGGCGATCCCGGCGACCGCTCGGGGTAGGGCCTGCGGCGCCGCCGACCGGCCTGGTCAGGGGTATCCGTCCCGGAGCCCCGCCTTGAGGCCGGCGATCTGACGCCGCCAGGCGGCGGCCTTGGAGCGCGCCGAGGTGGCCGCCTGGTCCCGCATGGCGCTCGGCGCCTGCAGCCGCTCGTCGGCAGGGTCGACCAGGCCGACGAGCTCGGGGGCCAGCCGCTCGAACGAGGTCACCCGGTCGATGGCCGCCCGGAAGTTGCCGCCGACGCCGGGGAGGGCGCCGAGGTCGCGGAACTCCAGCTCCTCCCCGAAGAAGACGGCCTGCCACCAGTGACGGGTCGGCGGGTCCAGCCACGACACGTACCCGCCCCTGAGGACCTGGTGGGGGCCGGCGATGGCGCCGGTGAAGCTGTAGCCCTCGCCGGGGCGGCCCACCGGGTCGAGGTAGCTCGGCGTGTAGAAGTCCGACACCACCACGCCGTTGACCGTGTAGGAGACGTCGAGGGTCTCGCACGGGTCGCACACCTCGACCAGGTACTCGACCCGTCCCTGCCCCGGCTTGATGGAGTCACCAGCCTGCATCCGGCGGCCATAGGGGTCGACCAGCATCTCCAGGCACTCGTGGCTGGCCGTGAGCGACCACGTCGGCCCGGCCTGGATCAGCGAGAACGGCTGCCCGTCCTGGTCCTGATGGATGCCCTCGACCCCGGATGCCCGGATGTCGTCGTCGACGATCATCGGCCAGTACCCGAGCGGGACGTCCTCCAGCTCGACGAAGGGATCGACCGTCGCGCTCACCCCCCACAGCGGCGCGAGGTCGCGGAGAACCTGCTTCTGCAGGGCCGCGCAGACGCGGGTGGCGCTCGCGATGTCGACCCCGTCGGTCAACGACACGAGCGCCACGTGCAGCGGTAGCATCTCCCCCTCGCCGGCACGGAACCAAACGGGCGTCGCAGGGGTGGTCTCCGACCGGGTGTCGAACCCCGCGGCTTGCGCCGCTGCACCATGCATGCGTGGCCGGAGACCGTCCCCGATGCTAGCAGCGGCTCCCGGCCCGTCAAGGCGACCACGCCGCCCTGTCGCCGGTGGCCAGCAGCCGCGCGATGGCCGCGCAGATCGGCTGCCCGGTGCACTGCTCGTAGTAGCTGTAGGCGGGCGAGGGATTGACCTCGAAGCAGTACCAGGCCCCGCGCGGCGTGCGGCGCAGGTCGATACCGGCCACCAACAGGCCCATGGCGGCCGCGAGCGTGCGGCACCGCCGCGCGACCGCCGCGGGCAGCTCGGCGGCGCGCAGCTCGGCGTCGGCCAGCGACTGGTGGGCCGCGTAGCGGTAGTCGTCGGCCTCGGAGCGCACCTCGCAGGCGAAGACCTGCTCGCCGACGACGTGGACGCGGTGGTCCCGACCCTTGATGCGCCGCTGGAACTGCGTCGGGCACCAGGCGACGTCGTCCAGGCGGCCGGCCTGGTCGGGGCGCAGGCGGGTGACCCGGCTGCGCACCCCGCTCAGGGACTTGAAGATCAGCTCGCCCTGCTCGGCCCAGAAGGCCCGGACCTGGTCGGGGCTGGTGGTGGCGAGCGTGGGCGGGACCAGGAAGCCATGAGCACGGATCTGCTCGAGCTGCCAGAGCTTGGAGTTGTTGCCCACCATCGCCGAGGGACGGTTCACCACCAGGGCCGGCGTCAGCTCGGCAAAGGTCCAAAGGGCCTCCTCCACCGCGAGGGCATGCCGCCACGCCGGACTGGCCGGACCTTCGGCGGCGACCGCCGGCAGCCGGCGCGAGTCGTAGGGCCTCGGATAGAAGGCAGTGACGTCGCGGAGTGGCAGCCGCCTGCCGCCCACCCGCAGCCAGCCGGTCATGCCGCCGGCGCCCATGCGCAGGACCACCTCGGTGTCGAGGAGGTCACGCTGGTCGAGCAGGAAGGGGGCCACACCGAGCCGGAGCAGCTCCTCGTGCGCGTCGGCCAGCGGCCGGTCGGCCGGCAAGCCCCAGAGCAGGACCGCCATCATCCCGCCCGTCTGCGCCGCGCCCGTGGGCTGAGGGCGGCGGTGACCGCCTCGGCCGCTTCGGCGCTGGTCAGATCGACCCAGACGTGCGCGCCGACCACGCGGGCGTCCCGGCCGGGACCGTCGAACTGGACCGCGAGCAGCCCAGCGCCGCCCGCCGCGGCCAGCCGCAGGGCACGGTCGGCAAGAGCCGGATCGGCGTCCCCGAGGCAGCGGCGCCCGACCACCGTCACGGTAACCGGGCTGTCGACCAGGTGGTGGAGCTCGGACCGCCCGAAGCGGGCCCGGCGGCGCATTGTGCGCACCGGCATCCCCATGGCGGCCGCCCGCTGGACCCACTGGATCGGCGGCCAGCCGGGCCCGCACAGGCAGGCCGGGGTGGGCGGGTTGAGGACCGGGCAGGGCAGCCGCCACAGCCACCAGGCCAGGAACGCCGTCATCTCGGCGGCGACGTAGGCGCGGTCGTCGGCGGCGATGAAGGGGAGGTCCTGCTCGACGACGCAGGGGGTCCGGACCACCCCGCCGGCGAGCTGGTCCGGATCGACCAGCTCGCCGGCGACGACCGCGGCCATGCCGCGACGCCGGGCGGCCGCGCCGGGTCGGCCTTCGATCCAGCCGCTCCAGCCGGCGACGGCGAGGTCGTGGGCGCCGAGCACGCGAGCCGGTCCGGCGAGCGCGTCCAGCCGGGCGGCCAGCTCCCTAGCCCCGTCGTCGCGGGGTCCGGCGACGACCACCAGCACGCTTGCCTCCCTTGGGGGACCTTGGCGGCTTCGGCTCGGCGACGACGGCCTCGCCCACCTCCGGCCGCTCCGTCTTCCGGATGAACGCGCGGCCCGCGGGAGCCTCCGGCTCCTCGGCCGGCGCCGGCTCCGCCGGCGGCGTGGCGGGGGCGGGCGGGCGCGGCTCTTCGATCTCCTTGGCGAACTCCTTCTCCTTGGCGAACTCCTTGTGCTCCGGCTTGCCGTCCTTATCGTCTTTATCGTCCTTAGCATCCTTCTGGTCTGAGTTGTCTTTACTTTCTTTAGCATCTTTCTCTTCTTTATTCTCTTTGTTGTCCTTTGCGTCCTTTCGTTCCTTCGCCTCCTTCTGCTCTTTGGCCTCTTTAGCCTCTTTTCTCTCCTTTGCCTCCTTCTGCTCCTTCGCCTCCTTCTGCTCCTTTGCCTCTTTCTGCTCCTTGGTGTCCTTGGCGTCCTTGACGTCCTTGGTGACCTGGGAGAAGGCGACGTTGTGCGCGCTGGCGTCGACCTCGCCGGGGGCCTGCACCGCCACGTCCCCGTCCTGGACCATGGTCTCGGCCACCACCCAGACCGCCCGGTCCGCGGGGAGCGGGCTGACGACGTCAACCACCACGCCGACCCGGTAGCCGCGCAGGCTGGTGTGGCGGACCAGCAGGAAGGGGCCGAGCCGGCCCTGCACCCGCACCCCTTCCACCGGGGTGGGCGTGACGCCGGGCACCGCCCCGGGCCGTTCGAGGGTGGCGATCGTGTCCAGGACGTGGATGCTGGCCGCGTTGCCGACGAAGACGGCGTGACGGTCCTGGTCAAAGGCGGCCGGCACCCGCAGGTGGATGACGTTGCGGCTGATCATCAGCTCGTTGCCGGTCGCCGCCCCGGACCCGTCCGGGCCGGAGATACCGACGTGGATGCCCTGGATGGCGCCCTCGACCAGGTTGTCGAGCACCTGGAGGGTTCCCAGCCGCTGGCCGCCTGCGACGATCCCCTGCGCGGCCGCACGGAGCTCCGGCGCGGCCGCCTCCACGGCCGCGCGCGCCCCGGTCGACAGCCTGGCCAGCCGGGATGCGGTGCCCAGCGAGCGCCCGAACCGCCGCAGCGCCCCCTCCACCCCGTAGCGGCGCAGCGCCGCAGGCGTGACCGTGCGGGAGAACTCCTCGACCAGCGGGGCGGCCGGCGAGGCCTCGGCGACGAAGAGGCCCTCGTCGGTCCCGGGGATGGCGACCGCGCTCACGCCGGCGGCCTTGGCGGGCCGCAGCGACTGCTCCAGCATGCGGGCGAGCCGGCCGCCGTCGACGAAGAGTGGGACGTCGGGCTGGAGCGCCGCCAGTCGCAGCTGGTTGCCTTCGATCAGGGCGATGCCCATGTCGACAAGGAGCACGCCGGTCTGGCCGGAGCCGACCTCGAAGCGGTTGCGCTCCACGCGCGTGCGGTTCATGGGCAGCGCGGCGGTCGGCCGCACGGTCAGGCACGTCTGCACCTGTTGCTCGGCGTCCGGGCAGGCCAGCTCGCAGCCGCTGACGCTGACGTCGAGGCAGCCCTCCAAGGTCAGGACGCCGTCCAGGTTGGCGCTGGTCGCCGCTTCGCCCTCCAAGCGGAGGTCGCGCACCTCGACCGCCTGGCAGGCCTCGATGCGCAGGGCGGTCTCGCGGCCGACGGCGTGCAGGACGGTGGCCGGCCCGGCCCCGTGGATCAGCACCCGCCGGCGATTGCGGACCTGGACCGTGTCCTCCAGCAGATAGCGGCCGGCGGCGAGGCAGAGCTCGCCGCCGTCGCCGGGCAGCGCGTCTACGCCGGCCTGCAGGTCGTCGTCGGGTCCCAGGCTGACGGTGCAGCTCCCGCCGCCGGTCACCTGCACCAGCGGGCGGAACCGCGGCCGGCAGTCGGTGGCGTTCGTCAGGTCGTCCGGGTCGAGCAGGGCGAGCGGCGCGAAGGCGTGGACGATCCCGTCCGGGGGCACATTGATGCGCCGCTCGACCGGTGGGAACGCGCTCTCGCGGACGCGGGCGCCCCACCAGTCGCCGGCCTGGTAGGCGCCGACCGCACCGCCCGTGGCGGTGAAGACCACGCCGAGGTCGGCGCCTCGCAAGGTCGCGGCCTGCGGCGAGTCGGCCCCCACCACCTCGCCGTCCCAACGCCGCACGACCAGCCCGTTGACCTCGGCGGGAGGCCGCACGTCGCTGTCCAGGCGCAGGACGTCGCCGCCGGGACTGCGGGTGACCGACTCGACGGTGTAGAGCGGGCCGTGGTCGAGGCGGTCGGCACGGCGGGCCAGGAACGACAGCTCCACGAGGTCGCCATCGTTGAACTGGACGGTCGACTGGGCGAGGAGGATCTCCCGGCCGTCGATGCTCGGGGTGCCGTCGGGCCTGGCTGCGACCGCCACCGCGGCCGCGCCGTTCTCGTACGACCAGGCGAAACGGGCGTCGGCCGCCCGCCCCGCGTCGAGGACCTCGACCCGGAGCAGCCCGTCGGGCAGCCGCCCGAGGGGGTCGCCGGGGGGCGCGCAGGGGTCGATGTCGGGCAGCGACCCGGTCCGGTCGATGGTCATGCGGCCAGAGGAGCGGGCGACGCCCACCGGGCGGCTCGAGGCCTCGGCGCAGGTGCGCGCCGGCGTCGGCTGGAAGCGGACGCGGAAGCCGACCCGGGTCCGGGCAGCGGTGTCGATCGGGGCGAGCGCGGGGTCGACCAGCTCGGCGGGGCTCTCGGCCGGCTGCACGTGCTCGTCGAACGTGTCCAGGAAGACCAGGATCCGGCGGCCCGCAGGGGCGGCGGCGAGCACGCCGGCCAGCGGCACCTCGAACGGCGCCATGGCGACCGCCATCCTGCCGCCGACCCACATGCGGCCGGGCTGGAGCACCAGCCGCGGGTCGCCGTCGGTCAGGACGGTGACCAGGAAGGCGTCGCTGCCTTCGCGCACGCCCGCCGGGCCGATGGCGTCCTCGGCGGCAGCCTGCTGGACCCGCGCGGAGGCGTCCAGGTTCAGGTTGGCCTCGTGGTCCAGCAGCACGCGGCCCTGCTGCGTGCGCGCCCCCGTCCAGCGCTCGTCGTCGCGCAGCGGGACCTTGGTGTAGTCGCCGGTCATCATTCCTCCCAAGGCGCCAACTCGAGCACCGGGCGCAACCCAAGCGGGACGAACTCGTGGAGGCGCCGGCGGAGTCGAAGGAACGCGGTCCCGCGGCGGGCATGGTGGTAGGCGCCCACCTCGCCGCCGTCGCTGGCGGCCGACAGCAGCGGCTGGTCGGGGTCGAGCGCGAGGCTGTAGTACCCGGCCGCCTCGAACGCCTCGGCGGCGAACACCGGCGGCGGCTCGCGCAGGCACCGGAAGATCGGCGGCAGCGACGGCTCGGAGTCCGGGTCGGTGCCGAGGAAGCAGTTGCGCAGGCAGCCCTGCTGCTGGACCACGGCGACGCCGTCCAGGAACAGGCAGTCCACGGCGTCGACCGACTCGGCACGCACGGCGCCGACGAAGGTGACCCCGTCGGCGTCGAGCTCGGGACCCAGGCCCGCGGGCGTGACGGCGGCGACGGCGGCGCGGTCGGCGCCGCCGGGGTCGTCGCCGCACAGCCGCAGCGCCAGCCCGCGGCCGTCGACGATGCAGTCGACAAGCCGCACCGGCAGGGCGCCCAGGTCGGCCCGGAGCGCTCCGAGGATGCAGCGCCGCGCCGCCAGCTCGATCCCCCAGGCGGCCGGGTCGACGGCAACGGTGCGCTGTCCGGAGGGATCCATGGTCAGGTTGACGAGCTCGGCGCCGGCCAGCCCCGGCCCGAGCAGGAGGTCCCCGGTCAGGTAGAAGCCTTCCAGGGCCAGGCAGGCGGCGGCCAGGTTCAGGCTGAGGTCGCCGACGACGGTCGGGATCATCAGCCGTGGCGCGACGATCCGCCAGCGCGGCAACCGTGGCGTGAACGCGGTGGGCGGCGGGGCCTCCAGGCGCCGGCTGGTGTTGAGGCGGATCTCGACATCCGGGTGCGCCGGCGTGGAGTCCTCCGCCGCGAGGTCGCGCTCGACGGCCCGCTGCTCTGCGAGCTGGAGCGCGTCGGCGAGGGTGGCGACGACGTTGCCGCCCGGCGTCCCCGCCGCCGGCGCGTCGGGATCGACGACGACCACCACCCGCGCTGCCGGGTCGGCGTCGGCGTCGGCGGCCAGGGCGCCGAGGCTGCCGGGGACCGGCCGGTGCCAGGTGGCCCGCAGCGGCCCGTCGAGCCCCTCGCCGAGCTCGACGGCCCCGCGCACGACGTCGACGACGACCTCACCCGGTCCAGGTGGCGCCGGCGCATCCAGGCCCAACGGCAGGCTGCCGAAGCGGATGCTGTCCCACCCGATCGGTCCCTGCTCGGCGCGGAGCTGCAGCAGCACAGGCTGGCCGGGCTCGCCGCCGGCGAGGGGGTGGCGCGCGCTCACCGTCCAGTTCGTCCCGTAGTCGATGTCCCCCGGTGCGGCGAGCGCCTGGATGACCTGGTAGGTCGCGCGCACCGGCGCGTCGGTCTCGTCGCCGGTCCGCCGGGCCAGCGCGGCCGGGCCGGCCGCCTCCTCCAGCCGCGCCGGTCGCGGTCGCAGGTAGGGAGGGGCGTCGACGCCCAAGGGGTGCAGCGCGAACCGCCGGGCGGTGGTCGGGGTGGCGTCCGGCGGGGCGATCGGGGCGGCCTCGGTTCCCCGCAGGGTGCGGACCTGCCATGGCCAGACGACCGCCGCGACCGACCTGGGCGACCAGCGGCGGCTGGGGGCGACCGAGCGCCGGGCCCGCTCGAACGGGGTGCCGACGCGGTAGCGGGCCGGGTCGCGCAGGTCGAGCGCGGCGGTCGTCGTCGGCAGTGGGTGCCCGAGGCGGTGGGCCCACAGGGAGACCTGCCAGCCCTCGACGACCCTGGCCGTCCAGCCGGTCAGGACCTCGGCGAAGTCCTCGAGTGCGGCGGGCGTGCCCTTGCGGCGGCGGAGCGCCACCGCCGAGGCGATCTCGCGCCGTTCGGCGTCGGGTGGCAGCCCGACGATCGCGGCCAGGTACGGGACGGCCCAGTCCTGGCAGCTCTCGATGAACAGGTCGTCCCAGACCTGGTCGATGTCGCCTTCCAGCAGGCGCCGCTGCCCGTCGACGGCGGCCAGCAGGGCGTCCAGCAGCCGGGGTGCGCCGGGCACGCCTTCCGGCGCCTCCCGCAGGGCCAGCGGCAGCCAGTTGGCGATGCTTGCGGGCCGGTCGTTCACGGGTGGGCTCCCTGCAGGTCGGGTTCTGACGCGATCACCAGCAGCTCGTACTGGAGCGCGTTCCGGCGTCCGAGCACGGTGCGGGCCGGCTGGGTCGCACCGGACCGGGCGAGGGTGAAGCTGGTCACCCCGAGCACGCCGGGGACCGGGTGAAGAACGGCCAGCACGTCGGAGCGGTCCATCGGCTGGCCGAGCGCACGGCGGCGCGGGTCGCCGGGCCCGTCCGGGCCGAGCAGCGCGGCGGCCGCGGCGGCCACCACGGCGCCGACGTCCCGGCGTGGGTCGACGACGAGCTGCGCCTTGACGACCAGCGAGGTGACCAGCGCCTTCGCCACGCACAGCGGCACGGTGAGGTCGCGCCGCGCGTCCAGGAACGCGGCCAGCGCCTGGACCTCCGGGTCCTCCGGCGGCCGCGGACCGCCGGCAGCCGTGTGCAGGAACGCCAGGTGGAGCCCGTGCCCGCCGCAGGGGCAGTCCGGCGGCCCGCTGCCGGTCCAGGCGTCGGCGTGAGTGACCCCGGGGTACCCGACGGCGAGGTCGACCAGGTCCTCGCGGGACACTGCCCGGCCGAAGGCCCGCGCCCGCAGCGGTGCGTACCGCCGCAGGTCCGCCTGGTCGTCCTGGTCGGCGCCGCCGCTGGTGGGTCCCGCGCCGGCTACCTTCTTGACGCCGCGGATGCTGCCGAGCAACGTGTCGATCGCGCCCGACGGCAACTGCCCGACGGTGCCGCCGCCCACCCTCCAGGTGGCTGTGACGTTGCCGCGACCGGTGGGCAGCAGGGCGCCTTCGGACCCGTCGCCGAACTCGACGGTCACCTCGCCGTCCGGGCCCAGCCGGGTGGTGTAGCTCTGCACCGGGCCAGCGCCGAACAGCGTCGGCAGCTCCTGCCAGGTCACGCCGTCGACGCGGACTTGCAGGCTGGACACGGGGTTGCCCTGGTCATCCAGGTCGTCGGCGACGGGCGCGTCCGGCACCGCCATCCGCTGGTTGCGCTGGGCCGCGGCACCGCTGCCGAGGACCGCGCTGGTGGTCGCCCCGTGCCGGACCCGCAGCAGGTTGGCGGTGGCCGACGCCTGGTCGAGGGTGGTGGGCGCCACCCCCTCGAGCAGGTCGATCAGCAGGCCTCGGCCGGGGTCCTCCCGCTCCTGCGTGGCGGCGGCGGCGCACGCGAACACCTGCCAGTCCCGCGCGGACGCCCGCCCGGTCGCCAGCGCGACATGGTCGGGGGCGGCCGCGGGCGCCGGGTACAGGCGCACCTGGACGGGCGCGGTGGGGTCGGTGCCGGGCTCGGTGGGACGGTCGGCGACAAACCGGAAGTGCCTGGCGACCAGCCTGGGGTCGACGAGGTAGACGCTGACGGGTTCCGTCCGGCCGGCGCTGAGGCCCTGGACCCGCCGGGGGAAGCTCAGTCGGGAGGTGCGCACGGTGGTGCCAGGCGCCACCTCCCAGGCGACCGGGGCGTGAGCGGCGACGGACGCCACGTCCACGGTCGGCTCGACGGCGGTCCAGTCGACCACCGCGGCGGCCTGACCGGCCGCGAGGTCCTCCACCAGGGTATCCAATACCACGCATTGATCGGCGATGGCGCTGGCGGCGCCGTAGCCGAGCTCTGTGATCGGCTCGGGATCGCCCTGGGCCGGGATGCGCAGGATCTTCTCCAAGCGGCGGGCGGACGCCGCCGCCACCCTGATGCGGTATGCGGCGTAGGAGCGTTCGGCCTCCGGAAGCAGGTCCCGCAGGTTGCGGTCGAAAGTGACCAGCGTGGTGCCGAGCTCGGCTCGCCTGCCCGTGACCGTGACGACCCCGATCGGTGCCATCCTGATGGCCTTCGCGTCCACCAGACCGAGCAGCCACGCCCAGCGGTCCGACCAGCGCGGCGAGCCCGGCCCTCGCACGGCGGGCTCGTCGACGAACAGCACCCGGTCGCCGGGGGCCAGTCCCGGGTCGCCGAGGAAGCGCAGCTCCGGGCCTTCCGGTGCGTGCAGCTCGGGCACCCAGGTGCCGGTCAGGTCGGCCCAGTCGGCGCGCAACTGGGTGTCCCGCTCGACCTCGAAGAGCTGCGGCGGCCGCTCGGGGGTGCCGGAGGCCTGCAGGCGGGTCCCGGCCGGGACCAGCGGGGCGGCGCCGCGGTCGATCTCGACCCGGACCCATCCCCTGGCGGCCACGCGGCGACGCGGGCGGTAGCCGACCAGCGCGGCGAGCCGGCGCAGGTCGGTCCAGTCCACCGCGGTGCCGAGGTAGGCCTCACCAGCCGTCAGCTCGCCGGCCGCGGCGACCGTCTCCGCGACATAGGCCCACAGCTCGGCGAGCAGCCGCGAGCGGGGGTCGCCTTCGACGTCCCACAGCGACCCGAGCCGGCCGCCGCCGGGCCCCTCCTGCCGCTCGACGCGGGCGACCAGGTCCCGGACGAAGGCGTGGAACTCGCCCACGCGGCGGACGAGGCGGGTCTGCCCGGGTGGCGGGGCGGGCGCGCCGAGCGGCGCCGGCGGCGCGCCGCAGGGGCGGGCGGGCGTGCAGCTCATCCGGCACCGGCCGTGACGTTCATCGTCCCCCTCTGGTGTGGATCTCGAGCCGGCCGCGGGTGGGACGGTCGGGGTCGTCGTCGAGCATTGGGACCTCGTCGGCGGCGAAGGTGAGCACCTCGCGCAGCGTTCCGGGCGGGTCGCTGAGCCGGCGCGCCTCCAGCACGTCGACCGCGTCCACCGCCGGCAGAGCCGCCACCGCGGCCACCACAGCGGACAGGTAGACCGTGCCGCCCAGGGTCAGCCTCGAGGGGTGGAACAGGCCAGGGCGCCGCGGGTCGCCAGGACGAAGCAGCCCGAGGATCTCGGCGCGTGCCCGCAGGGTCTCCGCTTCTGGTCGCAGGCAGGCGTCGAGGGCGATGAACAGGCCGACCGGCGTGCCCTCGGCAACGGTCGCCTCGGTGCCGAGCATGCGCACGTCGTCCAGCAGCGCCTGCAGCGCCGACGGCGCGCCGGCCTCCTCGACGCCGTCGGACGGGCCGGCGGCGAGGTCGACGACCGCGGTCACCATCGGCCACGCCCCCGACCAGCTCCGCCGCGCCGTGGCCCGCTGCACGCCGGGCTGACGCGCCAGGGTGGCGGCGTAGTCGGCGGCCAGGACCGCGCGCGGCGGGTCGACCGCGAACACCTCGGGTGCCGCGCGCCGGACCCGGTCCAGCGGCAGCGGGTCGGTGCCGCCCTGCGCGGCGACCGGGTTGCGCGCGCCGACGCCCGGCACCCGCCGCCAGTCCGGCGGCAGGTGCGCGCCGGCAGGGCTCGCGTCGCGCTCGAGCAGGCGCAAGGCGTTGGCGGCGACGTTCCCGACGCTGCCGCCGCCGACCTCGTAGCCGGCGGCGACCGTGCTGCCGAGCGGGGGCGTGCGGCCGGTCGCGCCGGCGCGGAAGCGGATCACCGGCGGCTCGTGGTCCTCCACCTCCACCACCACCGCCAGGTCGCCAGGGGCTGCGTCGAGCAGGCTGGGGAGCGCCGGGGCGGCGAGCTGCTCGCCCGACGGGAGGGTGACGCGGACGTCGAGGAGGTGCGGCGCGCCGGTCGGATCGAAGGAGAGCCCCGGGCCGCCGGCGTTAGCGGTGCCGGCGCCGAGCAGCCACCAGGCGGCGGGAGGGTCGCCCGCGGCGCCGGGTGCGGCGGTCCGCGGGGCGAGGGTGGCGGCCGGTGGGCCGTCGACCAGCCGTCCGTGGTGGGCGCGGACGAGGTTGCCGCGGACGACGGTGACCTCGGCGCCGCCTGCGGACACGTCGACGCCGACCGGGTAGTCGCGCTGCAGCGCGTCCTCCGGCCGCCAGGTGACCTTGGTAAGGGCCAGAACTGGGTCGACCAGCGGGTCGCGCAGCGGCTCGACGGCGGTGACCTGGACGATCTGGGCGGGCCGGCTCGGCAGCGGGTCGCGGAAACGCGCCACGCCGTCCGCGGCCGGGGTGGGCCAGGGCTGCTGCCGCCTGACCCAGCGCCGGTGCGCCGCTTCTGCGCCCGGGTCGACGACCTCGAACGCCAGGAGGTCGCCGGGGCGGACCCAGTCGTCACGGTCGGTCGGTCGCACGAGGACGCACCCGGTCGCGCCAACGGGCAGGCAGCAGGCGGCCTCGCCCCAGTCGTGGATGGGGATCTCGCCGAGCGAGTCCTGGGCGTCGAGGTCGGCCTCGAGCGTGAAGGCGAGGGTGGAGCCGGGCTGGTCGGCGGCGACGTCGCCGCGGCGGGCCGGCACAGTGCCGCCCTCGGGCGGCACCGACAGGTGCACCACGGTGGCGGCGGCGACCGCGTCGATGTGGAGGTGGGCGGCGCCGGAGCGCGGCTCCGGCACGCGGAAGTCGACCAGCCGCGCGTGGCGCTTGACCGAGGTGCGGAGCCTGGCGGTCTCCAGATAGGCCTCGGTGGCGACCCGGTCCAGCCGGTAGTGCAGCAGGTCGCCAGCGTGCGCGAACAGCTCGAGGAGGGCGATCGTCGGGTCGGCGGCTGAGACGTCGGCGGCCGGGTCCACCCGCTGGAGGTACTCCAGCAGGGCCGCGGTCAGCGACCGCCAGTCCCTGGCCAGGTAGTCGTGGACCGGCGACGGCGGCGCCGACGGGGCCACCTGCGATGGCTCCTGGCAGCCGCCCGGGTCAGGGCAGTCCAGCCGCAGGCGGACCGGCAGCGAGGTGCGCAGCGGATCGAACGGCACCGCCGGCTCGGCGTCGGGTCGCACCTCCAGGCGGTAGCGACCCGGGTCCGGTGCGCCGCCGACCGTCAACCGCAGGTGGGGGCCGGGGGACTCCACGCGCGCGACCGTGTCGACGGTGACCGCGGCGCCGCCGGGCGGCGGGACCAGCCGCCAGCGCCGCCCGGGGGGGTCGCTCTCCAGCGGCCCGGGGGCGTTGGGATCGGCGGGGTCGACCGGGGGCGCCCGGAACAGGAACACGTCGACGACCAGGTCACGCCCGACGACGCGGGTCTGGGCGGCGCGCAGCCCGTGCACGGCGGCGGCCGGGTCCAGGAGCTGCTGCGGGCGCCGCAGTGGCGGGCAGTTGGGCTGCAGGGTCACGGCGCGCCTCCCCGGAGGGTCACCACGACGGTCTGCTCCGACCCCGCCGGGCGGACCCGGTAGGCGACGGCCGCCTCGAGGGTGGATTCGCCGGCGCGCCGGACGTCGATGCCGAGAACCTCGATCCTGTCGCCGAGGGCGCGGTCCAGTGACCCGCGGGCGCGGATCTGCACTGCGGTGACGAGGGTGTCGTCGAGGGGCTCGAACAGCGCCGCGGCGCCCAGCCCGGCGCCCAGGTCGGGACGGTGCACCCGCTCGCCGGCGCTGGTCAGCAGCAGGAGGCGGACCAGGTCGGCGAGGTGCTGCTCCGGCCCGGCGTCCTCGAGACCGCGGGCCCGGGTCAGCCGCCACGGGTAGCGTGCCGGGTTCACAGGCCCGTCACCTTGGTCTGGTAGCCCGACAGCATGGCGGTCCCCTGCGGTGCGCCCGCCGCGTTCATGCACAGCCCGACCGAGCTGGACAGCAGCACCGGGGCCGACTCGGCCTGCACGCGCGTGGCGGGCAGTTGCCACTCGATCCGCACGCACGGCGAGGGCGCCCCGGAGACGTTGAAGGCGCAGCCGGTGATGGTCACGGGGTCGGCCGTCCGGAGGGGAGGGTTGCCGCCGAGGCTGACGCGGGTCGCTCCCGCGACGGCCGAGCCGCTGCCACCATGCGGGCAGGAGATGCCGGTGGCGGCGTCCAGCAGGTAGGCGGCCATCTCAGCGCACCTCCAGGGCGCCGTCGTTGACCGACACCGACGAGGAGGTGAGCGCGATCTTCTGGCTGCCGAACTCGACCAGCGCCCCGTCGCCGTCGAGCACCAGCCTGGCCCCGGACGCGGCCTCGACCTCGACCGCCTCCTCGCCCTCCGTGTCGCGCAGGACCAGCCGGTGCCCGGCGGGCGTCACCACGATCAGCACGTCGGGGCCGGCCCCCTCGACGCCGTCGCCGTCCGCCCACAGCGCGCCCGACCAGATCGGCGTGCGGCCGGTGTCCCCCGCCGGCCACTCGACCAGCACCAGGGCACCGACCGGGGGCACCACGGCCAGGCCGACGCCCGGGCCTGCCCACGGGCTCGACGGCAGGCACCAGCCCGTCGTCTCCTCGCCGAGGATCTCGGGGACCTGCACCCGCACGCGCGCCAGGCCCTTGGGGTCGTCGTTGTCGACCACCTGGGCCAGGTACTTGCCGACGCAGCGGTCGATCACGGCAGCCCTCCGATCGCGGCCACGCCGAACGGTTCGTCGCCCCGCAGCCCGAACGCGTTGCGGACCAGGCTCACCTGCTGGCGGAAGCCGTCGAGGGTGACCAGGTGGCGGACCCGCTCGACCAGCCAGCGGCCCGACAGCGGGTCGCCGAGGCCCCGCACCAGCACGGTGCGGCGGGCGCGCAGCATGAGGCCGAGCACCTCGGTGTCGAGGTCGGCGTCGAGCCGCAGCCCGAACGCGGAGCGGCGCGCCAGGCCGGCCGCGGCGGCGGCCACGTCCAGCTCGCCGTCGAGGTCGGTCGGGGCGAGCAGCACGGTGGTCTGGCCACCGAGCGTGCGCGGGCCCTGCGCCTGGTCGGTGCCATCCTCGTCGGCGACCACGCTGGAGGCGGACAGCGTCGGGATCCTGGTCGCCTCGACGCGGCGCCCGGCCACCAGCCCGGCGCTGATCTCGGCCCTGGTGGTGGTGGCGAAGCCAATGGGCAGCTCGCCCTGCGGTTGCGACAGCGGGTCCAGCGGGCGGAAGTGGCCGACCATGCGGCCCGCGACCGCCTCCAGGTACACCGCGTAGCCCCACTTCGCCGCCAGGGACCGCAGGTACGCCCAGTCGGTCGCCCGCTGGATGGCGACGTGCACGTCGGGGTCCGGACCGGCCGGCGTCTCCTCCACCGACGCCGGCAACCCGTAGCTCGCGAAGATGGCGGTGGCGATCGCGCTGTCGGCCGTGCCCGGCCAGGGCACCACCTTCTCCTCGAGGTCCATCTGCTGGGTCAGATCGATGGCCTTGACGGTGAGCCGCGAGCCCGCCTCGGTGTCGACGTGCCAGGCCGCCTCGGCTGAGCACCCCTCGAAGCGGTACTCGACGCCGCCGCGGGCGATACGCACGGTCATGGGGGTGTTGGGCACGGTGACGGGGTCCAGCAGGCTCGACCAGCTCCCGTCCGGCCGGGGTTCCAGCCGCGCGCTGATGGTGACCGCGTCCGCCTGGTCGATGGCCTCCTCCGCCTGCAGCTCCAGCAGCGGCTCGAGGTCGCCCTCGGCGACCTGCTGGCCGTCCAGCTCCAGCTCGAGCTGGCTAGCCACCGGGCAACCTCACGACGCGGCCGGGCTGCTCGAGCACGCCCGGGTCGATCGACGGGTTGGCGTCGGCAAGGGTCCACCAGCGCGTCGAGTCGCCCTCCAGCCGGATGGCGAGGAGGTCCAGCCGGTCGCCGGGCCGGACCTGGTAGGTGCCGTCGACGGGTGGCTCCGGCACCACCCGCGGTACCCCGAGCACCCGCGTCAGGCCGTCGTCGCCGACGACCGTGACCACCGGCAGGCCCGCGTAGCGCGAGGTGGGGTCGGGCCCGGCCATCAGCGCAGCTCCAGCGCCTGGGGAAGCTGCAGGACCGCCCGCAGCTCCCGTTGGAGCCGGTACAGCCGCGCCGCGCCCCGTGCGGCCGTATCGCCGGCGTCGAGGTCGACCTCGCGCAGCACGGTCAGGCCGAGGTCGGCGGTGGCATGGATGGGGTTGAGCAGCTCGTCGAAGGCGGTCTCGCGGACGGTGAGGCTCTTGACCCGCACGGGGGTGATGCGTCCGGGTCCCCAGACCAGCAGCACCAGCGGCACGCGGCTGGGCGGGATGGCCGCCCCGCCTCGGCCGAGCAGCCGGAGCGCCGCCGCGCCGAGCAGCGAGGAGCCGGCCGGCTGGAGGATCATCTCGATCGCCGCGAGCTGCGGGGCGATGCCGTTGCCGAGGGACACCAGGCCGCCCCGCTCCAGCCCGTCGGTGGCGTCGAGCTCCAACGCCAGCGTGTACTCCTCCTGCGGCGGCTTGGCAGCGTCGAGCGCGGAGCCGGCGGCCGTGCCGCCGGCTCCGGCACCGGCGGCGATGGTGAACACGCGGGTGACCTGGGTCGGGTTGTACTGGAACACCACCGTGCGGGGCAGGGCCTCGACGAGCGGGTTGTCGAAGATGGCGAGCATGCCCTTGATCAGCGCCACGATCGGCCCCCCTCGTCGGGGGCCTGCGCCACCGCGGCCTCGACCGCGTCGGCGACCGCGTCGGCGACGGTCCACTCCGATCCCATGCCGCGCGCTCCCGTCCGCAGCCGGGAGCGGATGACGGCGGGCAGCAGCAGGGGGTCGGGCGGCGTGGCCAACTCGACCCGCAGGCGCAGGCGGGGCGTGGGCCGCGTCACCGTCCGGCCCCCGGGGATCGGCCCGGCCACGCCTTGGCCAGCTTGCCGTACTCCCGCCGCAGCGCATGCTGCAGGTGCGCCGGCGTGATCTCGCCACCGTCGGCGGCGGCCAGGTAGGCCGCGGCCAGGGCCACGCCCTGGATGCTGCCGCCAGCCAGCTCGCCGGCGGCCAGCGCCGCCCAGTCCAGGTCGGTCCGGGTCGCCTCCGGCGGGAACGAGCGTCGCCACAGCTCCTGGCGCAGGGCGGGCCCGGGAAGCTCGAAGCGGATGACGAACCGCAGCCGGCGGGTGAACGCCTCGTCCAGGTTGCTGCGCCGGTTGGAAGCGAGGACCGCCAGCCCGGTGAAGGTCTCGATGCGCTGGAGGAGGTAGGTCACCTCGAGGTTGGCGTAGCGATCGTGGGCGTCGCGGACCTCGGTTCGCTTGGCGAACAGGGCGTCCGCCTCGTCGAAGAACAGCACCGTCCCCGCCCGTTCGGCCTCGTCGAAGACGGCGGCCAGGTTCTTCTCGGTCTCGCCGATGTACTTGGACACCACCGCCGACAGGTCGATCTGGTAGAGGTCCTGGCCGAGCGCCGCGGCGACCGCCTCGGCGGCCATGGTCTTGCCGGTGCCGGGAGGCCCGACGAACAGGGCGGCCACCCCTCGGCCTCGGGGCAGGCGGCGGGCGAAGCCCCAGCGGTCCAGCACAATCGCCTGCAGGGCCACCTGCGCGACCAGCTCGCGGAGCTGGGCGTGCGTGTCGGGCTCCAGCACCAGGTCGTCGAGGGCGAAGGCGGGCCGCACCAGCCTGGCCAGGCGGGTCAGGGAGCGTTGCGGCCGTCGTCTGGCCGCGGCCCACACCCCGCCGGCGTCCGGTGACGCGTCCACCAGGGCCGCGTCGGCGGCGGCCTGCCGCAGCACGGCGTCGATCTGGCCTTCGGTGAAGGCGAACCTGGTGGCCAGGTCGTCGGCGAGGCCGTCGTCCGCGGCCGTGGCCACGCCGAGGCCGGCGAGGCCCCGCGCCCAGTGGGCGGCGCGCTGGGCGCGGTCGGGTGGGGCCACCTCGATGGGGTGGAGGTCCGCCAGCGGCTCACCGGGCTCCGCCCACGCCAGCAGCGCGCCGTCCTCGACGTGCCAGTCCAGTTCGGCGGCGAGCGCGATGGGGACCACCGGGACCCCGATGCGGAGCGCGGCGAGCAGGCGGAGCTCGGACGCCGGCCGGTCCCCGGCGACGGGCACCATCCCCGTCGCCTCGACGGCCGAGACGGCCAC
>Ga0081538_10001578_pt1 | contig 23377 bp, 23 predicted proteins | sample TabmetS5T2R1_FD_71022 | JGI IMG/M metagenome (GOLD analysis project Ga0081538, IMG submission 71022) | Tabebuia heterophylla rhizosphere microbial communities from the University of Puerto Rico - S5T2R1 | ecosystem: Host-associated > Plants > Roots > Rhizosphere ... | reverse complement strand
GTACTGGCCCTGGCCGCCGATGTTGAACAGGCCGCAGCGGAACGCGAACGCGACGGCGAGTCCGGTGAGGATCAGCGGCGTCGTGATGATCAGCGTCTGCTGCAGGTTCAGCTCGGCGATCGTTCGGTCCTCTTCGCTCGCCCACTGGAACGGGTTGAGGCCCGTCCCGTCCCAGATCGCCTTGTAGGTTTCGATCGGGTTGCCGCCCGTGACGAGCACCACCAGCCCGCCGACCACGAACGCGAACAGGACCGTGATGATCGGCGTGATGATGCCGCCGCCGCGCAGGTAGGTCGACAGGCGGCCGGCTACGGTGACCGGCGCCTCGTCGTGCTCGATGCTCACGCGGCCACCTCGCGCTTGCGCCCGCCGCCGGTCATCGCCACCCCGAAGTCCTCCTCGGAGGCCGACGGGTCGAGCTCAGCGACGATCTCGCCCTCGTAGATCACCAGCGCGCGGTCGCTGAGCGAGCGGATCTCCTCCAGCTCGAGCGACACGAGCAGGATCGCCCGGCCCTTGTCGCGCTCCTCCACCAGCCGCCGGTGCACGAACTCGATCGCGCCGACGTCGAGCCCGCGCGTCGGCTGCGCGGCGATCAGCACCTTCGGGTTGGCGGAGATCTCGCGCGCGATCACGACCTTCTGCTGGTTGCCGCCGGACAGCGACGAGGCCAGCGTCTCGGTCTTGCCGCCGCGCACGTCGTACTCGCGCAGCAGGCCACGCGCCCGCTCGGCCAGCGTCCTCGGCGACAGCCATCCCCACCTCGAGCTGCCCGCCTTGCGGTACTCGTGCAGCCCGATGTTCTCGGCGAGGTCGAACTGCAGGACGAGCCCGCGGCGGTGCCGGTCCTCGGCGATGCAGCCGACGCCGGCGTCGATCGTGTCGCGCGGCCCGTAGCCGGTGACGTCGACGCCGTCGACCACCACCTCGCCGCCCTCCACGTGCCGCAGCCCCATGATGGCCTCGATCAGCTCGCTCTGGCCGTTGGCGTCGACACCGGCCAGGCCCACGATCTCGCCCGCCCGCACCTGCAGGGTCACCCCGCGCACAGCGGGAAGGCCGCGGTCGTCGACCACGTGCACGTCACGCAGGTCGAGCACCGGCTCGCCCGGCGTGTGCTCGGGCTTCTCGACGCGCAGGAGCACGTCGCGGCCGACCATCAGCGTCGCCAGCGAACGCTCGGTCGCGCCCTCGGTGGTGACGGTGTCGACCTTCTTGCCGCGCCGCAGGACCGTCACGCGGTCGGCGATGTCGAGCACCTCGTTGAGCTTGTGCGAGATGAAGACGACCGACGTGCCGTCCGCCGCCAGCCGCCGCAGGACCTTGAACAGGTCCTGCGACTCCTGGGCGGTGAGGACGGCGGTCGGCTCGTCGAGCACGAGGACCTTGGCGCCGCGGAACAGCGCGCGGAGGATCTCCACGCGCTGCTGGGCCCCGACGCCGAGGTCTTCCACCTTCGCCTCAGGGCGCACCGCGAGCCCGTACTGCTCGGACAGCTCGCGCGACCGGCGCGCGGCCTCCTTGTAGTCGAGCAGCCCGTCGGCGCGCCGCGGCTCGGTCCCCAGCACGAGGTTCTCGGCCACGGTCATGACCGGGACGAGCATGAAGTGCTGGTGGACCATGCCGATGCCCAGCCCGATCGCCCGCCGCGCGGAGTCGATCTTCACGGGCTCGCCGTCGAGCCTGATCTCGCCCTCGTCGGGCTGGTGGAGCCCGTAGAGGACGTTCATCAGGGTCGACTTGCCCGCGCCGTTCTCGCCCAGCAGCGCGTGGATCTCCCCGCGGCGCAGCTCGAAGTCGATCGCGTCGTTCGCGACCAGCGAGCCGAACCGCTTGGTGATCCCGCGCAGCTCGAGGGCGGGAGCGTCGCCAGGCATCGGCAGCTTCCGGCTTTCGGCTAGTTCACCTCCGCCGGGATGTCGGTGATCTCGCCGTCGATGATCTGCTGCTTGACCTCCTCGATCTGGTCGGCGAACGGCTGGCCCTCGGCGTTGATCTCGCCGAGCGCGACGCCGTCGGACTTCAGATCGAAGATCTGGTCCTCGCCACCCGCGAACGAGTCGTCCTGGACCGCCTTGGCGGTCTCGAACACGGCGACGTCGACCCGCTTCTCAGCCGACGTGAGGATGTGGTCGCCCAGGTAGCCCTGGTCGGCGTCGACGCCGATCCCGAGCACGCCCTTCTCCTTGGCCGCGTCGAGCGCGCCGAGGCCGCACTGGCCGGCGACCTGGAACACGACCTGCGAGCCCTGCGCGATCTGGTCGAGCGCGATCTCCTTGCACTTCGCCTGGTCGACGAAGTCCTGCGAGTAGCCGTTGAGGGTCTTCGTGCCCGAGGCGGCCTCACCCGCAGCGGCCTGGTAGCCGGCGATGTAGGCGTCGACCGGCGGGAGCTTCTGGCCGCCGACCGAGGAGATGACCTGGTCGCCGCCCTTCTCCTTGACCACCAGCGCGGCGAGGTAGCCGGCCAGGTAGCCGGCCTCGTTCTCCTTGAACAGGAGACCGCGGACGTTGGCGGGCTTGTTCTTCATCGCCGCCTGCGAGAAGTCGATGATCGCGAAGTTCGTGTCCGGGAACTTGGTGGCGACGGTGTTCACCGCGTCCGCCATCAGGAAGCCGACGCCGATCACGAGGTCGTACTTCTGCTGCGCGAGGCGCGAGAGGTTCGGGACGTAGTCCGCGTTCGACTTCGAGGTCACGGCCTGACCCTCGATGCTGAGCTCGGTCTTGGCCCGCTCGAGGCCCTCGTTCGCGAGCTGGTTGAACGAGCGGTCGTTGAGACCGCCGATGTCGGTGACGAGGCCGACCTTGATGGCCGGCTTCTCCTCCTGGGAGGACTCACCCGAGGAGGCGCCCCCGCCGCCGCCGCCTTCGTCTTCGTCATCGCCACATCCGGCGGCGACGACTCCCAAGATGAGCACGAATGCCGCCATGAGGATGGCGGCGAGGCTGCGCTTTGGCACTTCTTCTTCCTCCAGAAGTAAGAGGTTCCCTGAGGCGGCGGCAGCCTAGACGGTCCCGCGGGAGCCGGGGGAATCCAGCCTTGCGAGTAAGCCCTCCTTCACCGCATCTTCCGCAAAACCAGCCCCCACGGCGAGCCGTGTGACGTCGATCAGCTGTTCCTCCTCCAAACCGTGGTGCTCACGCGCCACGGCGTACTCTGCGCCGATACTACATCCGAAGTAGGGCGGATCGTCGGAGCCGAGTGTGAGCCGCACCCCGGCCTCCCGGAGCGCACCTAGCGGATGGTCGTCGTAGCTCGGGAAGACGCCGGTGGCCACGTTCGAGCTCGGACACACCTCGAGCACGATCCCGCGCTCGGCCAGCTCGGCCACCAGCGCCGGCTCCTCGATCGCCCGGACGCCGTGCGACATGCGGGTGATCGGCAGCTCGAGCGCGGCGCGCACCGAGCTCGGTCCGTCGTGCTCTCCGGCGTGCACCGTGCACCCGAGGCCCGAGCCCGCCGCGATCTCGTACGCGCGCGTGAACAGGCTCGCCGACCACGCCGCCTCGTCGCCCACGAGGTTGAAGCCGACCACGTACGGGTGGCGATCCTCGGCGTGGCGGCGGGCGATCGTCTCCGCGGCCTCGACGCCGAGGTTGCGCACGGCGGCGATCACGATCCGCGCCTCGATGCCGTGCGCGTCGCGCGCGTCGTCGATCCCCCGGGCGATGCCGGCGTAGTGGTCGGCGTCGCTCAGGCCCACGGCGGCAGCGTGGTCGGGCGAGGCGATCAGCTCCACGTAGATCGCGCCCTCGGCGGCGCAGCCGCTCAGGTACTCGAACGTGACGTCGCGGTAGTCCTCGGGCGTGCGGATGACGCTCGCCGCGAGGTCGTAGGTGCGCAGGAAGTGCAGGAAGTCGGACCACTCGAACTCGTCGTCGGACTTGAAGACGCCCTCGGGGACGGGCACGCCGTGGCGGGCGGCGAGGCGGCGGATGAGGGCGGGCGGCGCGGTGCCCTCGAGGTGCACGTGCAGCTCGGCCTTGGGGACCGTGGTGTCGGGCGCCGGGACGTTCACGAGATCCTCGCGGCGACGACCGGCCGCTCCGGCGGCGCCTCGTCGCCGACGATGACGGCCTCGTGGAGCGCGCGCACCGCCGCGTCCGCCGACGCCTCGTCGGCGGCGTGGACGACGGCCAGCGGCCGGTCGCGGCCCACCTCGGCGCCGACCGGCGCGATCTCGGTGAGGCCGACGGCGGGGTCGATCACGTCCTCCTCGTGGCGGCGGTTGCCGCCCAGGCCGGTGACCACGAGCCCGACGGCGCGGCAGTCCATCCGCTCGACGAGCCCGGCGTGCTCGGGATGCGCGGCGCGGACGACCGGCGCGCGGGGCAGGTCGGGGCGCTCGACGAAGTCCGCCGGCCCGCCGAGGGCGGCGATCATCGCCGCGAAGCGCTCGGCGGCGGCGCCGCTCTCCAGCGCCTGCTCGGCGGCCGCGCGGCCGTCGTCGGCCAGCCCGCCCTGCTCGAGCAGGCTGGCGGCGAGCGAGATCGTCACCTCGTGCAGGCGCGGCTCGCGCGTGCCGGTGAGGTAGTCGATCGCCTCGCGCACCTCGAGCGCGTTGCCCGCCGTGGTCCCCAGCACCTCGTCCATGTCGGTCAGCAGCGCCACCGTCGGCAGGCCGGCGCCGCCGGCGACGTCGACCAGCGCCTGGGCCAGCTCCTCGGCGTCCTCGCGCGCGGCCATGAACGCGCCGGACCCGAACTTGACGTCCATGACCAGGGCGTCGAGCCCGGCGGCGAGCTTCTTGGAGAGGATCGAGGCGACGATCAGGGGCAGCGACTCGACCGTCCCGGTGGCGTCGCGGATCGCGTACAGGCGGCGGTCGGCGGGCGCCACCTCGGCGGTCTGGCCCACGATCGCGCAGCCGACGTCGGCCACCACGCGCTGCAGCCGTCCGATGTCCGGCGTGGTGTCGTAGCCGGGGACGGTGTCGAGCTTGTCGAGCGTGCCGCCGGTGTGGCCGAGCCCGCGGCCGGAGATCATCGGCACCGCCCCGCCGCAGGCGGCGAGGATCGGCGCCAGCATCAGCGACACCTTGTCCCCCACCCCGCCCGTCGAGTGCTTGTCGATCACGGGGCGGTCGAGGTCCCACTCGAGCACCTCGCCGGAACGCGTCATCGCCTCGGTCAGCTCGACCCGCTCGCGCGTGTCCATCCCGCGCAGGAACATGGCCATGGCGAGCGCGCCGACCTGCGCGCCGGAGAGCGAGCCGTCGGTGATCCCGGCGACGAGGAAGTCGATCTCCTCGCGCGTGAGCGCGTGGCCGTCGCGCTTGCGGCGGATGACCTCAGAGGCGAGCACAGAACCCGATGATCAGCCGGCTGAGGTCGCCGGCGGCCTGATTGGCGTAGCGGAGCGTCTGCTCGTGCGAGAGCGCCTCGCCGCCCATGCCCTCGGCGAGGTTGGTGATCGCGGAGACGGCGACGATCCTGAGCCCGGCGTGGCGGGCGAGGATGACCTCGGGCACGGTCGACATGCCGACCGCGTCGGCGCCCAGCGTGCGGAACGCGCGGATCTCCGCCGGCGTCTCGAAGCTCGGGCCGGAGGTGGCCAGGTACACGCCCTCGGCGAGCGCGACGCCGAGCTCGTCGGCGACCGCGTGCAGGACCCCGCGCAGCTCGGGGTCGTAGGCATCGCGCAGGCTCGGGAAGCGCGGGCCGACGGCGTCGTCGTTCGGGCCGGTGAGCGGGTTGACGCCGAGCATGTTGATGTGGTCGGCGATCGCCATCAGCGAGCCCGGCCCGACCTCGGCGTTCAGCGACCCGGCGGCGTTGGTGACGAACAGCGCCTCGGCTCCGGCCGCCTTCAGCGCTCGCACCGGGCCGCGCATGGCGCCGGGGTCGCCGCCCTCGTAGACGTGCTTGCGGCCCTGCAGGCAGGCGACCGGCAGGCCGGCCAGCGTGCCGAGCGCGAGCGTGCCCGCGTGGCCGTGGACGCTCGGCGCCGGGAAGTCCGGCAGCTCGGTGTAGGGGATCAGCTCGGCGTCCTCGAGCGCGTCGGCCACGGCGCCGAGGCCGGAGCCGAGGACGATGCCCAGCCGCGGGGCGCGGGCGGCGATGCGGTCGCTCATCGCGGCAGGAACTCAGGGCCGAAGGACAGCGGCAGCAGCTCCTCCAGCGTCGCCCGCCGGCGCTCGCCGGACGCCGAGCACAGGTGGACCACCCCGTCGAGCGGCATGAACTCGCGCAGGCGCTGGCGACAGCCGCCGCACGGGACGCAGATCGCCTCGGAGTCGGCGATCACCGCGGCCTCGAGCACGCGCCCGTGGCCCGCCGCCACGAGCACGCCGATCGCCGACGCCTCGGCGCACTGCCCCTGCGGATAGGCCGAGTTCTCGACGTTGGCCGCGGCGTGGATCGAGCCGTCCTCGGCGCGCAGCGCGGCGCCGACGTGGAAGCGCGAGTACGGCGCGTGCGCGCGGCCCATCGCCTCGCGGGCGGCGGCGATCAGGGCCTCGGCGCCGAGCAGCCGGTCCGAGTAGGAGTCGGTGAGCACCTCGCCGATGCCGAGCTCGCGCTGCAGGCGCGCGACCTTCTCGCGCTCGGGCTCGAGGTCCGACTCCGGCGGCGCGACGCCCTCGAGCTCGACGAACGAGCCGAGCCCGGTGACGGAGTCGAGGTGGATCCGGACGCCCTCCCACAGCAGCAGGTGGCGCTCCTTCTCGACGACGACGAGCGTGCCGAGCGCGCTGTCGAGCGAGGCGCGCAGCTCGTCGGGGTCGAGCACGCGCGTGAGCCGGTAGCGGCTCTCGCGCGCCGCGGCGGCGTCGGGGCGGTCGTACTGGATCAGCACCGCCTCCGCACCCTCCTCCTCGCGCAGCTTGAGCCGGCCCGCGCGCGCCCGGAAGTAGGTGTCGCGCTGGCGCAGCACGCCCTTGTCCTCCGCCCCCAGCTCGCGGCAGACGGCCAGCGAGCGCTCCGGGTCGGGGTCGAGCGCCTTGAGCTCGACGTTGCGGCGTGGGGCGGACACCGGCGCCACCCTAGTCGAACGCTCCTGTAGGTTGCGCTCGATGGAGGGGGTCACGGTTGTCGACCATGTCCTGCTGCGCCGCCTGGTGTCGATCCTGCGCGACCGCGAGACGCCGCACGGCGTGTTCCGGCAGACGCTCGACGACGCGGCGATGATCCTCGCCTACGAGGCGATGCGCGGCCTGCGGCATGACGAGTACGAGGTCCAGACGCCGCTCGAGGGCGCGCAGGGCACGCGGCTCGCCGACGAGGTCGTGCTGGTGGCGATCCTGCGCGCCGGCCTCGGGCTCGTCGACGGCTTCCTGCGGCTCGTCCCCGACGCGCGCGTCGGCCACCTCGGGATGTACCGCGACGAGGAGGCCCTGCGGCCGGTCGGCTACTACGAGAACGTCCCCTCCGGGGTCGCCGAGGCCGAGGTGTTCGTCGTCGACCCGATGCTGGCCACGGGCGGCAGCTCGACGCAGGCGATCGCGCGGCTCAAGCGCGCGGGCGCGCAGCGGATCACGTTCGTCTGCCTGGTCGCCGCGCCGGAAGGCGTGGAGGCCCTGCGCTCCGCCCATCCCGAGGTTCCGATCCTGACCGCCGCGCTCGACCGCGAGCTCGACGGCAACGGCTACATCAGGCCGGGGTTGGGAGATGCAGGCGACCGGATCTTCGGGACCGACCGCTGAGGACGAGAGCCGGTACCGCCGGCTCGTCGACGCGAACGTCATCGGGGTCACGGTCTCCGACGACGAGCGCGTGCTCGAGTCCAACGACGCCTGGCTGGCGATCGTGGGCCGCACGCGCGAGGAGCTCGAGGCGGGCGAGATCAGCTGGCGCTCGATCACCGCGCCCGAGTGGGCGGCGCAGGACGACCAGGTCACCCGCAAGCTCGACGCCGAGGGCTGGGTCGAGCCGTACGAGAAGGAGTACATCCGGCCCGACGGCACGCGCGTACCGGTGCTGCTGAGCGGCGTCACGCTCGACCGCAACCCGCTGCGCGTGGTGGCGATCGTCATCGATCTCTCCGAGCGGCGCGCGCACGACCGCGAGCGGGAGCTGCTGCTCTCGCGCGAGCGCGAGGCGCGGCGCGAGGCGGAGCTGGCGGCCGACCGCAGCGCCCGGCTCCAGCGCGTGACCGCGGCGCTGTCGGCGGCGAGCACGGCGGCGGAGGTGGGCGAGGTGGTGGTCGGCCAGGCGGTCGACGACTTCTACGCCGCTGCCGGGGCGCTCGCCTTCCGGGTCGGCGACGAGGTCCAGATGCGCTACGACCGCGGCTTCGAGGAGACCGTGATGGCGGACTGGCGGCGCTTCCCGCTCCACATCGACGCCCCGGTCTGCGACGCCCTGCGCACGGGCGAGCCGGTCTACCTCGAGACGCTCGACGACTGGGAGCAGTACCCGCAGCTGCGCTCGGTCATCACCGGCGCGTTCGAGGCCATGGTCGTCATCCCGATCGCGTTCGCCGGGGTCGTGTTCGCCGCGCTCGTGCTCTGCAACCGCGAGGCGCGCCGCTTCATGGCCGCCGACCGGGTGTTCCTGGCTCAGCTCGCCGACCAGGCCGCGCAGGCGCTCGAGCGGGCGCGGCTGTACGAGGAGCGCGCGTACATCGCGCAGACGCTGCAGGCCGGGCTGCTGCCCGAGCGCCTGGTCGAGATCCCAGGGCTCGAGGTCGCGATCCGCTACCACTCGATCGCCGACGGCGGCACGGTCGGCGGCGACTTCTACGACTGCTTCGACATCTCCGCGGACCGCTGGCTGGTGGCGGTCGGCGACGTCGCCGGGAAGGGCACGGCGGCGGCCGTGCTCACCGGGCTCGCCCGCCACACGCTGCGGGCGATCGCGCTGCGCGACGAGCAGCCCGAGGACATGCTGCGCTTCCTCAACGAGGCGCTGCGGCGGCAGTCGACCGACGCCGCGTTCTGCACGGTCGGCTGCCTGCGGCTCGACCGGGTCGCGGGCGGGTTCGACGCCTGCCTGGCGTTCGGCGGCCACCCGTTCCCGCTGCTCGTGCACCCCGGCGGGCGGGCCGAGGAGGTCGTCGTGCGCGGGACGCTGCTGGGCGTCGAGGCGTCGCCGGTGGTCGAGCAGGTGTCGCTCGCCCTGCGGGCCGGCGACACGCTCGTGCTCTACACCGACGGCGTGGTCGACGCGCGCGGCGCCGGCGGCGAGCGGTTCGGGGAGGAGCGGCTGCGCGCGGCAGTCGACGCGGCCGCCGGCGGGGCGGCCGAGGCGGTGGCGGAGGCGGTCGACCAGGCGGTCGCGGCGTTCGAGCCCGAGCGGACGCGCGACGACCGCGCCATCCTCGTGCTGCGCGTCAAGGACTGAGCGAGTCGTCAGCCGAGCGGCTCGCCGCTCGCGGTCACGGCGCCGAGCAGCGTGCCCAGCAGGAGCGCGTGGAGCCGCGGGCGGTCGATGTCGCGGTGCTCGATCCAGTCGAGCACGGCGCCGTCCATGAACCACAGCCAGCCGCGGACGGCGGCGCGCAGCATCGGGCTCGGCTCGCGGTCCGGCGCGATGCCGGCGAGGATCCGGGCGGCGGTCTCCTCCCGCACGCGCTCGACGAGCTCGCGCACCTCGGGCACGGCGCCGACGCCGCGGATGAGCTTGTCGTAGGCGCCCATGTGGCGCTCGACCCAGCCGAGGTAGGCGTCGAGGCTGGCCGCGAGCTGCTCGACCGGCGGCTGGGACGGGTCGGGCTCGGTGACCTCGGCGAGCTCCTCGGCCGCCTGCTCGAGCGTGGCCGAGAAGTACGCCTGCTTGGACGGGAAGTAGTGGTAGAGCAGCGCCTTGCTGATCCCGGCCTCGCGCGCGATGCGCGCCATGCTCAGCTCCTCGTAGCCGTGGCGCGCGAAGAGCTCGGCCCCGAGCTCGAGCAGCTGCCGGCGCCGCTCGTCGACGTCGAGGCGGGTATAGGCGGGCGTGCTCATCGCCGGGACTACGCTAGTAAGGATGCCCGACCGCCCGGCCGACGAGCCACATCCGCCTCGCCACCCGACGAGCCTGGACGAGGAGCTGCTCGAGGCCGAGACCACGGCGATCCTCTCCGAGCTCACCGACGCGCAGCGGGTGCTGCGGATCCAGGACGAGCTGCGGGCCGGCTTCAAGACGCTCAGCCACATCGGCAAGGCGGTGTCGTTCTTCGGGTCCGCCCGCACGCCACCCGAGCATCCCCGCTACCAGGCGGCGCGCGAGATGGCGCGCATGCTCGGGCATGCCGGCTACGCGATCATCACCGGCGGCGGGCCGGGGATCATGGAGGCCGCCAACCGCGGCGCGCAGGAGGCGGGCGTGCCGTCGGTCGGGCTCGGGATCGACCTGCCGAACGAGCAGGGCGTCAACCGCTACGTCGACGTCGAGCTCGACTTCCACTACTTCTTCGCGCGCAAGGTCATGTTCGTCCGCTACGCGAGCGGGTTCGTGGTCTTCCCGGGCGGGTTCGGGACGCTGGACGAGACGTTCGAGGCGGCGACGCTGCGCCAGACCGAGAAGATCCGCTACTTCCCGATCGTGCTCGTGGGCAGCGACTTCTGGGCGGGGATGATCGACTGGCTGCGGGGGACCGTGCTGGCCGAGGGGAACATCTCCGAGTCGGACGTGTCGTCGCTGTGCGTGTCCGACGAGCCGGACGAGGTGCTGGCGATCCTCGAGGACGTGCGCCACCGGCGCCCGCGGGCGGCGGCGTGATCGGCCGCGTCCGGCTGCGGGTCGCCGACGCGGACCGGGTGCGGGCGTACTACGAGCGGTCGATCGGCCTGCGGCCGGTCTCGGACACGGCGCTCGGCGTGGACGGGACGCCGCTGATCGAGCTGGTCGACGACCCCGCGGCCCCGCCTGCGCCGCCGGGGCGAACCGGGCTCTTCCACCTCGCGCTGCTCGTGCCGGACCGGGGAGCTCTGGCGCGCGCCGTACGGCGCGTGGTCGACTCCGGCGAGCGCTTCACCGGCGCCTCCGACCACTTCGTCAGCGAGGCGCTGTACCTCCGCGACCCCGAGGGCAACGGGATCGAGATCTACCGCGACCGCCCGCGCTCGGAGTGGGAGTACGAGCCGACGGGCGAGCTGCGGATGGGGACGGTGGCGCTCGACGTGGACGGCGTCATGGCCGAGCTGCCCGACGGCGAGGATCCGGGGATGCCGGAGGGGACGGTCATGGGCCACGTCCACCTCCATGTCGCCGACCTGCCGACCGCCGAGGCGTTCTACGTGGGCCGCCTCGGGCTCGACGTGACCGTGCGCAGCTACCCGGGAGCCCTGTTCCTCTCGCGCGGCGGCTACCACCACCACGTCGGGCTCAACACCTGGCAGGGCCAGGGCGCCCCGCCGCCGCCCGCGGGATCGCGCGGGCTCGTCGACTTCGAGGTCGTGCTCCCGGATGTCGAGCCGGGCCGTTTGGAGGATCCGTCCGGCAACCGCGTGGTGGTGCGCGGCGGCTGACTCGTTCGGCGCGTCGGCGCCGGCGAACGTCAACTGCGGCTGGGTAAGGGGGCCGGGGAGGCCGGCGCGGTCGTTCTGCCGGGAAGCGTCCTGCCCTACGGTCGTCTGGCGACCCCAAACCAGGACGCTTGCCGAACGTGTCGCCCGAATCCAACCGCGCCGCCGGCTCCCCGCCTCCCTACCCAGCGCAGTTTCGTCAACCACGCCCAGCGCAGTTCGTCACCAAGCCCAGCGGAGTCCGTCAACCAAGCCCAGTGCAGTCCGTCAACCAAGCCCCGACCGGCGCAGCTGCCCGTCGAGATACGGCCGCGCCCGCCGCGCGCCGCCACGCCGCGCGATCGCGTCGCGGAGCGCGAGCAGCTGCCGCTCGACCACGGCGCGATTCGGTCGCAGGCCGCGCGCCTCGCAGGCCTCGAGCCAAGCCACCGGTGCGGTGTGCCCGCGGGCGCGGTTGCACGAGCGGCAGGCGGCGAGCTCGTTCTCCGGCCACGCCGGGCCGCCCTTGAGCCGCGGGATCAGGTGCTCGAGCGAGAGGTGGCGGTCGCCGATCGCCAGCGGCCGCCGGCACCACACGCACTCGCCGCCGTCGCGCTCGAGGATCCGGGCCAGGCGCTCGGCGCGCGGGAGGTCGGGCGGGAAGGCTAGGTCAGCGACTCGGACACCCACTCGCCGTCGCGGCGGCCGAGCGTCAGGCGCGCGTCGCCGCAGCGGAAGACCGCCTGGTCCTCGTCGGTGCCGGGGCGGTCGAGGACCTCGATGAGGACGAGCTCGGGCGGCTCGCTGCCGCGCTGCTCGGCGTAGATGCGGCGCGCGGCCTCCTCGAGGGTGTCGCGGCTCCAGCCGCGGTCGGCGGCGGCCGCCGCGGCGAGGTCGCGGTTGACCTGCTCGAGCGAGCGCTCGAAGGCGGGCCGGGAGCGCTGGAGCTGGCGCTTGCGGGCGAAGTACCCGCCGATGGCCAGCAGCAGCAGGACGACGATGAGGATGATCAGCCAGGTCGGCACGGCGCCATTACAGCACGACGTTGCGCGCCAACAGGTGGGCGCCCACCTTGCGCTTCACGCGCTGCAGCGCGTTGTCGACGGTCTTGCAGTCGCAGTCGAGCCGCTCGCCGATCGCGGTGTAGGAGTGGCCGTCCAGGTAGAGGCTGAGCACGCGCGACTCGAGTTCGGAGAGCACGGTCGAGAGGCAGGCGACGAGCGAGCGGAGCTCCTCGGACGAGATGACCTGGTTGACCGGGTCGTGGACGGTCGAGCCGGGGAGCACCTCGTCGAGCGTCGGCTCGGAGTCGGAGGCGCCGGCGGGCGCGGCGGAGAAGGAGACGTAGCCGTTGAGCGGCGTGTGCTTGTTGCGGGTGGCGGTCTTGACCGCGGTGATGATCTGGCGCGTGATGCAGAGCTCGGCGAAGTTGCGGAAGCTCGACTCGCGGTCGCTGCGGAAGTCGCGGATCGCCTTGTAGAGGCCGACGAGGCCTTCCTGGATGAGGTCCTCGGAGTCGCCGCCGACGAGGAAGTACGACGACGCCTTCAGGCGGACGAACGAGTAGTACCGCCGGACGAGGCGATCGTAGGCGTCCGCGCTTCCCTGTTTCGCAAGCGCGATGAGGTACCCATCCTCAAGCTGAACTTGAGCTTGAGTCCGCGTTGGAGACAATCTGGCCACGAGCTGTTCCTTCCCTGGGCCCGTTTTGGGCACCATTTGTCGTGGCGCACACCTCCCCCGGCGCCCTTACCCCGTGAGCCGAGGCCCATCAATAACCCTCAAGCTCAACGTTATGGCGGTGAGGGTTGCACGCTTATGTGGACGTGTCAAGCCGGGACTGCAAGATCTCGTACAGGAGCACGGCCGCCGTGGCGCTCACGTTGAGCGACTCGATGCGGCCCTTCAGGGGAAGCGAGACGAGGTCGTCGCAGGCCGCGGCCACGCGCGGGCGCAGCCCTTTCCCCTCGGCGCCCAGCACGAGCACGACGCCGCCCGAGTAGTCGGGAGCGGTGTACGGCGTGCGAGCGCCGGCGGCCGCGCCGTAGCACCAGGTGCCGGCGCGCTTGGCGTCGGCGAGGAAGTCCGCCAGGTTGCGGACCCGGGCCACGGGGAGGTGCTCGACTGCGCCCGCCGACGCCTTGCAGACCGCCGCCGTCACCTCGGCCGATCGCCGCTCGGGGATCACGACCCCGGTCGCGCCGACCGCCTCGGCGGTGCGGGCGACGGCGCCCAGGTTCTGCGGGTCGGTGACCTCGTCGAGCGCGACGATCAGCGGGTCGGGCGCCGCGAGCAGGCCGGCGGCATCGGCGTACGGGTAGGGGTCGACCTCGGCGCAGACGCCCTGATGCGCGTCCGAGCCGCAGCGCGCCTCGATCTCCTCGGCCGTGGCGCGCTCGAAGCGCCAGCCCGGTTCCGCCGCCCCCTCGGTGGCCCAGATGCGATGGACGCGCCGCCGGCCGCGCAGCGCCTCACGAACCGCGTTGCGGCCGTAGATGATGGGGCGGCCACGCGGCGCGGCACGATCGTCGCGCCGCACGGGAGGGTCGGCGCGCGGCGCGGCACGATCGTCGCGCCGTGCCCCACGGTCGGCGCGCGGCGCGGCACGATCGTCGCGCCGCCGGCGGCGGTCAGGACGCCCGGACGAGCTCCTGTCCCTGCGGGCCGTCGCGCACCTCCCAGCCCATCGCGAGCAGCTCGTCGCGCAGCCGGTCGGCCTCGGCCCACTCCTTGGCGCCGCGCGCGGCGGCCCGCCGATCTGCCAGCTCGAGCGCCTCGTCCGGCGGGCCCTCGTCGGCCTCGAGCAGCGACTCGACGCCGAGCACGCCGAGCATCTCGCGCAGGTGGCTGTCGCCCGTCCCCTCCGGCAGCTTGTTCGCCGCCCCGATCCACTCGTACAGCGCCGGCAGCGCCTGCGCGGTGTTGAAGTCCTCGGCCAGGGCGTCGAAGAACGCGTCGCGGTGCACGGCCAGCTCGTCGGGCGAGTCGCCGGGGGCCAGCCGCCGCCCGGCCTCGCGGATCCGTCGCGCGGCGTTGCCGGCCGCCTCCAGCGACTTCGGCGAGAAGGCGAGCGGCTGCCGGTAGTGGCCGGTGCTGAAGTAGAGGACGAGCACGGCGCCGCCCACCTCGTCGAGCACGTCGGCGAGGCCGCGGATGTTGCCGACCGACTTGGCCATCTTCTTGCCCTCGGACGCCTCGAGCATGCCGTTGTGCATCCACATGCGGGCCAGCGGCCTCCCCCGCGCGGCGAGCGTCTGCGCGACCTCGTTCTCGTGGTGCGGGAAGACGAGGTCGATGCCGCCGCCGTGGATGTCGAACTCGAGCCCGAGCAGGGACTCCGCCATCGCCGAGCACTCGATGTGCCAGCCCGGCCGGCCGCGGCCCCAGGGCGAGTCCCAGGCCGTGTCCTCGCCCTCCTTGTGCGCCTTCCAGAGCGCGAAGTCGAGCGGGTCCTGCTTCAGGTGCGCGCCCTCGACGCCCTCGCCCTGGTCCATCTGCTCGACGTCGCGGCGCGAGAGCGACCCGTAGGAGTCCAGCGTCCGCACGCGGAAGTACACGTCTCCCTCGACGGCGTAGGCGTGGTCGCGCTCGACCAGCGCGCCGATGAGGTCGAGGATCGGGTCGATGTACTCGGAGGCGAGCGGCTCGTGGTCGGGCCGCCCGAGGCCGAGCCGCTCGGTGTCGGCGACGTAGTGGGCCGTCATCTCGCGCGCCAGGTCGGCCGACTCGCGCCCGGCGGCACGCGCCGCGTCGTAGATCTTGTCGTTGATGTCGGTGATGTTCGCGACGAACGTCACCCCGTAGCCCTCGTGCTCGAGGAAGCGCTTCAGCTGCGAGAAGACGACGTACGGCCGCGCGTTGCCGACGTGCACGCGCGAGTAGACCGTCGGCCCGCAGGCGTAGATCCCGACCGCGTTCGGGTCGCGCGGCTCGAACGGCCGCAGCTCCCGCGTCCCCGTGTCATAGAACCTGATGGTCCGCACCGACGGCGGACCTTATCTCGCCCGCGTGGCTCTCACGACCTCGGCGATCTCGCGGACGCCGGGCCGGATGGCCGGCTCGGGCACGTGGGCGTAGCCGAGCAGGAGGCTCGGCGGGTAGCGAGCGTCGGTGAGGTGCTCGCCCATCGTCGCGAGGTCGATCCGCCGCCGCCGCGCCTCGTCCGCGATCGCCTGCTCGTCGTCGCCCTCCGGGAGCTCGACGGTCGCGTGCAGGCCGGCCGCGATGCCGCGCACGATCGCCTCGGGGAGCTCCTCGGCCAGCGCCTCGACGAGCGCGTCGCGGCGGGCGCGGTAGCGGGCGCGCATGCGGCGCAGGTGGCGGTCGAGCTCGCCGCGGGCCAGGAAGCCGGCGAAGGCGTGCTGGTCGATGCGGCTCGTCTGCCGGTCGGCGAGCACCTTCCCGTGGGTCACCGACTCGACCAGCCCGCTCGGCACGACGAGCCAGCCCATCCGCAGCGCGGGCGCCAGCGTCTTGCTCGCCGACCCCGCGTAGACCACGCGGTCGGGTTCGAGTCCCTGCAGCGCGCCGACCGCGGCGCGGTCGTAGCGGTACTCGGCGTCGTAGTCGTCCTCGATCGCGATCGCGTCGTGGTCGCGCAGCCAGGCCCGCAGCGCGGTGCGCCGCTCGCCGGAGAGGACGACGCCGGTGGGGTGCTGGTGGGCGGGCGTGACGACCACCGCGGCGACGTCCGCGAGCGCGTCGACCCGGAGGCCGTCGCCGTCGACCGGGACCGCGACCGGTTCGAGGCCGGCGCGGGCGGCGATCTCGCGCTGCTCCGAGAAGCAGGGATCCTCGAACGCGATCCGCCGGCCGCCGCGGGCCGCCAGCGCCTGGCACACGACGCCGAGGCCCTGCGAGTAGCCGGACGTGATGACGATCCGGCCGGGGTCGGCGACCACGCCCCGGACGCGGCCGAGGTAGTCCGCGAGCGCGGCGCGCAGCTCGTCGACCCCGCGCGGGTCGCCGTACGCGAGCTCGTAGTCGCTCATCGTCGTGATCGCCTCGCGGACGGCGCGCAGCCAGGCCTGGCGCGGGAAGGTCGAGACGTCCGGGACGCTCGGCTGGAAGTCGTACCGCGGCGGGAGCGAGGGGGCGTCGACGGCGGCCTCGGCGGCACCGGCGCCGGCGGCGTCGGAGACCGTCGGCCGGGCGCCCTGGCGGAGCAGCAGGTAGCCCTCGGCCGCGAGCTGCCCGTACGCGTCGACCGCCACCCGCCGCGAGACCCCGAGCTGCCGGGCGAGGTCGCGCGTGGACGGGACGCGGGCGCCGGCCCGCAGCGTCCCGTCGCGGATCGCGCTCCGGAGCTGGTCCTCGATCTGCGCACCGAGCGTGTGCGGCCCCTCGCGGTCGATGGCCAGCAGCACGTTGACCGGCCGGCTTGCCTCGGTCATGGCCGGCGACAAACTGGTCTCATATTTCCGCCCAAGAGTGGAGCTTGCGCGTGCACCAGTGGACCGTAGCATCCCGGCCATGTCGACGATCGCCTCCACACCGGGCCTCCTGCGCGTCCTCGTCAGCTCCGTCGCCGCCCGCCTGCCGCTGCCGATGCTGGGCATCGGGCTCCTGGTCCACGCCGAGCACCTGACCGGCTCGTTCGCCGCCGCCGGCGTCGTCGCCGCTGCGTACGCGGTCGCGACCGGCATCGGCGGCCCGCTGCTCGGCCGGCTCGTCGACCGCCGCGGCCAGACCGCGGTGCTGCTCGCCGGCGCCGTCGCGAGCGCCGCTCTGCTCGGCGCGATCGCGCTGCTGCCCGCCGGCACGGCGCTGGGCCCGCTGGTCGCGCTGGCGTCGGGCGTCGGCATCACCGCGCCGCCGGTCGGGGCCTGCGCGCGGGCGCTCCTGCCCGGTCTGGTCGAGGACGCCGAGACGGCGCGGATGGCGTACGCGCTCGACGCCACCGCCGTCGAGCTCACGTTCGTCTTCGGCCCGCCGCTCGCGCTCGGCCTCGGCGCCGCGACCTCGACCGGCACCGCGCTGGCCGCCGCCGGCGCGATCCTCCTGGCCGGCACCGCGGTGTTCGCGGCCGAGCCCGCCTCGCGGCGCTGGCGGCCCGACGAGACGCAGCGGCCCCGCGGCGGCTCGCTCACCGCGCCGGGGATCCGCACGCTCGTGCTCGCGCTGGTCGCCGTCGGCGTGGTCTTCGGGGCGGCCGAGGTCGGCGTGGCGGCGGCCGCCGAGACGCTCCACGGCACCGCCCTCGCCGGGCCGCTGCTCGCGCTCTGGGGCGTCGGCTCGCTGGTCGGCGGCGTGCTCGCCACGCGGCTCGGCGGCGGCACCGACAGCGCCGCCGGCCTGACGTTCGTGCTCGCCGCCCTCGCCGCCGGTCACCTGGCGCTGGCCGCCGCGGCCGGCAGCCTCGCCGCCCTGGCGCTCACGCTGCTCGCCGCCGGCACCGCGATCGCGCCCGCCTACGCCAGCGTGTACGCGATGGTCGAGCGGCTCGCGCCCGCCGGGACCGTCACCGAGGCGTTCGCGTGGCTCAGCACCGCGGCCGCGATCGGGACCGCCGTCGGTGCGGCGGGCGCCGGGCCGCTGGCCGAGGCGATGGGGCCGGTGGCCGCCTTCGTCCTCGCCGGCGGAGCGGGCGCCGTGGCGACGATCATGACCGCGCTGCGCACCAGCACCCTCGCCCCCCGGCCGGTCGTGGTCGTGCCGGTGCCGGCGTAGGACTCTGACCGCGCTGCCGCTTCGTCGACCCGCCGGACCCGGCAACGTCAACGGCGGCTGGGGAGCCGTCGGGGTGGGCAAGTGTCCTGGTTTGGGGTCGTCACACGACCACAGGGCAGGACGCTTGACGGCAGCTGGCCGCGGCGTAGGGATCGGCGCCCGCGCCGCTCGCCGGCCTCAGCGCAGCGTCGCGACCGCCAGCGCGGCAGCCCCCTCGCCACGCCCCACGAAGCCCATCCCCTCACCGGTCGTGGCCTTGACGTTGACCGATCCCAGGACCGCGCCCAGCGAGGCCTCGATCGCCTCCCGCACGGGCGCGAGCTTCGGCCGCTCGAGCATCACGGTCGCGTCGACGTGCTCGACCTCGAACCCCGCCTCCCGCACCCGGCCGACCACGTCGCGCAGCAGCTCCATCGAGTCGGCGTCCTTCCACACCGCGTCCGTGTCGGGGAACAGCTGCCCGATGTCGCCGAGCCCGGCCGCGCCGAGCAGCGCGTCGGCGATCGCGTGCGCGAGCACGTCTGCATCGGAGTGGCCGGCGAGCCCGAGCTCGTACGGCACCTCGACCCCGCCGAGCACGAGCCGGCGTCCCGGCTCGAAGCGGTGCGAGTCGATCCCGATCCCGCTCCTCACCCCACCGGCTCCAGCCGCCGCGAACGCCGCTCGAAGACCGCGATCTCGGTCACGCCCACCTGCTCGAGCAGCTCGAGCGCACGCGGGTACTCGAAGCCCAGCTGCTCGACCACGTGCGCGTCGCTCGACAGCGCGAGCGGGCATCCGGCGTCGACGAGCATCTCCAGGAACGCGACCGACGGGTACTGCTCGCCGACCGGCTTGCGCCAGCCGGCCGTCGACAGCTCGACCGCCACGCCGCTCTCCGCGATCGCCTCGACCGCGGGCTCGTAGAAGTACCGCAGGTCGCCGTCCGGGACCGGCGCCCCGCGCCCCCAGACCTTGACCAGGTCCGGGTGGCCGAGGATGTCGAAGAGCCCGGAGCGGGCGGACTCGGCCAGCGTCTCGAAGTAGCGCCGCCAGACCTTGTCGGCCGACTCGCCCGTCCCCCAGATCGAGTAGTCCTCGGTGTCGAGCGAGAGGTCGCGGAGGAAGTGGATCGAGCCGACGACGTAGTCCCAGTCGCGGCCGTCGAGCGCGTTGGCGATCCGGTCCTCGCGCCCGGGGACGAAGTCCATCTCGATACCCAGCCGGAGGTCGGTCTCCTCGCGCACGAAGCCGCAGTAGGCGTCGAGGTCGTCGGCCGCGTAGCGGCGCCAGAACGGGTGCTCCCAGATGTCGAGCGCGGCGCTGAAGCGGTAGATGTGCTCGGCCACCCCGAGCTCCTCGATCCCGAGCTCGGCGGCGCGTTCTCGGTAGCGCTCGGCGTTGGCGGCGGTGAAGAACCGCTCGGGCGTGTTCTCGCGGCTGTCAGGCCGCAGGTGGACGTGGTAGTCGGTCAGCAAGCAGGTACTCGGCGATCCGCAGGTCGTGGGGAGTCGTCACCTTGAAGTTCGCGGGCGTGGACTCTACGACCCGTACCGTGCCGCCGGTGCGCTCGACCAGCCAGGCGTCGTCGGTCGCCTGGCCGAGCATCTCGTCGCCGACCGCCAGGGCGCGCTCGAGCGCCGAGCGCCGGAACGCCTGCGGCGTCTGGATCGCCCACAGGCGCGAGCGGTCGAGCGTCGCGGTGACGAGCCGGTCCTCGCCGGCCTCCTTGACGGTGTCGGTCACCGGCGCCGCCGCGATCGCGCAGTCGGCGCCCTCGAGTGCGGCGAGGGCGGCGGCGAACAGGTCGGGAGTCACGAGCGGCCGCGCAGCGTCGTGCACGACGACATCACCCGGCGGCGCGGCGGCGAGCGCCGCGCGGACGGACTCTGAGCGAGTCGCGCCGCCTGGCACGACGGTCGCGCCGGACACGGACTCGCCGGGCGGCGCGGCCACCACCACGTCCGCGATCCCCGCCGCGCGCAGCGCGTCGAGCGACCACTCCACCATCGGCCGGCCCGCCAGAACGACGAACGCCTTGGGCCGTCCGGCGCCAAGGCGTTCGCCACTCCCTGCGGCCACGAGAAGCGCGACCGCCATGTCCGAGTCGACCGCCTACGAAGCGGCGGCCGCCAGCTGCTTGTCCGAGCGCTGGAGCAGGTCGTCGAGGTAGGCCTCGGCCTCGTCCTCGGTCTTCTCCAGGGCGTACATCATCTCGGAGGCCAGGATCTTCTTGGCCCGCGTGTACATCTGCTTCTCGCCCGTCGACAGGCCCTTGTCCTGTTCACGAACGGCGAGGTTGCGGACCACCTCGGCGAGCTCGTAGATGTCGCCGGTCTTGATCTTGTCCCGGTTGTGCTTGAAGCGCCGGTTCCAGTTCTTCGGCATCTCCGACACATCGTCGGACAGCACGGAGAGCACCTTCTTGACGGTGTCCTCGTCGATGACCCGGCGAAGGCCGGCCTTGCCGGCGTTCTCGCACGGGACCATCACGGTCATGTCGTTATGAAGGATCTTGATCGTGAGGTACTGGCGCACCTCGCCGAGGATCTCCTTCTCTTCCTTCTTGATGACCTGCCCGGCCCCGTGATGGGGATAGACGACGTTGTCACCGACGCTGAAGTCGATGCACTCGGCCTCGCGAGTGATGTCGAGGTCCTCGATCTGCTCGGTCGCTGTCTCGGTGGGGATGGTGTCCTCCTTCATCAGGGTGCGTCCGGGTGCCGGACCACCGTGCTGCGATTCATGTCTGTAGGTAGCGATCCACGAGGTTGATCTCCTGAAGACGGCGAAGGCCCTCGCGGATGTCCTTCGCCCGGATCTCACCGACGCCGTCGACCGACTCCAGCTCGGGGTCGGTCGCGGCCAGGATCTCGTCCAGCCCGCGGAACTCGCGGACGATGTTCTGCACCACCAGCTTGGGAAGCCGGGGGATGCGGCCCAGGATGCGGTAGCCGCGCGGCGAGACGGGATAGTCGAGCGTGTTGACCTTGCGGTCGTAGCCGAGCAGCTCCGCCAGCCGCCCGAAGTCCAGTAGGTCCTGGTGCGCGAGCCGCGCGATGCCGTCGAGCGCGATGGCGAACGCGTCGTCGCGGGGCTCCGCCAGATAGTCGTGCAGCAGCGCCGCCTTGTCGCCGGCCACACCGACCATCGTCTCTTCGAGCTGCATCTCGATCAGCCGGCCCTCGGAGCCGAGCTCGACGATGTAGCGCTCGATCTCCACCGCCATGCGGGTCACCAGCTCAGCGCGCTGGAGGACCGTCAGGACGTCGTGAAGCGTGACCCCGCCCTCGAACTCGAGTGCCGTGAGGCGGGTGGAAACCTGGTCGAGGCGCGAGCGGTACTTGTCGAGGGTCGCGAGCGCCTGGTTGGCCTTGGCCAGGACCGCGGGGATCTCCTCGAGGATGTACTTCGCGCCGTCCACGTAGAGGGAGACGACGTCGCGCCGCTGGGAGACGGCGATGACCAGCGCGTCGGTCTGCTTGGACACGCGCTCGGCCGTGCGATGGCGGGTGCCGGTCTCGGAGCTGAGGATCGTCGGATCCGGCATCAGCTGGACGTTGCACCAGGCGATCTTGGTCGCGGTGCCGTTGAGCGCGATCGCGCCGTCCATCTTCGCGAGCTGGTACATCATCGCCGGCGAGTAGTCGATGTCGAGCTTGATGCCGCCCGAGAACAGGAAGGCGAGCTCGTCGGGGTCGCCGATGACGATCAGGCCACCGGTGCGCGCGTGGACGATGTTGTCGATCCCCTCCCGCACAGCGGTCCCCGGCGCAACCATCTCCAGCGCCTTGACCAGCCGGGGCTCCTGCCGCGCTTCGAGCTCAGCGAGCTCCTCCCCGGATCGCGGCGTCATCACTACTTCATTCTAGCAGTTGGTTTAACGATCGATAAACGGCAGTAGAGCGTCGACTGTATCGATTCAGAAGACGCCGGTGAAGGACTCTTGATCGGTCGGTCAGGCGGCACGAGCGCGCGGCCGAGCGGTCGGTCAGGCGGCGTGAGCACGCGACCGAGCGGTCGGTCAGGCGGCGCGAGCGCGCGGCTGGGCGGGGAGCGCGGCGTGCAGTGCGGCGCGGACCGTGCCGACCTCGACGCCGCCGCTCTCCGGCGGTCCGATGACGGGCTCCAGCCCGAACTTGGCCGCCTCGGCGAGCCGCCGGTCGGGGTGGCCGACGGAGCGCAGCTCGCCGGTCAGCCCGACCTCGCCGAAGCAGGCCACCGGGCGCTCGCCGTCCCCGAGCGGGACGCCCTTCGCGGCGCCGGCCACCGCGAGCGCGACCGCGAGGTCGGCGCCCGGCTCGTCGACGCGCACGCCGCCCGCGACGTTGACGAACACGTCGGCCGATCCGACGCCGACGCCGCCGTGGCGGCCGAGGACCGCGAGCACGAGCGCCAGCCGGTTGCGGTCGATCCCGTTGGCCACCCGGCGCGGCGGCACGAGCTCGGACGGCGAGACGAGCGCCTGCACCTCCACGAGCAGCGGCCGCGAGCCCTCCATGGCGGCGAGCACGGCGCTGCCGGGCGCCTTCGTCGCCTCCCCGACGAAGCGCGCCGACGCGTCGGCGACCTCGACGAGCCCGCCCTGGCGCATCTCGAAGACGCCGACGTCGTTGGTCGAGCCGAAGCGGTTCTTGAGCGCGCGTAGCGTGCGGTACGTGCGCTCGCGCTCGCCCTCGAACTGGAGCACGCAGTCGACCAGGTGCTCGAGCACGCGCGGGCCGGCCAGCGCTCCCTCCTTGGTCACGTGGCCCACGAGCAGCACCGCGATCGCCCGCGCCTTGGCCAGGCGCGTGATGCGGTCGGCGACCTCGCGCACCTGACCGACCGAGCCCGCGGCCCCTGTGAGGTCGCCGGCGTGGAGCGTCTGCACGGAGTCGATCACGCAGACCTCCGGACGCTCGGCGTCGAGCGTCGCGAGCACGGTGTCGAGGTCGGTCTCCGAGAGCACGGGCACGTCGAGCGCCGCCCCGGGGAGCCGCTCGGCGCGCAGCCGGATCTGCGCCGCCGACTCCTCGCCCGAGACGTAGAGCGTCCGGCGGCCGGCGCCCTGCAGGTTGCCGAGCGCCATCGAGGTCAGCGTCGACTTCCCGATGCCGGGCGAGCCGCCGATGAGCACGAGCGAGCCGGGGACGAGCCCGCCGCCGAGGATCCGGTCCAGCTCCCCGATCCCGGTGTGCAGCCGGGCATGGCGCGGCGCCTCGACGTCGGCGAGCCGGACCGGCCGGCCCGCCCGGCCGCCGGCGGCCGCCCTCCTGGCCGGCGCCTTCGACTCCTCGGCCAGCGTGTTCCACGCGCCGCAGCCCGGGCACTGGCCGTGCCACTTGGCGGACTCGGATCCGCAGGACGAGCAGACGAAGA
>Ga0081538_10001577_pt1 | contig 23390 bp, 21 predicted proteins | sample TabmetS5T2R1_FD_71022 | JGI IMG/M metagenome (GOLD analysis project Ga0081538, IMG submission 71022) | Tabebuia heterophylla rhizosphere microbial communities from the University of Puerto Rico - S5T2R1 | ecosystem: Host-associated > Plants > Roots > Rhizosphere ... | reverse complement strand
ATTCAGGCGCCCAATGACCGACACCGTTGCCTCCGACATCGTCCATGTGGGTGAGTATTTCGCTCTGCTGCGCCGCGAGAAATGGCGCGCGCTCGGGGTCGCGTTCATCATCGCCGCCGCGACTGTCACTGTCGCAACAGTCTGGCCGCCAACCTATCGGGCCACCGCGACGATCCTGATCGAGGAAGCCGACATTCCCGCCGACCTGGTGAGTTCGACCGTCCGTGCACTCGCGAGCGAGCGGATTCAGGCGATCCAGCAGCGCATCATGACCACGACCAACCTCGCCGCCATCATCACCAAATTCAACCTCTATCCCGAGGAACGGAAGACCTGGCCGCTGCCGTCCGTCGCCGAACTGATGCGCGGCAATATCGTGCTTAGCCTCGTCAACACTGAAACCGCTTCCAAGAACAGCCGCGACACCCGCGCGGCAATCGCATTCACCCTGTCGTTCGATGGCGATAACCCCCGCACGACGCAGCAGGTTACCAGCGAGATCGCCTCGCTGTTCCTGGCGGAGAGTCAGCGCGAGCGCGACCAGCGTGCCAGCGGAACCACCAGTTTCCTCGAGGCGGAGTCGAGGCGTCTCAACACGGTCGTGCAGACACTGGAATCGCAGATAGAGGCCTTCCGCACGGAAAACGCCGGCCTTCTGCCGGAGGATCGGCTGATCAACACCGAGCTCCTGGATCGCGCTGACAGCCAGCTCATGGACTTGGCCCGCCAGCTCCACACGCTGCGAGAACGACAGGGTATCGCTCGCGCGCAACTTGCCGGGACGCCTGCGCACCTGCCGATCGCTGCGGATCGCACGGCACTCTCGCCGGCGGACCAGCTGGCGCTGCTGCTGGCCAAACGCACAGAGATGAGCGCGAGATATGGAGCGAAGCACCCCGACGTGGTTGCCCTCGACCGGCAGATCAATGCCCTCAACGGGATCGCGGCTGGCGGCCTCGATGCGACTGCCTTGCGGCTGCAGGTTCAGAGCCTGCAAGCGGATCTGCAGAAGGCCAAGCAGAAGTATGGATCGAAACATCCCGACGCGCTCAAGTTGCAGCGGGAGCTGACGGCCGCGCAGGAGCAACTGGCCGCGGCGCCCGTTCCCAGACCTGCTCCTCAACCGAGCATGAGCAATCCCAGCTATCTCCAGCTTCAGGCGGAGTTGGCCAGCATCACCGGAGAGCTTGAGGCAGCCCTCACCCAGCAGACAATTACGCAAGAGAAGAAGGCCCAGATCGAAGAGCGCATCCTGCGGGGCCCGGGGGTCGAGAAAAACTACATCGCCCTGAAACGCGACTATGACGCGGCGGTGGCGAAGTACCTCGAGGTTCGCGCGAAAGAAGCGGAGGCGGAGCTCACGAGAAACCTCGAAAACCAGCGGATGGGCGAAACGCTGACGCTGATCGAGCCGCCGGTCGAGCCGACCGCTCCCATCAAGCCGAACCGGCTGGCCATTCTCGCGATCGGCCTGATCGCCGCAATCGCCGGCGGAATCATGACAGGCATCCTCCACGATGCCGCCGATGAGCGAGTCCATGGCTGGCGCCAGCTGGCCTCCATCTCCGGGCAGACGCCTTTCGCCGTGGTTCCACTCATTCGAACTGACGAAGACCAGCGCCGCGCCAGGCAGGCGACGTTGCTGCAATTCCTGCTGGGATTTCTGTTGCTCACGGCCGCCCTCTTCTACGTCAGTTCTTTCTCGACGGCATTGGAGGTCCTGTGGGCGGATCTAGCTGAGCACTTCGGCGTGCAATCAGATGCGCCGACCGCCGCGAACTGAGGGCGACAATGTGGTGTGATCGATGGATCAGATAGAACGGGCCTTGCGCAAGTCAAAGGAGCAACGCAGGAACACCGTGCGGCTGCGCAACGGGGCTATGGCCAAGATCAAGTCCTGGCCCGCGGCCGAAGACGGGCAGACCAAGTGCGTCAGTCTGACGCCCGCGTTGTTGCACGATCATCGCGTCGTAGCCACCGAAATGCAGAATCCGGTGACGGACGTCTATCGCTCGCTGCGGGCGAAGGTGCTGCAGGCGTTGAGTTCCCGGCGCAAGACCACAATCGGCATCACCAGCGCCAACCACGGCGAAGGCAAGACGCTGACGGCCGTCAACCTCGCCATCGCGATGGCGATGGACATCAATCACACGGTCCTGCTGGTCGACGCCGACCTCAGGAATCCCGGCGTCGCAAAATGCCTCGGCATCGAGCCGACGTTCGGGCTCAGCGATTTCCTTACCGGCCAGGCGTCGATTCCCGACTGTCTTGTCAACCCCAGGATCGACCGGCTCACGATTCTTCCCGCCAGAAGCCGGATCGGCAATTCCGCCGAACTCTTGTCGTCCCCGCAGATGCTGTTTCTGGCGAACGAGCTCAAGGAGCGCTACCCCGATCGCCTGATCATCTACGACCTGCCGCCGATCCTGACGGTCGGCGATGCCATCGGGTTCCTGCCATCGATCGACGCCACGCTCCTGGTGGTGCGGGACGGCGCCACCCGGACCGCGGAACTCAACCATGCACTTGAGCTGCTTTCCGGCAACTTGATCGGGACGGTCCTCAATGCAGCGGCATAGAGACCCCAACTAAGCGCGCCACACCAAGGCGGGAACGCAATGTACGAATCCTTCTTCGGACTCACTGAGCGGCCATTCACCCTCCGACCGGATCCCGCCTTCCTCTATCTCAGCCATCAACACGCTTTCGCTCTCAGCATGCTCGAATTCGGCCTCACCGGACAGGCCGGGTTCGTGGTGGTCACCGGAGAAGTCGGAGCCGGCAAGACCACATTGATCAGGCACTTCCTGGACCGCGATAACCGCGAGGCAACCATCGGGGTCATCTCCAACACCCATGCCGGCTTTGGCGATATCCTGCAATGGGTCTGCGAAGCGTTGAACATCGAGGCGGCGTCGAACAACAGGACGAGCCGGTACCAGGCCTTCACCCGCTACCTGGCGCAGCAATACGGTGCGGGCCAGCAGGTCGTCCTGATCGTGGACGAAGCGCAGAACCTGAACATCGCTGCGCTTGAGGACCTGCGGCTGCTCTCGAACATCGACATCGACCGGGATCACACCCTGCAGATCATCCTGGTCGGCCAGCCGGAGCTGATGGGAAAGCTCAAGCGGCCGGAACTGCGGCAATTTGCCCAGCGCATATCGGTGCACTATCACCTGTCGCCGCTGACCTATCGGGAATCCTGCGCATATATCCGGCACCGGCTCGCCGTCGCCGGAGCGACCAAGGAAATTTTCGACAGCTGGGCGATGGCCGCCGTCTACTATTTCGCGGACGGCGTTCCGCGCGTGATGAACTCGATCTGCGACATGGCCATGGTTTATGCCTACGCCGCGGGCGAACATATCATCGATGTCGATACGATATTTTCCATCGTCCAGGATCGCGAAAAGAACGGCATCCAGGCCCTGGCGAAACGGAGCGGCGAGATTACCCGCGATGCCTTGATCGGCAAAGCGCTGCAGTCCTTCGACCAGACCGATCATCCGCGGCCGGTTGATCAAGAGGCGTACCGCATCGTCGGTCCGGCATCGCCGGGCGCTCCGCCAATTAACGAAGCGCCTCCGCTGCCGCAGATCTCAGTCGATTGGTCGGGAGATGAGCGCACCACGGCAATGGCCGATGGGACCGACCGGGCGCTGCCGCCAATCGTCGCCGTCTATCTGCCCGACGAGGCCTCCTATCGGGATGGCGCGCCGGGTCAGCGCAGACCCCTGGCCTTCCACTGGCTTCGGCGGCACCTGGGCGTTCATCGATGATGCTGGCAGCAAAGCAACCAAGCGCTGAAATATCAACGGGTGGCCCCGCGCACGGGCTTGCGGGCGGTTACGCACGTGCTACCGCGCCGGTCGTCCTTCTGGTGGTGGGCGGCTATATCGTACTGAAGCCTTATTATCTTCTGCCCTCCGGCCTGCCTCAGATCGCGGACATGATCCTGGTCGCGAGCTTGCCGTTTGTGCTGCTGCTGCCTCAGCCTCGGTGGAGCGAGCACGCCACTGCTTTCCGATTTTGCCTGATGGTGTTCTGCTCCTATGCAGCCCTGGTCAATCTTGGCTGGACCTTCGCCCTCATGGATCCTCGGATGGCGCTCGGCGCCATGCACTATCTGTTCAACCTATGCCTGGTGATCATCTGCCTGCGCATCGGAGTTCTTCACCCTAGGGCGACCCTTCTGACAATCGCCTATGCCATCGCGCTCTCAGCCGCGATTCAGGCCGCTTCAGCCGCTTTCACCTACGACGCGGCGCGGCTTCGGCAGATTGCCTCGTTCAACAATCCGAACCAGCTTGGTTACTGGTCACTTCTGTCGCTCTGCATCCTCTGGAGCATCGCCGGACGTGTGAAAGTCAAGTGGTATGTCCAGGCGCCAATCGTCGCCTGCCTGATCTACCTGGCGGCGCTCTCTCTCTCAAAGGCCACCATGATCGCGGCCGTTCTCCTGTGCGGGCTGCATTTCGTCAGGAAGCCAAAGCTGATCCTGGTCGGACTGATCGCCATTGTTCCGATCTACCTCGTGATCGAGAGCTCCGATCTGTTCGAGCGGGTCAGCGGCCGTTTGCTGGATATCGGCGAGCAATCAGACGACAATTTGCAGGCGCGCGGCTTCCCGCGGATCGTGGAATATCCCGAGTACCTCCTGACCGGGGCGGGAGAAGGCGCGCTGTACAGGTTCTATGAGGCAGACGTTGGCGATGAGCAGATCCACGAAATTCATTCGACGTTCCTGACCATCATGTTCAGTTACGGGCTGGTCGGAACGGCGGCCTTTGCCGCCGCGATCTGGCGGCTCTATCGCCTTTCATCCGGCGGCGCCTTCCTCTATCTCATTCCGCCGTTCCTTTATGGCCTCACGCATCAAGGTCTGCGTTTCTCCTTCTTCTGGCTTCTGCTGGCGGTCATTGGCGTACTCGGCTCCGTCGCTTCGCGCGACGCTGTCGCGGCAGGCACCAGGGCGAGAACGAGTCTTCAGGGACTATGAACGGGCGAGGTTGTGCATGACCAGCAGCGGTGACGCTTCCACGATCGTTACGCCAATCACTCCTGCCGGATGGTCGCGACATCGCCCGGCGAGTGCCGCGACCATCTGCATCGTCGGTGGATCGGGTTTCATCGGGTCTCGGCTGACGACAGATCTGCGCGCCGGCGGCAGCCGGGTCCGCGTTGTCGACATCGTCGCGCCTGGCCTGGACACCGAGTACAACCCAGGGGACGTCAGGGACTTGACCTCCCTGGTCGACGCAATGGCGAACTGCGGAGCCATTGTGAACCTGGCAGCCGCGCATCGCGATGATATCAGACCGCGGCGGCTCTATGACGAGATCAATGTCGAAGGAGCACGCAATGTCTGCAAGGCCGCCGAGGCCCACGGGATAGGAACGATCGTCTTCACCAGCTCGGTCGCGGTCTATGGCACTGCGCCGGAGAATGCCGGCGAAACGCAACCGCACCGTCCTTTCAACGACTATGGGCGGACGAAATCGGAAGCCGAGCGTGTCTATCTTGACTGGCAGGCTCGCGACCCCGGTGTGCGGCGGCTGGTGATCGTACGTCCGACCGTGGTATTCGGCCCGGGCAATCGCGGGAACGTCTATACCCTCATCTCCCAGATCGCGACCGGCCGGTTCTTGATGGTCGGCGACGGCCAGAACAGGAAATCGATGGCCTATGTCGACAACGTATCGGGATTTATCGCTCAGCTGCTGTCCGGTCGACCTGGCACCTACATCTACAACTACGTGGACAAGCCTGATCTGACCATGAACGAGTTGGTCGCGATCGTGCGCGACGCCCTCGGCAAGCCCCCGCGCGCTCCCATCAGGATTCCTTATTGGCTCGGGATCGGCATCGGCCATGGCTGCGACGTCCTGGCCCGTACGATCGGGCGGAACCTTCCAGTCAGTCGCATCCGGGTCGAAAAGTTCTGCGCCAGCACGGTCTGGTGCGCCGACCGGGCACTGACCGAGACGAATTTCGTGCCGCGAGTGCCGCTGCACACCGGACTGAAGGAGATGATTGCCAGCGATTTCCGCTGATCGCCGTCCTAAATGGCCGCGACCGCGGCAATCTGCACGCCGTACGACTTTAGTGGAGGGACCGCAGCACCGGTACCTAATTCGGTGCAATGGACAACCAAATACCCGAAACCATAATTGCGGAGACCTGTGGCCGCGGATATGGGAGCCGACCGTTCATGAACAGAAGGCCCACCTCCCCTTCCGACGCCACTCTTCAAGCCACCAGCAATTCCTTCCTTGTCAGGAATTTGAACACCGGCTCGGCGGGTGTTCGGCGGAATGATCCATGACATCGGAGACCGCGACAGCCTTGCCCATCCAGATCATCGAGCTTGCCGGCCTTCCAGGAACCGGAAAGTCGACGATTGCTCGGCACCTCGAAACCACCCTTGGCGGGGCCGGCATATCGACCGTCTCCAAAGCCGTTGCACTGGCAGATCAAAGCCACTTCCTCCATCGCCAGCAGAGAAAGCTTCAGTTGATCCTCCGCCATGCCGGCAGGTGCGGCGATCTCTATCGTCGGTCGTATCAACTCATTGCCGACAGCGGGCAGAGGTCGATATTGGACTTTGCCAGCGTGACGGCGAACTTCTGGAGCATCGTTGCGCTAATGGCGGACCGGCGCGCGGCCGGCGATCGCGTGATGATCGCCGATCAAGGGCTGTTCCAGGCAGTCTGGTCTGTCCAGCTCTCATCCCGCAGGGCGCTCTCGCTCGACGCCTGGGCGCCGATTCTCCGCGCGGCCGGCATTGCGGAGACACTGTTGGTCCACATCGAAAGCGATGTTTCCGTCTCGCGCCGCCGCGTGTCCGCAAGAGCACGAAATTGGAGCCGCCTGAAATCCGGAAGCCCCGACGAACATCCGTACGAATGGCAGACCGCTTCAAGGACCATGAGCAGCCTGGTCGAGTGGGCGCGCGGGACCTTGCCGCCGGACCAATACGGCGCTCGGGTCATTTCGGTGATGAACCAGGAAGGCGCGCCGGAAGCCGCCGCCGCCGAGATCGCCGCCGCCTACTTCAAGAGAAGCGCGTCGAAAGCGTGCCCTTCAGGGATCCAGCAACCTCGGGAGAGGGCCTATGAGGATCGCTTATTTGATCACGCGGATGGACAGCATCGGAGGGGCGCAAATCCATGTGCGAGATCTTTCGCTGTGGCTGAGGCAAAGCGGACATGATCCCATCGTCGTGACCGGTGCCTATGGTCCGATCTGCAAGACCCTGCTCGATGCCGGCGTCCAGGTCGTCGAAGTGAAAGACCTGGTCCGGCCAATCCGCCCGCTGAAGGACGCGCGCGCCATGGTCGGGATCAGCCGCAGCTTGAAGGCATGCGCGCCGGACTTGGTATCGTGCCATTCCTCCAAGGCGGGAATACTGGGCCGGATCGCTGCACGGTCGATGGGCATCCCGGTGATCTTCACGGCGCATGGCTGGGCATTCACGGAAGGCGTGCCCGGCCTGCAAAGGCTCGCCTACAAGGCCATAGAGCGGTCCTGCGGACTTTTGTGCGATCACATCATCACGGTCTGTCGCTATGATCGCCAGCTTGCGTTGTCCGCCAAGATCGCGCCACCCAGCCGGATCACCGTCATTCACAACGGCATGCCGCTGTTGCCTCCCGTGCCGCGCCAAGCCGGTGGATCCGATCTGGTACGGATCGGCATGGTGGCGCGATTCGATACCCAGAAGGATCATGAAACCCTGCTGCGCGCACTTGCGCGCTTGCGCCACAACAACAACTGGCGCCTGCATCTGATCGGCGGCGGAGACTCATCGAACGTAGCCCGCCTGGCCAAGAGCCTGGACCTCCTGGATCGGATCGAATTCATGGGCGAGTGTTCGAACGTACCCGCTCTCCTGGCGGAGCTCGACGTCTTCTGCCTCATATCGCGCTGGGAAGGCTTTCCACGATCGATCCTCGAGGCGATGCGCGCATCCCTCCCCGTCATCGCGTCCGATGTCGCCGGTGTACGCGAGTCGGTCGAGGATTCGGTGACCGGATACGTCGTTCCGGTCGGCGACGACAGGCTCCTCGCCCGCGGCCTTGCGGACCTGATCGACACGCCGGGCCTCCGCGTCGCCATGGGCAACAGGGGAAGGGCGAGGTTCGAAAGCAACTTTACCCTGGATCACATGCTGCAGCCGACGCTGAACGTCTATCACGCCGCAATAGCCGGCGCGGCGAGCAGCCGCAATCTGGCGAGCGATCAAGGGATGTTCCGGTCACTGCTGAAGTTCCGCGGGATCCGCCGATAGACCCAGTGGGCATCAGCCCAGCGCTATCCCTGGCGATGGCGCTGGAGCCAGGCCGGTGCCAAGGTCGCAAGCACGCGCAGCACCGACTGACCGTCCCGCCCCAGGAACAGAGACGGCAGGAGCCAGCACAGGAGCAGGCCCTCGGCTGCCGCGAAGAGCGCCACTTCGATGACCAGCACAGCCGGCGATACGTCAATGTCGCGGAGCCGGTCAGCCAATCCCCAGACGCTCGCTCCGATCACGCCGGCGAGCGCGAATCCAGGCAGGTGCGCCATGACGTACTCCGACCACCGCAGGCCGGTAAGGCGAAGGCTCAGCTGCGCCATGAGGAGGAAATTGAGGAACAGGGCCGCGACGGCGCCAACCGCCACTCCCGACACTCCCCATAGCTGCCCTGCCAGGGATCCGGCCACGACCGCGATGGCGAAAACCGCTTGCCGCCAGGCGCGGGCGTATGTGGCGCCGGTCGCCCGGACGCCGGAGTCGCTCAGCTTGCAACTCGTGCGGAACAGCATCCCGAGACACAGGATCTGGAGCGGAGCCACGATCCCTTCCCATCCCCGGCCGAGCACGACCCGCACGAGCTCGGGCGCCACGATCGCGAGGACGATGCTGCCAGGCAGGATGAACAGCGCGCATGCGGCCACCCCGCTGCGATAGGCCCGCGCGAGCCGTGCGGGTTCCTGCTGAACCAACGCCATGGTTGGGAACAGGACGCGATCGAGGATCTGGCCGAATATGACCGCCGGAGCGGTCATGATCTGCGATGCGAGGGCGTATAGGCCGAGCGCTTCGGCTCCGAGCCACCGCCCAGCAACCAGCTTGTCGGCCTGGCTGGCGAGGTAGCCAAAGATCCGCGCGAGGGTGTAGCCGGTACCGAAATGGAGCAGATCACCGATCGCGCGCCGCTCCAGCATCGGCCGCTTCGGGTGCGGCTGGCCGGCGAGCAGCGCGACCATCCGCACGACGTGCTGCGTCACAAGCGCGCCAACAAGGGCCCAGACACCGAAACCGAGCCAACCCAGCACCAGTCCAACGACCACGAAGCCAATCGTAAAGGCGGCTGCATCGACGAGCGCAAGCCAGCGAAAGCGCAGCGCGCGCTGGGCCGACGCCTGAGCCACCGTGGCGAGTCCCAGGCATAGGAATACGATACAGGCCGCGCGCACCACCGGCGCCAGCTCAGGGAGGCGCATGGTGTTCGCAATGGTGGGCGCCAGCGTCCAGACCAGCCCGGCGACAGCGGAGCTGAGCAGGATCGACAAGGTGAAGCCAACGCGAAGATGACGCTCTTCGAGTACCGGCCGTTGCACGATCGCGGGAGCGACCCCAAGCCCTTCGAAGATGGCGGCGAACTTGATGATGACAAGCGTCGCGGCATAAAGGCCGAAATCACTGGTCGTCAGCAGCCGGGCCAGGATGAGAAGGGCGACGAGCTCAGCGACGGCGAGCGCCCCCATGGACAGCGACGTCCAAAGCATCCCGACGAGACTGCGTTTCGCCAGACCGCGCCGGGCGTCCCTCACGCTCCGCCCTCCTCACGCAGCGCAATCCAACGTCCGGCCATCGCGTTTCCCGCCGCCGCTGCATCACGCTCACTGCAGGGTCTGAGGGATCTCGTAGCCGTAGAACTCCATCTCATCCTTGATCTCCGGCACAATCGCCCTCAGGTCCTCCCGGTTGAAGCGCAGCCACTTCTCCTGCCGACCGGGATCGATCATCTCCCTGGCCGTCCGAAGAATGGCGTCGTCGCAGGAGAGGCCGCAGTGGCTGTATACGCGCCGCAGAACCGACGGCGGATCCTGGATCAGATCCTCGTAGCGAAACGAGAGGACGGAGCCGTTCTGCAGCTTGGCGAGGTCTTCTCTGGCCTTGCGGTTGCACTGCGCCCACTGGCGCGCGACGACCCGCAACACGCCATAATCTTTCAGATCCTGATCGATTCCCTTGTATCGAGGCCCCCAGACGGGCAGGTGTTTGCTCTTTATCATTTTCCTGACGACCATGTGGCTGACGAAGTCTCCCGCATAGAGGTGCAGTTGCGTGAGCGGAACGTCTGCCAGCGATCGCCGAAGGCCGGCCCAGGTTTTTGTCCGGTGCCACTTGAGCTCATTCGAGCTCATGCACGAGAACGGATTCCGCGTGATGTACAGGTAAACGGATTCCGGAAAGACCTTGTGCACGAATGGCACGCGCAGGACGTTGGACGGCGTCTTTTCCATGATCTGGCGGCCGCCATGTCGCGACTGGTACTTCAGGAAGCGGCCGCGAATGTACCGGATCACGTCTTCCGTGGCGTCGCCTTCATCGGACTCGTCATCGCCCCGCCTCGGATCGGCGTAGCGCCAGAGCGTCCTGGGCTCATACCAGGTCACGATGTCCGGGTGCAGGCCGATCAGCTGCTGCGTCAATGTGGTGCCGGACCGATGGTTGCCAATCAGGATGATCGGAGGCTTCAGCTGTGTCGCCATCATGGGCAAAGGCTTGCTTCTGTTGACAGATCAGGAACAGACAAATGTTACTTCAGGCCGCCCCGCCGATGCCAAGATGGCCTGAAGGCGTAGTGCAGGCCGTTATTCAACCGTCACGCTCTTGGCGAGATTGCGCGGCTTGTCGACGTCTGTGCCCTTTGCCACTGCGGCATGGTAGGCCAGCAGCTGCACCGGCACCGCGTACAGGATGGGAGCAACGAACGGATCAACCTTCGGCAGCTCGATGACCGCGGATGCTTCCGCTCCAAGCCTCCTGATGCCCTCGGCGTCGGACAAGAAGACGACTTGGCCGCCGCGCGCCCGGACCTCCTGGAGATTTGAAGCGGTCTTGTCGAACAGAGGGTCACTCGGCGCCACCACGATGACCGGCACCCCGTCGTCAATCAAGGCGATCGGCCCATGTTTCATCTCGCCGGCCGCATAACCCTCGGCGTGGATGTAGGAAATCTCCTTAAGCTTCAACGCCCCTTCCAAAGCGATCGGATAGGATGTGCCGCGCCCGAGGAACAGCACGTCGCGTGCCTGAGCGACCTTAAGAGCGATCGATTTCAGCTTGGCATCATGCTTGAGCACGTCGGTTACGAGCGCCGGCACCTCGAGCAATGCCGCGATCAGCTCCTCTTCCCGCTCCCCGTCGATCACGCCGCGGGCGCTGGCCGCCGCGATGCTGAGCGCCGCCAGAGCGACCAGCTGCGTGGTGAAGGCCTTGGTCGATGCAACTCCGATCTCCGGCCCGGCCAGCGTATGCAGCACGGCACCCGCTTCCCGGCCGATCGTGCTGGCCGCCACATTGAGGACGGCGAGAATGCTGTGGCCCGCCTCCCTCGCATACCGCAAGGCAGCCAGCGTGTCCGCCGTCTCCCCGGACTGCGAGATCGCCATCGTTGCGCCGTCACGATCGAGTGGTGAGGCGCGGTAACGGAATTCCGAGGCGATATCCAGATCCACCGGCAGCCGGGCGATCTGCTCGAACCAGTATTTCGCGACGTAGCCGGCGAGATATGCCGTGCCGCAGCCGACGATCGTGAGCCGCGACAGCTTTGCCAGGTCGACCGGCAGAGGCGGCAGCTCGATCCGACGGCTCAGCGGATTGATGAATGATTGCAGAGTCTTGCCGATGACCATCGGCTGCTCCGCGATCTCCTTCATCATGAAATGGCGGTACTGTCCCTTGCCGGTCGGTGCATCCGCCGAGGGAAGGTTCCGCACCTCGCGACTGACGCGCTCCCCGTGATTGTAGATGGCCACGCTATCGCGCGTCATCATCACCCAGTCGTCTTCCTCGAGGTAGCTGATGCGGCTGGTATAGGGGGCGAGCGCCATCGCATCGGAACCCAGGAACATCTCGCCGTCGCCATAGCCCAAGGCGAGCGGCGAGCCGCGCCGCGCTCCCGCCATCAGGTCCGGCCAGTCGGCGAATACGATCCCGAGGGAAAAGGCACCCTGCAGGCGCGCCATGGCCTGCGCCATGACCTGTTGAGGTCCGCTTCCCGTCGCAAGCAGGCCGGTCAGGAGGTGCGCAATGGTCTCGGTGTCGGTATCCGTCCTGAAGACGTGGCCAGCGGCGGTGAGCTCCGCGCGCAACTCCCTGAAATTCTCGATAATGCCGTTATGGACCACCGCCACCTTGTCGGTCGCGTGAGGATGGGCGTTGTTCTCGCTCGGACGACCATGAGTCGCCCAGCGGGTGTGACCGATGCCGGTCGATCCGCGCAAGGGCGACTGCCGCAGCAGGTTTTCAAGATTGGCAATCTTGCCTTCCGCGCGGCGGCGCTCAATGCAGCCGTGTGTGAGAGTGGCAACGCCGGCGGAATCGTAACCTCGATACTCAAGCCGCTTGAGACCTTCGACGACCTTTTCGACCACGTCGTCTTTGCCGATTATGCCAATGATTCCGCACACGTTTCGACACCATGAGCTGGGCGGCAGATTGCCGCTGTTGTCATTTTATTGCGTACATTTCCGCATGCGAATGCCAACCAAAGGCCAACGGCTATATCCGTTCGATGGGGCACGCCCTTGCGCTCTACGACAAATGGTCAACTCGCCAGACCTACATCGGCAAGACACACTCGCGCCAAATCGGTACTTGCAATCCGATCCTGCTTTCTGATTCGTAGCTCAAGCCGGCAGCGGCAATGTCCGCGCGCGTGCAGAACGAGTCCGTTCCGATGGCCGCTTGTGCCGAGCTCCGATAGAGACCATGCATCCAGGTCCTCGATCCTTCGGACCACAAGGCTTCACGCTCGTCGAGCTCCTGGTCGGACTGACCCTGGTGACTCTCATCTCCATCATCCTGTTCGGCGGTATGCGCTTCGGAATGCGTGTCTGGGAGACCGGTGGTGAGCGCATCGAGGATGCCACCCGGATCGGGCTGGTGCAGACGCTGCTTCGGCGGCAGCTTGGCCAGGCGACGGTGCCATCGGACAATACGGGCAAACAGGTCGTCGCCTTCGCGGGGCAATCCGACCGGGTAACATTCATCGCGCCTTCAGCGAAGCCAGGCGAATCAAGCAAGGCTCTCATGTTCATCCTTGGCAAGAGCGATGCCGATCAGCGGTCGCATCTGGATCTATCCTGGACTCCGTTTCGAGCGCCCGGCGAGACCGGGACGGCGCCGCCTGGTCGGGAGGCAGCGAGGCTCATGGAGAACGTCGCGGCCGTCGAGCTCGCCTACTATGGAGCGCCTGATCCAAAACGGCCGGCGCAATGGTGGGACAGTTGGGACGGCACCCATGGTCTACCGGCCCTGGTGCGCCTGCGCCTCACCTTTCCGCAGGGCGACCGGCGCCGCTGGCCGGACCTGATCATCCGCCTGGTTCTGGCATCGGGCTAGCGGGCGCTGGCTGCCAGGTCTGCCGCCAATCGATGATGTGGAACGGATCACCAGCCTCGCTGCCGCGCCGGAGAACCGCTTCGCGCACAAACCGGCCGCCGCCCCTGGTCGCAGCCTCGGAGATGATCGTGACGACGTCGACGCGAGGCGGTCTCGAAGTGCCGGCTGCCCTGGCGAACATGATCTGATCGCGTTGCCGGTCCGTAAGAGTCGGGAGCATGCGCAACACGGGCTCCGGCGCCGTCAATGGATTGACCTCGCTTTCGCCCGAATGAACCGTCACGTACGGAGCGATGGCTTCATAGACACGCCGGTTCATGCCAAGGACGTTCATCAGCTCCTCTTTTCGGTCGAACGGCGCATCCTTCGCGCCGCCCGTCCGCCCGGACGTCGCGTAATCGGAATCCTCCGCGCCGGCCGGCCGACGATCGTTGTCCCGGTCGACATAGTCGAGGACGGCGTCCGCGAGCGCGCGCGCCGCTTCCGGATTGCTCCCGGTCGATTGGAACAGAGCTGTCAGCATGTCCGCCGGAGCGTGATTGAGGTCGATCTTGCCGCCTTCGTCCTGGATTCGAATCGTCATCGTCCCGTCGCCGAGCGCGAAGCGATAGAGTCGTCCGTCCGCTCGCCACGCGGTGCGGCCGTCGGAGTCCAGCAGGCCCAGGACCGCCCGCTGCACGCCGGCCTCGGCCAATGCCTCCGCCTTGGCATTCTCGGCGATGTTGTGCGCCAGCGTGGTGCCGACCCGAGTCTCGCGAAGGAAGCTCGCGGCCATCAACCCCAATACGATAAGGCCCCACAGCACCATCAGCAGAGCGAACCCGCGCTCTGTCCGCCGGGATCCGCCGCCGAATTTCGATCTCATTGGATGAGCGCCGGCAGGCTTTCGAGCGCACGCAAACGTCTGCGCAGATCCTCGGTGATGCTGCGCGCATCGCCGCTATTGCGGACTACCCGCGGCGTCAGCAGTACCAGAAGCTCCGTCCGCCGCTGGATACTGGTTGTCGTCTTGAACAGATTGCCGAGAATCGGAATATCCGACAGCAGCGGCACCCCGGTCACCGTCTCATTGTTCGAGTCTCGGATCAGACCGCCCAACGCGATGGTTTCCCCGCTGCTGACCGCCACCGTGCTGGCAATGCGACGCTGCGAGATCGTGGGCGTTATGCCCTCCGTCACGGTCGTGCCGGCCGCCGTGGACGTGGCGCCGACATCGCTGACTTCCTGGATGATATCCAGCACGACCAGACCGCTGGAGTTGACGCGCGGGATGATATCGAGAATGACGCCGGTGTCGCGATATTCGATTTCGTTGACGATCGGCGCATCTACGTCGGTGACTGACTGCGCCGATCGGATCGCGATCGGAACCTGATCGCCGACCTGCAGCCTGGCCGGCTCGTTGTCGAGGACGAGCAATGTCGGCGACGATATCACGTTGACGTCGGTGATCGCCGTCAGCGCATTCAGGACTACCCGCACATCGTTGGTCGCAAACAGCCACGAAAGCCCGGGCACCTGCGAAAAGATGAGATTGCCCGGCCGTGGATTGCTGGTCCTGACGTTGGCATTGCTGAAGGTGATCGTGTGATTGCCGACGTCGAAGAACCACTCCAATCCATATCTGAGAGTGTCGTTGAGCGTGACTTCGGCGATCGTCGCCTCGATCAGGACCTGAAGGGGCACGATATCGAGCTTTTGAAGCGCGGCCTTGACCAGCTCATACTCCGTGGCGGTCGCGTAGATGAGCAGGGCGTTGTTGCGCGTGTCGGCGACGATGCGGAAGACGGCCTGCGGCTCCGCCGGCTCGGCGCCGCTGATGCCGATCTCCGGACCTACAAGCTCCTCACCGCTCGGGGGCAGGGCTTGGCGCAGCGGCTCTGCCGTGTCGTAGACGTCGCCGGGAGCAGCGGCCCCGATCTGCCCATCCTCGCCTGGCGGCAAAGGCGGCTCGTCCGGAGCAGTGACTTGGCTTGGCGAAAGGCCCTGCAACAATCTTTGCTGCGGCTGCGCCTCGGGCGTTCCCGTGACTTCCGCCGAGAGAGCCTTGCCAACGACGTCGGCCAGTTCCTTGGCCCGGCCGTTCTGGACGAAATACACATAGAGCTGGCGTTGGTCGCCTTCTATGCCCCGATCAAGCCGCTTGACCCAGGCTCGCACCGACTCGAGGTATGATTCCTGCGGCGTGATCACCAGGATTGCGTTGAGGCGCTCGACCGGCAGGAATTCGATCAATCCAGCTTCGGCATCCTTTCCTGGCTCGCCGAAGATCCTGCGCAGCTCCGCCGACACATTCTCTGCACTGGCGTTTGCCAACGGAAACAGACCGAAGGACTTGTCCCGCATCCAGTCGACGTCGAACAACGCCAGCAGATCTCCAAAATCCTCGGCCTGGGATGACGTTGCCGCCAGGATGAAAAGATTCCGCTCTGCATCCACGCGCAAGATGCCGCCGGGCGGCGCCAACGGCTGCAGCGTCTCCAGCAAGGCGGCCGCGGAGGCGAAGCGCAATGGGAACACATACAGGCCGAACCCCCGCTCCATGGGAATCGGCGGCGCTCCCTGGCGCAGGATGGGTGGCGACGTTACGGCCTCAGCCAACGGTACTACCTTGTAGATATCCCCGTCCCGCACGAGAGCTGCGCCATTCATTGCCAGGACATCTTCGAGCACGCCGAGCGCGGCGCTTCGTTTCAGCGGCCGCGCCGTACGGAGGGTGATCGTGCCCTGCACACGCGGGTCGACCAGGTACGTGAGGCCGAGGGCATTTCCCAGGATTTCATTCACGACCTGTCGCACATCTGCGTTGGCGAAGTTGAGGGTCACCTCTTCGAGGCCGACATCCGTGACCCCTTCGCCCGCGCTCGTGACCAGTGGCGGAGCGCCGCCAAGATAGATCTCCGGCTCGGTAAGGCCGGAATCTCCTGCGGAATCCGATGAAATCTGCTCTGGCTCGAGAGGGCCGACCTGCACTGGCCCAGACGGTTCTGCGGCTGAGGCCGGGGCACTCGGAATTGAGTAACTGGTGCGGCGCGTCTGCTCGCAGCCGCTAAGGAGCGACGCGCTCAGTAGAACCACCATCAACAGGGCGGGTCTTGATCGCGACTGTGACGTTTGCTGGACCTCCCACCGATCCCAGTTGTCGATCCTAGAAAGAGGGCGATGGTCACACAATTACGCATAAGGAGGATGTACGCGTGCGTGGCGGTCAGCACCACGCAGCCGAATGGTGTATGTCAGCCAATCTGACGCGATGCGCTCGAGGCCCGAAGAAAAGATTCGACGATCGACCGAGGTCGGTGGAGAATCGCGCAAAGAATTCAGTGGCGAATCGTCACACCTTCGCCAAGCAGAAATTCCCTAATTTTTCGTTATCATTTTCGCCTTCAGCAAAAATATATTACAAATCGCAATTCCGTGCTTGCCATCGCGGGCTCATGTCGCTAGCAAGCTCCCCAGGGGAAACAAGGGAGGGCTACTGACTATCTAGGAGACCACGCCACATGACTGTTTCTCGGCGGAGATTCTTGCACACCACCGGCGTCGCACTGTCGGCCCCATTCATCATAAAGTTCCTGGCCGACGAAGCCTCAGCAGCGTTAGCCCCAGCCAAATACCTTGTGCCCTTCACTGATTCCAAGTTCGGCACGAAGGTCGTCAAGATCACGGATCCACTGAAGCCTGTCCCGGGATTTGGCATCACCTGGGAAAAAGTCGCCACGCACCACTACTCCATCGACCAGGCCTGGAACGCTGACCAGTCCCTGCTGCTGATGACCAAGGGCACGAAAGGCCGGCTTTTCCTTGACGGCACGACCTACAAGCCGCTGTTCAGGTTGGACAACCCCGGCATGGTCAGGTGGCACCGGACCAATCCCGACCTGATGGTTTTCGTCGGCAAAAAGGGTGTCGGCTACTGGAACGTCCGCAAGAACACGCTGCAGGTTCTAAACCCGCTCTCCGGCTACACGGATGCCGACTTCGGAGAGAACAAGGGCAACTTGAGCGATGACGGGACGATGCTTGTGGTCAGCGCCAAGCGCTCCGACGGCAAGAAAGTGCTCTTTGCCTACAATCTCGTCACTGGCCAGAAGCACCCGGACATCGACATGAGCGCCTGGTACGAAGTCGGCTGGTCGACGATCTCGCCGGCCAAGAAGTACATAGCGTCCTATTCGCGAAAGACGAGCTCGGCCGACAAGCAGCGGCTCATCTTCAGCCTCGATGGCAAGCTCGTGGGGAACTGGGCCGAGCGCGAACGTCCGGGGCATGGCGATTTCATCGTCGACAGCAACGGCTATGAAGTTATGGTCGGCCGGAGCAAGGTTGACGACTACAGGATGATCACCAGGCGCCTGGTGGACGGCAAGATCACGTTCATCGGTGCCCGCTGCAAGGCCAGCCATACCTCGTCAAGAAACCTGAAAAATCCGGGTTGGGTTATCGGGAGTTTCCAGCAGGGCGCTCTGAGTTCCGGGCAGATGCCCCTCGCCAACGAGATCACCGCCGTCTCGACCGACGGAACCCAGAAGTTCCGGCGGTATGCTCAGCACAATTCCGCGGAAGGCGGATACGATGACGAGTCTCACGGAAGTCCGTCACCAGATGGCAAGAGAGTGGTCTTCGCCAGCAACTGGGGGGTCGCGGGTGGCCCAGTCGCTGCCTATGTTGCCGAACTTAAGTCGTAACCCAGCACATCCCGCCCGGCGCAGCACAGCGCCATAGCGGGCCTCAGTCGCACGACGGATCCATGGCCGGGGAACTGGCCATGGATCCTCGCCAGCCAACACAGAGCACAATCCTGTTCGAGCCTGAGGGGGCAAGCATGATTGCCATCGCAAATCCTGTATCGCGTTTTTTCGCCTGGTGGTTTGGAGAGCTCCGAGCCTGCGTGCCTGATCGACTGCGCAAGCTCATAGCGCACAAGCCGTCGGTGGTGATCACGCCGCGCGACGGCAGCGCGCACATCACTCTGCATCGACGCGGACGGGTCCGTTCGCTGGGACAAGTTCCGCTCACGACGCCGAGTGCCTCCCAGGGTGCGTTGGCCGGTCTCCTGGCCGGCATATCCTTGCGACGTCTCGATGCCTTCGTGAATGTCCCCGCTGACTACGTGCTGCGGCGGAGCGTCGCGTTGCCGATGGAGGCCGCCGAGAACCTGCGCGAAGTCCTGGCATTCGAAATGGATCGGCATACGCCGTTCAAGGCAGGCGAGGTCGCCTATGACTATCGCGTGGTGACGACCGATGCCACGACCAGGAAGCTGACCGTCGATCTTGCAGTTGTGCCGCGCACCATGCTGGCGCAAGCAGCTTCGATCGCCGAAACCCTCGGCTTGACGACCCACCGCATCGGAATCATCGGCGAGGATCACAAATGGGACAGAGCGTTCGCCTTTCGGCCATATGAGGAGTCCGATGCCCGTTCCGCGACCCCGCGCCTGTTGCTGCTGGGCCTCACCGTGACGGCATGCATTCTGGCGGTCATTGCGTGGTATCTGCCGCTTTACTTCGAGCATCGTGCCTTGGCCTTCTACGAGGCGCGGCTGGCGGAGACGCGCACGATCGCGCTGCAAACCGAGAACCTGAGGAAACGCCTGACCGCCGACATGGATTTCAGCCGCTTCCTGATCAACCGGCGAGCGTCCACGCCGACTTTCACCAGCGTCCTTGCGGACATCACCAATCGACTGCCCGACGACACCTGGCTGACGCAACTGCAGCTGCAGGACGGCAAGCTGACCCTCACGGGATTCTCGCCGTCGGCGGCGACGCTGATCGCGCCGCTGGAGGCATCGCCGCTCCTCACCGAGGTGCGCTTCGGCTCGCCTGTTACGCCCGATCCGCAAGCAGGCGGTGAGAGCTTCAACATCCATGCGCTGGTGGCGCTGGATCGGGGCAGCTGACGTGTTCACAAGCCCACGCATCAGCAGGCTGGCAGCGGTGCTTCTTCTGATCGCCGCGGTACTGGTCGGTTACACGTTGCTGGTGGAGCCGCTCATCGTCGGCTACGGCGAGACCAACAGGCACGTTGAAGAAGCCCGCGACCAGCTCGCGCGCTTCAAGCGGGCCGCGGCGATGCGGCCTGCTCTGATCAAGCAGATGAAGGATTTCGAGGCACAGCGAGCGTCGCAAGGGTATTTCCTGACCGGCAGCACCGATGCGTTGGCGGCGGCGGGCCTGCAGGACCAGGTTCACGCCCTGGTCGATGAAAAGGGCGGCACGCTGCAGAGCCTGCAGCCGATGCCTGGCGTCGAAGAGCAAGGGCTGATGCGCATTACGCTGCGCGTGCAGATGACGGGCACGACCGAGACCTTGTTCGACATCCTGCATGCACTCGAGTCCGGCAACCCGATCCTCTTCATCGAAGATCTCGACATCCAGAACCGCGGCGGTGGCGAGTCTGGAACCGGCGGCGACGGCGAAACGCGAGACCTGACGGTCGCCTTCGATCTGTCGGGCTACCTGCCGAAGGAGTCAAAGTGATGAGCGGCGTCCGCAGGCGCAATATCCTACCCTTGTTCTTGCTTGGCGCCGTCCTGACGATGGCCGTCGTCGTCTACGCCGAGATCCGTGCGCGTCCGGCGATGAAGGATGAACCTTCGAAAAGTCCCAGCGCGGCGGAGATTCGCATCGCCCCGCTGCCCCAGCGGCAGGCAATGCCGCAGAAGAAGGTGTTCGCGGCGATCGTCGAACGGCCGCTCTTTGCACCGTCGCGTCGGCCGCCAAGCGAGGAGCCAAGTCTGGAGCCCGCACCGTCCCTCGACTTCTCGCTGTCCGGGATCGTGATCTCGACGGGCAAGCCATCTGCCCTCGTCAAGCTGAGTGCCGACGCAGACCCGGTGCACATCGGAGAGGGAGAGGAGGTCTCCGGCTGGACGGTGGAGCGGATTGAATCCGACCGGATCCTGGTTCGACACGGCAGTATGGAGACCGAACTGCTGCTCGACTTCACGGCGCCCGCGCCGCCACCGCCGGAGATAGCCAACGAGGCCGGCACTCAGGCCACCGAAGAGGGCGCCGGCGAGAGCGCAGAACAGGCAAGCGAGACCGACGAGCCAGCTCAGGCGCCGGCCGAAGCGCCCACCCAGCCCGCTCAGACCTCCGCGAACTAGCTGTGAGCTTTCAGTAGGTTGTCCATCCGGTCCCAACCGGGGAAGCTGAGGTTGTCGAGACTTCAGTGATTCGCAGGGGGACCGGATGAACATCCACAAGAATGCCCGTCTGACGCCGCGTAGTCGAGCCGATCTGGTGCGGCGGGTGATCGGAGAAGGTCAGGCCCCGAAGGCCGTGGCCACGGCCTTCGGGGTGAGCACTAAGACCGTCGGCAAATGGGTGAAGCGGTTTAAGGATGAAGGCCCGCAAGGCCTGCTCGATCGTAGCTCCCGGCCCCATACTCTGCGCCAGCCCACGTCCGCGGCCCCCATCGGACGAATTGCCGAGCTGCGCCGCCAGCGCTGGACTGGCGATCAGATCGCTCGGGAAGTTGGCGTTTCACCCGCTACGGTCAGTCGGGTCTTGCAGAAGCTCGGGTTGAACAAGCTCAAGGTCTTGGAACCGGCCGAGCCGGTGCGGCGCTACGAGCGCGAGCATCCTGGCGAGCTCATTCACGTCGACATCAAGAAGTTGGGCCGGATCGGCTCTGTCGGCCATCGGATCACGGGACGACGAACCGGCGTGATCAACCGCCACACCGGCATCGGCTGGGAGTTCGTCCACGTCTGCATCGACGATGCCTCCCGAATCGCCTTTAGCCAGGTCATGAAGGATCAGGCAAAGGACAGCGCCATTGCCTTCCTCGAGGCGGCAGTGGCCTATTACGCAAGCTTGGGTGTTACGGTTGAGCGCGTCATGACCGACAACGGTTCGTGCTATCTCTCTCGAGCCTTCGGTAGAGCCTGCAAGAAGCTGGGCCTTAAACACATCAGAACCAAGCCCTACACGCCCAAGACGAACGGTAAGGCCGAGCGCTTCATCCAGACAAGTCTGCGCGAATGGGCTTACGCCCACGCCTACAACACCTCAGACGAACGCACCGCACAACTGTCTCGATGGCTCCACCGCTACAACTGGCACCGACCTCATGGTAGCCTGCAAAGCAATACACCCATCAGCCGCCTCGGCCTGACCGAGAACAACCTGTTGAGGCTCCACAACTAGCTAGGGCGTTGAGACGCCCTCAGGGGGCCGATTGCACCTGAGCCACCAGGCGAAGGGTCGTCAGCGTCGCGACCGGCTTGCCGTTCCAGGCAATCTCAACCTGCACCTCATACGGCACCTGGAGCTGGTTTCCTTCCTTAACCGGGTCAATCGTCCGGGACTGCGCGATGCGCGTCGTCCAGCGATAGCCATCGCCGATGTCATCCGACATCTCGCCGGGCACGATCGGTGTCGCCGCACCGAGATCATCGAGTACCGAGCGAGCCAGCATCGTTGCCATGAGATGACGCTCCGAGGCGGAGACGGCGCGCAGACCGCCACCGAAGGCCTGGAACATCGCCACCAGCGTCAGCGCAAGGATCGCGAAGGCAACCAGCACTTCGATCAGCGTGAAGCCGCCGCTCTCATTCCGTGAGCGAAACGGCTCCGGTAAGCCAATCCACCGCCACATATTTCTTCCTTTCGCCCAGCGCAAGCGTCAGGCGCCCGCCCGTCGACGTGCCATCGGGAAAGAAGCGGATCTCCGTGCGGTCCGGCGCCGGTGCAGACACGTCGCCCGCCGGAGCGGAAATCCCGATTGGCCGGCTCAGCTGGAGGACGGTCTTGCCTTCGACTGCCAAGGACCCGCGCCCGCCATCGACAACGACCGCTACTTCCTCATTGCGGCCTATCGCGCGGGCGCGCGCTTCCCACAGGACGTTGGCAACGTCGCGTGCTTCGGTTCGCAGTTCGAGGCCCGGCACATACCGGCCCAGCGTCGGCATGGCGAGTACCAGCGCAAGGCCGAGGATGGTCAGGACAACCAGCAGCTCCAGCAGGGTGAAGCCGCCGGCCGTGCTGCGGTCACCAGTTGACCACGTCCCGATCCGCGCCATCGCCGCCTTCCTTGCCGTCGGCACCCAGCGTATAGAGGTCGAATTCTCCGTGCTGCCCGGGCGAACGATAGGCATAGGGCGCTCCCCACGGATCGACCAGCGATTCAGCGCTCTTGAGATAGGGGCCATTCCAGCTGTCGGACTGCGCCGGCTTTTCGACCAGGGCGCGGAGCCCCTCCTGTTCCGTCGGGTAATGGCCGACCTCGAGCCGGTAGAGGTCCAGGACGCCCGAGAGCTTCTCGATCTGGATGCGCGCCGTATCGGTGCGCGCGCTGCCCAGGTATTTCATGACTCGCGGCGCGGCGAGGGCGACCAGCAGCCCTAGAATCGCGAGCACCACCAGCAGCTCCACCAGGGTGAAGCCGTTCTCTCCGGCGCGTGCACTCCTTGCTTCCATTCTCGTTGCTTCCATTCTCACTCTCTCCTTCCGGTTCCAGGTTCCATCGATCAGTCGTGCGTTACATCGATATTTCGTAAGTGCTCAGAATTGCCGTCAGCATGGTTCCAATAATGGCGGCTACCAGGACGCCGATGCAGATGGTCATGACGGGAACGAGCAGCGACAGAACCCGCTCCAGCGTGTGCTTCACTTCGCCGTCATAGATTTCCGCGACACGCAGGAGCATCGCCTCCAGTTGCGCACTTTCCTCCCCCACCCTAATGAGCTGAACCGCCAGCCGCGGGAAGAGGCCTGTTTCCATCAAAGGCGTGGCCAAGCCTTCGCCGCCACCGAGC
>Ga0081538_10001576_pt1 | contig 23402 bp, 22 predicted proteins | sample TabmetS5T2R1_FD_71022 | JGI IMG/M metagenome (GOLD analysis project Ga0081538, IMG submission 71022) | Tabebuia heterophylla rhizosphere microbial communities from the University of Puerto Rico - S5T2R1 | ecosystem: Host-associated > Plants > Roots > Rhizosphere ... | reverse complement strand
GGCGCCGATCTGCAGCGGCACCAGGTAGTTGCCCAGCCCGGTGGTCACCTGGGCGGCGAACAGGAAGATCATCAGGGTGCCGTGCATGGTGAACACCTGGTTGTAGGTGTTCTCGCCCATCGCCTGGAGGCCCGGGGTGAACAGCTCCCAGCGGACCAGCAGGGCCAGGACCCCGCCGGCCAGGAAGATCGCGAAGGCGGTGAAGATGTAGAGGATGCCGATCTTCTTGTGGTCGACGGTGGTCAGGTAGTCGACGATCCCGCCCGGCTCCTCGTGGTGGGCCTCGGGGAGCGCCGGGAGGGGCAGCTCGGTGGTCGCCATGGCTCGCCTGTCGCTCCTTAGGTTCCCGGTTGCCCGGCCGCGCCGCGCCTGGAGGTCGCGGCCAGCCAGCTCTGGTACTCGCCCTCGCTGACCACCCGCACCCGGTAGATCATGTCCGGGTGCTGCAGGCCGCAGAACTGGGTGCACTGGCCGTGGTACAGCCCGACCTTCTCGAAGGTGAGGTCGAACTCGTTGACCGTCCCCGGGATGGCCTGGCGCTTGAACAGCGTCTGGGGGACGTAGAAGGAGTGGACCACGTCGGCCGAGAGCAGCTTGACCCGGACGGTCTGGCCGACCGGGACCACCATCTCGGGGATGGTCTCGGGGCTGCCGACGACCTCGGCCCCGGTGCCCTCGTAGGTGAACCGCCAGCTCCACTGGAAGGCGGTGACGGTCACGTTCACGTCGGCGTCGCCCGACTGGTCGAGGGCCCGGTCCTGGGCGGCCAGGGTGAACCCGAACAGGACGAGCACGATCACCGTCGGGATCAGCGTCCAGATGAGCTCGAGGCGGTTGTTGCCGTGGGTCTGGGTGGGCAGGGTGTCGTCGCGGCGCCGGTAGCGGATGATCGACCAGATGACCAGCCCCGAAACGACCGCGAAGACGACCGCGGCGATGTACAGGAACAGGTTGTACAGGTCGTAGATGGCCCGCCCTTCCTCGGTGACGCTCTGGGGGACGCAGCCGGTGGCTCCCAGCAGCAGCGCCACCACGAGCCAGGGGGAGGCGGGAACGCGGCGACGGGGCTCCATGGCCATCCTCGGGTCGGAGTGGACGCTGGCTCTATGTAGTGCCCCGCGTTGGATGCTTGCAAATCGGACGGGGCGGAAGGTTGAACGATAGAGTAGCCGGTCGCGGCCCACGGGTCAGCCGATCCCCAGGCCGGTCATCAGCGCCCTCGCCGTCAGGCCGAACACGAAGAACGACCCGATGGTGAAGAACAGATGGTACGGAGGCTTCTCCAGCCCGCGGGTGAGGACGTGGCACACCGCCAGGACCAGGGCCGGGAACACCGCCCCGTACAGGTAGTGCAGCAGCGGCTGGCGGCCGCCCATGACCAGCAGGACCAGCCCGACCAGGAGCTGGACGCCGAGCAGCACCTGGAGGACGGTGAGCAGGCCCCAGTAGAGGCGGTTGGCGTCGCGCTTGGTGATGAACAGGCCGATCCCGAACAGGAACAGCACCCCCCAGCCGGCCACGACGGCGAAGCCCTCGAGGATGTGGAACCTGGCCATGGCCACCTTTCGGGGTCCGGGGGGGGTCCGGAGGGGCCGGGGTCGGGGCCCGGCCCGATCCTAACCTGGTTCGCCCTCGGCGGAACGGGTCGTCGGCGGCCGGCGAGTCCGGTACCGTCATCGCTATGAGCATCGGGACCTTCACCGAGGCGTTCGACCGCCCCGTCGACCCGGTCGACCGGCTGCTGCGCCGCCGCGTCATCCTGCTGTCGGGGCCGATCGACGCCGAGCGGGCCAACGACGTGATGGCCCGCCTGCTGTACCTGGAGGGCGAGGACCCCGAGGCGCCGATCGAGCTGCGCATCAACTCGCCCGGCGGGGAGGTGCTCAGCGGCCTGGCCGTGATCGACACCATCGCCCAGCTCACCAGCCCGGTCGCCACCACCTGCGCCGGCATGGCCGCCTCGATGGCCTCGGTCCTGCTCGCCTCCGGGACCAAGGGCCGCCGGCGGGCCACGGCCAACGCCCGCGTCCTCATCCACCAGCCCTGGGCCGGCCAGTTCCAGGGCCAGGCCACCGACCTGGAACGGGCCGCCGAGGAGATCCTGCGCCAGCGGGCCCGCATCGACCAGCTCCTGGCCGACGCCACCGGCCAGCCGGTCGAGCGCATCCACCGCGACACCGAGCGCGACACCTGGTTCTCGGCCGCCGAGGCCCGCGACTACGGCCTGGTCGACGAGGTCGTGGGCGGATGAAGCTGCGGGAGGCGGTCGGGGAGGCGCTGCGACGGCGGCGCCAGCACCAGGGCCGCACCCTGCGCGAGGTCGCCGAGGCCGCCGGGGTCTCGCTGACCTACCTGTCGGAGGTCGAGCGGGGCCGCAAGGAGGCCTCCTCGGAGGTCCTGGAGGCCGTCTGCGCCGCCCTCCACCTGGGCCTGGCCGAGCTGTTCTTCGAGGTCGCCGAGACCCTGGCCGTCGCCGAGGCGGTGGTCGGGGTCTCGGGGGGGCTGCGGGCGGCTCCGCCCCCCGCAGTCGTCGGGTTCCTGGCCCCCTCCCGCCCCCGGGCCGCGGCCGCCCCGCCCGCGATGGCGCCGGTCCTGGACCTGCGTGCCTTCGCCGGCCGCCGCACCGCCTGAACCCGTCCACCCCGGCGCGTTTGCGGCCCCCACGGTCGCGGAATGCTGCATCCCCGACCGCCGCCTCCAGGAGGGGACCAAGCGTGCGCTACGTCGAGGCCTGCGGCCTGCGCGTGTCAGCCATCGGGCTCGGCGCCTGGCAGTTCGGGTCCCCGGAGTGGGGCTGGGGCAGCCAGTTCGGCCCGGCCGAGGCCCTGGCCGTGGTCGACCGGGCCCGGTCGCTCGGCATCACCCTGATCGACACCGCCGAGCTGTACGGCCGCGGCGAGTCCGAGCGGCTGCTCGGCCGGGCCCTGGCCGACCCCGGGGCCCGGGCGTCGGTGGTGCTGGCCTCCAAGGTCACCCCGACCTGGCCGACCCGGGACCGGGTGGCGGCGGCGGCCCGGGGCAGCCTGGCCCGGCTCGGCACCGACCACCTGGATCTCTACCAGGTCCACTGGCCCAACCCGCTGGTCCCCCAGCGCGCCACCATGGCCGGGATGCGGACCCTCCAGGCCGGCGGGCTGGTCCGCCAGGTCGGGGTGAGCAACTACGGCCTGGGCCGGTGGCGGGCGGCCGAGGAGGCCCTCGGCGGCCCGGCCGTCTCCAACCAGGTCCGCTACAGCCTCTTGACCCGCAAGCCGGAGCGGGAGCTGCTGCCGTACGCGGCCGCCGCCGGCCGCCTGGTCGTGGCCTACAGCCCGCTCGCCCAGGGGGTGCTGACGGCCAAGTACAGCGCCGACACCGCCCCCGGTGGCGCCCGGGCCGGGAACCTGCTGTTCTCGGCCGAGAACCTGCGCCGGGCTCAGCCGGTGCTGTCGGCCCTGCGGGAGTTGGCCGCCGCCCACCAGGTCACCCCGGCCCAGGTGGCGCTGGCCTGGGTCGTCTCCCACCCGGGAGTGGTGGCCATCCCCGGGGCCAAGTCGGTCGCCCAGGTGGAGGCGAACGCGGCCGCGGCCGACCTGCGCCTGGCCCCCGACGAGCTGGCCCACCTGACCGGCGCCGCCGACCACTTCCACCGCGACCTCGTCGGCAGCGCCGGCGCCCTGGTCGGCCGGCGCCTGCGCCCGCCCCACCGCCCGGCCGAGAGCTGAGGTTGGCGCTCCGGCTGCTGGCGAACCGCCGAGCGGTGCGCCCGCCCTCCGTTATCCGGGAAGCCGGAGCACCACCTGGGTGCCCTGGTAGGGCTGGGAGGTGATCTCCAGGTGCCCGCCGGCGTTCTGGATGCGCTCGGCCATCGACCGCAGGCCCAGGTGGCCGGTGGCGGCGGCCCGCTCGCTGGCCACCTGGGGGTCGAAGCCGACGCCGTCGTCGGCGACCGCGAGCACCACCATCGACCCCTCGCGCTCGCCCCAGACCCGGACCGTGCTCGCGTCCGCGTGCTTGGCCACGTTGGCCAGGGCCTCCTGCGCCACCCGGAACGCGACCATCTCGAGGTCGCGGTCCAGGCGCTCCTCCAGCAGCCAGGTGACCTCGGTCTTGCAGCCCGTCCGCTCGGCCAGCTTGGCCAGCTGCTGGCGCAGGGCCGGCTCCAGCCCGGCGCTGTCCAGTAGCGGCGGCCGCAGGTTGAACAGGAAGGTGCGGGCCGCCACCAGCCCCTGCTCCAGGTTCTCGTGGACCTGGTCGAGGGCCGGGCGGACCGTGGCCTCGGCCTCCTCGCCGAGGCGCTCCACCGCCTGGTCGAGGATGGACAGGTGGATGCGGGCGGCGGTGAGCGACTGGACGGCGTCGTCGTGCAGGTCCCCGGCCAGCCGGCGCCGCTCCTCCTCCTGGGCGGTGATCAGCTGGCCGAGCAGGTGGCGCCGCTCGCGCTCCACCCGCTCCAGGTCGGTCACGTCCACGGCCACGCTGACCACGCCGGCGACCCGGCCGTCGGGGTCGAGCAGCGGCCGGTAGTGGACGTCGAAGATGACGTCGCCGACCGGGCGCTTGGCCCACAGCTCCTCGCCGGCCAGCAGCCGCTGGAAGTCGGCCGCCGCCTCCGCCGGGTCGCCCCGCAGCTCCACGAACGAGCGGCCGACCCGCTCCGAGGGGGTGATGCCGAGCCGCTCGAACGCCCGGCCCTCCGAGAACGTGCACACCCCGTCGGTGTCGTAGGCGGTGAGCACGATCGGGGCGCTGGCGATGACCGAGCGCAGCCGGGCCTCGCTGGTCCGCAGCTGCCGAGCCGCCCGGTTGCGTTCGGTCAGGTCCTGGACCTGGCCGAAGAAGCCAAGGTGCCGCCCCTCGGCGTCGTGCAGCAGGGCGGCGCTGATGAGCAGGTCCAGGCGGGTCCCGTCGGCCCGCCGGCAGCTCCGCTCGACCTGGAAGGTGGCCTGGCCGCCCTCGCCGGCCGCCGCCCGGCCCAGGTCGGCGAGGACCGGGTCGTCGCCGGGCTCGGCCAGGTCGGCGATGGTGCTGTCGAGCAGCTCGGCCTCGGAGCGGCCCAGCAGCTCGCACAGGGCCCGGTTGACGCGCAGGAACCGGCCGTCCAAGCCGACCAGTGCCATCCCGATGGCGGCCTGGTTGAAGCCGGGGCCGAGGTCCATCCCGCCACCTTGCCCTCACTCGGAGCGACGAATGAGTGGTTCTTGAAGCTTAGCTGACTCCCTTGCCAGCACGTCCACTCAGGGTCACGACGAAGCTCGAGTCGAGCTCCAGCGGACCGCCGTCCAGGTCCCCGTAGACCGCCAGCAGCGCAAGCCCGGCCCTGCCCAGCATGGCCTCCAGCTCGGTCAGGGTGTACAGCCGGATCGACGCCTCCCGGGTCGCTCGGCGCCCGTCGGTGTCCACCAGCGTGTAGCGAACCAGGTCGCGGCTGGTCCGCAGGTCGAGGGCCCGTTCCTGGAGCACGAGCAGGCCGTCGTCGTGGCGGGCGACCTCGCTGTCGTGCCAGCCCCGGACGAGGGCCTCGCGGTTGGCCAGCTCCTGGAGGAACCGCCCCCCAGGGACCAGGACCCTGGCCACCTCGGCCAGGACGAGCTCGTCCTGGGCCTCGTCCTCCAGGTACCCGAAGGCGTTGAACAGGTTGAGGACGGCGTCGAAGCTGCCGTCGGCGAACGGCAGCCGGCGCATGTCGGCCTCGACCAGCCCGACCCGCTGGCCCTGCTCCCAGGACGCGGCGGCCGCCCGGGCGAGCAGGGTCCGGCTCAGGTCCAGCCCGGTCACCCGGTAGCCGAGCTGGGCCAGCGGCACGGCGTGGCGGCCGTGCCCACAGCACAGGTCGAGCAGCCGCGCCCCCGGCGTCAGCCCGAGCAGCCCGACAACCCCGTTGACCTCGGCCGCGGTCCGCTCGGCAGGCAGCACCGGCCCGAAGACCCGCAGGTAGTCGTGGTCGAAGAAGCCGCGGTACCAGGGTCGCTCGTCCAGTTGTCGTCCCCTCGACGTATCCTGCAGTCGGCCCGCCGCGCCGACCAGCGCACCCCTGGTCCGGCGGCGAAGTCAAGCCTTGTCCTCGACCCCGACCGGGCCGACCATAGACCCAGCAGCACCCCTCCCTCCCTCGAAACGCCCCACGACTCCCGTCGTTACCAGACCGTGCCCTCCCGAGGTGGTGATCCGATCTCGATGCCTGAACAGCACGACCGTCGGCCCTCATCACCGGTCACGGTCTGACCCCCGGCCAACGGTCCGACCTCCCGGGCCACGGTCCGGCCTCCCGCCCGCCGTCTGGCCCCGGCCCAGCGCTCATCCCGAGCCCGGTTGTGGGCCCCCCACTCGGGAGGGTAGCCGACCCTGAGGGCGAGGGCGTCCGGTTGTCCACAGCCCCGCCGGCCGCCTTCTCCCAGGGATCCGGGGGGCCGCCGATCCGGCCGCCGACCACACCTGCCCGGCTTTCCCGACCACGACGATGCCTCGAAAGGGGGCTCCCGTGAGCATGACCATCCGCCGAGGCCGCCCCCCGGCCCGGCCCCGCGCCGCCCGCGCCGCGCCGGGCACGGCCCGGGTGCTCGCCGCCTACCTGGCCACCGCGTTCGTGCTGCTGGCCGTGGTGTTCGCCCTGCGTCCCGCCAAGGGCCCGGCCCCGGCCGCCCCCACCTGGGACTACCAGCGCGAGACGGTCGCCCTGGAGGGCGGCGGCACCCTGAACGCCTACGCCCGCTGGGCCGTCGGCACCACCGCGTCGGTGACCCGCGGCTCGATCGAGCGCCAGCGCGACGTCCACCGCCTCAGCCCGCTCGACTTCCTCGCCGGGCAGCCCGCCGCCACCGCCGTCGCCGGCTGGCGCGAGCGCCACCGCCTCCCCCTCGAGGGCGCCACCCTGGCCGCCGTCACCGCCCTGGCCGCCTGGGGCACCCTGCGCCGCCGCCCCGGCCGCGCCTGGCTGGTCGCTCTCCTCACCGTCGTCGGCCTCACCCTCCTCGTCACCCACCCCCAGACCGCCGCCACCCTCGCCGCCAAGGCCGGCACCGGGGTCCCCAACCTGATCCTCCGAGCCGGCGCCACCGCCGACCCCAGCGAGTCGGTCGCCACGGCGGGTGCCGGGGGCGTGGCCGCCGGCGGGTCCTCGGCCGCGGAGGCGGTGCAGCGGACGATCGCCACCCGCTACTGGGCCGCGTTCGTGGGGGAGCCGCTGTCGCGGTTGCAGACCGGGACCACGGTGCTGGCGACCGCCCCGCCCGCCGGCAAGCCCGGGGTCCTGCGGTCGCTGCGGGCCCGGGTGACGGCCGTGGGGGACTGGGCGGTCGGGCGCCGCGGGCCCGAGCGGGCCGTGATCGCCACCCTGACCCTGGCCTACGTGCTCCCGTTCGCCCTGGCCCTGGTCGCCCTGGCCATGCTCGCGAGCTGCGCCCAGACCCTGGTGTGGCTGCTCGCCCTGGCCGGCCCGCTGGTCGCCCCGCTGGCCGTCGATCCGCGCCACCGCCGCGCCGTCCTCCACTGGTGGCTGGTGCCTCTGACCGCCGCCGTGGCCCTGCTCGCCACGACCGCCCTGGCCGCCCTGGTGGTCATCCGGGCCGCCGAGCTGACCCACGCCGCCGACGCCTACATCGGCATGCTCCTCGCCGGCTCGACCGCCCCCCTCCTGGCCGCGGCTCTGGCCATCCGCCGCCTCCGCCGCGCGCGCCCGCCCCGCCCCCACGCCCTGCCGAGCCCCCGTTCCGCCCGCCAGCCCGCCAAGCCGGCCATCCTCCGGGGAGGTGCCGCCTGATGAGCCGCCAGAAGCCCCGCCCGGCCAGGGCGTCGGAGCCTGGTCCTCGTGTGAACAAGGGCAGGGAGCCGCACCCTCGCGCGGACGGAAACCCGCGACCGCGCCCCGACAACGGCAACCGGGGCCCGCGCCCACGTCCCCGCGCCGGCACCGGCCCCCGCGCCGGCACCGGCCCTCGGCCCGTCCTCCACCCGGGACCTGCCCTCTCCCCAAACCGGGCAAATCGGTCTGGGGCTCGGGCTTCGCTCGCCTGGGCGACGGCCGCGGCCCACGCCCTCGGCCGCCGGCTGCTCGCCGTGATCACCGGCGAGGTCGGGCGGCGCCTGGTGCGGGCGGTTGGGCTCACGGTGGTGCTGGCTGTGGTGGTGACGGCCCTCTATGACCGGGGGGAGGTCCCGACGGCGGCCGCTCAGCAGGCCGTGCAGGCGCCGAGCGGCGGCAGCCAGGGTGGGTCGGCCGCCCGCGGTGGCGCCAACGCCCGGCGGAAGGACCCGGCAACGCTCGGTGGCCTGCGGGGGCGGGACCGGGTGGCGCGGGCGGGGGAGAAGCCGGCCGCCGTGGCCGCCGCGTGGTACGCCGCCCGCCACGGCGTCCCCAGGGCCAAGGTGAAGCCCCTCCAGCAGGACCGCGTGTCGGCCAAGGAGGTCCGGGTCCTGGTCCTGGCCGACCACGGCCACGGCCGGCTCCGCACCGCCCTGGTCCGGCTGCGCCACGGCGCCGACGGCTGGAGGGTCCGGTGAGCGCCCGGGGCCGGCCAGGGATGGGCGGCCGCAACGCCTGGAACGCCCGTCGGCCGGAGCGCACGGGCGGCTGGGCCCCGTGGGGACGGGTCGGCGGGGGAGTGGTGGCCCTGCTGCTGCTCGGCCTGCTGGCCGGGGTGGCCTCGCCCGGGTTCCCGGTCCGGGGAGCTACCGCGGTGGGTCGGGCGGTCGCCGGGGCGGTCAGCGGAGGAGCCGCCGCGATCGGCGGGGGAGGCGGGCCGGCCACAGGGGCGGGGGAGACCGCCCCCGGGCCGCACATCGGCGCCAGCGGCGCCGCCCTGGCCGACATCCCGCCCGACTACCTGGCCCGGTACGTGACCGCGGCCAGGACCTGCCCGGCCCTGACCTGGCAGGTCCTGGCGGGCATCGGGAAGATCGAGTCCGACCACGGCCGCTCCTCGGCCCCCGGAGTCAAGTTCGGGATCAACCGCTTCGGCTGCTGCGCCGGGCCGATGCAGTTCAACCTGATGAACGGCCCGCCCAGCACCTGGAACACCTGGGGGACGGGCGTGCGCGCCCACGTCTACGACCCGGCCCACGCCATCCCGGCCGCGGCCCGCAAGCTGTGCGCCGACGGCCTGGCCCGGCCCGAGGCCGTCGGCCGCGATCCCTGCCCGCAGGTCCACGGCTCGGCCGCCCTCCACACGGCCCTGCGCCGCTACAACAACGCCTGCTGGTACGTGCACGAGGTGGTCACGCTGGCCGGCCGCTACACGAGGACGGTCCCCACCCAGGTCCCGGCTCGCGACCCGTTCGTCCGCGCCCTGGTGACCAGCCCGCGCATCACCACCACGGCCAGCCACGGCTGCGACCCGGCCACCGACCTGGCCTCGGGCCGCCTCGACCTCCGGGTCCAGTCCCTGCTGGCCGTCCTGGCCGAGCACCACACCATCCGCCTGAGCTGCCTGCGCACCGGCCACTCGCGGTTCGTCAAGGGCACCACCCGAGTCTCCAACCACACCGTGTGGCGTGGGGTCGACATCGACCGGGTCGACGGCCGCCCCGTCAGCCGCTCCAGCCGGTCCGCCCGCGCCCTCGCCCTGTGGCTGGACGGCCTCCAGGGCCCACTGCGGCCCTCCGAGGTCGGCTCGCCGTTCCCCTTCGGCCGCCGCCCCTACTTCACCGACGAGGGCCACCAGGGCCACATCCACATCGGCTACAGCGACCCCCTCGGCTGAGGCCTACTCGCCGCAGCCGGCGCCGGCGGCGATCCCGGTGACGGTCGCGGCCGACCCGGAGCCACTCAGGGAGCCGTACAGCTCACCGCCGGCGCCGAGGCGCACCCGGAACCGGTGGACGTTGCCGGGAGTCCCGCTGGAGACGGTGACCCGGTCGCCGTAGGCGGCGCGGAGCTGGGCCAGGGTGGAGCCGAAGCCGATGCCGGCGGCGGTCCTGGGGCTGGATCCGCGCAGCGGCGGGGGATCGGGCGGTGGCGTGGGGCCGCTGTAGTTGGGGTCGACGGCGGTGCGCCGGATGGCGTCCACCTGGTAGGCGAACAGGTGCCAGCGTCCGCGGGCCTCGTAGCGGGTCGGCCCGCTGGTGAACAGGACGTACAGCCGGCCCCAGCGCACCGCCCGGACCGGGCCCGGGCAGGTCCCGAACGGGTTCGCCCCCGTCCAGGAGCCACGCTCGTCGGGCGTCCCGAGCCGGCGCGCAAGGGCGGCCAGGGCGTCCCGCTCGGCGGCGCCGAAGGCGGTCACCGCCAGGCCGTCGGGACGCAGCACGGGGGTCCGGGAGGCACTCGCACCGGTGGTGGGCGGCGCCGTGGTGGGGGTGCGCTCCCGGGTCGGGGCAGTGACCGACGGGGTCACCGGCGGCGCGGACGTCGGAGGAGCGGCCGGGGTCGTCGGGGCCGGGCTCACCGGGCCCTGCGTCGGCTGTCCCGTCCACAGCTCGACGCCCCGGGTCACGGTGGCGCCGAGCAGCACCGCCGACAGCAGCACGGCGACGCGCAGGGTGCGCTGGCGGCGCCGTCCCCGTCGCCGGATCGCCTCGGTGGCGGGGGAGTCGGCCAGCGGCAGCACCTCGGTCTCCAGCGCCTCGAAGCGCTGACGCAGTTCATCACCGCGTAGGCCGTCACCGCGTAGGTCATCGCTGCGCACTGCCGACCTCCTCCTCACCGTCGACCAGCTGGCGGGCCAGCGCTCGCCGGGCCCGGGCCAGCCGCGACTTGGCCGTCCCGACCGCGATCCCGAGCTCCCCGGCGATCCGCTCGACCGGCAGATCGGCCAGGTAGTGCAGGACCAGCACCTGCCGGAACGGCAGCGGCAGGGCCTTCAGCGCCTCCACCAGCTCAAGGCTGTCGGCCGGCAACGGCGGCGCCGGCGGCTGAGCCCGGGCAAGCACCTCCACAACCCGCCGGGCCCGCCGGAGCCCAGTGAAGGCCACGTTCAGCGCCACCCGGCGGACCCATGCCTCGGGAGAGTCGTAGTTCCCGATCCGCCCCCAGTGCACCGAGGCCCGGGCAAAGGCCTCCTGCACGGCGTCCTCGGCCTCGGCCAGGCTCCCGGTGACGGCGTACAGCTGGACGACAAAGCGCCCGTAGTTGCCGGCGTAGAACTCCTCGAACTCCCGCTCAGCCATGCGCCCCCCAGGCGCCCGGCGTCCGATTCCAGCATGACACCACCCCAGCCCCGCCCGGGTTCCCTGCCGAACCGACCGTGACCTGGTTGTTATCCCACGGACCTGGGGAACCTCCTGGCTCTTCACCGGGACGACAACGCCGTACGGACGGATGGCCAAGGCACAGGACAGCTACACCCATCGGCTCAGCTGGAAGCTCTTCCGCGGCCCAATCCCGGCGGGGCACGGAGGCCGAGTCTGTCGGGCGTGCAACGAGCGAACCAGCGAGCATTCCGAGAGCGCCCATCGCGCCTTCGGAACCCCCCTGACGAGAATCGCCCATATCCTTCGTTATGTTAACTACTGGCCCGCTTACCCCTCCCCCCCGAGGGCACAGCCTGTGGAGCGTCACGTCGAACGGACGCAACGTCCCTTGAGCCACCGAGTCGCAGCTTGCACCACCGGGTCTGCCGGCGTGCCGTAGCGGGTCCAGTCGGTGGCCACCGGCCGGTCGGGCTGGATGCGGGCCTGGTAGGTCGCGCCGCTGCGCGAGCTCTCAGGATCCCCGGTGGTTCGCACGACTGCGAACAGCTCCAGCAGGTTGACCGGGGCTGACAGCCGTCTGGCCGTCGGCGGCCGCACGGCGGGGAGGTCGGTGGCCTCGACGGTACGGTGCACCGTGCCGTGACCGCGCCGCAGGTCCAGCCGCACCCTGGCCGGGCCGCCGCCGGTGTCGGGCGTCGGCAGGTCGAGGACCTCCTTGCCTTGGGGTGGGTGGCCGTCGACGGCCAGCACGATGTCGCCGACCCGGACCCCAGCTCGCTCCGCTCCGCCGCCGGGCTCCACGTCGATTACTACCCGCTCGGGGAACAGCGCCAGCATGCCGAAGCTGCGGCCGGCGGCGCCGCTGGCCTTGAGGTCACCGGCCTGCTCTGGCGTGAGCAGCAGGCTGTGGCGGTCGCCGAGCTTGGACAGCACCCAGCGGATGGTGTCGTAGGTCCCGGCCGTGGTGGTGGCGTCGGCGGTCCGCCGCCCTGCCTCGGCCCGCACCGCCGGCCAGTCGACCCGGCCTGCGTAGAAGGCATGTTGTTGGATGAGGTCGAGGGCGTCGGTGAGGTACCGCTCAACCATGGGGCCGGCCGGCGTGGTGGTCGCCACCTCAGGCCGTCTGGCTCGGCCGCTCTCGCAGGCGGCGCCAGCCACCAACAGGGCGCCGGCGAGTAGCAGCCGCAGCAGCCGTGACCATCTCCCCGGTCGGCGCTCCGACGGCACGGTTGTGCTCCTTTCGCGATGCTCGTCCATGGTCGCACAGCGCGATAGATCGTCATTACGGTGACCGCCCCGGGTGGCGTCTTGAGACACCACCGAGAGAACGGCCACCGCGGGCCCCGCCATGGAATCTTGTTGTGACGGTCGCAGCCGAGGAAACTGGTGGCTGGGTCCTCATGGCCGAGGAGTTCCGCACCGACCTCGTCTGGACCTAGGCGCTCGACCACGCTCGATAGTGCCGCCGCGGCGGCAGGACCCAAGGGGGTTGGTGCTTGTGGTGGAGGCATACATCCTCATCCAGACCGAGGTCGGCAAGGCGATAGCGGTCGCCCAGGAGTGCGCCGGGATCGGGGGCGTGCTGAAGGCCGACGCGGTGAGCGGCCCCTACGACGTGGTCGTCCTCGCGCAGGCGCGCAGCGTGGACGAACTGGGCAAGATGGTGGTGACCAAGGTCCAGCTTGTGCCTGGCATCACCCGCACCATGACCTGCCCGGTGGTCCGCTTTTAGAAGAACTGCATGTGCGGCTCGCCGGGTAGCTGCTCACCGAGCACTGGAGTTGTGTCAGTACTGTCAGGGTCCAGCAGACTGGCGGGTGCGCTGTCCAAGGCGCTCCGCATACCGCTGGCCGGCGATCAGTGCTGGGCAGTCACGGTTAAGGATCCGTGTCTGCAACGCGTATCGGCCATCTATTCGTGACCTTTCGGTAAGAGCAGGTGCGACGCTCACGCGACAGTGGGTCGGGCTGCCGACCCGGAGGCCGGGCTATGGCATCGGTGAGCCGGCCAGGCCGGACGCCGCGGCATCACAAATGCGGCAGTCACCCAAATGTGAATCGATGAATCCGTCCGGAGACCCACTACCCCAACAGCGGGAAGATCGTGGCGTTCACGGCAACACCCAGGGCAACGCCGGCCAGGACCTGCGCCGGCGTGTGATCGCCCACCTGAACCCGGGACCAGGCAATCAGGGCCACGAGGGGCCAGACGACCAGCAGCGCCGGTCCAAAGACGAGCACCAGCACGGTGGCGGCACCCGCCGCGATCGCGGCATGCACCGAGATCTTCCACCACAGCGTGACCACCCAGCCGCAGGCCACCCCGACCGCGACCGACGCGAGCAGGGCGACCATCTCGGCGGGGGCGTCGAACGCCGCCAGGACCGCCAGCCCGAGCAGGATCGAGGTGATGGCCACGACCCCAAACCGGATCCGCTGCTCCCGAAGGCTGATGTTCGTGTCGCTGAGCCGGCCGCGCCGCACGCCGCGGAGGATGAGGGCGTAGGGCAGCACGCTGGCGAACACGGCCGCGATGCCACCCCAGAGGACGGCCATGGCTGGACTCGGGCTGCTGTCCCAGGCGACGACCAGCGCCAGGACGACCAGGATCGGCGGCGGCGACAGCAGCTCGCCGACCAGCCGGGCCACCCGCAGGCGACCCGGGAGGCGCTGCACCAATTCCTCGTCCTTCGTCAACGTCGTGAACCTGCGCCACCCGCCGACGTCCCTGCTCCGCCCCGGGTCCTCCTGCCGTCCTGGCGCTGACATTTTCTGACGCTCTGCGGGAGAGACTAGCGGCGATCCGATCGTCCGGCCGAACGCAGGCGCGTGCGGCGGCCCGGGTTGTGCTCCCGGTCGAGGCCGGACTCCAGCTCGTGCTCAACGGGGTGGGTGCGCTGGGCCATCTGCCTCCAGAAGCGTCTCAGCTCTCCCGGGAGGGCTCCCTGCCATGGGGCTGCTCGACGGCGGACGCCGGTGCCGTTCATCAGGGCCTGCTGTCGGTGGCAGAACGCCTCGCTCAGCTCCAACCGGTAGCCCTGCTCGCCCTTGGGGGGATACGGGCAGAGCTCGAATGGGCAGCCGTCCTTGCAGTTGGACCCAGGCTCTGAGGGCCTGGCCATGCCGATCGTCCGGGATGCGTCCAGTGGCGACCGCTCCCCCGCCAGGCACGGCGGCAGGCGGTTGCGGTCGGTCCGCCGCAGGCGCTCCTCGCGCTCGATCGGGTGGCCGCGCTCGGCCAGGTTGAGCAGGATCAGCACATCGGCGACCAGCTGCTGGGCACGCGGATGGAGCGCGGTCCATCCGGTGGACGGCGGGATCCAGAGGTTGTGCTTGCGGCGCGAGCCAGGGTTGGCCGGCTGGGACCCGACACGGCCGACGATGCCGCTCTCGTCGATCCAGATGAACCGCTCCGGCTGCTCGGTCTGTAGGGCCCACATCGCCAGCCGTCGCGCTTCGAGGACGAACGGGTGCTCCGCATGGCCGTCCGGGAGGGCGAGCCAGTTCCCGATCAGCGCCTTGTGGTCGGCGCCGCGACCGGCCGCACGCTGCCGGTCGCTCGGCTCGTCTGGCAGCGACCACAGACACAGGGCATGCAGCAGGGTCAGCCTCGTGAACCAGAACCGGGTGCCCCGCAGCATCGCTCGGGCCTGTTCGGCCATGTACGCTCGGGCCTCGGCGTGGGCGTGGCGTCGTCGACGGTTGGCGGTGTGCTTGAACCCCTGGGCGAGCGCCACCTCGACCGACAGGTGCAGGCCATGCTCGGCCGCGTCGCGGTCGGGCTTGACCACGAACCGCAGCCACTGGCGGAGATTCTCCTGCGCCTGCCGTTGCCGGCCAGTCCGTATCCGGTCGGTCACCGACCCGACCAGCATGGGTGCCAGCCAGGCACGGGTGACACACTCCCGCCACCAACGCTCCAGTGCTTCCCGGTCGTCGGGCGTGGGATCCGGCGGTTGCCGGGCGAGCTCCGGGCCGAGCCGGTCCTTCAGGGCGGTGAATGCCTCGTCGCCGCCGGCCCCGATCTCCTGGGCGGCCGCCAGCCGGACCGGATAGGAATGCTCGAGGCGGCTGATGTGGTAGAGCTGCAGATAGGCGGGGTCGGCCGCACCGGCCGGGCCGTCTCCGGCGGGTGGTCTCTGTCGCTCGGCGATCGTCCTGGCCGCCTCCCCGAGGCGGCGAACCAGGTTGAGCTTGGCGTCCTCGAGGGTCCGCTGGTCCCTGGCCCAGAACCGGGGCCACCGATCCGCCACGGTATCTGCGATGCTGGCATGGGTGGGGGCGTCGTCGACGCAGTCAATCTCGAGGGCGGCTGCATACAGGTCGAGGGCCTTCACGTCGTCGCGGCCTTCGGCGGCCTCGACCAGGAGGTCCCGCAGGGGCTGACGCCCGCTACCGTCGGTACCGGTGTCAACCAGCACCGGTGTCGATGCCCGCGGGCGGGCGGCTCGGGCCTTCGCCCGGGAGTGCATCACCAGGGCGATGAGCAGCTCTCGCCCCGGCTCCTTGAGCGCGTCCGTTCGGTAGGTGGGGTCCGCCATCGCATGGGCGATGAGCCGGGAGCCGAGATAGGCCTGCATGATGCTGTGCGGGAAGCGCACGCCGTCGCCGCGGGCCTCCACCAGTCCGAGCCGCATGCCGAAGGTCGCGGCGAGCCGGATGTCGACCCGGCGTGGCCGCCCATGCTGTTCGAGCTCGGTCCGCAACGCGTCGATCAGCGGCGGATACTCCGGCTCGGATTCCTTCTTGTGGCCGGTCGCGGCCGTGGACTCCGGTGGGTCGTGCCGCGGCAGGCCCTGGAGGTCGCCTTTCAAGTCGTCAAACCTGACGTAGAGGCTGTCCTGCCGCAGCCCGATGCAGGCCAGGGCCGACAGCTGCTCGACGGCGATCTCGCGTTCCTCTCGGCTGAGGGCCAGGCCTGCGGGAAAGTGGCCGTTGAGCAGCGCCTCCATCCACGTCTGGAGCAGGCGGACGCGGAGCTCGGCGCGGTCCACGCTGCGGGTGTCGAGTCGCTCGTTGTCCCGCCCGCGCGAGACGAAGTCCAACAGGCCCAACCGGCGCAGCTGCCGGGTGAGCTGCAGGTACAGGGGCGTCTCGGCCACGTCGGCGGTCTCCACGATCCAGTCGAGGCGATGCTCGTCGTCACCGACGTCCCGCTGCTGAATGAACTGGAGCGCCGCCTCTTCGCTCAGCGGTTCCAGCTCGACGATTGTCGCCTCCAGCACCCGGAGCGGGTCGTGGGGCCGCGAGGCGATGATCAGGGGCAGACGGGCGTCATTGGCCCGACGCACCGCAAGGCGGACAAGGGTGTCGCGCTCCTTCTCGACCTCACCTTCGATAAGCGCCTCCTCCAAGCCGTCGGCGAGCACCACGACCCGGTCGTCCTTGCAGAGTTGCCGCCAGACCTTCTCGCCCTCGGCATCGGACAGGAGCTTGGCGTCCGCCTCGGCCAGGAACCGCACGCGGGCCAGCTCACGGAAGTCGAGTCTGCCCTGGGCGTCCCGCAGCCGAACCGGCACCGGCACCGCCCCCCGCTCGGCCAGCAGCTTGGTCAGCCGCACCAGCAGGGCCGTCTTGCCCGTCCCCACCCCGCCGATGACCACATGCGGACGCCGGGTGCCACGGTCCCGCAGGTCATCGATCATTACCTGGCACAGCTCGTCCCGGCCAACCACCTCGCCGATGATGCTGCCTGCCGTCTGTACGACCTCCCGTGGCTGCTCACGTGCCTTGTGCACGAACGGTCGGTGCACCCGCGTATGCCGGTACAGAAGGAACACCGCGGACGCCAGGGCCAGCGAGGACAGGGGCAGGAGGATCCCGGCGAGGGCGTCGCAGTTGAAGCTGGTGTCCCGGCAGGCCTTCTCGACGTCCATCGGGAAGCTCGCCGGCCGACTCCTCAGCACCACATAGAGCGCCCTCGCGACCCAGAGAACGAAGAGCGCCGCGACCACGTAGGTGGCGAGCCTCCCCAACCGCACCAGTAGACGGCTGCGATGCCAAGCTCGCGAACGGCTGCGCCCGGCGGCGCCCCTGCGGGCGCGGCGGGACTGGAACACGCGGGCGAACGGTTCGTAGGCCCGTGCCAGCAGCCGCTGGAGTCGCAGACGCACAGGCCCCGCCGCGGGCCGCTGCCTGGCCTGCCGACGTCGAGGACGCTGGACCGTGCTCATCGCCCACCCCACTCGACATGAGGTTGGTGGGTGCAACCCCCCACTCGTGGCCTACCGGGTAGTAAGGACCATGCTCGCCACAGAGGTCAATCAGTTCACATCGTCCCCATGCCCCGCGCGGTGGTCGCTTCCGACCCGCAGGTGTGGTACACCTGACGTCACATGTCTAGACAACTTGGGGACCTTGGGTCCTGGGACGTTGTGGTTGTCGGGTCGGGCAGTGCCGGGAGCACGGCGGCGATCTCGGCGGCCCGGAGCGGGGCGCGGACGCTGCTGGTGGAGAAGCTGCCGTTCCTGGGTGGGGTGTCGACGGCGGTGCTGGACACCTTCTACGGCTTCTACACGCCCGGGTCCCGGGCGACCAAGGTGGTCGGTGGGGTCGCCGACGAGGTGGTGGCCGGGCTGCGGCGGCTGGGGCCGGTGGTGGAGCGGCCCAACACCTACGGGGCCGGGACCGGGGTCACCTATCTGGCCGAGCACCTCAAGGTGGTGTGGGAGTCGCTCGTGACCGGGGCCGGGGCGGCGGTGCTGCTGCACGGGTTCGTCCAGGACGCCGAGGTCCGGGAGGGGCGGGTGCGTCGGCTGGTCGTGGCGACCAAGGCCGGGCTGGCCCGGGTCGGGGCCGCGGTGGTGGTGGACGCCAGCGGGGACGCCGACGTCTGCCACTTCGCCGGGCTGGGCTACGAGCTCGCCGGGGCCGAGGAGCCGGCCCAGACCCTCACCGCCACCTTCCGGCTGGTGAACGTCGACACCGAGCGGCGGCGGGCGCTCAGCAAGGAGGGGCTGCACCGGCTGATGGCTGAGGCGGCTGAGAGCGGCGGCTACGACCTGCCCCGCCGCGACGGGTCGGACCACGTGACCCCGGTCGAGGGGATGACGGCCACGGTGATGACCCGGCTGGCCTCGGTCCGCCGCGACGGCCCGCGGGTGGTCAACGCCACCGACCCGGCGCTGCTCACCGAGGCCGAGATGGCCGGCCGGCGCCAGGCCCTCGAGTACGTGCGGTTCCTGGTCGACCGGGTCCCCGGGTACGAGCGGGCCCGGCTGGGGGCGCTCAGCACCCAGCTCGGGGTCCGTGAGACCCGCCGGGTCTTCGGCGACGCCCGCCTGACCGCCGACGACGTGCTGTCGGCCCGCCAGTTCGACGACCAGATCGGGCTGTGCGGGGCGCCGCTGGAGGACCACCACGACGGTGCCGGGACCCGCTGGCGGTACCTGCCCGACGGCCAGGTCGTCGGCATCCCGTTCGCGACCTTGGTCGCCCGCGACGCCGCCAACGTGCTGGTCGCCGGGCGCTGCTTCTCGGCCACCCACGACGCCCACGCCGCGGTGCGGTCGATGGCCCAGTGCATGGCCATGGGCCAGGCCGCGGGCACGGCGGCGGCGCTGGCCGCGACCTCCGGGGCCGAGGTCCGCGAGCTGCCGTTCGCCCGGCTGCGGGCGGCCCTGGCCGCGGCCGGGGCGATCCTGGAGCCGGGCCTGGCCACGGCGGCGCCATGAGCGGTCCCATGAACCAGGTCCGGACTGTCCTCGGCGACGTCGGATCCGAGCGGCTCGGCATGTGCTTCGCCCACGAGCACCTGGTCATCGACGGCGGCGTGGCCAAGCTGGTCAACCCGGAGATCTCCCTGCAGCGGGTCGATGACGCGGTGGCCGAGCTCCGCCCGTGCGTGGCCGCCGGGCTGCGGGCGGTGGTCGACGCCATGCCGGCCGACGCCGGCCGCAACGTGGTCAAGCTGGCCGAGATCAGCCGCCGGGCGGGTGTGCATGTGGTCGCGGCCACGGGGCTGCACCACGTCCGCTACTACGGGGAGCGCCACTGGGGGGAGCTGCTGGCTCCCGAGGCGCTGGCCGAGCTGTTCCTGGCCGACCTCACCCAGGGCATCGACGCCCACGACCTCAACGGGCCGGTCGTGCGGCGCACCGACCACCGGGCCGGGATCGTCAAGGCCGCCGGGAGCCTGGACGGGCCCAGCGACCGGGACCGGCGGGTGTTCGAGGCCGCCGCCATCGCCGCCACCCGGGCCGGGACGGCGCTGCTGACCCACTGCGAGGCCGGGACCGGCGGCCTCGAGCAGCTGCGGCTGCTGGACGGCCTGGGGATGCCGGCGGACCGGGTGCTCCTGTCCCACACCGACAAGGTGGTCGACCGTGGCTACCATCGCGAGCTGCTCGCCACCGGCGCCTGGCTGGTCTACGACCAGGGCCTCCGCACGCCCGACGACACCGCCCGGCTGGTCGGCTGGATGGTCGAGGACGGCCACGCCGACCGGCTGCTGCTCGGCACCGACGGCGCCCGGCGGTCGCTGTGGTCGGTCCTGGGCGGCGCCCCGGGCCTGGCCGCCCTGGCCACCGACCTCGGCCGGCGCCTGGCCGGCGAGCTCGGCCTGGCGGTCATGGACCGCATCTGGGTGGCCAACCCGGCCGCCGCGCTGGCGCTGAAGCCATGACCCGGCTGGCCGGCAAGGTCTGCGTGGTGACCGGGGCGACCGGGATGGCCGCCGACGCGGCCCGCCGGTTCGCCGCCGAGGGCGCGCGGGTGTGGGTGATCGACCGCGACCCCGGCCGGTGCGAGGCCCTCGGGCTGCCGTTCGCCGTGGCCGACCTGCGGGAGGAGGCCGCCGCCGAGGCCGCCTTCGCCGCCGTCCGGGAGGCCTGCCCGCGGATCGACGCCCTGTACGCGGTGGCCGGGGCCAGCGGCCGCGGGATCGGTGACGGGCCGGCGCACGAGCTGTCGCTGGCGGCCTGGGACGGCACCCTGGCCCTGAACGCCACCCCGGCGTTCCTGGCCGCCCGGGAGGGCCTGCGGGCCATGCTCGCCCAGGAGCCCGGGCCGTCGGGCACCCGGGGGTCGCTGGTCCTGATGTCGAGCGTGCTCGCCCACTCCCCCACCCCGGCGCTGTTCACCACCCACGCCTACGCCGCCGCCAAGGCGGCCACCATCGGGCTGGTCCGGGCCATGGCCGCCTACTACGGGGAGCGTGGCATCCGGGTCAACGCCCTGGCCCCGGCGCTGGTCCGCACGCCCATGAGCGCCCGGGCGGCCGCCGACCCGCCCAGCGTGGCCTTTGCCGAGCGCCGCCAGCCGCTCACCGGCGGGTTCCTGGACCCGGCGGACGTGACCGGGGCGGCCGTCTACCTGTGCAGCGACGAGAGCCGGGCCGTCACCGGGCAGGTGCTCACGGTGGACGGCGGCTGGACCGTGACCGGATGAGCCCCGGAGACTGGAGGACCGGATGACCGCCTGGACCGTCGAGACCATCACCGTGGAGAAGGTCGCCAACACGATCGACCACTCGCTGCTGCGGCCCGAGCTCACCCTGGACGAGGTGCTCGCCGGCTGCGACCTGGCCGCCGCCTACCAGGTCGCCTCGGTCTGCTGCCGGCCGCTGGACGTCACCGAGTGCCGCGACGCCCTGGAGGGCAGCGGCGTCGCCGTCGGCACGGTGGTCGGCTTCCCCCACGGGTCCAGCACCACCGCCGTCAAGGTCGCCGAGGCCGAGCGGGCCCTCGAGGACGGGGCCGCCGAGCTCGACATGGTCCTGCCCATCGGCTGGCTGCGGTCCAAGAAGGACGCCTACGTCCAGGACGACATCGCCGCGGTGGTCGCCGTCGCCCACCCTGGGAACGCGATCGTCAAGGTCATCCTCGAGAACGCCTACCTGAACGACGAGGAGAAGGTGCGCGGCTGCCAGCTGACCGAGCAGGCGGGGGCCGACTTCGTGAAGACCTCGACCGGGTACGCGCCGTCGGGCTCGACCATGGACGACCTGCGGCTGATGCGGGCCAGCGTGTCCGAGGGGGTGAAGGTCAAGGCGGCCGGCGGCATCCGCACCCTCGACCTGCTGATCGAGGGCCTGAACGCGGGCATGGACCGGTGCGGGGCCACCGCGACCGCGGCCATCATCGACGACCTCAAGGCCCGGCAGGGCCGGTGACCCGCCGCTACCTCGGCATCGACGTCGGCGGGACCAACAGCAAGCTGGCCGTGCTGGAGGTCGCGGGCGACCACCGGGCAGTTCTCGCCACGGCGACGATCCCGACCGGCCCCGGCGGCGACCCCGGTGAGGTCGTGGGCCGGCTGGCCGACGCCGGGGCCCGGCTGGCGGCCGAGCACGGGCCGGTGGCGGCGGCCGGGGCCGGCGTCCCCGGGCTGTTCGAGGAGGACAGTGGGCGGATCGTGCTGTTTCCGAACCTGCCTGCGGCCTGGACCGGGGCGGCGTTCCGGGAGCCGCTGGCCGGCCGGCTCGGACTCCCGGTGGCGCTGATCAACGACGCCCGCGCGTTCACGCTGGCTGAGAGCCGCATGGGGGCGGCCGCCGGCTGCCCGACCGTGGTCTGCCTGACCCTGGGCACCGGGGTCGGGGGCGGCGTGGTGGTCGACGGGCGGCTGCGGTTCGGTCCCTCGGGGCGGGCCGGGGAGCTCGGCCACCAGGTGATCGAGGTGGACGGGCCGCCGTGCGGGTGCGGCAACCGGGGCTGTGTGGAGGCGTTCGCGGCCGGGGCCGTGCTGTGCCGGCTCGGGGGCCGGGCCACCCCGGAGGCGGTGTACGCGGCCGCCGCGGCCGGGAACGAGCGGGCCGCCGCCGCCGTCCGGGCGGTGATCGGCCGGCTGGCCGTGGGGATCGCCAACCTGGTCACCGTGCTCTGGCCGGAGCGGGTGGTGGTCGGCGGCGGGGTCGCCGCCGCCGGGGACCGGCTGTTCGGGCCGCTGCGGGCCGCCGTGGCCGCGGCCGCGCCGCTGGTCGACCCGGCCGCCTACGAGATCGTCCCGGCCGCCCTCGGCCCGGGCGCCGGGGCGATCGGCGCCGCCCTGTGGGCCGCGGAGGGCCCGGGCGCCTGAGCGGCGGCCGGACCGTCAGGGCGCCGTGTGCACCACGTCGATCACGTACCGGTCGGCCACATACCGCGTCTCGGTGCGCTCGAACACCCGGCCCTCCTGGTCGAACAGGATGCGCAGCTCGACCAGGAGGGCGGACTGGGGGGCCAGGTCGAGCAGCTCGGTCTCGCTGGGGCGGGCCAGGCGGGCCGCGATCGTGCCGGTGGCGCGGGTGGCGATGATGCCCCGGGCGGCCAGGGCGCCGTGCAGGGACCCGGCGCCCAGGTCCTCGTCCAGGACCCAGGCCAGCTCGGGGACCAGGGCGGCGTCCTCCAGGGCGACCGGGACGCCGTCGGCCAGGCGCACCCGGACCACCCGGACGACCTGGCCGTCGGGGGCGAGCCCGAGCTCGAGGGCCTCGGGCCGGCGGGGGTCGTCCAGGCCGGCCGACAGCAGCCGGCTGGTCGCCTGCATCCCCCGCCGGTTCATCTCCTCGGTGAAGGACAGGAACACCCCCGGCCGCCGGTGGACCGGCCGGTGGGCGACGAAGGTCCCCTGCCCCCGCCGGCGCTCCACCAGCCCGTCGTTGGTCAGCTCCTGGAGGGCCTGGCGCACCGTCATCCGGCTCACCGAGAACCGCTCGCACAGCTCGGCCTCGCTGGGCAGCGGGTCCCCCGGCCCGGCCCCCTCGACCAGGGCCCGGAGATACTGCTCGATGGCCCGGTAGCGGGTCTGTCCGGTCTTGTGGGCGTTCGTTGACGGCGCCATGGCGCCACGATATGGTCTGGCCAATGTCTAGACAAGTAGGCGGTGGGGAGAGTTCGGCCGGCTGGACACGGGCCGCGATCGCGCTGCTCGAGAAGCTGGACGCGACCCAGGGGGCGGCGCTCGACGCGGCCGCCGCCATCTGCGCCCGGGCGATCGGCGACGGCGGCCTTGTCCACCTGTTCGGCACCGGCCACAGCCGCATGCCGGTCGAGGAGATGTTCCCCCGCTACGGGTCCTATCCCGGCTTCCACCCGATGGTGGAGCTGTCGACCACCTTTCACACCCAGGTGGTGGGGACCAACGGGCAGCGCCAGGCCATGTTCATCGAGCGGGTCGAGGGGCTGGCCGAGGTCATCCTGCGCAACTTCCACCTGTCGCCGCCGGACGCGATGGTGGTGTTCAGCGCCCGCGGGGTCACCGCCAACCCGATCGAGATGGCCATGGGGGCCCGCCGCCGCGGCCTGCCGGTGGTCGCGGTGACCTCGGTGGCCGAGTCGCGGGCGGCCGCGGCCGGCCCCTCCTCGCGGACCCCGCCGC
>Ga0081538_10001575_pt1 | contig 23411 bp, 25 predicted proteins | sample TabmetS5T2R1_FD_71022 | JGI IMG/M metagenome (GOLD analysis project Ga0081538, IMG submission 71022) | Tabebuia heterophylla rhizosphere microbial communities from the University of Puerto Rico - S5T2R1 | ecosystem: Host-associated > Plants > Roots > Rhizosphere ... | reverse complement strand
CTCCACACTCGACGAGCTCCCCGCCCGCGCCGCCGCCCGGGACGTCGACGAGGCCGTGAGCGGCCATGTGCTCGCCGCCGCGGAGCTGGTCGGCACACTCGAGCGACGACCCGTCCACGGTGGCCTGCGAGCCGTTCCGGGCGTACGCTTCGGCATCGGGACCGAGGAGGCAGCGATGGCAACCAGGGGCTCGACCACGCGCGACAGCACCAAGGGCAGTGGTGCGGCGCTCGACCGGCTGGGCGGCTCGCTCGATGCCGCACAGGAGGCGCTCAAGGACCTGCGCCGCGAGCTCAGCAAGGGCGGGCGCGACCTGCTGAAGGATCTCGAGGTGCTGCTCCGCGACGCCCGCAAGAACCTGCGCGGGACGCAGCGCACGCTCGTCAAGGATCTCGAGGCGATGCAGAAGGCGGCCGCGGGCAAGCCCCGCACCGCGGCGAAGCGCGCACCGGTGAAGCGGAGCGCCGCCGCCAAGCGGACCGGCGCCGCCGCGAAGCGCAAGCCCAGTAGTCAACAGACGCGCGCCGCGCGCAACACGTAGCCGGCGCAGGCAGCAAGACGGCGCGCCGACGCCGACCTGCTCCGCGAGGCGAAGCAAACGTCCGCGCGAGATCCATCCGCGCTGTCGGAGGTCGTCCGCAGCGGGCGCCTCCGGCTCGGCAAGGGAGACGCTCGCTGTCCGTCCCCTGAGCGAGCGTCGCACCACCTCAGCGGACACGATCGCATTCAGTGAGCGCAAGCGTGCCCGAATCGTCGAGAACGAGTAGTCTCAACCCACGCTCCCTGCTTGTCGCGCCTTTCGATGCGGCGCGCGCTCGAGAGGGATCCCGCTGCTCCGGCGGGCGCAAGCGGCGCGGTCGAACAGCGCTTGAACGCACGCCTCGCCCCCGGTCGCGGTGTTCGTCCGGGTGCGCGAGTTGGCGGACGAGCTGGCGTTGCCCGTTCGTGTGTTCGTCGCCACCGAGACGTCGTCGCGCCTGCTCTTCGACCATCCGATCTCGGCGCCCGCTCCTCGCCGTTGTCGTGGCGCCGGCGTGGTTCAGGAGGAGGGCAGTGCGGTACCTCCGACGGAGCAGCGTCCGGTGTCGGCGTTGACGAGCTCGAACAGGTTCAGCGTGATGGTGCGGGTCTGGCCGACCACGATCGCGCTGGCGTTGACCCGGAGGTAGCCGGTCCCGTTCTGGGTCCCGGGACCGCCGAAGTCGGTGAACGTGCCGGCGATCAGCGTGATCTGCGAGTTCGCGCTGGCGACGCCCGGATCCGACGGCTGAGGCGGATTGGCGGGGTCGGCTCCGCCGTCGATCGTGAAGCTCGCCTGCAGCACCGTGTCCTCGGGGGCGCGCGCCCGCAGCCCGAGGTTGACGTCGCCGCCGACGAGCGTGCAGGTTGCCTGCAACTCCAGTCCCGGCATGTCGAGCACGGTGATCGGCGCCGGAGCCGCCTCGGCGGCGACGTCGAACTGGATCCGGCGAGCTCCCAGCGCGTCCGCACCGGCCGGGCCGGCCTCGCCCTTGGGCCCCTGAACGCCGGGCGGGCCCGCCACGGCGAGCCGGTCAAGGCGCGCGCGGACGCCCGCGGACAGCCGGCTGCGCGTGACCGCGCCCTGAATGATCTTGTGGGTGCGCACGGCGTCGCGGGCGAGCTCGGTGCGCGAAACCGCGTGCCGGCGCAGCTGCTCGCGTCCGACGCTGTCGCGAGGCAGCGCGGTCGCCGCGTACGCGCCACCGCCAAGGGCAACGAAGACGGCCAGCGTCGCCATCACGTTCGCGTAGCTCAGGTGCTGACCCAAAGTGCGGCGGGCGGGGCGGAGCTCTTGCATCGGAGGCCTCCAGCGCGGTCGACGAACCAGCCAGCGCACGCCCGCGACGCGAGCCCAGCGTCTGGCGGCACGCTACCGGACACGCCCGACGACGCCACGGCGCGCGCGGGCGTTCGACGTCGGTCGCGCCGCGTCAGCTGCACTACGCGCACGCGCTCGAACTCGCCCCGCCAGTGCGTCCCGCTGAAGATCATTCGGCGCCAGCTCGGGCACGCCAATCCCGCACGACCTCTCTCTACCTCCAGGGCATCGATCCCGAGGGGATCATCGCCGCGGTACGCGCCCGCCGCGCGCCGATGATGTCGGCCAGCGCCGAGCTGCGACTCTGAGCGAGCGGATCACCAGCGGGAGCGCCCGCGGCGCTCCCGCTCCGACACGCTGAAGCAGGCATCTATGCATCCACTTCTGACGCGCTCGCGCGTCGTCCGCAGCGAGAGCCCGCGAGAGCTGCCTGGGAGAGCCGCTTCGGTCGTCAGAGCGGAGAGGCGCGCGTCCCCGGTTACGCACGTTCACCGGGCATTTCATCGGGCGGGCCTTGCGGGACACAACGGCGAGGCGGCGTCGACGGGTCCACTGGGGCGCGGAGTGGCCGGCGGGGGTTCGGCTTGCGGGATGGCAACTAATGCGCCTCGGCCCGGCGACCGGCACCTGCGACGGCCGTAGCCATGTTGAGCTTGTGTCGACTCTGCGGAGCTCACTGCGGGCGCCCCGGTCGGGAGATGCCGACGAGTTCGGCGCCGGGCGTCGTCTCTCGTCCCCCTAGAATGCGACGCCGAGGAGGCGAACCAAGATGATGTACCGCGCTGACGACGTGGAGGTGCTCGACGCCGACAGGCGACTCCTCGCGGCGCCGGAGCCCCCGATCCATACGTGCCGCTGCGGCCGCTCGGCGTCGAAGCCGTTATGCGACGGCTCGCACGCGCGCAACGGATCGAAGGACGAGTGACGGCCCGGCGACCGAAGGCGGATCCCGAGGCTGGCTCGCCGCTCACCCGCGAAGCTGGGGCACGAGCGATTCGCGGTCGCCGGTCATGACCGTGGCGCTCGCGTGGCCTATCGGCTCGCGCTCGACCATCCAGACGGGTGACCCGGGCGCAGCGGCCCGGTCCTCGGCTTCCTGAGACCTCGTGGTTGGCCCCTGACCAGCGCCGCCTTGCCGCTCATGCCGTCGCCCGGGCAGCTCGCGCCTGGCTCCTCATGTTCACTTGACGCGGCATGCTCGGCCCGAGCGGGAGCTCGCCGATCAGGGTGGTTCCCGCTCCGCGCGGGCTGTCGAGCTCGAGACTGCCGCCGAGCCCCTCGAGGCGATCGGCGAGTCCCTGCAGCCCGGAGCCGTGTCGGCTGTCGGCGCCCCCTGTGCCGTCGTCGCGCACCTCGATTCGTGCGCGGTCGCCGGTTCGGGTGACGCTCACGGTCACGACGGTGGCGCGGGCGTGCCGGGCTACGTTCGTCAGGGCCTCCGCGACGAGGTAGTAGGCGGCTGTCTCGACCGGCTCCGGCATGCGCTCCCCGGGAAGCGCGGCGACCTGTACGGTCACGGGCGCCCGGGCCGCCAGGGCGTTGAGCGCCGGGCCGAGGCCGCGGTCCCGGAGGACGGCCGGGTGGATCCCGCGCGCAAAGTCGCGCAGCTCGTCGAGCGCCAGCGCCAGCTCCTCGCGCGCGCTGGCGAGCTGGAGCCGTGCGGCCTCGGCGTCATTGGTCAGCTGTGTCTCGACGGCGGGCAGGGCGAGCGCCAGGCTGACAAGCCGCTGCTGCGCACCGTCGTGAAGATTGCGCTCCAGCCGCCTCCGCTCTGCGTCGGTCGCGGCGATGATGCGCGCGACCGTGATCGGGGCCGCCATCGCCGCGTCCCCGTTCCTCCTGCAACAGCGATCCGCAGTGTTCATCTCTCAACTCGAATGGCGTCTGATGGTCCTTCGGCAGCGTGCCCGAGCGTGTCGGGGTGTTTCGAGGATCTGTCAGTCCTCGATCGTCATCCGCGCTATGAGATCTCCGCGGAACTCGTAGACGTGACGGCCGTCGCGATCGTCGAGCACGTTTCCCTCCTTGTCGCGGGCGACGAGGTGCACCGCGACCTCGACTGTGCCGTCGGGGCGTTCGTCGACGGCGGTCGGCTCGGCGGTCGAGTCGATCTCGGCCCACTGGCGCTGCCAGTAATCCCGGACCGCGTCGCGGCCGACCACGCGGCCGCCCTCCCAGCCGTTGGCCCAGTCGACATCGGGGGTCATTGCGGCCAGGCAGGCATCGACCCCGCGCCTGTTGAAGGCCTCGTACAGGGAGCGCAGCCGTGCCTCGCGTGACGCGTCGGCCATCACCTCTCCTTTCATCGACGTAACGGCGTTACAAGATAGCATTGACGTAAAGGCGTTACAAGACCAGTGTTACTTCGCCAATGGCTCGAACCGTCGACTACCAGCGCCGTGCTGCGATCGTGCAGCGCGCGGCCGATCACCTGCTCGAGCGCGGCGTCGTTGCCGTATCGCTACGCGAGCTCGCCGGCGTCGTCGGCGTCAGCCCCCGCATGCTCGTCCACCACTTCGGCTCCCGAGACATGCTCGTGTCCGCCGCGGTACGCGAGGCGCGCTCCCGCCAGCGCGAGGTCTTCGAGGCGCACCTGGCGCCACAGCCCGGGCGGCCCTACGCCGACGTCCTAAGCGACGCCTGGCGCTGGTTCGCCACCGACGAGGCCCGGCCCTACCTGCGCCTATTCGGGCAGGTACATGGTCTCGCACAAGCGCCCGACAGTCCGCACGCCGAGTTCCTGCGCGAATCGGTGCTCGATTGGCTGCCAACCATCGAGCACGGCTTCGCCGCAGACGGCGCCGACCCAGCCACGGCGCGTGAGCTGTCAACGCTCACGGTCGCCGTCATCCGCGGGCTCCTGCAGGACGCGAACGCCATCGGCGATCAGGAACGAGTCTCGGCCGCCTTCGAGCGCTACGCCGCGCTCCTTCACGAGCCACACTGACCAGCGCCGCTCGGCTGTACGGCGGCCACATGCCGCATACAAAACCGATCCCCTACGGGACAACCACGATGGATGCTCCGGCTGGCTCGGCGCGATCCGACTTCCGGTGCGATTTGAGGCGAGACCGTGCGCACATCGGATCAGAGCAGAGTTTCACTCGTTCGGCTGCGCCCTGAGTCGGTCAGCCCGCTGCTCGTGGAGCATGCGCGCGCCGCGCAGGAAGTCGCGCAGCAGCTTGAGCTGGTCTGCGGTGTAGCGCGTGAGCCCGGTGTGGCCTGCTTTGGCGATCGGCCCGTACAGCTCTTCAGCGCGGTCTCGTGCGAGCGGCGTCAGCTGCACCAGTACACGGCGGCGATCTGCGCGGTCACGCACGCGCTGTGCGTAGCCGATGCGTTCGACTCGGTCGAGCAGGCGGGTGACCGCGCCGGTGGTCAGGCCGCTGGCGGTGGCGAGCTCGCCCGCCGTCATGGGCCCGTGGCGCTCGAGCAGGTCCAGGCAGCGCAGGTCGGTGCGATTGATCCCGAGGCGATCGGCGACGGCCTCGTCGAGGGCGTCGACGGCGGTCTGGAAGGCGCGGATCTCGACCGCGACCTCGACGACGAGCTCGTCACGAATTTGCCTTCCCATAACAGAGTCTGCGCTGGTAAGATACTGTCTCGTGCAGATTGTAGATCGAGCGGAGGACCGATGGACAGCTTTCTCGCGACCAGCTTCGCCGCCCTGGTCGGCTTCGTCCTTCTTGCACTCACCGTCGCCGGTGTCCCCGAGGAGACGGGCGTCGCGCTGATCGTCGGCGGCGCGCTCGTGCTCGCGCCGACCGTCGCCGTGCTCGCGGGCTGCGGTCGAGATCGGAGCCGGTCGTGACGCGAGCTCGGCCGTAGGGCTGGGACAGGCATGGGTGAGCGCGCACGCTATGCGCCGGGCACGTTCTGCTGGGTGGGTTTGGCGACCTCCGATCCCAGCGAGGCGACGGCGTTCTACACGAGCCTGTTCGGCTGGCTGGGCGAGGACCTGCCGGCGGGCGAGGCCGGCACGTACACGATCCTGCGCCAGGCAGGCAAGGACGTCGCCATTCTCTACCGGCAGACCGCACAGGCGCGCGCGGCCGGCGCGCCGCCGCACTGGACCTCCTATATCTCCGTCAAGGACGTTGACGCGACCGCGACGCGTGCCGGCGAGCTCGGAGGTGCCGCTGTCTTCCGCGAGCCCTTCAATGTGCTCGACGCCGGCCGCGTGGCCGCGATCCGGGATCCGACCGGCGCGATCGTGTCGCTCTGGCAGCCGCGCTCACGCATCGGCGCCACGCTCGTCAACGACGTCGGCGCCCTGTGCTGGAACGAGCTGGCGACGACCGACGTCGAGCGCGCGAAGTCGTTCTTCGGCCGGCTGCTCGGCTGGGAGTACGAGACCGATGGCAGCGGCTACACGACGATCAGGAACGCCGGCGGCCGCAACGGAGGGCTGCGCCGGCAGACCGAGCACGAGCGGGGCATCCCACCGAGCTGGCTGCCGTACTTCACGGTCGACGGCGCCGACGACGCCGCGCGCCGAGCCGAGCAGCTCGGCGCGCGCAGGCTCGTGGCAACCACCGAGACCCGCAGCGGGCGCTTCGCGGTGCTCGCCGACCCACAGGGCGCCGCGTTCGCGGTCTTCGAGGGCGAGACCGACGCGTAACGAACGCACATCGCAGCGGCGGCGACGGACACGCCCCTAATCGCCGCTGCTTCGCCGCGAGCAGGCGCCTCCGCTCGGGGTCAGAGACGCCTGCTTGGGACGACCTCGGAGAGCGCGGGCTGATCCTGCGCGCACGCCTGCTTGCCCCGGCAGAGCGGGTGTCAGAGGCGGCTCACCGATCGCACTAAGTGTCGGCCGAGGCGGCAGCGCGGGGCGTCTCCGCGCAGACGCTCGCCTTCACTGTGTGAGCGCGAGCAGGACTTGACTTGAGCTCGAGAGTGGTGTCGGCCGCCGCGTCCGTTCGTGCTTCGCAACACTTCGCGTGTGGACGACGCGGCGCGGCTGATCGATGCAGCGCCGAGGACTTTCTTCGGTGTTCCTGGCTTGCGCGACCTCGCCCTGCTCGATGCGCAGGTGGCGTTCCTGGGCGTTCCCTACGACGGCGGCACGCCGCAGCCGGGGATCGCGACCGGCCAGCGAGCCGGGCCTGGGGCGGCCCGTGAGGCGAGCGGGGACCAGTTCTAGTGCGCTCAGGCGGCGACCGGTTCGGGCACGGGGAAGAGCGGAACGAAGCGCTCCACCGCCGACTGGTCGCCCTCGATTCTCATCTTTCCTGCGCGCTGCGCGTCGGCGAGCGGCCGGCCCCTCCAGAGCACCGCGTTCAGCGTGTCGGGGTCGGTGTCGATCGTCGCGTCGGCTTGGTCGGCCTGGCCACGGGCGACCTCGATCCCATCGTCTGACACCTCGATCCGGAAGCGATCCTCGCCGAGCCTCAGCTCGTAGCTCGCGCGCAGCCCCCTGGCGGCATCGGGGTCGAACAGCGTCCTCAGCGCAAGCACGATCGAGTCGAGCCCGACCGGGGCGTCGCTGGGCGATGGCGAGCGCGCGGCCCAGCGCCCGAGCGAAATCACGGTCTCCTCGAGCTCGCGGCCCCAGTCGGTCAACCCGTAGACGCGCACGCTCGCCGGCGGGGGGAGCTTGTCCCGCTTGACGATGCCGGCCCGCTCGAGCTCGCGCAGCCGCTCGGAGATGACGTTGGGGCTCGCGTTGGGAAGGCCCTTGTTCAGGTCGGTGAAGCGTTTCGGCCCGAGCAGCAGCTCGCGGACCACGAGCAGCGCCCAGCGCTCGCCGACCAGGTCGAGCCCGTGTGCGATCGCGCAGCCGTCGCCGTATGTGCGCCTGGTTGCCATGGCCACGATTGTAGCGGTGACTCCTGACTCCGAAGCGACTTGTAGTTATTCAGGAGTATCTGCTACAACGTGGCAACTTACTGCTGCGACGGAGACATGAGATGCGGAAATTGATCGCTGGGATGCAGAGTTCGCTCGACGGAAAGATCGACGGGCCGGACGGCTACGCGGACTGGGTAGACGCGTGGTCTGACAACTACGACGTGCTGCCGCGGGTCGACGCGGCCCTGCTCGGGGCCGGTATGTACCCCCGCTACGAGCAGTACTGGACCGCGGTCCAAGAGGCCCCCGCCACGCCACTCCCGAGGACCGGCAAGGTCCCGACGCCGGAAGAGGTCGAATACGCGCGCTTCACGGCGCAAGCGCCGCATTACGTGCTCTCGAGCACGCTGACATCGGCGCGCTGGCCCAACACCAGCTTCCTTCGCGGGCTCGACGAGATCGCCGCCCTCAAGCAGCAGCCCGGCAAGGACATCTATCTGGTTGGCGGTGCTCGAACTGTCGTCAGCCTGATCGAAGCCGCGCTCGTCGATGAGCTCCGGCTAGCCGTTCATCCGCTGATCGCCGGCGAAGGAAAGGCGCTGTTCGCCACGGCGGAGGCTCGTCGTGGGCTTGAGCTGCGCGAGGTTCAGCGGCCCGACGACGGGCGCGTGACCCTGGTCTACGGAATCGGAACGAACTAGCAGCGGCGATACGCGACCTGCGAGGAGAGCAGAATGGAACGCACATCGATCAACCCGTGGTCGTGGTCGGCGAAGTTGGGCTTCGACCAGGCCCAGCTCGTAGAAGGCCACCGTCGAGCGCTCATTTGCAGCGGCCAGGACGCCGTCGACGCCGACGGTAACCCCCAGCATCCGGGCGACATGGCCGCTCAGCTCGGACTAGCGCTCGACAACCTCGAAGCCGTGCTCGCCGACGCCGACATGACCCTCGCCAACGTTGTCCGGCTCAACGCGTATGCCACCGACGTCGACGAGCTGTTCAGTCACTGGGCGAGGGTTGCGGACCGCTTCGGGAACTCCGATGGTCGCTTTGCGACCAGCGTGCTCGGTGTCACGCGGCTGGCGGCACCTGAGCTCCTCGTCCTGCTGGAGGCGACCGCGGTTGACTGAGCCGCGGACCTTCAATGCCGAATCACGGCGTCGCGGACGGGGCTGTTGCTCCCGGCTCGAGCGTCGGTCCTATCGGCGCTGACTGCTGCCATGGTGAGGTAGCGGCGGGCGTTTAGCGACACGCGCCACGTAGTCCTTGCGCTCGTCCGTCGCGACAGCGTGCGGGGACGTTTCCGGACGCCCGCGTTCGGTCGGAGAGCGGGAGCGGTGTCCCGTCAGGGATCGATCCGCTTCCGCGTCTCCTCAGCGCCGAAGTGGCTGGCCGCTGGAAAGCGACTGCGATCGCTGGGGAGCCCTTGACGAGCGGCAACAGCCTGACGGTCACGCCTCGGCGTCGTCTGCCGTCCCGCCGACGACGCGAATCGCATTGATGGCTCGAGGAAAGCCGATGTAGGGGTAGCAGTGGATGAGCGCGGCGAGCTGCGTCGCCTTGGTGTTGCCGACCGTGACGTTGGCCCGTGCGTGCGGGACGAGCTGTGCGTCAGTTCCGCCGAGGGCGGCGAGGGCACACAGGACCAACAACTCGCGTTGTTGCAGGGTCAGGCCGGCGCGCGTGTAGAAGTCGCCGAAGCAGGACTCGGTGAGCAGGCGCGCCAGCGCGTCGCCGAGGCCGTCGGGCAGGTGGGCCAGCCCGTCGCGGATTTCGTCGCCGTAGAGCGGGTGCTGGATGGCGTGGCCCCGGTCACAGCGCTCCGATTCGGTGACGGTGGCCTGATCCGGCAGCGGCAACGTGTGCCCTTGCTGCGTGAGGACCTCGTTGACGACGTCGACCGCGTTGAGCGTGCGTGGAAAGCCAATGAACGGCGCGAGCTGGTAGATCGCCTCGCGCAGCTCGATCGGCTCGACGCCGACGTTGAGCGCCCCCGCGGCGTGGGCGCGCAGCTGCGGAAGCGTTTGCATGGTGGCCAGCACGGTGACGGTGACGAGCTCGCGGGTGCGGTCGTCGAGGTCGCCGACGGCGAACACGTCGCCGAAGATGACGCCGCGCAGGATCTCGCCGAGCTCCGGGTCCGGTTGCTGGGTGGTGGTCTCAAGCGGGCCGAACAAGCGCTCGTAGACCTCGGTGGTGCGTTGATCGCGGGTCATGTCGTGGCTCCGTTTGTGGATCATCCAGGCGGTAGGCCAGGAGCGTTGCCCCTTGGCCGGGCAAGATCCTGGCGAGACGCCGAAGCGCGTCGTCGGACCCTTTGACCTCGAGGGCGCGACTGGCCGGCGGTGAGCTGGTGCCAGCCCCGACGGCGCCGCGCTCAGCAGTGTCGCAAGCGGATCGGGCTTGGGGAACGGGCTCGCGCCGCGGCGGAGGTGCGATGCGATCGCCGCGTAGATGTCGTGCGCGTCCACGGGCGCGCGCGCCGAGGCGTTCAGTGGCGTGGGTTGAGGGCGTGGTGAACGTCTAGCGTGACGCGGAGGGTGTCGAGGACGCTGGCTGGGCTGAGCCGGGAGGCGGCGCGACCCTGCGTGCAAGCGATGACGTGCTCGACGACCGCGGTGTAGGCGTCGGAGTCGGGCAGGTCGATGGTGCGCTGGGCATGGTCGGTGTACTCGGTCAGCGTGGTGCTGGGCCGGCCGTCGTAGCCGGCCGTCCAGCTGGATTCGAGCACGGCGTCGCTGAAGGTCGCCCGAGAGCCACCGCGCAGACCGTAGGGTTTCGGCATCAGCGCCGACGCGCTGCAGCGTGCGATTGCGCCGGGATAGTCGAGCAGGACCTCGCACGCCGATCCGCCGCTCTCCTTTTCGACCCCAATCGCGGTCGTTGTGGTCGGTCGGCCGAGGGAAGTCACGATCGTGTCCAGACCGCTGTGCATCACGTCCAGCGCGATCGAGTCCAGCCGGATCTCGTAGCCCTCCCACAACAACGCCGACCGAAGCTCGGTCTCCAGGGCCTTGAGTGGCCCGTAGCGGTCGTCGGCGATCGCGGCGTGCAGCAGCTCGGTGCTGGGATCGAAGCGGCCGAACATGTCGACGAACACGTGCTTGTCGCTGGCGGCGTGGGCGTCGACGATGCGCTGGGCGTCGGCGAGGTTGTCGGCGAGGGGAAGCTCGCAGAGCACGTGCTTGCCGGCATCGAGGCCGCGGGCGACCTGTTCGGCGTGGAGCCGGGTGGGCAGGCACACGTCGACCAGATCGATGGAGGGGTCGTCGTAGATCGCGGCCAGCTCAGTGGTCGTGGCGAACCCGAACTCGGCGGCGATCTTCTCGAGCTTCGCCTTGGTGCGGCCGAACACGATGACCTCATCGATGGCGCGATGGCCGTGGTAGATGCCGGCGTGAGCGACTCCGAAGCCGGTGCCCAGCAGGCCGATCTTCATCGCGCAGATCCTCCTCGTCAGGTGAGAGTCCTCGCGCGGGCGCGCTCGCGCCACCATAGGCCCGGTTGAGGTCAAGACCCGGCCGCAATTGTGTGAAGCGGCCTCGAGTCCGAGCGATCAGGACGTCGTCTGGCGGCCACAGCACCCTTGGCGCCAGGCACCACGCTCAAACATCCCCAACGGAAACAGTCGCCGCTGCCGCTCAGGCACGCGAGCGAGCGCCCGGCTCGCGGCCCGTCGCGCCTGGTTTGGACGAGCACCAAGTGCACCGGGCCCGCCTCCTCCGACGCCTGCTCGGCCGAGCGAAGCAGGAGCCTGCGCGCGGTCGGCGCTCGCGCTCGGAGGTCGTCCCCGCGTCAGTGAGTTCGCGGGTGAGTGAGACGCCCGCCATCGTCAGCCGCGCGGATCGCTTTGGGCCCGTACCTGGTGCCTGGTGCCGTCGTCGAAGGGCGCGCCGAGCATCGCCACGTCACGCCCTGCAGGCCACTCCGATCGAGTAGCACGGCCTGTGCGGCAAACGTGTCGGCCACCCCGCCTGCGGGCGGCTCATCTCCGCGGTCCAGCCGCACGCCACCACTGACGGCCCCCAGCCTGTCACACCGGACCCGGCCGCCGACCGCTCGACGCATGCGGCGACGTTCACCGCGTCCCACCACTGTCTCGCGTCTCTAACCGAGATCGCGCGCGATCTGGAGGGCGCGTGCGAGCCGACCGTTACTCGTCGTCACCGAAGACGGGACGATCGCGATGGTCGACTCGGACGTCATGGCGCCCGACCCGGCGCCGACAGCGCCCAGATCGGCTGACCAAACACCCGCGGCAACCTCCGGCAGGCCCTTAGGCGGGCTCTCAGCGCTCCGTCTCGGGCCCATCACCCCGAAATCGGGCCCGATCGCCGCCAACACCCACTCGCGTGACCTGCCGCCGACAGGCCAGCCAACCGCAGACGACCTCTCAGCCGCTCGCGCGCCCGCCCGCTCCGCCCGCCTACGGCTCGGCTCCGCGGGCCGGCGCCCTACCAAAGGTGGGTGCATTTCAACCGGATCCGTCCGGGGCGGGCGCGTCGTCGCCGTACCGGCGTGCTGTCGCCCAGCGACGTTGGCGACGGTCTCGGGCCAACGCCGCGCACCATGTCCTGCCAGGCGGGTCGCGGTCGGCGGGCGCGGCGTTGTGTTCCTCGTCGGGTTCGCCCCGGTGACGGGGCTGCCGTGGTCGTCGACTTCGGGCGTGGCGAGGCGGGTGCGCGCAGATCGGCGGCGCCGCCGGGCCGGGCCCCGGAGGGGGACCGACGACCGTCGGGCTGCTCAGCTTGTGGCGGGGTTCTCGGCGGCGACGTGGCGGACTCCCGGGCCGGGGTCGTCGTCTCGCGTGCGATCGCCTTCGCCGCCCGCTTGCCCTCGCGGCCCATGTGGCGGATCTGGCCGGGTCGTGGCAGGTAGCCGAGGAAGCGCAGGCCGGGCGCTGCCGCGTCGCCGCCGTGGATGCGGGGGAGGCCTCGCTCGTCGAGCACGCCGAGGTGCCCGACGAGAGGCTCGAGGCCGCGTCGGTAGCCGGTCGCGGCGATGATCGCGTCGGGCTCCACCCGGGTGCCGTCGGCCAGGTCGGCGCCGGTGCCGTCGAGCGCCTCGACGGCGGCCGCGATCTCGATCCGCCCGTGCTTGATCGCGTCGATCATCTCGCGGTCGACGATGGCGGGTGTCTTGCCGTCGCGCCGCAGCCGGGCGAAGACGCCCTCGTCGGGCCGGGCGAGTCCGTGCTCGGCCAGGTCGCCAAGAGCCAGCCGGCGGATCAGCCTGATCTGGGCGTCGGCGATCGCTGGCGGGAGGCGGAGCATCGCGAGCGCGGGCAGGTCGCCGGGCAGCCCGGCCGCCGCTCGTAGCAGGATGTTGGGCGGTGTGCGGACCGCGAGCTCAACGCGGCGGGCGCCGCCCGTGGCGAGGTCGTAGGCGATCTCGATGCCGGAGCAGCCGGGTCCGACGACCAGCACCTCCTGGCCGCGGAACGGCGCCGCCGTGCGGTAGTCGGCTGCGTGCAGCAGCCGTCCTGTGTAGCCGTCGCGACCGGGCCAATCGGGGATGTGCGGGCTGTGCTCGTAGCCGGTGGCGACGACCACTTGGGCGGCGGCCATCTCTCCCGCCGAGGTTTGCACCAGCCAGCGTTCGGCATCGCGGTCGATCCGGTCGGCCCGAGTCGCGAGCCGTACGTCGAGCTCGTTGCGCTCTGCGTGGTCCTCCAGGTAGCGCAGGAACTCGTCGCGTGTCGGGAACAGCCGCGTGCCCCCCGGTAGCGGGCCCCCGGGAGCCGGGAGGTCAGGCGGCTCGTATTCAGCCGCAGCCGGTCGTAGCGGCCCGCCAGGCCGCGCCGATCGCGTCGCCGCGCTCGAGCACGACCGCCGGCACGCCGGCGCGGCCGAGCTCGGCCGCTACGGCCAGCCCGGCCGGACCGGCACCGATTACCAGGATCCTGTTCCTCATGTCAGTCTCTTGCCTCTTCGTTGCGGTGTCTGTGGGTCGCGGGGGCCACGGGTGACCGGCGGCCGGAGGGACCCGGCCGCCGGTGGCCGGTCGGTTGGGCGCCGGGCCCGCCCGTGTGGCGCGCCCGGCGCGGTGTTGGTCACTGGCTGATGCGGCCGATCAGGGTCATGCGGTCGTGGTCGGCGACGTCCTCGAGGGAGACGGCGATGCCGCTGCCGGATGCCTTCGAGTAGCTGCCGGTGCCGTCGACGACGACGAAATGCGAGAGGCCCGTGAACGACGTCGTGGTGGGGTTGCCGGCGCCGTCCTGGCAGGAGTTGCCCCACAGGGCGAGCACGAGCCGGTTGGGGGTGCCCGAGCCGAGCTCGATGCGTCCCTGGATCGGGGCACAGACGCCGCCCTCGCCGTTGGAGAACGTCTCGGCGAGCTTCAGCTCGACGTTCCCGGTGTAGGCGCCGCTGCCGACCGGCGTGCCGCGGAACTGTCCGTCCTCGAACTGGAGCTCGAGGCCGCTCGCGTCGCTGTCGCCCTCGGTCACGGTGGAGTCGCCGCGGACGACGAGCCGCTCGCTGGTGCGGTCCTTCGAGGGCCGCGAGTCATCGCCGTGGGCGCCGGCGGCGGCCGCGACCAGCGCGAGGCCGAGGACCGCCAGCGCGGCGACGGCGAGTGCGCGGCGGAGTGGCTTGGTGGGTTGCATGGTTGCCTCCTTGGGCATGGGTGGTTTGTCGCGACCACGGCGTGGCCGCGCTGATCGGGTGAGCTGGGTGCGTCGGTTCGGCCGCCGAGCGCGGTCTGGCTCAGGCCTGTTGGCTCGTGGCGGCCGGCAGAAGGTCGTGGTAGTCGAAGCGGTCGGCCTTGAGGATCGGGTTCCCGTGGGGGTCGAGCCAGTCTGCGCGCGGACGGTCGTAGTAGAGCTCGACGCCGTTGCCGTCGGGGTCGGCGAGGTAGACCGAGACGCTGCCGCCGTGGTCGGTGGCGTGGTCGATCGGGTAGCCGTGGTCGAGCAGCCGGCGCACCGCGCGGCCGAGCTCGCGCCGGTCGGGGTACAGGAACGCGACGTGGTAGAGGCCGGTGCGGCCGGGCGGCGGCGGCGCCGCGCCCGCGCTGTCGAACGTGTTCAGGCCGATGTGGTGGTGGTAGTCGCCGGCGGCCAGCAGGACCATGTCGAGACCGTGCTCACGGGCGTCGGCGCTGACGCCGAAGCCGAGCGCGTCGCGGTAGAAGGCGAGCGCGCGGTCGAGATCGGCGACCCGCAGGTGCACGTGCCCGACCCGCACGGCTGGATGGATGGCTTCGTTGTGCATGCGGGCAGTGTCTCGCCATCCGCCGGGATGGCCATCGGTGGAATCACCTAACCGGGCCACGGTGGGGGAGAATCGGCCCAGTGGACGACGCTGCCCGACCGGCGCTGGTCGGACGAGCCCGCGAGCGCGAGGCGATCGCGGCAGCGCTGCGTGACCTGCCCGAGCGGACGGGGACCGTGGTGGCGCTCGAGGGCGAGCCGGGGATCGGCAAGTCGCGGCTGCTCTGCCACCTGGCGGCGGGCGCGGCGGCCGACGGCGCGACGGTGCTCGGCGCGCGCGCCTCGGAGTTCGAGAGCGATCTCCCCTATGCGCTGTGGACCGAGGCGCTGGACGGTCATCTCGCGGATCTGGGTGAGCGCCGGGTGTCGCGGCTGGGGCTGGCCGATGGCGCGGCCCTGGCGGCGGTGCTGCCGGCGCTCGCCGGCGTCGCGGCCGAGGCGGCGCCGGGCGACCGGCATCGCACCCACCGGGCCGTGCGGGACCTGCTCGAGCGGCTGGCCGTGGTGCGCCCCCTGGTGCTCTGGATGGACGACGTGCACTGGGCCGATCCGGCCTCGCTCGACGCGATCGCGGCGCTGGTGAGCCGGCCGCCCGCCGCGCCGGTCCTGTTCGCGGTCGCGGCGCGCGAAGGGCAGCTTCCCGAGCGCCTCGCGCTCGCGCTCGCCGACGCGCACCGGGAGGACCGCGTCCTGGAGCTGAGGCTGGGCCCCCTGAGCGAGACCGAGGCGGCCGAGCTCGTCGGCGAGGCGGCGAGCGCGATCTACCCGCGAACCGGCGGCAACCCGTTCTACCTCGAACAGGTCGCGCGCGTGAGCGGCGCGGCACGGTTCGCCCGTGGCGGTGTCGACGAGTCGGTGCCGCCCGCCGTCGCGGCCGCCCTGGCCGCCGAGCTCTCGGCGCTGGCGCCGGACGCGCGCCGGCTGCTCGACGGGGCCGCCGTTGCCGGCGACCCGTTCGAGCCCGCGCTTGCCGCCGCGGTGGCCGAGTTCGACGAGCGGGCGGCGCTGCGAGCGCTCGACGAGCTGCTCGCCCGCGCGCTCGTCCGGCCGGGCGAGGGCCCGCGCCGCTTCGCGTTTCGCCACCCCGTCGTCCGCCACGCCGTCTACACGGCAACACCGCCCGGGTGGCGGCTCGGCGCCCACGCCCGCGCGGCCGAGGAGCTAGAGCGCCGCGGCGCCGGACCGGTAGAGCGCGCCCACCACGTCGAGCACGCCGCCCGCCCCGGCGACCAGCACGCGATCGAGCTGCTCGGCTCCGCCGCCGCCGAGCTTGGGCCGCGCGCGCCGAGGATCGCGGCGCGCTGCCACGCCGCCGCGCTGCGGCTGCTGCCCGACGATCCCGCCCAGCGCGAAAGGCGGAGCCGCACGCAGCGGTTGCTGGCCGACGCGCAGGCCGCCGCAGGCGATCCGGAGGCCGCCCGACGGACCCTGCTCGACGCCCTGCAGAGTGCCGCCCCGAGCGAGCGGCTGGCGCTCACCGTCGCGCTCGCCAACCAGGAGTGGTGGCTCGGCGGACACGAGGACGCCCGCCGTCGGCTCCACGTCGCGCTCAGCGAGCTTCCCGCGCGGGCCACGCCGGACAGAGTTCGCCTGCGCCTCGCGCTCGCGCTGACGGCGCTGCTCGCCTGCGACCTGGAAGATGCGAAGGCTCATACCAGCGACGCGGCCGCGGATTCCCGCGCCATCGGCGATCCCGTGTTCGAGCTCGCGGCGCTCGCCTGCGGCGCGCTCGCGAGCGCGTCAGCCGCCGAGGGCCGCGACGCCGCTCGCCGCCTCGAGCAATCCGCCTCCGCGCTCGAGCGGCTGACCGCCGCCCAGGTGGCGACGCGCCTGCCGGCCTTCTGGATGCACGGACGGGCCCGCCGTGCGCTCGGCCAGTTCGACGCGTCGCTCACCGACCTCGCGCGCGGCGCCGCGATCGCCGAGCAGACCGGGCGCGAGCGCATCCTCCTCATCCTCGCCGTCGAGTCGGTCCCGACGCTGATCGAGCTCGGCCGCCTCGCCGAGGCCCGCGCGGCAGCCGACGAGGGCCTGGAGCGTGCTCGCCTCGCGGGCAGCTCCCGCATGCTCCTGTGGGCACAGACCACGCTCGCGGCCGCGTGCCTGGCTGCGGGCGACGTCGGGGCCGCGCTCCGTCACGGCGAAGCGGCCGCGAAGGACGGGACCCGACCGGACTTCCACGCCGCCGGCCAACCCGGCTGGTGCCTAGGCACGGCCCTCACCGCAGCCGGAAACGCCGCTCGCGCCCTCCCGATACTGCTCGAAGCGCTCGGCCCCGAGCTGGAGCGCGTGCTGCATGCCGACCGGCCCGCCGCCGCGGCCGACCTCGTCGACACCCAGCTCGCGCAGGCCGACCTTCGCGCCGCGCAAGCCAGCGTGGGACTGGCCGACGCCGCGGCCGCTCGCGCCGACACCGGCCCGGCAAGAGCGATCGCCGGGATCGCCCGCGCCGCCGTGCTGCTCGCCGCCGGAGACCCAGCCGTCGCCACCACCGCAGCGGCGGAGGCGCGCGAGGCCGCGGCCGGCGCACCCCTGCTCTCGGCCCGCGCGCTGCTCGCCGAGGGCAAGGCGCGGGCCGCCGGCGGCCAGCGCGAGGCCGCCGTCCCCTTGCTCCTGGAGTCCCACTCCGCGTTCGATGGATTCGGGGCAGGCCGCCGCCGCGACGACGCCGCGCGCGAGCTGCGGCGACTCGGCCACCGAGTCCTGCGCCCCGCCCAAACAACCGACGACGACCCCCTGACGGCCCGCGAGCGCGAGATCGCCACCCTCGTCGCCAGCGGACGCACCAACCGCGAGATCGCTGAGGAGCTGGTCCTCAGCCACCGCACCATCGAAGCACACCTACGCAGCATCTACGGAAAGCTCGACGTCCGCTCACGCGTCGAGCTCACCCGCCGGCTAGCCGACGACGCCGCAGCCCCAGGCGCGACCAACGAGCAGCCCGAGCGCCCTGCTCGCCATCGATGAGCAGGCGTCTTGATCCACGTGGACGTGACCGTCGCCGCGGACGGAGGCGGTCGCACAAACCCCCGGCGGCCTCCTGAGAGCGCGTCTCGACCCCGGATGACAATCGAGCTGAAGTCCGCCCCGTCTGCCCGGCACTCGTCCCGGCACGCGGCCGGCTGTCCGGCGCAGCCGGCGTCTGAATGTCAGTAGCGTCCTCGATCTCGTTTCCCCTCACCAGCGCTCGTGCGGCAGGCGGCCGGGGGCGAGCTTCTCCCTCGCAGCTCTTCTGCGGGTGTGAACGACGAGCGCCTGATCTTGGTGGTTGAGGATGACGACGCCACGCGCTCTTTCCTGCTCGACAACCTCGCAGCGGACGGCTTCCGGGTCGCCGGCGCGAGTAGCCCGCAGGAGGGCGTGCGCGCGATCGAGGTGCGTCAGCCCAGCCTCGTCGTACTGGACCTCGCCTTCGCGAACGGCAGCGGCCTCGACCTGCTCGACCGCTTGAGGGCCGCCGACGGCCTGGCGTCTCGCCTTGACCCGGACCTGCCCGTGATCGTCCTCACCGGCCGATCGGGCGAGGCGGACAGGGTGCGCAGCTTCGCCCGGGGAGCTGACGATCACCTAAACAAGCCGTTCCTCTACGCCGAGCTGCTCGCCCGCATCCGCGCGGTGCTGCGGCGCGCCGGTGGCCGTGGCAGGCGCGGCATGTTGCGCGTGGGGGAGTTGACCGTGGACCCGCTCACGAGGACGGTGCGGCTCGGCGGACGGCGGGTCGAGCTCTCGGCCAAGGAATTCGCGCTGCTGCACGCGCTGGCCGAGGAGCCCGCGCGCGTGTACAAGAAGCAGGAGCTGCTGCGCGACGTCTGGGGGTTTCTCGCGGCGGGCAACACCCGGACTTTGGACGCTCACGCCTGCCGGCTGCGCAAGAAGCTGGGGCCGTCGCCGCGGCCGTGGGTCGTGAACGTGCGCGGTGTCGGCTACAAGCTGACGGAGGCGGTGTGAGCGCGGTGGGCCCCGCGTGCCTGGCGGCCGCGGTGGCCTGTCTCGTCGTCGGGCTCGTCGCGCTGCGGGCGCTTCGTCGCCGGCTCGAGCTGGTTGGGCGTGCGGAGCACGAGCTGCGCGGCCCGGCGACCGCCCTGGCGCTCGCCTGCGAGCGGATGCGGCGCGACCCCGGTGCGGCGCCTCATGCCGTGGTGCTCGAGGCTCAGCTCGAGCGCCTGCGCGCCGGGCTCGAGGACCTCGCCGCCGCCCGGCGCGGCCGTCGGGCCGCCGGCGGCCCGGTGTCGCCCGTGGAGCTGGCCCCGTTCGTCCGGGCGGCGCTCGAGCCGTGGCGATCGGCGCTCCGGCGCTGTTCGCTCGACTGGAGGGCCGGACCCGCCACCGCGCTCGCGGACCGCGGCCGCCTCGCCCAGGCGCTCGGGAACCTGCTCGCGAACTCGGCCGAGCACGGCGCGGGGGAGCTCGACGTGCGGGCACGGCGGATGCCCGGCGGGATTCGTCTCGAGTTCCGAAACCGCAACCGGCGAGCGGGCCCGCCGCCCGGCGAGGGGGCGGCGCGGTTCGAGCCGCCCGGCCAGCGGGCGGCTCCAACCACGGTCGGGGAGGTCCGCGGGAACGGCGTCGCGATCGCCTCCCAGGCCGCGCGCGACGCGGGCGGGCGGCTGCTGGTCGACGTGCAGGCGGCCGAGACGCTCGCGGTGCTCGACCTACCGGAGCCGCCCGCGTCGGACCCGGCGTCCGTTCGCGCCGCCGACGATCTCGGTCCGGGGTCGGGCGCGCCCGGACCGGATCTTGCCGCGTGAGCGCGCGGCGGCGGCGCGCCGCCGTCCTGCTCGCGCTGGCGCTCGCGAGCGGGGGCCTCGCGGCGTCTCAGGTGCGGCAGCGCGAGCGTAGCGTCGAGGCACAGGTCGGGCCGCTCGTGCCGGTGGTGGTGGCGACGCGCGACCTTCCAGCCGATTCCCGGCTTCGGCGCGGGACGCTGGCGCTGCGACGGGTGCCGGCGAGCTACGCGCCTCCCGACGCCCTCGGGGGTGCGGCCGGACTCGCGGGGGCGAGGACCGCGGCCGCCGTCGCGGCGGGCAGCTATCTGACGGCCGGTCACCTCCAGGGCTCGGGGCCGAGCGGCGGGCAGCGCGGGGCGGGACTACGCCGGGGAGAACGGGCGCTCGAGGTGGCGGTCAGCGGGGGAGGCGCGCTCGCCGGGGCCGCGCCGGGCGCACGGGTGGACGTGATCGTCTCGACCGAGCGAAGCGACGGCGCGGGGCGGACGTTCGTGGCGCTCGAGGACGTCGAGCTGCTCGGCCTGAGCGGCGGCGCCGAGACGGCCGGCTTCGCGCACGAGGCGGAGCGCGGCGATGCGGGAGCCACGGCACTCGCGACGCTGCGAGTCACGCTGCGCCAGGCCGTCTACCTCACGGCGGCGGAGAACTTCGGGCGCGAGCTGCGCCTACTCGTCCGCCCGCCGGGGGACCGCGGCCGCTCGGAGGGAGCCACGACGGCGGAGGGCGAGCTCTGACCAGGCCATGGCGCCCAAGTCCGCCGCGCCTATCGCCGCGGCGGTGCGTCGAGCACATCGACGCCGCCGTCCGGCCGCCCCAGCAGCGCGCGCTCGGCCATGCCGATGAACAGGCCGTGCTCGACGACGCCGGGCACGTGCTCGAGCTCGTGGGCGAGAGCGTCGACGTCGGCGCCGGGGTGGAGAGCGCAGTCGAGGATGTAGTGGCCCTCGTCGGTTCTGTACGGCTCGCCGTCGGTGGCGCGCAGCTCGGCGTCGGGGAGCAGCGGCGCGAGCCGCCGGCGCGTGTCGCGCCAGGCGAAGCGCACGACCTCCACCGGCAGTCGGTGCTGCTCGCCGAGGTGGTGCACCCGCTTGGGCGTCTCCGCGACGACCACGAACCGCCGCGCCGCCGAGATGACGATCTTCTCGCGCAGCAGCGCACCGCCGCCGCCCTTGATCAGCCGCAGCCTGGGATCCACCTCGTCGGCCCCGTCGAGCGCGAGGTCGAGCTCGACTGAGCCGTCGAGCTCGACCAGCTCGATGCCGACCGCGCGAGCAAGCTCGGCCGTGCGCTCGGATGCCATCGCAGCCCGCACCCCGTCGCGTGCACCCAGCAGCTCGACGACCTTCCACACGGCGCGCCCGGAGCCGAGCCCGATCGTCATGCCCGGCTCCACCAGCTCGACCGCGGCCGCCGCCGCGGCGGCGCGGGCCGTGGCGTCGTCGTCGCTCACGGGCGAGAGCATCGCACGGGACCCGGGCGCTGCAAAGCCGCGGGGCCGGGGTGCCCGAGCCGGGCTGACCAGTGCAAAAGGTGGAGAATGAGCTCTCCCAGCCCGCGACTCGAAGGAGGCAGCCGTCATGGCCCGTCTGACCCCCGACCCGACCTTCTACCCGACGGCGCGGGACGCCACGGCCGCGCCGCCGGAGACGCTCGGCTACGTCGCGACGATCGACGTGAGCGCGAACGGAGGCGGCCGGCCCGACGCGCTGGGCGTCGTCGATCTCGACCCCGGCTCTTCCAGCTACGGAGAGATCGTCGGCCGCGTGGAGATGCCGAACGTCGGCGACGAGCTCCACCATTTCGGCTGGAACGCCTGCTCGTCGGCGCTCTGCCCGTGGATGCCGCACCCGCACGTGGAGCGGCGCTACCTCGTCGTGCCGGGGCTGCGGTCGTCGCGGCTCCACGTGCTCGACACGAAGAGCGATCCACGCCAGCCGGAGATCGTGAAGGTGATCGAGCCCGAGGAGATCGCGAGCAAGACGGGCTACAGCCGTTCGCACACCGTCCACTGCGGCCCCGACGGGATCTACGTGAGCGCACTCGGCAACCCCGAGGGTGACGCGCCCGGCGGCATCTTCATGCTCGACCACGACACGTTCGAGGTGAAGGGCGCGTGGGAGCAGGACCGCGGGCCGCAGGAGCTGGCCTACGACTTCTGGTGGCACCTCGGCTACGACCGCGTAATCACGAGCGAGTGGGGAACACCCAAGATGGTCGAGGACGGCGTGAACCCCGAGCTGCTGCTCGGCAACGAGTACGGCCACAAGCTGCACGTGTTCGACATGAAGGCCCGGAAGCACGTCCAGGAGATCGACCTGGGCGCGGAGCACCAGATGGCGCTGGAGCTGCGCCCCGCCCACGACCCCGACAAGGCCTACGGGTTCGTGGGTGTGGTGGTCTCAACGGCCGATCTGTCCGCCTCGGTGTGGCTGTGGAGTCGCGGGGACGACGGGACCTTCAGCGCCGAGAAGGTGATCTCGATACCGGCCGAGCCGGCCGAGGCGGATCAGCTCCCGGACGCCCTGAAGCCGTTTGGCGCGGTGCCGCCCCTGGTCACCGACATCGCCCTCTCGGTGGACGATCGCTCACTGCTCGTGTCCTGCTGGGGGACAGGGGAGCTGAAGCGGTTCGACGTGAGCGACCGCCGCAATCCGCGCGAGACGGGCTCGGTTCGGATCGGCGGAATCGTCGGCCGCTCGCCACACCCGGCTGCCGGCCCGGTCAACGGCGGACCGCAAATGGTGGAGCTGAGCCGCGACGGCCGCCGCGTGTTCCTGACGAACTCGCTCTACAGATCCTGGGACGCGCAGTTCTACCCGGAGGGGATCAAGGGCTGGCTCGTGAAGCTCGACGCCGGCGACGACGGCTCGCTGACGCTCGACCCGGACCTCTTCGTGGAGTTCCCCGAGGGCGAGCGGCCGCATCAGGTGCGCCTGCAGGGCGGCGACGCCTCCTCGGATTCGTACTGCTTCCCCAACCCCAGCTAGATCGTGGAGGCGGTGCCCCTCGCCACGCTCGCGCTGCTTGGCGCATACCACGGGCTCAACCCGGCCATGGGTTGGCTGTTCGCGGTCGGCCTCGGGATGCAGGACCGCGATCGGGGCTCGGTGCTTCGCGCGCTGCCGCCGATCGCCGTCGGGCACGAGCTGGCCCTCGCGGCCGTGGCCCTGCTGGTGGTGGGAGCCGGGCTCGTCGCCGACCCGCGGGCCCTGAGCGTGACGGCCGCGGCCGTGCTGGTCGGCTTCGGGATCTTCCGCTTCGCGAAGCCGCGCGCCCACCCGCGCTGGACCACGATGCGCGTGAGCCCTCGGGAGCTCACGTGGTGGTCGTTCCTCATGTCGAGTGCTCACGGCGCCGGGCTGATGGTCACGCCCGTGCTGCTGGGGACGGGGGTGCCGGCGGCAAGCGCCCACGACGGGCATGACCACCCGGTGGCCGGGATGTCGGTGGGTGAGGGGCTGCTCGCGATCACCGTCCACGTCGGCGCGATGCTGCTCGTGATGGGCGTGGTGGCTGTGCTGGTGTACGAGAAGCTCGGCCTGAGCTTTCTGCGACGGGCCTGGATCAACTCCGATCAGGTTTGGGCTGCGGCCTTCGTCGTCGCGGGCGCGCTCACGCTCTTTACCTGAGTGATACGGACTTAGGTTTTCGGCACGGGCTGCAGTCAAGGCGCCTTACCATCGCTAGACTTGCTTACCGAACGTAAGTTGCAGATGGAGAGGCCAATGGAAACTTTGCTCCTGATACCGGTTGACGACTCGGTCGTCTACCCAAACATGCAAGTGACTCTGGCCATCGACGCCGGGTCCGAGGACCGCGTCGTGCTCGTTCCGCG
>Ga0081538_10001574_pt1 | contig 23415 bp, 25 predicted proteins | sample TabmetS5T2R1_FD_71022 | JGI IMG/M metagenome (GOLD analysis project Ga0081538, IMG submission 71022) | Tabebuia heterophylla rhizosphere microbial communities from the University of Puerto Rico - S5T2R1 | ecosystem: Host-associated > Plants > Roots > Rhizosphere ... | reverse complement strand
GGCGAGCGGGTGATGAAAGTTCTCGTCGCGAGCTACGTGTCCGAGCTTGAGGATCTCAGGGATATTCGTCCAGGCGAGCGACTGCCCGCGAATGTTGATCATAGCTCTGCCCCAGCACGATTGCAGCGTACCCATGCGGTTTGCGGAGCGTTTCGTTGCGGCCGCGAGGCGACGTACCCGACCAGCTGCGTTCTGGGGCCCTTGGCGGCAATGCAGAGATAGACCTGCGGGATGCGGTGATTCCGCCCGACGGCTTGGAGGTCAAAGTGTGGGCGTACTCGCGACACCTGTCCTCGGGAGGGTCGAGCAGGCCATCGCCAGTGGTCCGGCTGGCGGCCCGAAGATTCGGATTCGGGCCTTGGCGTTGTTCGGTGACATCAGCGTACGAACCGAGTGCCCGTCTAGCCCCTCCGCCAATGCTTCAGTGGTGGGCTGAGTCGACGCCCGCGCTATCGTCCTGCCCGCCCCCAGACGGGCGCGTCGAGCCGCCGACGCGCGTCGGCCAAGGCGTTCACCGCGGACAATTCATCCTTGCCCGCGGTCAGTGCCCAACCTCGCGCATGGGCTCGCGATGACGTCTGTCAGCCGCTCCACATCCAGCGGGGCAGCAGCCGCGTGCAAATCCCGGATCACCGCGTCGAGTGCGCCCTCGAGCTCGGGATTCGAAGCCTCCACGATCTGGCGTACCAGCGGCGTAATTCGTTCGGTGGTTCGCCGCTAGGAAGACGGCAAGAGCGCGGCGTCCAGGTGAGCCCTCGAGGGCGTACCGCAACATCGCCATCTGTGCGTTGAGCGCCTCACCGTACGCCTCGGATAGCCCCACCTGGTCATCGCACACATTGGCTGCCGTGAAAGCCTCGGACAGCTCGCTTGTCGATGCATTGCTATGGGTGAACTCACTGACGCTGCGGTGGCTGGGACGCTTGGCCTTCACCAGCTCAACAATCCGGGCATGCCGGCGCTGTCGGTGACCCGACTCACGCCTGACCTGCCCGCTGTGACCGCATGGATGAGGGCGTTGTCGTCGAAGCGTCGCTCACGGGCTGCGTCGGCGCGGAGCCGTTCAGCCGGGCAGCGAGCGCATTGGGCGTACCCGGTCCGGAGGCGGTCGGTGCGGCATTGTTCGACTTCGCCACCGCAGCTCAAGGCGCCGACTCCCTGGTGATCTTGGCCTGGAGGCCTGCGCCATTGAGGCGGTCGGCGAGACCGTCTTCGCAGCCGCAATCTCCAATCCGCGGACCCTCACCAGCAAGATCTGGATTACTACTACTGAGGCAGGCATATGTAGGAACTGGCCCAAGGAGGAGTTCATCATGAACGCAGGAGTTACGCATCCTTGCTCGAGCCCTCCTCCGCCACATCGGCATTCGCCACCGGAATGAATGCGGCTCCAAGCAGCAGCAGCGCTATGGCAGCGTCGGCACCCAGGCGGATCCAGCTGAGATCGACCCACAAAGTTGCCTGGTCGAGTTGATCAGCGGATAACGGTTGACCCGTCGTGCCCTGGTTCCAGTCGAGGATGTCTGGAACGAAGTACAGGTAGCTCCACACGCGCAGAGCGAAGAAGATCGTTGCTGCGATCATGATCAACGTTCGGCGCCTGGGGATCCGTGCGTTGAGTAAGAGGGCTGCGGGGATAAGCAACCATTCCATTGGGGTGTTGAGCAGGTAGTAGGGCAGGGCTTCCGCGTCGCCGATGGGCGGTCGAACAAGGTCTGCGAAGAACTGCGGTGCATGGGCGATCGAGACATCCATGATCGGCATGATCTGTAGTCCGACGCCGGTCAGACATGTGATCGCGAAGGTGGCCGTGTACAGGCTGATGTTGGCAAACGTGACGCGATGGGCGGACCGGCTTAGTCGCTTGGCGAGGAATACCGCCAGCATTCCCCACAGAAAGCCAACGGCCCCGAAGATCATGGCAGCGACCGGGCCACCGAGGGTGCCGGCGGTGAAGCCAATCAGTGAGGTTCCGGCCACGGCGGCTATCGCGGGGGTCCGCGGGAACCCCGAGGACTCGCGCTCCAGGACTGGCTGGGGCACGTGACGTACGGCAAACATGGCAACCTCCGTGATATCTTTTGATGACCAACTATCTTGATCGTCGAGTTAATTTATTTTGATGCTCAGGAGTCTTGAATGTCAAGAGAATTTTTGGATGATCTTCGTAAGAAACTCGGCCTGGAAGCCCAAGCTCACCAGGCGGCCGTCGACGCCGTGGATGCCGCCGCCGCGGCTTACCTGCAGGTCAATCGAACCGACTTGCGATGCCTGGAGATCCTGACGCAGAACGACTCGGTGCTGCCCAGCCAGCTGGCCAGTCAGCTCAGCCTGACGACCGGCAGCGTGACGGCAATGCTGGACCGACTGGAACGACTCGGCTACCTGACGCGATCAGCCGATCCGGCCGACCGCCGCAAGGTGGTCGTACGAATCACCCTAAAGGCGACGCGGAAGGCCGCAAAGATCTATGGCCCAATCGCTCTAGAGGGCGAACAAGACGTACTCACCCGCTATAGCGCCGCCGAGCTGCGGGTTCTCCTCGACTACCACCAGCGAAGCCGGCAGTTACAGGAGCACCACGCCGCACGAATCAGACAGCTCAAGAGCTAATCCGCGCCATATCATCGCGCCGAGACACCTCATGCGTCGCGTCACAGCCTTGAGGGCAGCCTTCCTGCGCTGGAGTCGACGACCAAGGGTGCCTGACGACGTCCGGGCTTTCGGCTCGCGGCCCGCGAAGCCCAGCCGCGCGGCGAGCCTCAACTGATCGGGCTGGCTGAAGCGCTTCGTCTGGTGTGCTGTGGCTTTGCGATCAAGAGTCTTTCCTTTGGTTCAGGGCAATTCGAACAGTCACTGGTCGCGTGCCCAATGCTGCTCGCAAGCCGCCGCTCGGATCCTCCTCGACACCACCGGGTCCTTGCATCACACCATCGGCGGTCAGGAAGACGTTGACGGAAAGTCTCAGGGCTGCATTAGACCTCCCGCTGACCGCCTGATTCATCGGCTCCGGCTCACCGAGACCCAACGAGGATGGCCGGCATCGGTCATGGCCGCGTCAACTATTCGGAAGACCTCGTGCTCAAACTGCTTGTTTTAAGCCAATACGCATATTTGCTGCGGATAGGTCTAGTATATGATGTATATCTAGTTTATAGCGTACACCCCCTGTACCCGCTATACGACCTCATCTTTGGGAGGTTGGAGTGTCGCCACGCGATGAGTCACCGGATATGGCATGGATGGTGGACATCTTGTGGGGCGTCAACCGGAACCGTGACCAGCGGCGCCGCCCCGAGTTGAGCATTGACGCAATCGTCGATGCCGCGATCAGTGTCGCCGATGCTGAGGGGCTGGAGGCGGTGTCGATGCAACGTGTCGCCGGCGAACTGGGGTACACCCCAATGGCGCTGTATCGGTACATACCCGGGAAGGCGCAGCTCATCGACGTCATGTCCGACGTCGCGGGTGGCCTGCCGCCCGATCAATCGGCGGCTGGTCGCGATTGGCGCGGAGCGATCGAGCAATGGGCCGATGCACTTTGGGATGTGTACCAGCGACATCCGTGGATGCTGCGGGTGCAGACCAGAACCGCGCCGATCGGCCCGAACGGGTTGGCATGGTTCGAGGCGCTGCTGCAAGCGCTCTCCCGCACCGGCATCGCCCACGGCGACATGGTGGCCGTCGCCATGTTCATCTCCAGCGCGATTCGCGACCTGGCCCGCATCGCGAACGAGCTGGTGCCGATGGGGCTGGGCTACGCGTCGGTGCTGCAACGGATCCTCGACGGCGGTCGATTCCCCACGCTCGCTGCGATGATCGCGGCCGGCTCCTTCGAGGAGGACCCCGACCGCGGCGTCAAGCCAGCCGTCGAGTACGGGCTGAGTCGACTCCTCGACGGCATCGAGAACGTCAGTGCCGCCAAGAAAGCAAGAAAGACTCGGAAGGAGTCACGATGAACAACACCACGGCACGGCGCGTGACCGGTGCATCGGGTGTGCTGGTCGGGGCGATCGGCGTATCGATCGTGCCGCTGTACTTCATGTACGCTGGCGCGCCACCGGCGTGGAATGTGCTCACCCGCAACCTGCTCGGCGTCATCCTCTGCGCATTCCTGATCGTCTTCCTGGCCGGTTTGCGCCACCTCATCCGTGAGGCGGACGCGGGGTGGGAATGGGTCGCAACGCTGGTCTACGGCACTGGTCTGGTGCACGTCACACTCAGTCTGGTCGGCGCCTCTCTGGAGACAGGCGGCGTCTTCGGCACCCCGGACGGCACGATCGACCCGACCACGCAGGGGCCCCTGGCCTACGGGAACTTCCTGCTCCACGGAACCATCGGGCGAGTCCTCACCGCCCTCTTCCTGACCACCGCCGGCGCTGCAGTGCTGCAGACGAAGGCACTTCCAAGGTGGGTCGCCTGGACCGCCTTTGGCATCGCCGGATGGAATCTAGCCTTTGTTCCCGCGATGTTCTTCGGCTCGGAGGCCGCACGGTTCTACACGGCTAACGGCTGGGGAAACACCGCCTTGACCGCAAGCCTCATCTTGTACTGGATCTTCGCGGTCGGGGTCGCTGCGCTGAGGCGCCCGCAGGTGCCTGCGACACGAGGGGCGGTAGAGCAGCACGATGTGCTGTCCTCCACAACGACCTAAGCAATCAGCCTGCTAGCTGCTCGCGGCTGATTGCTGGCAGATATGATCTGCGACGAAGCCAATGCGTGCAGCCACCCCTCTGCAACCTGTGCCGATCACGCAGACGGCGACTGAACGGTGACATCCGATGGCCAGCCAAATCGTTGTTCAGCGCTGCGACCCCTTCTCGCCGCCAGCCCGAGCGCTGAGCGACGCGCTCTGGGACGAGATACAGCGCCGGTATGGCTTCACCTCCGTGAATCCCTTCGACCCGGCGGCGTTCACAGGACCAGTTGGCGGCTTCTGGGTGGCCACGGACGAAGGTGAACCGGTGGGCTGCATCGCACTTAGCCCGCTGGACGATCGCGTGGCCGAACTTGACGTCATGTATGTCGCACCTAGGCATCGCGGCGCAGGAGTGGCCCGAGCGCTCCTCGCTGCACTGGAGGCGCATGCCCGCGGCGCAGGCGTCTCCGTGCTGCGCCTCCGTGCCGGCGAACCCCAACCTGAAGCGCTCCGCTTCTATATCGCCGCCGGGTTCGTACCGATCGCAGCCTTCGGCAAGTGGATCGGGGACGACACGGCTCGATGCTTCGAAAAAGTCCTCGAGTAGTTAGACCTCAATCGAGACGTGTCAACAGCTTCGAATTCGGCCTGCAAGCCATCCTTGACGGCCTTCAATCCCACCTGATCGCCCATCGCGCCGTTGTCATATCCGACTGAAGCCTCAATTCGCTCCTTAAGGCATAGCCTGCCGCGACCTCCAAGCTAGTCATGTGAGTTCGCGAGAGTGGGCCACGAGTCGGGGTCCATGCCGGTCGCTCACGGTGCAACCCACCTCGCCGAACTGTCGTCTGGCGGACTACTTCCAAGCTGACCATGGAGTTGTGCAGCCAACGGTTGCGATCATTCTCGGTTTTGGTCTGGGCCGGGGAGCCCCGCTCGGTGGCCTCGACCGCGGTGACCAAGGCGGCCGGGCCTCCGCCAACGTTGATCAGATGGAACCCCAGATCGCCGTGCTCGACGCCCCTTGCAGGAGGGTGTCCTCTCCGCATTGCGTTTCAGGTTTGTACGGTGTGCGGATATTCGCATCGGCGAATCGCCGGAAGCTTTAATGAGAAAGGCTGACGATCATGACGGAGCAATCCGAGGCGGTCCGGACAGGAGCTCGCCGCGGGGCAGTCGATATCGCGCAGAAGTTCGGTCGCTTCACCGAGCACTGGTCGCCCAAGATCATCGCGGAGTCCAACGGCTGGCAGTTCAAGCTCGTCAAGGCGAGCGGCGAGTTCGTCTGGCACCAACATGAGATCGACGAGGTGTTCCTGGTCTTCGCCGGGCAGGTCACCATTCAGCTACGGGGTGCCGACGATGTCACCCTCGGTCCCGGCCAGCTGTTCGTGGTTCCGCGAAGGACCGAGCACCGCCCGTATGCGCCCGAGGGATGTCAGTTGATGCTCATCGAGCCCGCCGGCGTCGTGAACACCGGATCCGCGCCAGGCGAGCTGACCGCGGTCGACGAGTGGATCTGAACGCGCCCGTCAGGCGTCGGCGAAGAATGTGCGCAGTGCCTGGGCGACGAGCTCCGGCTGACCGGCGCTGAGGGGGCCCTCGTGGCCCGTGCGCGGCAGTTCGATGCGTTGGCTCCGCGGCAGCGTATCGTGAAGGGCGTCCATAATCTCCCGCAGGAATCTTGGACTTTTCTCTCCGCCCAGCAGCAACACCTCGGCTGTCATGCCCGCCATGCACCGCTGGCTGGAGTCCATCTCAGCGACAAGCAGCCCGTCCAGCCGCTGCAACGGGATGAGACTCTCAATCGGGGCATCAGGCGGCTCGACCCGGCGCTTCTCCCATCGCAGGTACAGCGCCAGCATGCCGACCAGCAGCGGACGCGGCCACAACGCGGGTACCAGATGGTCGGCCTGGAGGAAGGCGGCCAACGCCGCGGCCGGCCTCCCGCGAGCGACTTGACGATCGAATTCACCGATCCACGCCGATGAGATTGAGCCGTCCTCAGATAGCGGCGGCTCGAAGACCGCCAGCTTGCTTACCTGCGGCAACGTCCGGCCCGCCTGCAGGGCTATGAGCCCGCCCGAACTGTGACCGAACAGGAACTCGGCGCTCGACTCGGCCAGAAGCGCGGCGACGTCCTCGCACTCGCGGCCCATGCCGAATCGATCGCCCGGCGGCCCGCTCGCTCCGCGGCCGCGACGATCCGGCACGTAGACGGTGAATGCATCGGCCAGTGCACCTGCCAGCCGCATGTAGTGCTGAGCGGCGAGGTAGCCGCCGCTGATGACAATCAATCCAGGTCCGGCACCCAGCCGCCGGTAGCCGATCGGAGTGCCGTCCGCTGAGAAGGCCACGCCGGTCTCGTAAGGCAGCTTGGCTGCGTTCACTGTGTGGCCGGTCCGGCTGGTTTTTGACCTGGTGGGCGGGAACATGCGCTTCGGGCGTGATGCCGGGTTAGCTGCCATGCGCAGGCAAGCGCCGGCCAGGCCCGGGGGCGAGTCAGGATCGCCCGCAGCAGCGGCGTGGGATCGAAGTAGGTCTCTCGCTCGACCACCAACCCGTCGCGCAAGGTGGCTCGGTCGCAGACGCGCCAGGCGATGGGCTGCCCGCCGAGGGTGCCGCTGAGGGTCAGCTCTATGTAGGCGCAATCGGCACCGATCGCGAAGCGCTCGACCTGTCCATTTAGGTCGGGGATGAGCGCGAACAGTGGCTGGGCGAAGTGGTCGCGGAAGGCCTGGTGCCCAATCAGGGTCGGCAGCCGCGGCTGTATGAGCCGTATGTGCGGGTCGAACCAGGGTTCGAAGTGGTCGGCGAACGCCTCGGCGCTGGCTGGCGCCCGCCAGCCCTCGGTAAAAGCTAGGAGCCAGGCCTGCGCCGCTTCAGTGCCCGGTGCAGCGGACGTGATGGGGTTCATCGCGCTGACCTCCTCTCTCGATGTCGGTTTCGGATGGCGGGTCAAACGGCCAGGGCCGATCAACGCAGCAGGATAAAGACGGTCGTTGCGATCAGCCCGCCGAGGGCGGCACCAACCAGGGTCTGGGCCGGGGTGTGGTCGCCGAGTCGAATCCGCGACCAGGCCACCAGCGCGACCACTGGCAGAGCCAGGATGAGCAGAGGGCCGAATGTGAGGACGAGGATGGCGACCGTGCCGCTGGCTGCGGCGGTATGCAGCGACAGCTTCCACCACACGGTTACGAACATGGTGGCGGCCAGGCAGGTGAGCATCGCGACGACAAGTGCGACCACCTGCCGGGGGGCACCTAGGGCCACGAGCAGAGCCAGGCCCGCGAGAAACGAGGTGATGGCCGCTAGGAACGGGACCGGACGCTGTTGGCGAACTCGTACATGTCGATCGGTCCATCGCCGGCGGCGGACCCCGGCGATGACGATGCCATAGGGGATCAGGCCGCAGAAGGTCGCCGTCAACAGCCCCCAACCCAGGCCGGCCAGGCCTGGATTGCTGTTCCAGCTCACCAGCAGAAGCTGGGCGACGGCGAGGTTGGCTGGCGCCAGCAGCTCGGTTACAGCGCGGGCGAGGTGTGTGCGGCCAGCAATGCTTGTGGAAACAGGTCGCCCGCGATCCACCGCTCTAGCCATGGTGCTGTCTTCCCTGGAGGCTCGTGATCATTTCCGGCCGGATGGCCGGGCTAACCGTGGTCTGCCGGGCGAACCTGCCAATGAGGTCGGCGGTCTGTTCGGGTTGGTCGCGCATCACCCAGGTACGGCTGCGTTCGATCAGCTCTAGGCGAGCGTTCGGAAAGATGCTGCACAAACGCTCGGCATGCTCCAGGGGGAAGAACTTGTCGTCGGCCGCCCAGGCGAGTAGTACCGGCTTGGTGAACCCGGCCAGCTCGGCCGCGATCTGGCCCATGAATGCGTCGTCACCCAGGGCGGCGATGAGCCGGCGGGTGTCGCGGCGTATGTCCTTGTCGCCCAGGTAATTGGCGATCCACCCGTCGATCAACTCATGTGGCGGCGGCCGATGACTCAGCCAGCCGTACGCACTGGGCAGTGACCGCACCGGCCTGAACGTGAGCGCAGCTAGTAGTGGCGTGAGTCCACCCAAGCGGGCCGCGGTGATCAGTGGGCGGAACAGCTTTGGAGGATGGTTGTCGAAGGCGTCGCAGCTGGCCAGGACGAGCCCACCCAGCTGCCGCGGGTGGTGGGCGGCGACGACCTGGGCGATGGCACCGCCGCTGTCGTTGCCGACCAGGACGACATCGTGCAGCTCAAGGGCCCGTAGGAACTCGGCGACCAGACGGCCAACCCCGGCGGTGGTGAGGTCGGCGTTCGGGCGCATCGCGGCCGGGTGAGCACCAAAGGGCAGCTCGGGAGTGAGGCAGCGGAACTCACTTTCCAGGAGCTGGATCACCGGATCCCAAAGGTTGGCGCCCATGAGGTAGCCGTGCAAAAAGACGATCGGGACGCCGTCGCCAGCCTCGCGATAGTGCAGAGTGCCATGTGGGAGATCAACGGTGGCCATGTGCCCACCTCCGAATTACAATACAGACAGACTGTATGTAGTTTACATACAGACAGTATGAAGGACAAGGGTGAACATGGCCCGCGCCAGCAAGAACAAGCAGGACCTGCGCTCGGAGGCAACCCGCCAGCGACTGGTCGCTGCCGCCCGCGCGTTGTTTGCCGAGCGTGGGTACGCCGGCGTGGGCACCGAGGAGATCGTCCAGGCGGCTGGGGTGACCCGCGGCGCGCTGTACCACCAATTCCAAGACAAAGCCGACCTGTTCGCCGCCGTTGCCGAGACTGCTCAGGCTGAGGTCGCCCGCCGGATCACCAGCGGGGCGCAGGCCGACGGCCCGGTCGACCCGATGACCGCGCTGTACGCCGGGGTGCGGCGTTTCCTGGAGGCCTGCGCCGATCCAGCGGTCGAAAGGATCCTGCTGCTGGATGGCCCGGCTGTGCTTGGTTGGCAGGCCTGGCGAGAGCTTTCGGACCGCTACGGCCTCGGCCTGCTCCAGCATGGACTCCAGGAGGCGATTGACACGGGCGCCATCGCCCCTCAACCGGTCGTGCCACTGACCCACGTACTGATCGGCGCCCTTGACGAGTCCGCCCTGTACGTCGCGCGCGCCTCCGACCCCGCCGCCGCCCGCCAGCAGTGCGTCGCCATTCTCCAGCAGCTACTCGGCGGCCTCAGACCCGATGCCGGACAGCGATCGTAGAGCTGTGCGGGTGTTGTCGCCGGGGCACGGGTGCTGTCGGTGCGCGCGGCGTTGGTCCGGGATCGTCACTCAGTCCCGGCGTTTGCCCCGTACGCCGGAAAAGGCGGCCGCGCTCACCGCGCAGAGGCCACCCTTTGTCGGCGTGGCGCTGTTTGACCGCTCGGCGCTGACGACGGTGTTCAGGGGCATCGATGCAGTTGTCAACCTGGCCACCGCGATTCCACGGTGAGCCGGTGGAGGAGCACCGAGGCATGGAGGAGAAACGATCGGGTGCGCACCGAAGGCTTCGCGATTGTTGTTGCCACGCTGCCGCCGGTGTTGATCGGGTGGTCCAGGAGTCGGTCAGCTTGCTGTCGTGACGGCGCTGCATGCCACGGCCGGAACGTTTAACGTTGTCGATGATCAGCCGGTGAACAAGCGCGAGTACGCCGACGCAATGGCGCGCGCTGCCGGTGTGGCGGTATGGCTGCGCGGCCCGGCACAGCCGTTTGGTATTCGGTGACCGGCTCACCTCGCTGGCCCGTCGCTGGGGGTCAGTAACGCCCGATTCCGGGTTACGGTGGCTGGGCGCTGCGCTGTCCCAGCGTCCGTGAGGGCCGGATCGCCACCGTAGAGGCACTCAAACACCGCTGAGGCGGGTCTGCCGCAGTGGTCGACGGCAGCCGCCCTAGGAATGCGTACGACTCCTGGATAGGACGGCCATGGCAAGATCGGCGATCTTGTTTCGCAGTCGCCCCTCGTCCATCTCGGGTTCGAACATCACAAACATCAGTACCGCCCCAATGAGCACTGCTTGAAGGTCGGCGACCGCCTTCGTGTCGACCAGTTCGCCTCGCCGCACCGAGCGCTCGAGCACCTCGGCGATCTGCTTGCGTCCGTCCAGGACGACCGTGGCTCGAAGGCGCTCCATGAGGGCAGGGTCCCCGCTGGCGTCCCCCATCAGGCCGGGGAAGATGCGGCGACCCAGCGGGCCTGCAACCAGCGCCACCACACGGTCAGCCAGGGCGTCGATATCGCCTGCAAGGCTGCCCCGGTCCTCCAACGGTGGCAGCTCGTCCGAAGAATGCAGCATCAGATCGAAAACCATCTCGGCCTTCGACGGCCACCGGCGGTAGATCGAGGTCTTCGCCACTCCGGATCGAGCGGCCACGCCCTCGATCGTCAACGCTTGGTACCCAAGCTCCTCGAGCATCCCCCTAACCGCGCCACGCAGGGCTTCGGTCGTGGCGTTGCTACGAAGAACCCTGCCTCGCGCCTCAGTGACCTTCTCACTACTTCGCATCAGACACTCCTCATGCTACGATACGTAGCGTAGCGAAATTCGGCCGAGGGTCCTTTGAGGTGCGGGTGATGAACAGCAAACGCATTCGGCTCGCCACGGCAGGCCTCTTCGTCGCCTGGCTGATCCACGACCTCGAAGAGCTAGCGACAATGGGCGACACCTCACGCATCCTGCTGCAAAAACTCCCGGACTGGATGCCGGTGCCATCTTCGATACGACAACAAGGCCTCACGACGTCATACCTTGCCACCGGGATCGCCACGATCGGGCTCATCGTCGCCGCTGCGGCAATCCGCGGCTATCGCACCCAAGGTCGCTCAGCCTTCTACCAAAACACACTGCTCGCTTTTGGCCTGCACGGGCTCGGCCACCTCGCCCTGAGCGTCCTGACAGGTGGCTACACCAGTGGTGTCGCCACGGTTCCAGTGGTAGTGCTCTTCTGGCTATGGGCAACCCGGGTCCTCGAGCAAGCAGGTGTTCCCAGCAGACGCAGCCTTCCGGCCGCAATCGCACTGCTCGCAGGGTCCCTCGCCGTCGGCCACATCACCGCATATGTCCTCACCGGAAACCAGCCCTGAAGGATGAATGAGCACTACTTGCCGATCATCACCCTTCATGAACGCCGCGTGAATCCATGACCCCGGCACTGACCATCTGGCTGATCACCCTCGTCTTCTTCCTGACCCACCAGATGGAAGAGGTCGTGTACTCCATCGGCGCCTGGAGAGAGTCGCATCCTCGACCTGCGTGGCGGCGATGGACAGCCTGGTTGAGCAGGTCACCGCTTGCCTCGCCAGACCTGCGAATCAGGGCAGCGACAGTTGTTGGCCAGGCTGCCGGCGTCATTCTCCTTGGAGCAGCCACCAGCGAGTCATTGATCGCGACCCAACTCGCCACGACCGTGCTGACCGCGGCGTTAATGCTGGCCTTCGTAATGCACATCACCGCGAGCATTCTCACCCGTTCCGCCATGCCCGGCCTCGCCACGTCGATCTTGCCGGGGCTACCTGGGGCAGTGATGCTGCTGGCCTTCATCTGGACGCGTTGATTTGCATCCGATACCCCGGAGATTCGGTCGTCGGGTCCGTGCGGCTCGCCATCTATCAACCGACTCTTAGGGCAAATCGAAGAATTTGACTGGACGCGAAGCCCAATTCGTGCGCAATGCTGCGCGCGATTGCGGTCACTCACGGCTATTCATGGTCAGCCATTTCCTTTGCATATAAGGAAACCGCCTAGCCACAGCCTTTGGGGTTTCGCCTTCCAAGCTGGTCATGCGAGTTCGATTCTCGTCATCCGCGGCGGGAGTTCGAGGTCGGCCCACTCCCCGGAAGTCATTCACGTGCAGACGCGAGATGGGCACCGTCCCTCCAGTGGCGTGCAGATGATAGTGGCGCGAAATGAGCGCCAGAACGTGACTTCGATCCCAGCGATCGTAGGCTGTCTCGGTCAGGCCCTCCGACAGCTTTATGACCGCACCGAGCTCGTGGCCGGTGGGGCGGGGCTGCGGGCGAGAGAAGTAGTCAGCCGACGCCCGGTCCGGTGGTTGTCGGCTGCGACACCGCGCGCGACACCCGAGCGGACGCGGAAGGCCGCCACATGGCGTACGCCAGCGGCAGCATCGCCGCATAACAGGCCAGGCCCTGCACGTAGAACTGGACTGCTGAGAAGGGCACGAAGCGAGACAGCGCCATGATGACCAAGGCTCCCGCAACCAACCGCGCGGCAACCCGCCCCAAGGCAGCGCTGCGGGTGATGCTTACCGCGAAGCAGACAGCTCCGACACCGAAGATGATCCCACTGGCGATCAGCATTGGCCGGAACCAGTCGAACAGCGCACGCTGGGCGGCGGCCGGGTCGCCGCCGGACTCGACCGCGGCAAGGGGAGCGAACTCCATCGCGGGCAGCATCGCGTACAACGCGCATCCGACGATGATCAACGGAAGTCCTGCTGCACTCCAGCGGTCCTCTCCGGCGCGACGGAGGTAGTTGCTGATGGTCAGGAAAGCAACGGCCAGAAGGGCTGAGCCCAAGCCAGTGGCCAAGTGCACGAGCCCCCATCGCGTCGGGTCGGACGAAACCGCCTCCGCCAGCGCCTCGAGGTTGGGCTGCCGACCCGGGAAATGGGGGTGCAGCACGAATGCCGCGATCAGGACAAGCGGCGTAACGGCCACAACAGCGGCCGCCGGACGCGACGTTGCGGACTGAATTGGCATCAGACGACCTCCTTGGCCATTAGCAACGACGCTAGGAGGATCAGCCCCGCGGCGGTATCAGGAGTTCTCCTGAGGCAGCGATGCCGTGGCGCATGGCAAACAATGCTGCGCCAGCCCTCGTCGACACCCCCATCTTCCGGTACGCGTGCTGAATATGGGTGTCAGCCGTCTTAGCCGTGACTCCGAGCGCCCGAGCTATCTGCTTAGTCTGCAGCCCCTGGGCCAGGAGGCCGACAACGGCGCATTCTCGCGGAGTCAGCCCGGCCGGCCGGCCCAGTTGAGGGCGTTTGTGTCCTGCTGCCTCGACGACGGCGGCAACCGCATCGGCGTCGAGGCGACCGGCGCGCGCATCGGCCACGACAATCTCGACAGCCTGGTCGGGTGCGAACGCATCCCGATCTGCCCTGGACTCAATCATGGTGTGATAGCTGTCCGCAGCGGCGAGGATGCGCGCGGGTACCGGAATCTCCGGCGCCGAGCACCCGCGGTGATAGCCCGAGCCGTCCAGCCGTTCGTGGTGTAAGGCAGCCGTTGGCGCGAGCCGCCGAAGGAAGGATGACCTGCTCAGGATTCGCTCCGTGTGGTAGGCGTGCAGCCTGACGCTTTCCCAATCACCGGGCGACAGCGGTCCTGCCACTTGCCAGACTCGGGCCGGGACCGTGACGCGTCCCAAGTCGTGAACCAAGGCTGCCCTGCGCAGTGCCCGCAGCTCGGTCTCGTCAAGCCCGCACAGGCGTCCGGCGGTGACGGCAACCTCCGCGACCCCGGCGGAGTGGCCGAGCAGGAAGGGCGAGAGCAGGTCAGCGAAGTCGCCCATGGCTGCCAGCGCACCATCGATGGCGGGCCCCTCTAGCACGAGTCCCGGACCAGGCTCGCTGGCCGGTATCTGCGACCACACCGATGTTGTCGGATCACCGACGAAGATGTCGTTCGATCGTCGCGCGTAGGCCTCGGCGATCGCTGGGTCGAACGCGGCGCCGGCGCGGCTCCGGATCACGCTGGCCGCGAACTCGTCGCCTCCGAGCATCCGCTGGAATGCGGCGTCTCGCGCCACCTGCGCGATCCGCATGGGCAGCGGGATCGCCTCACCGCGTGGACGGCCCGGCCGGCGTTTGCCGTCCCACCGATCGTTCGTGTGGGCGAACAGCGCGGCAACGCCCGAAAGCAGCCCGAGGCGATCCATGAGCATCTGTGCCACGTCACAGTCCGTGGCGACCACGGTCGGGAAGGCCCGCGCGAGCCGCGGCAGACCACGAGCCAGTTGAAGCGCCCGCCTGTGCCGAGGGTGCCCGGGTGGTGCCACGGCACGCGCCATTCCCGCCACCTGTCGGCGAGGACGATCGAATCGGACGGGAGTGGCGTACGTCGTCAGCGCGGCGTCGTCTCCGAAGATCCGCGACGCCGTCAGCGCGGTACCGGTGCAGCCGATGTAGAACAGCAGAGCCGCGTAGAACGCCTCCGTGGCCTCCTGTTGGTCGGCATGCACCTCGTCGCACAGCCGCCGCGCGATCAGCGCACTTTGCAAGCCGTGCTCGAGCGGCACGCCGATGTTGAGATCCGTCGCCAACGAGAGAGTGGCGACGACCTCAACGGTTCGGACTCGCTCCCTCTCACCTGAGGCTTCATCGGCCATCGAAGTCACGGTACTGTCGGCGCGCACTGCGCGTCAGCCACGCAGAAGGCGTTGGCGGCTGGTGCGACTGGCTCGCCCGCTCCCCGACTTCAGGCATGGCCGACGTCTCGCCGCTGGTCGGCCGTGACGGCTAGCGCATAAGCTCGCCGACCGATCAAGTGTCTCGATTCGGTTCAGGGCCAAATCGAACAATGGCTTGCCGCGTGCCCAATTCGTACCCAATACATCGCGCAACTGCGGTCACTCACAGCTAGTCGCGGTCAGCCTTTTCCTTTGCATGTAAGGAAAACGCCTAGCCAGAGCCTCACGGGTTTCGTCTTCCAAGCTGGTCATGCGAGTTCGATTCTCGTCACCCGCTCTAAGCGACGTCCCTAGTCAGGCGGCTTTCGCCATGCCGCCATGCGCATTCAAAAAGAGCGCAGTGGGCCCGGGCCACAACGTGGCCCAGTAGTTTCTGGGCCATCGACCCGCCCACTGAGCCCCAGCTTTCCAGTTGATCATGCGAGCTCGATTCTGGTCACACGCTCCACGGCAGCATCCTCGTGGTTGCATTGAGCGGTTTCGCCGCTTCCTCCGCTCGCACACTCTTCGATTTTCGAGCCTGACACGGGCTACTTTTGTCCGCTCTCCCTTGATCCAAGGCAGCCGTCGGCGAGGAGAGAGTTGTTTTCTATGACGAGGAAATCTGCAGGATCGACGTTTTAGCGGGCAGCGGCGAGCGTGGGGCTCACGGTGTGACCAGTTCGTCCCCCCGATGCTATGAACTTCTCGACGCCGCCAGCCTCCAAGGCGGTGACGGCTTCCTGGTAGGAGATGCCTACCCCGGATAGCGCGTTTACTCTCCTGACCGATTTTGATCGTCGGTCGGTCCACCCGGGCTGAATCGGTGGAGCATCTGCTCCACCTCGGCCCGCGCTTCCCGCGAGCTCGGCGGAAATCCCGTCACGACCGGCAGGAATCGGTCGCAGGTCAGAGCCTGAAGTTCAAGGTCGGTGGCTGCCCGAACTGTGGCCGTACGCCGCACCTTGCGCAGCAGCGCAATCTCCCCGAAGCCTTCCCCCGGACCGAGCGTGGTGACCACCCGACCGTCACCCACTACATCGGCCGTGCCCTCCTCGATCACGTAGAACCGGTCGGCCGGATCGTCCTGGTGAAACACCGCCTGGCCGGCAGGCACATGGACAGGCTCCAGGCTCCGGGCGAGCTGTTCGATAGCGGGCAGCGGTAATGGCTGGAGCATAGGAAGACCGCCCAGCAGCCCAATCTCTTTGTCGAGTTCTTCGATATTGCGGTCAGGGCGTCCCAGCCGACGCCAGGTCGCCAGCACCAGGATCGGACACAGCGCACCGACCGCGACCATCGCCACGGACACGCTTGTCAGATCAGTCAAGAGCGAGGCACAGACCGCACCCAGCCCGACCATGAGCGAGACCAGGCTCTCCTTCAAGCCGAATAGTCGGGCAAGAACAGCATCGGGTGCCAATCTGGCCATCAACGTGTAGAGGCCGACATCGACAAGGGCGTTACCGAAGCCCACACACGCCAGCAAGATGAGTGCGGTTGCCTGCCGAGGAAAGAGCGGAATCAGCGCGATCGGTAGACCCCACAAGGCAATACCGACACCAAACCATCGAGCGAGCCGACGCGATCCCACCAGCAAGGACGCTGCCAGAGAGCCGATCACAGCACCGGCACCGACAGCAGCGGTCAGCGTTCCGACACCAGGCTCGCCAATGCGTAACAGATCCAGTGCTACGACAACGGTGAAGACGGTCAACGCACCACGGGTGAACGTCTGGGCGAAGTCCAACCCAATAAGCAGCGTCAAGTCGCGATTCCGCACGATCGTGCGGACACCCTCCGCGACGTCAGACAACAAGTGGAGCCCTCGCGGCGCCGGGGGCCGTGGCGGAGCGTCGTAGCGCAATCGCAGTAGCAGGGCCGCAGCTGCCAGCGAGGCGCCTGCCGCCACGGCAAACACAACGGCGACTCCGGTGAACTCCACGAGAACAGCGGCCAGCAGTGGACCTGCCAGTGTGGCAACCGAATCCAACATCCCTCTTACGGCGTTGGCGCTGGTGAGTTCCTGGCCGGTCCGGCACAGCGACGGAAGCAATGCTGAGTGGGCGGGTCTGTAGAGGGTTCCAGCGATGGTCGCGAGGGCGGCGAGGACGTAAACGATCAGCACTGGTTCGTCGAGAGCGACGACGATGCCGGCCACCCCGATAGCGACGCCACGAATGCTGGACACCAGAACCAGTACGCGTTCTCGGCGTCCCCGATCCGCCAGTGGCGTGGCCAATGGCGCCACCACCGCCGACGGCACCATGCGCAGCAGCCCGACCAGTCCGACCGCGGTCGCTCCCCCGTCCCGGTACGCCACGATGCCCAGGGCCACAGTGAAGGCCCACTCAGCCGTCCAAGCCGCGAAGTAGCTCAGCTGAGCACGACGCAAGTTGCCGTTCACCGCATTGCTCGCGAACGCCGACGCGGCCACCTTCAACCTGCTGCGCAGGGGCTGGTTCATCCCCAGTGACAATATCGCTCGGATCGATGACCGCACTCTGCGTCGGAGCTCAGAGGCAGGCCTGTCATGGTAACCAAGGTTTTGAGTGAGGCGCTGCTGCAGCTGGTGTCGCGCGAAGAGGTTGCGGGTTCGCCTGGGTCGACGTATTCGCATGGAACGCGGATGAGAACGCGTGCTGCAAGGAGGTCAGACCAGCAGGCGCGTCCGAGTCGGCTCGGGTGGGCGCGCAGATTCCTTCCAAGCTGGTCATGCGAGTTCGATTCTCGTCACCCGCTCTACAGCATCGCTCCTAGTCAGAGCACCTTAAATGTGGCCAAGGTATTCGAACAAGCAGATGACAAGAACGACAAAGCTGTTCCCTCCCATGATCATGAGGGCGCGATCTACCGAACAGCCTTGTCAGGGGTTACTTTGGGCCGCTAGTCCGGACTCTGCTGTAGTTGATCACGTCCAATCCGTGCCGCCGTGCTCCAGGCACATGCGGCACACTTATGACTCACAACGCGGCGGCCAGAAGTCATGCGGGGGGGCGTACTGCCGTCGTGTCAGGGCGGCGAATCGGCGATGATCACGGCGAGGTCCTGGCGCGTCCACACCACTTCGGCGTGCAAGCCGGCGGCGGCAAGCCACCGGACCTGGTCGTCTGCGCTGCTCGGCTGGTCGTGCACGCCGTCGATTGGTGTAACGACGTCGGTCGGATCATCGGGGACCACGAGGTCGCCGAGCACGAACCGTCCGCCCGGCCGCAGCCGGTCAGCGACGCGGGCGAACAGGTCCGCCTTACCCGCAGCGTCGAGATGGTGCACGGCGAGCGCCGACACGACAAGGTCAAACTCGCCTCCAGGCAATGGATCCTCAAGACGGCTTACGCGCAGATCGGCGCCGGGGATATCGCGGACGCGGCAGCGAGCATCCCCGCACTCTCGTCGATGCCGACCAACTCCGCGTCCGGGTGGAGGTCGAGCACCCGACGCGAGGTCTCCCCGTGCCGACCCCAAGCTCGAGCACCCGCTCGGCGTGAATACCGGCAGTCACCTCGGCAACGATGGCTTGCAGCTCGTCGTACGCCGGCATCTCAGCACGGATCGTCTCGAGGTAGCTGGCCGGATCGAAATGGTATTGGTGACCATCGGATGTGTTGATCATGGATGCAGTCTCGCAGGGACTCAGCAATCCTCGACAGACCTTAGTCGGCAAGGTCATTCGTTACGGGGTCCGCCATCAGTCACCCCGCGCCCCGCGGGGCGTGTCCTCGTTTCGCTGCGACCACCCCGCTCCGGGTGGTGGAGCACCAATCAAACATTCTTTCCGACAGGTCTATGGCAATCCGAGTCAATGGAGTCCGAACCACACGCTGCGCATGGTGAGCTTGCCTCCAACTTGCCGGCCGCCAGTGGCAGGCAGCGCGTGCGGATCAGGCAGCTCCCCCGCCACCCTCGAAGATCGTGCTGGCATGCACTTCTCGAGCTCGGCTCGGACGTGTTTTGACCCTCGCTACCATCGCGGTGGCCAGAGGATCCCGGCAGATTCTGGTCACCTGACCGTCAGGCTCGAGGGCGCCGTCCTACTTGATCGGCTGCACGACGCGGTGGCGCCACGTCGCGCGGTCGGGCAGGCTCCCGTGCCCCTCGAATCGCTTGAGGTCCGCGAAGTAGTAGACCTCCCAGGCGGGGCTCGCCGGCTCCTCACCCTGCTCCTTCACCCATGCACCAATGCGCGCGTACGCCGCACCGAGGCCCTCCGGCACCCCGGTGTACACGGTGGTGACGACCGGGCCGCCCGGCAGCTCTCCCGACGCGATGCGTCCCTCGCCCGGCAGCAGCTCCGCGACCGGGACTCCCTCCTCCACGTCGGTCTCGAAGTCGCCAACCCTTTCCGTGTCAGGCCCGATCTCGGGGAAGGTGTGGTAGCGCACGAACGGCGCACCCGCCGGCTGCACGCCATGACGCACGAGGTACTCGCGCAGCGCCGACAGCCGGTCGTCCATGGTGGCCGCGAGGTCGGCGACCTTGACGGTTGCTCGAATGCTGATCATGGGCTGCGCTGGGAGCAGACGGACCTCCACGTCCTCGCTGTCCGACTCCTGCTCCTCGACCATCTCCGCGAGCCGGTCGTACCCGTCCGCGCCGCTCGCGCCAGGCTGCATCTCCATGAAGTTGAGCGTCTGGTCGCGCACCTCCTGCGAGGGGTACGTCTGCGTCATCGTCATCAGCGTGCCCGCGCCCTCCTCGACGAGCTCGATCACCGAGACCGTCGCGTCCTCGGGTCGCCACCCCACCTCCTCGAAGCCCACAAACCCGATCGTGCTCACGAGGCGTTCGGGTCGCAGCACTTCGCGGTACTCGCCCTGCATCGTGAACTCGCTGCCGTCCTCCTGGCGCATGACGTAGCGGTAGGTGCCGCCCGGCCGAACGTCCATCTCGAGGACGGGCATCGTCCAGCCCGGCCGCACGAACCAGCGCGCGAACAGCTCGGGCTTGGTCCAGCAGTCGAACACCAGCGCGCGAGGCGCCTTGAAGCTCCGGGTGATCACGATCTCGCGCTGGCCCTCGGCGCGGACCGCGACCCGCGAACTATTCACCGTCGTCACCTCGAGCACCCCCCTTCTTCATCTCTTCGGTCTGCAATTCATCGAGCAGGTCATCTAACCGCTCGAAGGTTTCCTGCCAGTACTCGCGGAACCCGTACGCCCACTGCGCCACCTCTTTAATGGGCGTCGCATCGAGGCGCGCTGGGCGCCATTGCGCCTCGCGCCCCCGCAAGATCAGTCCGGCCCGCTCGAGCACCTTCAGGTGCTGCGAGACCGCGGGCAAGCTCATCTCGAATGGCTCGGCGAGCGTCTTCACCGAAGCCTCGCCTTCGCGCAGACGCGACAGGATGGCACGCCGGGTGGGATCGGCCAGCGCCGAGAACACCGCGTTCAGGCGCTCGTCGGTCTCGGGTCGGTCGTCGTACTTAAGGTTCATCTTAATTAAGAGACTACTTAGATACGCACATATGTCAACCCCCTTATGGGCGCGCGCCTCATATTCATCAAGCCCCAGAAAAGGACACCGCCATCAGCTCTCCATGCGGCCATCGCCGAATGCCATGCCCAATTCGTGCCCACTTTTGACGAGCATGCCGGTCATGGCGACTGCGACGATCCCGACCACCGTGACTCTTGCGACTATGCGCGTGATCACTGGACTCGTGTGGTTCATCTTGGTCTGGCGTGCGGATCGATAAGGAGCCGCTGAGCGCCGCCCGATGGGCTCGCGCGATCATCAAGACATGAACCGGATGGTGTGGTGGAACGGGCTTGATCAATGGCGGGCGGAGGTCAGTGAGATCGACCTGGGGTCGGGCCGGCTGTCCGCCTCGGGCGTGCAGATCGGCGTCGATTCGCTGCCGTACCGGCTGGACTACGCCGTCCTCACCAGTTCAGGCTTCGTGACCGAGTCGATTCGGGTGATCGTCAAGGGAGCTGGCTGGCACCGCCGCTTGGACCTTCGCCGCGATGCGAGCGGCCGTTGGTCCTGTGATGTCGAGAACAGCGGGGCCGCGGACCTGCCCGCTCCCGGTGGCGATATGTCCGCAATCGCCGGAGCTTTGGACTGCGATCTCGGCCGCTCGCCGTCCACCAACACGATGCCAGTGCGCCGCCACAACTTGCACCGCGAGCCCGGAGCCGTCGACTTTCTTATGGCTTGGGTGTCCGTGCCTGACCTCAGTGTCCACCCGTCTCGTCAGCGGTACGAGCATGTGCGCCTCGACCCGGACGACACATCGGTCGTCCGCTACGTGGGTGAGCACCGCGACTACGTCGGGGAGCTGAGGTTTGATCGCGACGGGGTGGTCATCACCTATCCCGACCTCGCCCAAAGAGTCGGCACAAGCGGGTCTTGATCTTCATGCCAGACCTGTCGACACTGCTGCTCTTCATGGTGGCCGCCGGCATCGTGGTGGCCATTCCTGGGCCCAACCATCTCTACATCATCACCCGGAGTGTGTCTCAGGGTCGGTCGGCTGGCCTCAGCTCCGCCGCAGGTGTCGAGACCGGCACTCTCGTCCACATCACGGCGGCCGCGCTGGGCCTTTCCTCGATCATTGCGTCCTCGGCGCTGGCATTCTCGGTGATCAAGTATGCGGGTGCGGCCTATTTGATCTACCTCGGATTGCGCACACTGCTGCGGCGGCCCAAAGCCCTTGATGAGCAGATCGGATCGCGGTCTGCGGACCCGCTGCCAAAGGTCTACCGCGAAGGGATATTGGTCAATGTCCTCAACCCGAAGGTCGCCCTCTTCTTCTTGGCGTTTCTGCCGCAGTTCATCGATAACAACAGTGGATCCGCCGCGCTGCAGATCATCGTCCTCGGCCTGCTGATGAGCCTAATGGGGATGGCCAGCAATATCGTGTACGCCCTCACCGGCGGGGCACTTCGCAATCTGCTCGAGCGGCGGCGGCGTTTCTCGCAGGCACAGCACTACGTCACCGGCACTGTCTACCTCGGCCTCGGAGCCGCTGCCGCACTCGCCGGGGAAACCCGCCGCTGACCACCCTCCCTTGCCTCACGTCGACGGCTACAGCAGACCCGACTGCGGTCGGGAGGTCAGTTTGGGATGCCGCGAGCTGCCAGGTCGTTAGCAAGCGCCGGTCTCAGCAACCCTGAGATCTCCCAGCGCCTTGTCATCTCGACGAGGACCGTGGAGTCTCATGTCGGCAGCATGCTGCAAAAGACGGGACGAGCCAGCCGGGAGCAGTTGCCGTCAGCCATCAGAGCTGAAGATTGAACCGCACAGCGGGCAGCAATCTAGCTGTAGCGCTGATGGAGGAGCTCGCCCACCCTTAGGTCGGCCAGCGATCGGGCGTAGCGCGGGAAGACGACGTTCCAAAATCCACCAGGCGTAGGGGTCACGCCTGGCAGCAGGCAACCCCAAGTCCGGTACTGCTATAGACGGCGCCGCGCAGCCCATAGACCGCCGCCCATGGCTCGGTTACTCTGACGCGCATCGCGGGAAGGGGGCCTGATGGTGCACGCGCCCGCTGTAGGTCCGATCGCCTTCGCCCGCGGCGTTCGAAGCAGGGGGTTCCTCGACTTCGCCGGCGATCTTTGGCATGAGCACGGCGACGTCTTCGAAGCGCGCGTTGGTCCCCGTCGGCTCGTGTTCGTTATACATCCCGACGCCGTCGAGCAGGTCACGGTCTCCGGCCGCCAGCGCTACGACAAGAAGGGCAGCTACGACGTCGCCCGGAAGTATCTGATCGGCCAAGGTCTGGTGGGCAGCACCAGCGATCTGTGGCGCCGCCAGCGGAAGCTGATGGCGCCCTTCTTCACTCCGAGGGGTGTCGCGACCTACGCGGACCTGGTGATCGGCGACTCGTTGCGCTTCGCCATGCGCTGGGCGGACCTGGCCGACAAAGGGCGGGAGGTCGACCTGTCGGAAGAGATGATGCTGATCACCGCCTCGATCATCCTCAAGGCGATGTTCAGTTCGGAGACACCTGAGTCGATCACGCAGATGAAGAGCGCCGTCGAGACGATGATCGCGTACCTCGACACCCAGATGGTTCCGGTCCGCGTGCCGACGTGGGTGCCCAGCAGGCGCAACCGTCGCTATCTCAAAGCCCGCGATTTCGTGCATGGTTCAATCGCCGCACTGATCGCCGAGCGTCGGGCGATCCACGAGACGGACTGGCCGAACGACCTGCTCTCATGCCTCATGGAGGCGCACGACCCCGACACAGGCGAGGCGATGACCGAAACCCTGCTGCGGGATGAATCGATCACTATGTTCTTCGCCGGCCATGAGACGACCGCGCGAACCATGGCGGCGGCCTGGTACGCACTCGCGACGCACCCCGAAGTCGCGGCGCGGCTGCACGAGGAGCTCGACTCCGTCCTCGGAGACCAGGCACCAACTCTCGAGGAACTGCATCACCTCCCCTACAC
>Ga0081538_10001573_pt1 | contig 23417 bp, 24 predicted proteins | sample TabmetS5T2R1_FD_71022 | JGI IMG/M metagenome (GOLD analysis project Ga0081538, IMG submission 71022) | Tabebuia heterophylla rhizosphere microbial communities from the University of Puerto Rico - S5T2R1 | ecosystem: Host-associated > Plants > Roots > Rhizosphere ... | reverse complement strand
CTGTTATTGGTTGACCTCTTGCACGTATTTCTGCGCCATTTGCGGAAATCTTTAACGTTGGATCGACTATGAAGTTCTTGTACCAGTTGGTCTCAGAGCCCTGAACTGGAAGCAAATACAGAGTGTTGCCTTCATGCACAAACCAGACTGGCCTAGGGATATCTCTGCCTGATTTTCTACCTTTAACGCTGAGTCTTATCTCGTTTACTCTATCCAGCCTCTCGTAAAGGTCGGCTTTGGACATGATAACATTCCATATGCTGCATATGTCAGATATGGGTTTCGCGTGTGTTGCTCTCCATATCTGAATGCTGTAAGCCAGTTCGCTATTACTAATAATATTGGAAAGGCAAGGCTCTACATTTTGGGTCAGGAGTCTTTCTTTTCAATATTGGACACAATAATCTTGGACGCATGGTTGCTGTCCAGAATTGACACTTTTCACGCTCGCATTTCTGGGCTTGCGAGGTTCTAGAATTCCTTTGTGTTTAGCGCTTCTCTGATGAAGTCAAACCGAGAGTTATACAATTTCTTGCATCTGTCGAATGCAAACTTTCCAGAAATAATATTTCTTCTGGCCAATCTACATCTCGCAAAGCCAAATACTTATCTTTACATACAACCCATTGTAATTTAGAAACTGCAATAACGGGAAGATATTACTCTATCTCTCTACTACTGAACTTGGTGATGTGACTGATTGCCAGCAGTCTACACAGTAATTGCCTTCCTCCTGAAAGATTTCGGCTTGCCTGATCTCACATTTATCGCATAGGTCTAGCATATTGGAGCGCTTTGAAGCCAAATGATAAAAGCATTGGGATGGTTAGTTCTAGACCGGGATTTCACAGTATACATACAAAGAGCTAAATGAACCTCTTTCGTTTTGCTATCTGTACATACTTTACATCGGAGAGTGTTAATTTCAATATTGTGAAGAGAGAGATTCGAATCCTCCCGGATGATCCTGAAACGATATAGCAGGGTTATATATATATCACTGCAGGAGTTTCGATACTAGCAGGCATCAAACTCCACCTTCATATGAAAAAATAGAACGTGTTCAGAAGCTCTACGTTAATCGGCTTAGCTCGCCTCTTGATGTCGAAGGCTGGTTCCAGAAAAGAACCGATAGAGCCACTACTGCAACTTTACGGCCAGCACCAATGGGCCTTGTTAAAAAGTTCTGTTAACCTATCGTCAGCCGCGGGCAAAAACCCTTCGTGTTATATCTCTGTCGTCAGCTGCTACACACACACAGACTTAGCGGTCAACGCAGATACCTGGTACTGCAACTTTTCTGAAGAGGTGGGGTGCTGCTACAGTGCTGTCTGGATAACGTTCAAGCGAGGATAGAAATGCAGGATCGTCAAGGGTTGCCCGCTTAAAATGCGCTATAGATTCCCATACTGCGTAATTGATGAATACACAGCTGCCTCCTATTCCACGATGCAGTTGTGTAGAAATGAATCCCGGCTTTTGCTTCAGGTATGCCGCATCCCAAGCCCAAGCCTCAAGGAATTTGTCCACGTTTTCGGGCTTGACGTTCAATTTGTTGATCAGGATTACAGGCTCGTTGTTTTTTACTTCTTCCGTTTGCGCTGTAAGTGTCACCCTCTCGTCCATTTCAACGCGCTTTAACATTGAGACATGATCTACCCTGTGTCAGATATAAACAAAATAAGCTAGCTAGAATCTAATGCCATGCAGCGCATTTGATATATCTTTGAGCAAACGCCAAGTTAACAGAACCGCATATTATTATTAGTAGTAGTAACCCACTTCATCGATATTATTGCAGACCTAATTATCATCGTTCTCCTCTTCGTCGTGTTCTTCGTGTTCTTCTTCGTCCAGCTCGGTTACTTCTAGACTCATTCCTTCCTTTGTCACCGTGAACTCATCTTCTATCGATCCATCGTTCTCATAGAATATTCCTACAAGCCTTTTTCCGCCATCTGTTATAGTTATATCAAGAAAGCCGTATCCTTCATCAAACTGGCTTACAATGTAAGGCTTCCGGTCAGTAAATTCAAAAATGCTTTGCCCTCCAGTACCTATCGTGATGAATATCTGACCGTCCGGATGAACGTAATTTGTTGCCTCTCTGGTTGTTATAAGTGGTCCATCAGAGTCATCGTCGTCGTCATCATTATTTTCATCGTCAGAAGAATAATTGAGCGGGTATGTCCTCTCATAGTAATGGTTGTGGCCATAGAGGACAAGATCTACGCCATATTTTTGGAACAATGGATGGTATTCTTCCCTCAGGTCTAATTCCTCATGACCCAAGGCGTCTGTTGGAGAAGCGTACATCTGTCTGTGCATAGCCACGATTATCCAGTCAATTGAGGAATCGGAAGCTGCATCTTCTAGCTCAGATTCTACAAAACTATGCTGAGCAGAGCCTGCATCGTAATCGACCTCAGTTGACATGACGATTATTCGAACATTCTCATGGCTAAAGGCGTAGTATTGCTCTGATTGGTAATCGTCGTCGTAGTGTTCCAAAATCTCATCCAAATGCCCATCCTCGATGTCGTGGTTTCCAATGACATTTTTCATTATATCATCAATAGGCTCTACTATGTCAAACCAGCAATCAACATCGGCTTCATACGCGTTATCGCCAAGTCCAATCACTACCTCAGGGCTCTTGCTGATTATATTATCCACGGTATCTTCTGTCGCCGAGTCACAGCCCCAATCCCCCACAGCGGCGATGTTAAAATCTGGTGGCCCGGTGCCATTTGCAGCTGAAGCAGTAGTACTAGACTGTGCATATGCTGCAGTAGCAGCAGCAGGATGCATTGCCAGAAATGCGCCGAGAATAATACCAACACCAACAACAGCAACAATAGTCGAGAATCTTGCTGCTGCCGCAGCAATTATTGCAAATTTCATTAACGCATGAATGAAGTATTCAAAGAATAAAAGAAGTATCGAGGTATAATTTGACTACGCATTTTCGAATGATCTGTGAGTATATGCTACTAGTTAGGCGAGCGTTATATTAGATTGTAAATCATTATTATAGTATCAATGCATAGTGTGGGGGAACGAGAAAATTATCGAGTGTTTTTCTCTCCATTATTATGTGTCGAACCTCCTAAATATTAGCCGTCCGCAACTCAGACTGAGAGAATATGTGGTTGAACCGTAATTGTTCCATGTTAGTGTCACAGCAGCTGCTTCAGACAGGGCAACTGTTCTGTCCTTTATAAAATTCTAGGATCAACCTTCATCAGCCCATTCAAGCTCAATGGCGTCACTCACTCAGCATACAGTACGAGCGCATTCAATTATACCGGCGTTGAGCAAAAAACTAGAGCCTTCTTGGAGACTCTCCAAAGGCAAGGAGGCCCACCAATCTATACACTGTCGCCAGAGGAAGCTCGTGCCGTTTTATCCAACCTTCTCAAGCAGCAACCCCCGGTTGCAATGCCTCCTGCAGACATAGAGAACCACACCATCCCCGGAGGTCCAAATGGTAGTAACATATCAATCAATATCGTCCGGCCTCAGGGCAGCAATGAAGAAACTCTTCTACCTGTTGTGTAATGTACTTCCATGGCGGCGGATGGGTGTGCTTGGCGGTTCTGATACTCATGAAAGGCTGGTAAGAGAGCTTGCCAACAAAGCGAATGTGGCTGTTGTACTTGTCGACTATACTCCACTCTCTCTCCTGAAGCCAAGTATCCAGTCCCGATAGAAGAGGCCTACGCCGCGACAAGATGGGTCGCGGAAAATGGTAAATCGATTAACGTTGACCCGTCGCGTCTAGCCGTCGCTGGCGACAGCGTGGGCGGCAACATGGCTGCGGCAGTAACGTTACTTGCCAAAGAGCGTCGAGGACCAAATATTGCATTCCAAGCACTCTTCTATCCAGTCACTGATGCTAACATTGACACTCCGTCATACTTGGCGTACCAAGAAGTCTACTGGCTCACACGCAGGGCCATGAAATGGTTCTGGGATATAACTATGCACCTGATAACGCGACTCGAAAAGAGCCGAGCGCCTCGCCACTCCTAGCTTCGATTGATCAGCTCAGGGACTTGCCACCGGCGCTTGTCATCACAGACGAGAACGACGTACTGCGTGACGAGGGTGAAGCCTATGCCCACAAACTGATGCAAGCAAATGTTACAGTCACAGCAACTCGGTATCTTGGTACTATCCATGACTTTATGATGCTGAATGCGATAGCCGATACCTCAGCTGTGCGTGGGGCTATAGATCAAGCTTCTGAAATGCTGAAAAAGGCGTTGGCAGCTCAATGACAGCTCTTCGTCTTTCTTTGTTTGGCTTGTCAAACTTTTGTCAACTAGAGCACATATCTCGGTCTAGCTTTAGCGTTTAGCGCCTATTTTCATAAGCACTATTATCTATCATCATCCTGACGATGATAGCCCTGAAAAATCACAGCCCTTGAATATACCCCTGAAGTTGGCTCTGTTAACTTGTCGTCTGCTCAAAGAAAGATACGCAAGACAAAATAATAATAATATAGCCGCGACGATAAATTAAGAAAACTATGGGAAGCCCAAAATTATAAAAGAAAATGGCATATTCGTTTTATAATTTATGTTTGGTAACAACTCTATATGAGTGATAAATGGCTCATTTGCCCATACTGTTCTCTAGCCTTTGGTAGCGAAGCAGACTACAGGCAGCACCATGAGCTAAATCATCCAAACCGAAAGTTCATGCCAGCAATGAAATTTCGAGCCAAGCCTCGTTGAGGGGAAAAAATATGTGGGTGTTATTTTTGAAGAAGAAGAAGAAGAAGAGCTGTAAAAAAGGTATAGCTCAAAAGCCATTTTGAATTCCCTTATTTAGATTAGATTGAGGTCTTGTTTAGATTAGAAGATATGGATCAGACTGGGCGCTTAAGATTATCACCATAAAATTCAGAACAATTCGGATGTATAGATTGCGGCAGATCCGCTGATTGATTACAAGATAATAATCCATAATGAGGATGTAGTCGAGAGTCAGTATTATTGTAGAGAGATTGTTGTGCTTAGAGGTCAAAATAGACACTGTTCAATATTCGAGTGATCAAGTGAAAATTCATGCTCAATGTCGATAGCAATCACCAGAAGAACTTATCAGAAGGTCACCAAAGGCAAAATCCGCACGAGTTACCCGTATCGCTGAAGGAAAGAATAATGTCACTAATGTAGAATCGTGATCCACTTTCTTCTTTGAGGATTGTCACCTCTCATATGGCTACTCTTACATAGCTCTTCTACACACAATATATAGCGTATAATCATCCAACAAATGGAGGCGATGCTTAGATATGAGCAAGCGTGCTAGTGCGCCACTACCAATGCTTAAAAGGTGCTCCTTTTGCGGAAGGCCTATTCCACTGGCAACTGGGCTTATGATTGTCAAAAATGATGGTCACATATTTTGGACATGTTCAAGCAAATGTAGAAAGCACATGTTCAAGCTCCGCCGTGATGCGAGGAAGCTAAAGTGGACTGAAAAATATGCCAAAGGTGGAATTAGAGTAAAAAAGAAGTAACTAACTCTGTATGTGGATTGTGTATATGTTTTATAGCTCATTCCTTTTTGCTCTTGCTTGCCATCACCTGTTCGAATAATATGTATATGTATATACATATTCCAAAGAGTGGCATAGCTTAGCTTTGGCGCAAACGCGAAAGAATCGTCAGAACAGACGGACGCACACACGCATGCATGTGTGCTGCCCAAGCCTGAAAGCCTTTTTCCTGTATGGAGAGTAGGTTGTTTATTTTCATTCTTTTTCCTCGGAAAGACCTTCTCGTATGGCTCCAAGATATCTCTACAAAATGCTATATCCCCCTTTTTGCGTTGGTCGATAAAAGGCCACAGTCCCCCTTCCAATAGTATATCTTCCCTTCTCTCTATCATGCCGTTTCCTTCAAGGTCATTCAAAATATGTTTTTGTACTTCTTTAAATTCAGACCGCCGAAACTAATCAGAGCTGTTTGGTTGGTTCAGCTCGCCATACTCTACAAGCTTTAGAATAATGTCCTTGATGATGTATATATATTTGAGATCCCTATATGAGCTAGGTGAGCCAGACATGCCTATTTTTGCCGTCTTGGATTGCCGTTACACTCGCATATAACCTCTATATTTTCAAGCTAACATGGTTAAGTCATCCTTTAATAACTCTGAGACTGCCTTGTTTTTACACCAACGTGTGGCAAATAGCTCTGTCCCGCATAATGCCTCACATCTAGGATTGATGAGGGGAGTGGGACAGAGCCATAACCGAGTATCTGAACCATTACTAGTATGAGATAATTTTCATCATCTCCTCGATTCAACACTCTATGACCCGCTTTCAACAGCCATAATTTTTGACCCGAAATTTCACCAGTGTCCGATTTTGTTGCGTATAATATTACCTCTAGTCTGACTGCTTATTATTATTATGCAACAAAATAACCCTTTACTTACTCGTATTTTAGATAATAGAGATCGTCTGCAGACCAAACCAAAAAACCGGCAAGGCCGGGCGTCGTATATACTACGGTATTGACGACGTATAAGCAATGATATGGGCTATTTTGTTTCTGCTAAGTATATATCCCCCCATCATGAAAGTCTGGGAAGCCACAAACTTTGTCTGCTTGAGACTTTTTTCTTGTTATTAATTTGCCTGAAACAAATCCGATCGATATAAAATGGAAGCTCCAATGCAATATAGAAAATTCTGGTCTAACGTGTATATTGCATACTACTGTATATGATCATGGTATATAGTAGATGTCAAGTCCGGGAGGCTATCGGTGCATGGCGTGTGGTCTTGTATTCGACTCAGAAGATGAAGCAAACCGTCATGAAGAGCAGCATCCAGGTATGGTTAGGAAGGCGACTGGTGGGACCACAGCATCATAGCAAGAAAGGAGAAAGCAAGCAAAAATGGTACACACATAGTTGTGTACTCCTAGCTTCTAAAATGCTAGGCTCAGCAGTATATGAAGTTAAAGCAGCTGCAATGGTAAAAATTATTACAACAACTATCAGCTCTGAAAAGGGGGTGTAACCAAGTGAAAAAATGCTGATAAGGTTTTTTTGTGAGCAATCAATCCTTTCTTCTTGCAGCTTTAGAGCTGTTGTTCAAACCAACATGTAATAAAACGCCGGGAGAGGGATTTGAATCCAAAGTCTTTGCGCGTGGGTTCAATTTTCCCATGGTTGTAAGATTATCGTGGCGAGCTTTAAAGGTTATTGCAAAAGCGGGCCCGTCGGGGTGATGCCCGCGCTATTAGTTCTCTCAAGGAGGGTTCACCAGAACAAAAAGGTGAATCCAAAAATAATGGGGACTCCACCCATTCTTTGATTGAGGGTTTGTTGTATTGTATCCCGTAGGAGGAAAAAATGCTATGATCAGCTTTAGAGTTTTTGATTAGAGCAAGTCCTTCGGGCCGGGAAGTGATATCGGTCGAGAAAGAGGTCTTCTTTGCTATATCCATGCCAAATTATTGAGCAGCTAAAAAGCTTTCTGCAGTGCGGACCCAAGGGAATTTCTTTGAAAAAGCTGCATTCCAAATTCAGCGCTGCGCCGTAAACCATCAGTGTATCGATCTTTTTCGCCTTATAGAACCTGTAACCAAGCTCTTCCAATACTCTCTTATCTTGTCCACTTCTCTGCCAGAGCTATTTCCTGTTATATGCTAGCCAATGCGGCCTGTTGTTGCGAGGCTAAGCTAATTCCGAATTCCTTTGATGCGCGGATGTTTTCGTGTATAGCTTTTCCGGGTCCTATGCAAAAACTGCTATCAAGCCGGGGCTGTAGGAGAGATGATGCGTCCAGTGAAGATTTTTCTCTCAAACCCCAAGGGCCCAGTACGCTATTCTTCTTCTAGATGGACCAAATTCTTGGAAAAAGAGTGAATCTTGAATTTGTAATTTCCTATTTAGAATTTTTAGACCATGGACTAGGTTATTATCTTTGTAGATTTCCTATCTGTTTCTAATCTGGAAAAATCCTTTAATGTATGTCTCTGTCAAGGTCTATATGGCATCCGAGTCTCACATAGAAGTTGTTGACCCTGACTGCAGATCTGTTATAGAACAGAACATAGAGATTGAAATATCACAAAAATGTCCTTTATACAAGGGTGACACTGTTAGTAGATGAAGAACAAGAAGAGTGCACGAAACTTTGTTCTCGGCCTCATAGCTGGAAGCGTTGCTCTACTAGTGGCTGCGGCTTTTAGGATAGTTGCGGGAGGGTTATTCCTCCCCGAACTTGCGTCTCAAACGCTATTCTCACTTACGCCTGGCGAGATAGAGTCTTTTTCTGTTGAGACATTTGGTTCCCTGGCAAAATATGGTGCATTTACTGCAGCAATTATTGTAAACCTGCTTCTTTATGGGGCACTTGCGATATTACTTCATAAGACATACACTAAACTTTCTAACAAGGGTCTAATTATAAATCTAATACAGCTTTCGTTTATTCCTTATTTTGTGATGGCTGCAATAAGCGCTTTCCTTTTACAACTAAATGAATTACTGACGGGATCATCAGAGATCCAATATGCTCTCCTTTTTCTTCTTCTGCCAAATGTCGCCTACGGCCGTACACTATCCTACTTATTTCAAAGGGCCACTCTCGGCAAGAGAATCGAACCTCGCAAAGCTTCCAGGCCGGATGTAGAGGGAGGAGGAGGAAAAAGCCCTGAACTAACTGCTGACTCACGCGATCTGAGAATAACTAGAAAACAATTCATTACAATGGCAGCTGCCACTGTTGGAGTTGCCCTCTTTATTTTCTGGGCCAGAAGCTTTCCATTCCACAGCAAGCCATCAATGCCTGTATCCAGTCCTGATATACCTTTGCCCTCCCCTTCGGCTAGTATTCCTGCAGGCAGCATATTTGCTGAGCAGACACTTGCTCCATTCGTAGCTTCTGAACTAACTCCTAATGATAAATTTTACAGAATAGATACAAACATAATTGTACCCTCTATTGATGCAAACACTTGGAGGCTCAATGTTAGAGGTTTAGTAAGGAATGGTCCTCTGCAGTTTACTTATGATGAACTAAAGGCTATGCCTTCTACAAGCGAATATGCTACACTTGAATGCATCAGCAACGAGATTGACGGTGATCTTATTAGTACTGCGTATTGGAAAGGAGTTTCACTGAAAAGTATATTAGAAAAGGCGCAAGTCTTGCCTAGGGCGATTTACATTGTCTTTAGATGCTCTGACGGTTATGATGTTGGAATACCCCTTGACAGGGGCCTAATGGATGGAACCATACTGGCGTATGAGATGAATGGCGTCCCATTGCCCACAGAGCATGGCTTTCCGGTAAGAGCGATTGTTCCGGGATTGTACGGAATGATGAACGCAAAGTGGATAACTGACATAGAACTTGTAGATAGAGTCTATGAGGGATTTTGGCAGAGAAGGGGTTGGGCAAATAATGCTAGGTACCAAACACATTCAAAGATTGTATTTCCTGGAGATGCACTCCGGAACAGATTTGAAGAGCTGTCCACAAATGCTCCGACCGTTGGAAGCAAAAGCCCAATAGCAGGCATAGCCTTTGCTGGCGACAAGGGAATATCAAAAGTAGAAGTCAGTACAGACGGCGGAAATACTTGGCAAAGTGCAAGCATCAAAGATCCACTTTCAAGTAACTCTTGGGTCCTCTGGGCTCTAGACTGGCTTCCACAAAACAAAGGAAGATACAACATAGTTGTAAGAGCAACAGACAAAGCTGGAAATTTGCAAACTGCAGAAATTAGGGACATCTATCCGAATGGAGCGACAGGTTATCATTCAGTAGAGGAAACAGTGGCATGATCAAATAATTTTCATCATGATACTCTTCCTACTACTATACTATCTTTAGGAGAACAAAAATTTGATCATAAGGTTAAGTCCTGCTATGGCTACTATTGCACCAACTATGATCCGGATTTTGTCATGATCAAACTTTAATGCACCTAACCTAGATCCAAGCACTCCACCTCCCATTACGACTAAGGCCAGAGGCAATAACATTACAAGGTCAATAGGTTTACTCACGGATTGTCCAATAAACCCGCTAATAGAGTTTGCCACTATGAAGATGCTGGAAGTTGCGGCGGCTCGTTTTGGATCAGCCATTCCAGTAAGTATAAGCAACGGAGAGAGCCATATTCCACCTCCTATCCCTACAAGCCCAGCAACAATCCCTAGGATAGCTCCAGTGGGAATTCCGATCAATACAATTTTTTGAATATCCAATAGCCTCAGTCTCTTAGTTTTTTTCTCTTGAAACAATTTTTCAAACCTGCCTCTTATTCCTGAGAGAAGCAGAGCAGCTGACGCTGCAAATAGTGCCACGATGAAGATAAGGGTAAGCTGCTGCTCGGGAAGAGCAATTGTTCCTGCAAAAAAGGCAAAAGGCACAGACGACAAAAAGGGCAGGGAGAATTTCAGAGAAAGGTGTTTAGCTCTTGCAAAAATGATCATTGCGATTCCGGCCACAATTATGTTAAGTATCTGCGCTATTGGAGGAACAGCAAATAGGCTAATTCCAAAAAGCACAAGAATAGCGATATAGCTGCTGCCACCACCAAACCCTACACTTGAATAAATGAAACTTATCCCAAAGAACAGGGGTGCGATAAAAATAAGAAGTGGAATTTCATTGCTGATGTCCGTGACCTCCCAGCATCTTCGATGCGTGTAGTATACCTGGGATCAGTGCATCTAGCGACTCTGACACTGCCTTGGCACTGCCTGGTAGATTCACGACGATTGTCTCGCCTCTAACTCCCGCTACCCCTCTAGATAGCATTGACAAAGGCGTTCTTTTTTGGCCGTGTATGCGCAGCGCTTCAGAGATTCCTATAACTTCCTTTTCTAGGATCTTCCTGGTCGCTTCAGGAGTAGTATCACGGGGGCCAAGACCAGTACCCCCACATGTCAATACCAGATCTACTTTCAGTTCGTCACATGCAGTTTTCAATGAGGATTCTATTTTGCTTAGGTCATCAGGTACGACTCCGTAATCGACGACTTCAAAACCCGTGCTCTTAAGCCTTTCAGCAGCGAGCTTGCCGGACTTATCTGAGCGTTCTCCTTTTGATGCTGAATCGCTGATGACTATTACAGCTGCCTTCAATGGCTTGTCGTATCTTTCATAAAAGTCCTTCATGCCTCCGCTCTTTGCCAAAAGCTTCACAGACTCTATTGCCAAGGATTCATCTACTGGCTTTAGCATATCATAAATTGTAAGTGCTGCAATAGACGCACCTGTTAGAGATTCCATCTCCACGCCAGTCTTCCAAGTCGTTTTTAGTTGTACGTCTACCTCTATCGATTCTGTTTTGATAAAAACATCTACTTTGATGTGATCTATTGGTATAGGATGGCAGTATGGAAGTAAGTCCCAAGTTCGCTTGGCTCCCATTGTTGCAGATATTCTAGCAGCATCGACTATGTTACCCTTTGGGGATTTTCCTTCCTTGATTAAGCGGATGGTTTCAGGATTTACTTTTATGATTGCCCGCGCGGTTGCCATTCTGAGAGTTTCTGATTTGTCCCCAACATCGAACATCCCCATATTTTGTCAACTCTCACCTATTGGCGTTCCCTTTGCCCACACCTCGCATTTGCCGCTTATTATCTCCTTTTTCCAGATTGGAACTTCTGATTTAATTCGGTCGATAGCATACCTTCCTGCTTCAAAAGCTTCAGCTCTGTGCTCAGAGGATACGGCAATAGCCACGCTAACTTCTCCTATCTTTAGATTTCCAATTCTATGGGCTGTAGCGATCTTTTTTAGACCCCATTTCTTGACAGATTCTGCTTCAATTTTAGCCATGGCTTCTTCTGCCATCCTGATGTATGCTTCGTAATAAATTCCACATACCATGTAGTCATCGTTATGGTCTCTGATTGTCCCCAAAAAGAGAACAGTTGCACCAGCAGAGTCATCTTTGACACTTGCTAGCAACTTTCCAACATCAATCGGATGCTCGGATATAGAAAACATAACCCATTACCCACCACTGATAGGCGGCAAGAGCGCTATTTCATCAAAATCATTTATGACTGATTTATCATTTGCCATCGTGGCGTTAATAGCAATTCCCATTGCGATCCTTTGGGCTGAAATTTCAGGGTAGAGTTCAAGGATCCTTTTCTTTAATTCAGCAACAGTTGTTGTTCCCTCATTTTTTCTTGGGAGTTGCAATGTCATTTGATGTGTGCCTATTATCTCTCTCAGAATTGCAAATGACTTGACTTTTAAGGTAATAAATTGCGGATGCTGCTCAATTTCTTCTTTGTCACACAAAGTACAACATCATCCTCCTATCGTATGCATCAAATTCAGAGTTGGTTTTAGCGCTTTGGATCTTATGATACTTACTACTCCTTCGGGCTTCTTCCGCATGGATTCTACGATGTATTCTATAATCTCTTGATCAGTCTTTCCGCCACGCAGCAGATTCTTAATGTCGTGACCAGGATTCTCAAAAAGACAAGTAAGAAGCCTTCCATCAGAAGTTATCCTTACTCTATCACATTGTGCACAGAAAGGCTCTGTCATTGAAGGGATAAATCCCACTGTCCCCTTTCCATCAGTAAAAGAATAGAGCTTCGCCGGTGCCGATCCAACATCATTTAATGCAGCGCCATCGATGTTGTTGTTGTCAATAATTCCTGATGCTTCTTCAATATCACAAATGTCATTTCTTATTCTGGAAATAATCTCGCTCTTGCTTACAACAAGATCTGGAGACCAAATTCCTGATCCATCTAGGGGCATGAATTCGATAAAGCGAACAACATGCCCGGTTTCGCGAGCAAAGTTTGCAAAATCAACGACTTCATCGTTGTTCCATCCTCTTATGACGACCATGTTTATTTTTATCTTCAGTCCTGCATTTTCTGAGGCATGGATTGAATTCAGGACTTTATGCAGACCATCTATCCCGCACATGGCCTTAAAGCGCCCGGCCTTGAATGTGTCAAGGCTGATGTTTACACTTTGAAGTCCACTCTTTTTCAGCAGATCTGCCTTTTCGCTAAGATAAAGGCCATTAGTAGTCATGCTGATCGATTTAATTCCATTTATCTTTGATAATCCTGCAATCAAGTCTTCTACTCTTGGCCTGAGCAGTGGCTCGCCGCCTGTGACCCTTATTTTCTCAATGCCCAAACGAGTCATTATATGCGATATTCTTAAGAATTCTTCATAGCTTAAGACTTCATCCTTGGCAAGCCATCTTTTTGCAATTGCCTTATTATTGCTTCCAGATTTGCCTTTCTTATCATCATCGTCTCTTGGCATGCAATAAATGCATTGCATATTACACCTGTCAGTCACAGAGAGCCTTAATTTTTGTGCAACTCTTCCAAAGCCGTCAACAAGAGCTTTGTTGACCTTATTTTCGTTATCTTCTTTTAATTTTGACAATTATGAAGCCTCCTGATACAGATCTTTTAGTAGAATCACTTCTACATCCTGTCCTTTGTGCAGCATATACTCTCTTTGGAGCCCCTTATTGTTATGTTTCGCTATTACTATCCCATCAGAATAAGCCAATGTCGAAAGGAGGCTTGCACCAGCAGCAGACACCGGTTCAGCAAAAAAGCATCCATGACGCCTCAAGATTCTAACTCTAACAAACGTGGTCATCCCTTTATGTAATTTGACGTTCGAAGTCAGCTTGGCGACCTGCCTTGCAACAGGAGGACCGTCAGTCTTTAGGATGTTGTAAAGTAATGGTCGCCCAAAGGTGTAAAAGGCGACAAACGCAGAGACAGGATAGCCAGGAAGCACGATCACTGGCTTTCCATTAGCTACGCCTAGACATGTTGGAGAGCCCGGCTTCATTGCAACCCCGCTTACAATGATTCCAGGCTTTCCAATTTCATTTATTAATCCAGGAACATAGTCCTTTTCGCCTACTGAAGAGCCGCCAGATATGAGAATTATGTCAAACTTTAGTGCTTGCATTATTTTTGCACGGATCAGAGACTTTTCGTCTCTACATATCCCCAGGTCTATTGGCTCCCCGCCATACTTTTTTATCATACTGAAGAGCATGAACCTGTTGCTATCGAATATCGAAGCATTGTCAAGTTCCGACCCGGGTTCTGCCAGTTCGCTGCCAGTTGAAAGCACGGCAATTTTTACCTTTTTATAGACCAGTATCCTTGACATCCCAACAGATGCAATTAACCCGATATCTGCAGCAGTAAGCCACGTTCCTTTTTTAAGGAGAATTTGTCCCTTCCTTAGATCATTTCCTCTTGGCGTTACGTTACTTCCTTTTTCTATCTTGTCTGGGATGCGAATTTTCTTTCCTTTATCCTCAACTATAACGTCTTCGATCATTATCACCGAGTCTGTGCCCTTTGGAATCTTTGCTCCGGTTGCAATTGCAACCGCTTTGCCGGAGCTAATTCTTGTCCGTGAGATTTTGCCAGCACTAATTTCGCCTATCACGTTGAGCACAGCATGATGGTCTCTTGTCGCTTTTTTCGTATCGCTTGACAAAACGGCGAAACCATCGACTGTGGATCTCTGAAACGGTGGAATATCTATGGGGCATCGAATGCAGTCTGCCAAGATTCTGTCAGTCGCTTCAACCAAGCTAGCATATTCAGTCCCAACTGAAATGCCAGAGAGCGTGCTTCTGGAAAGAAATTTTTTAAGAGCCAAGGAAATTGAAGAATATTTTCTATGGCTGCTTGTCTTCATGGGCGCAGCGCGGTGCGTCAGGGAAGCTGATGATTTAGCTTTCAATAGTACCTCAATGTCGATCCCTTTACCATCATTAAAATACATTTTTCCGAATTACTTCCAATTATTTCCAGCATACTTAACCTTCGTTAGAAACATCATTCAAGCTGATTCTTACCAATGATTAAAAATTGAAGAAAGTATCTAGCGGAGTTCTTAATCTTTCAGTTTCATTGTCTTCTAGCAAAAAAGTTGACATTTATGATTGTAGGTCCAAATGAATGTCGATTGCATATATTGGAACAAGTCGGATTCTTCCCCGAACATGAGTGTATAGTTGTGTCCTCTGTCCTTTCAATCTTATATTGTAGTTGAGCTTACATTTCGATATGGCTAAGGTTATTTCACTCAACGTAGGACTACCACGGACTGTGAACTTCCACGGGCAAGCCGTGACTACGGGGATCTTCAAAGAACCCGTAAAGGGGCGGATAAAGCTAAGGAGACTTAACCTCGACGGGGACAAGCAAGCAGACCTGACCGTTCATGGTGGACCTGATAAGGCTGTGTATGCTTATCCCATAGAGCATTATGATTACTGGAAAAAGCGACTACCAAACATGAAACTGCCGTGGGGAATGTTTGGAGAGAACTTCACAACAGAAGGATTGCTCGAAGACCAAGTTAACATCGGCGACGTATTTCGAGTTGGTTCTGGCGAATTAGTGGCTACGCAGCCCAGGATGCCTTGCTACAAACTTGGAGTGAAGTTTGGGCGTATGGACATTATCCGGCAATTCATGAACAGCAAACTTACTGGGATCTACTTTAGGGTTCTAAAGGAAGGAGAAGTTGGAGCTGGAGATATGATCGAGCTTATTGACAGAGATGAGAATAATGTTACAGTTAAAGATATTATTCGACTGGTAACCGGCGAAGCTGACATCGCAACACTCCGGCGTGCAGTTCATATCAAAGCTCTTCCCGAAGCATGGCGGCAGGAATTTCTAGAACAGCTGGCTCAACAGAATGAAATGAGCTAAAGGACATTGTTTGTGCAAAACTAATTGACTAATAGGGAGCTTTCAAGCTCAACCATGATTACACAAGGAAAATAGTTGGCCTGCTAGTCGCCGTGGCAGTCACTCCTCTTGATATTCCGATTCTTTATCCGGCAATAAGATTTGAATTACTCTCTCAAAAATATCATCTTGTCCCGGGATCAAAAACTACTAGTTGTTATTTCAACGCTGCAAAATTGCGATCAAATAAAGATGAATTGTTCAAATCACTGTATACAAGAAACCAGTCAAGAATGGAGTTTGGATAGAAATTCCAATAGTCTTGGTTCCTCAGTTGATGTCGTAGAATTTCGAGATTTGAAATACTGTTGAATGTATTTATTATAACATGCTTGGCAAAAATCTAAATCGTTAAATTCCTGCTCCCATCTAACAACAATAGTGTGAAAGAGTTGATCTGAAGAAATCGGGTTTCCGCATACCCGACACTCGCCAGAAGTACGGCGTCTATGTACTAGACTGAAATGATAGGGCATGGCCATTTTGCTCATTTCTTGATGTTCGCATGTAATTGAAGAGCGGAATTATTAGACTTATCGTTTAGATTTTCTTAGTTCGAGAAAGACATACTTGTCTTTTCCTGTTTCTTGTTTAACCGCTATGCAGAACTCGATCTTTCTACTCTCTAATGATCAAAACTTCCCGGCAGTATCCCAATCTCCTTTGCTTCCGGTTTGATGTGGCTTAGATAATGTTTTTACTTCCTCGTATGTAGTAGCCTATTGTGAAACAGTTTAAACTATACAGGCTGACTGAAAGGATTTACATGATATTTCCATCGGTGGTTGATATGACAACAGACATAAAGAGTATGCAATCGGATTCGTTAGTCTCGGGTAAGAAGCTAATGAGGATTAGGGATGCCCTGAAGAACCTGGTACTGAAAAAAAGATTTTTGTTGCAAATGTCGAAGACCCAGATACCAAGGAAGAAGTCCCACATTATTCTGCCAAGGGCTGGTATGCGACGTCATAGGATTGATGACGTTGCCACACATTTTGAAGAGGCGCGTCCGGTCTGCAGGAGAATACACGGGATGCCCGATTATTGCATCAGACACTCGACTCTGAGTTTGGATCCCCATCCGTCGTAGATATCTAGTCCTACCGATGCTTCTCCTAGTTGCATCCTGTCCTGATTAGCGCCTGCTTTTGCAAGATTTACAGCCCATTCTCCTACAGTTAATCCAGAATATAGATTTGTGCCAAATGAATATGTCTAATAATCTTCAAGTTGCACTAGGTCTCCGCGACGAATTGTTCCGCCCCGATGCACTGATGCATAGACTCCGGCATGCACTTGGTTGTATTGTGCGACTGTGCGCAAGATACCTAAATCTTTGGGAAGATCCCCTTGCGGCAGAGTCGTCATCACACACCTCGTACAAGGTCCAATGACCCTCAGCACAATCTCCTGGCCGATCGTTACCTTCTTGTCAACCCATAAATTCTCGATAAAGTCCTCCTCTCCTGATGCTGACTCTACCACTATGTTTGGCCTAAACCGTCGAACCTCAAAGCGACCTGCTGGATAGAGTTCCCGGAGACGGTTGATTGTAGAAGTCGTCAAGAGATGGATTACAGCAACATCAAAGAAAGTTTGAGGAGGCATAGCCTCGTCGGTCACCATCTCTCTTTGTGCTAGGCCCTCAATATCCGGCCAGTACTCCTCGTAGCTTGGCTTCTCCGAACTACTAGTCTTCATGACGCTAACTACTCGACCAAGAACCCTTGACAAAGTGTTATCAACATCGCTATGATCTGAGAAAATCTGACTACCATCTGGTAAGGTAATCCGGACGGGCGGAATGTCCTCCACGACTTGCAGTGAGTCTATAAAGGCGGCATGAAAATCGAAGAGTCTTCCCCATTTTCTAGGGTTCTTGGCACTAGCCACCTTGCCAGTTTGGTGGTCTATTAGAGCGTAAACGCGATCCCCTAAGAGACCGCGTTCCGTTACGTATGAAGAATTGAGCTCCTCTCCCATCATTGACTTCACAGGATATCGCCATATGGAAACTACTTTTCCTATCGAAGACTTCTGAGCTTGACCCACAAGCGTTCATCATCCTTCTTATTCATTAACCTCGATGCTGCAATTTCTTATTTATAGTTTTTAAGCTATGAACTAGGTTGCATTATTATTTTTGCAACTCCTCTGCCTGTTCTTGATCTGGAAAAATGCTTTAATCCATGTCTATGGAGAAGATCTGTGTGGCATTTCTGTCCTATAGAGAAGTTGTTGTTGACTTTGACAGGAGAGCGATCTATTATGGAACTAGAGAGAGCGAATGAAGTGACGCAAAAAATATCCTTCACATAAGAGTGATGACGGAGCTAACAATAGATGAGGAACAAAAATGCACGAAACTCTTTTAGGTTCTATATAAATAGCGAATAACTAGCCAATAACCACTATCATTAACGCAGATTATCCTGAATTGGCATAGAAGGCTGGTAATGGAAGCACGAGCAGTAGGAACACAACGACTCCCACAATGTATAACACCCCTATCTTAGTTGATTTCTTAACTATCTGCAATTCTCTTTCCTTTTCATCGTTGTCCTTCATACGCATAAGGATAACAATTGACATTACGAACGGAACTAATACCTCAATTATGAATATTCTGGCAAGGAGATTATACGCGAACGGATTTCTCCAAATGCCTTTGGTCTCTGTTGAGGCTTCCATAGCCGTCAACGTAGTAGGTGCTCCCATGTGTAAACGCCTTTCCTCCGAATGCCCTGACGAAGTTTGGGAAACGCATGTGGTATTGCTGCGAATCGGGCCACGCCCAACGCGAAACTGGGTCCGCGCTAAAAGCTCGTACCAATACATTAATGATAGACGCTTCGTCTGATGCAATAGCAGTCTTGATTATCGACGTTATCATGATCCTCTTCACTTTAAAAAAAGGAGGGTAGGAGGAGAATGAAGGGTTTTTTCATTCGTTCATTTCTCCTTTCTTACTTCGCTCTCTACTACTATAGGAAGCGGAACACTATCGGGCAGTTGACTACCATTCCAACTGAGCCGTATGGCCCGCCTTCAAGGCCAGTAATCCATCCTTGTTCAACAAAGCCCAAGATGGCAAACTCTTCTGTTAGTCGTGAGCGGTAGCCGTTGTCGATGGCTTCTTGAGTCCATACGCCTGCGTTAATATCCCATAACGGACTATAGTCTGTTGCAATAGTGGGTATGCCGCCTAAGACATTGAGAGGGCCTCCTTCACCCATAAGCGCGCTATTAAGTCCTTGACGCTGCGGATTGCCTTGGCCCGTAGGTCCATTGGCAAACACGAATATTCGCTCTACTGCACTAAACGCACTGTCGTCACGTCCTGTCGTTATGTTAACTAATTTGGGGGCAAGTGTTGCTCGTTCAAGCGCTGCTGCGAGAGGGACGCTGGCATCCGTGCTCAAGTAAAGTACGGGGCGCGCAAAACTAAAGCCGGATGTAAGTGCTATTGTCACCGTACCTTCACTTGGACATATGCTTACGACTTTATCGTGCACTAGGCTGTAGTCAGGGTTGCCTTCGCAAAAGTTGATTTCAGAAGCATCAACACCAAATGCAACTATTGGCGCGTTGTAAATGTGGCCGCCGGCATTCTCCACCACGACCAAGGGGGAATAGTTTTCGTCGCCGATTGCTCCGGGCTGGGCTTCAGATGGTGGGAACGGGTTGGTCTCGTTGCCGGGAGCCACCGCATGCTCGGGTCCGAAGTCCACGGTTCCAGACTCAAATGTCAGCGAGGTATTGGCTTCCAGAGTAGCGACGCGAGCTCCCTGCGCAGCGTAGTTTAGCTTTGGTGACCAGTTGAGACCCAACGCGTCAGCATTGCCTTTGTCTGTTGTGTCGGTAAGGATATACCAAACTGTTTCGTTGCTTCCCCTAATACGTCCTTGATATAGCGGAAGAGTGATTGTGGATTCGTTCATGTCAATGCTTCCAGATCTTAGCAGCTGGAGAGGACCTACTAGTTCTTTCTGTACCGTGGAGGGAGCAGGGCCAAAGTAGGTGAGGGGAATGTCAGCACCAATGGATGGCGGGGCAGGGGCGATGTCTTCTTCTTGTCCAAAAGTGGGGAGAGCAGGGATTATTATTGCAGGCGTTATTACCAGTGCCATTGCTGCAATTCCTAACAGAAATTCTTTGAAGTTTATTATCTTTTGAAACTTCATAATCAGCCCGCTGCAACGAAATTATTAAGAGTACCGGCTTACAGTAAGGATCAGGTAAACGGCAAATCTTAAATGAAAACAGAGATTTTCATTTGGCATGGAGAAACAAGTTTCAAATCAAATGAAACACAAAAACATAACTACATTATACAAGTCGGTAACAGTTGACGGTTTGTCTGTTTTCTACAGAGAAGCTGGAGACACAACCAAACCGAAGCTGGTATTGCTCCACGGCTTTCCTGCCTCTTCCCACCAGTACCGTAACCTTATTTCTGCCCTGGCAGATAATAATTTCCATGTCGTCGCGCCAGACTACCCCGGTTTTGGGAACTCTGACTTGCCAAGTCCGACCGAGTTCAACTACACATTCGATAGGTTGTCCGAGATAGTAGAGGAATTCTTGAAAGCTATAGGCTTTACACACTTTGGACTTTATATGCAGGACTATGGTGGGCCAATAGGCTTTAGAATCATTTCTCGCCATCCAGACTGGCTCGATTGGCTTATCATCCAGAATACCAACGCCTACGAAGTTGGCTTCACCAAAGCTTGGGACGGGTTCCGCAATGCGTTATGGAAGAATCGCACACCAGAGACTGAAGCACCTCTTGCTGCCTTTCTTCAGCTTGACGCTATCAAGCAAGTATATCTGTATGGTCACAAAAACCCTGAGCTTATTAGTCCTGATAACTGGAACATGGATTTCCGGTTCATGGAACGTCCAAATGCTCGAAAAGTACAGTTGGATTTGTTCTATGACTACCGCACCAATGTCGCACTGTATCCAAAATGGCAAGAATTCCTCCATGAGCACCAGCCCAAGACTTTAATTTTCTGGGGACAGGACGACATATTCTTTACCCCAGAAGGCGGCGAAGCTTACCTAAAGGATCTTCCAAACGCCGAGATGCACAGGCTTGATTCAGGGCACTTTGCCGTAGAGGACTGCCTTGATGAGATCGCAAGTAACATCAGCCGCTTCTACCTTGAGAGAGTGGCCAAGATACCCGCTTGACGACACATCAGTACAATTCCTCCTTTTTTACTTTATTAGAAAGAAGGTATGATCAAGCAGTTACAAAGTTGGATAAGATAATTTTTCTTCAAGGCCTGTAATACTTCTCTCTAAGAAGTAGCAATTGCTATTTCAGATCATACGGCATCCAACAGAGACAATGCGTAATAGTATAATAATGTATAGTAACTACCTATGTTATGGGACGCAAGGACTGGTACTATGTCCACTTTCCAAAACTACTTATCAAGAGACTTGATCAATTCCTCCAGACACCTAAGGCCAAAAGTATGGGTATGTCCAGCAAATCTGAGCTATTAAGACATGTGATAAATCAATTTCTCGATGAGCAAGAAGCGTTGTACAACAAGATGGATTATGTAGATGACGTTATTACGGAAATGAAGGACGGTGACCATATGGTATTTACATATGATAATGAATCACAATTTAAGGAGATTGTTAATGCATCTGTAAGACGAGGCATTGATCGCAATCAGATTAATGTCTTGCTTATCTACGCAAAAGAGCAGCAGAAATTCTTAGAATCAATTAACGCAGTCGAAAATGTCAATTTACTATTCAACTCAGACGACATAATAATCATTCCGGCCGATGAAGGTTTTTATGATGACGGCAGCTTTTCTGTTACACCTAGCCTTAATCGTATACGCAAAATTGTGGAACTGGCAAAACAGAAATCAAGGAATGGGATAAATGTTTTAGCCACTTTGCCAAGTAAATTGATCGAACAGGGAAGATATGAGGATGCCTTCAATATTGAAAGCTTATGCAGCGAAGAGATGAAGAGATTTGAAATACCTATTACTATAGCATGTCTGTACAAAGCAGTACCAGAAAATCTTGAAGATCGTTTATCCGAGTATCACGATCTCATAGTCAAGAGGGCGGCTTTATCAGAAAGCGCATAGTAAAGTATCAAAGCAGAAAACAGATCTCAGCATCATATTTAGATCTAAACTTATCAGAAAATTTGTTAACCTTGTTCTTATCTGTTCTGCCTATCATTTTTGCGAATAGTCATCCAATTTTGTATACCAATAGAGTAGAACCGGAACTATTTATTGGTGGTAGTTTTTTTATTACTAAGTAGGTTTCTGAGTCCGCCAAGTAAGCGACCGCTTACCGAATTCTCTCAAATTTTATCCTCTATGTCAGCATCATCTGTTCGAATTGTTCCCTTGTGATTTCTCCCTGGCGTACCTCTCTTTGAGTAATGGATTCAGCGTTTTTGTGTTGGTACCTGTGGAGTAATACCCTCCTCTTCAAGGCCAGAAGAACCATTTTGCTATCCAGAGGATTATGAATATCAAGAAGATGGTGCCCAGCCAGCCAAAAGAGAACGGAAAGAAGACTCCTTGCGGCCGAGGAGCGAAGTAGAAGGACAGCGCAATCGATATTCCTATTATGGCTATCAGTCCTATTATGCCCAGCCTACAATTTGCCTGATGCGATTTTATCCCTGCAGATAAGATCGAAGGGTGGGATGGAAATGTGATGTGGCTCAAAATAAGCGAGGATGAGGTTAAGAGAAAATATCAAAATGACAACGTCACATCCGATCCATCGCGCTACCTTACAAAGGAATACGCTAATTACTATGCCTATAGTGTTTATCCGCTAATTGGATGGATTCCGACACGCTATGCCGGACCAACCTATCCTGTGCCGACGACAAAAGAACAGCCAGTAATATACAAATGCTATCTATGTAACACTACATTTAGGGACGATAGCGAATTCAGTGGAACATGTCAGAGAAACTCACTAGTACAATACCAATGAATCCTCCGCAGCCTACTTTGATTTTTGCAACAAATGTATCATTATTCCCAGAGTGATCGAAGGACATGATTGAACCAAATGTATGGAACTAATGCAAAAATTTTTCTGTTGCTAAAGGAAAAATGATTGTTATATCACTAGCATTATTACCACTTTTTGCAGCAAATCCATATCTCTTCTCTTTATTTGCTGACGAACAAGGATCTTGGATCCGTAATGCTGCAGCAACTACTTCTGTACTCCACCAAACAAATGAAACTGTACCTAACCCTAGGGGAGTGTCAGTGGCGCCAATGAATTCCACAGTTTCGATATTCAATAAGGCATGGCACTGGTAACAAGAAAATTAGGGGGGCTTGACAGCGTTGACGCGCCAAAAAGCCATTGAACAGGAAACGGCGATAAAAAATAAGGAAAGGGCTACGCTGACATGCCCGGTGTGAGTTCCGCACTGCCAAAGAGCACCGTAAATTGCTTGCACCAGACAAGCACATTGTTGTACTTTGACAGGTCAGTCCCTTCAGGTATGTCATAGTTCTGGTTGCCATTGTTCGCCTTTAGCTTGCCAAGGTCTACAAAGTCTGAAGCTTGCTTGTCAGTCGCAAGGTAGACGTACA
>Ga0081538_10001572_pt1 | contig 23438 bp, 25 predicted proteins | sample TabmetS5T2R1_FD_71022 | JGI IMG/M metagenome (GOLD analysis project Ga0081538, IMG submission 71022) | Tabebuia heterophylla rhizosphere microbial communities from the University of Puerto Rico - S5T2R1 | ecosystem: Host-associated > Plants > Roots > Rhizosphere ... | reverse complement strand
TGATCTCGCTCGGCGGGGCGGCGCTGGCCCTGCTCGCCTCGCTGTGGGTGCCGGCGCGCTCAGCCCCCGAGCCAGGTCACCACGGCGAGCACGCGCCGGTGGGCGCTCTCAGCCGGGGGTAGACCGAGCTTCGCGAAGATGCTGGCGACGTGCTTCTCCACCCCGCTCGGGGTGATGTGGAGCTCGTCGGCGATCCCGTGGTTGGTGCGGCCCTCGGCCATGAGGGCCAGCACCGCCCGCTCGCGCGTGCTCAGCTGGGCGAGCGGCCCGTCCTCGTGGCCGGCGACGAGCTGGGACACCGCCTCGGGGTCGAGCGCCATGCCGCCGGTCGCCACGCGCCGGACGGCCTCGACGAACTCGCGCACGTCGGACACCCGGTCCTTGAGCAGGTAGCCGACGCCGCCGGTGCCGTCGGCCAGCAGCTCGGCCGCGTAGGTCTGCTCGACGTACTGGGAGAGGATCAGCACCGGGAACCCGGGCCGGCGGCGGCGCAGCTCGAGCGCGGCGCGGACGCCCTCGTCGCGGAAAGCGGGCGGAAGGCGGACGTCGACGATCGCCACGTCGGGCGAGGCGGTGGCGACCGCCTCGAGCAGCGCGTCGCCGTCCGAGACGGCGGCCACGACGTCGAAGCCGCTGTCCCGCAGGAGGCGCTCCAATCCGTCGCGCAGCAGCGCGAGGTCTTCGGCGATCACCACTCGCACGGCAGGAATGCTCGCACGACGGTCGGTCCGCCTGGCGGGCTGTGCAGCTCGAGCGAGCCGTCGAGGGCCTCGACCCGCTTGGCGAGGCCGCTGAGGCCGCCGCCGCGCGGGTCGGCGCCGCCGCGCCCGTCGTCGAGCACCTCGACGTGGAGGTCGCCGTTCTGCGCCGTGACCCACACGGCGGCGCGCTCGGCGCCGCTGTGCTTGGCGGCGTTGGCGAGCGCCTCGGAGACCACGAACCAGGCCGCGTTCTCGACCTGCGGCGGAGGCTTGCGCGGCACGTCGATGGTGGCGGTGGCGGGCACGGGGCTGCGGGCGGCGAGCGCGACGATCGCCGACTCGAGGCCGCGCTCCGCGAGCAGGGTGGGGCGCATGCCGCGCGCGAGGTCGCGCAGCTCGGCGAGCGCCCTGCGCGCCTCCTCGCGCGCCTCGCCGACCAGCTCGCGCGCGCCCTCGGGATCGCGGTCGAACCGCTCCTCGGCCATGCCGAGGTCCATGGCGAGCGCCACCAGCCGCGCCTGCGCGCCGTCGTGCAGGTCGCGCTCGATCCGCTGCAGCTCGGCCTGGGCGGCGTCGACGGCGCCGGCCCGCGTCTCGGTCAGCCGCTCGACGCGCACGGCCAGCGAGGGCCCGAGCAGCCAGCGCGCGAGGTGGGCCTGGGAGAGCGCGAGCGGGCGCTGAGCGATCAGCGCGACGGGGAGCAGCGCGACGCCGATGGCGGCCACGCCGATCGCCATCTCCCAGCTGTCGATGGTGAAGCCCATGAACTGCGAGTCGGCCGGCATCGCCCACCACCAGGCGGGGAGCGTGAGGGCGCTGAGCGCGGCGCCCCAGAGCACGGTCCAGATCAGGCCCCAGACGAACCCGACCATGCTCAGCAGGCCGAGGTAGACGAGGTCGGCCCAGCGCTGACCGTCGTGCGCCGCCTCCTTGAGGCGGACCGCGAGGCGGGCGTCGCGCGGCGCGGGCCGGTACGCGGCCGCGATCGGGGCCCCGAGCACGAGCGCAGCGCGCTTGCGCTCGAGGTCTGCGAGCAGGCGGAAGGACCAGAAGCTGGCGAGGACGACGGGGAAGCCCACGATCAGCAGGCCGAGCGTGAGCGAGAGCGTGACGCCGACGGTCCAGACCACGAAGGCGACGATCGAGGTGGCGAAGCCGAGCACCAGGTACAGGGCGTCGGCCCCGAGCTGGCGCAGCCGCGCGGCCGGCGTCTGCGCAGGGGCGGGCGCTGCGGCGGACACGGCCATGAGGGAAGTCTCGGCCGCGCGACCCCGCCGGGCCAGCGCGGTGCCCCCCGCGCTCAGGTGGGGTAAACCACACTCGCCGCCGCCCGCCCGACGACTCGCGTTCGCCGCTCGGCGGGTCGTGCGGCGCCGCCCGACGACTCGCGTTCGCCGCGACTACCCGAGATCCACGTAACGCGGGAGCGTGAACGTGGGGTAGGTCTTCGCGAACCAGTCGTAGAGCTTCACGCGCGTGGTCATGCGGTACACGGCGGCCTCGCCGTCGCGCGGCGCCTTCAGCCGCACCCGGAAGCTGCCGTCGGGCCGCGGCTTGAAGCGCTTGACCACCTTCCAGTCGCGACACGTCACGCGGCGCTTGACCTGCACGGTCCGGACCGGCCGCGTGAGCGGCCCGATCACCCGTCCGGCGATGGTCACCCGCCCGCCACGGGCGCTCATCTGCGTCACCTTCATGCGCCGTGCGAGCTTGAGCCGCATCGAGCGCTGCTTGCCGATCGCGGCCTCGTAGCGCGCCCGGTTCGTGTCGCGGATGCGGGCGTCGGGGAGCGGGGCGGTGGCGGTGAACGTGCCGTCGCGACGGACCCGCGGTCGCGCCACGGTCCTGCCGTCGGCCATGAACCGGATGCGGACGCGGCGGCCGACGTAGCGCCGGTCGGCGGCGCCGAGCAGCCGCACGCGGCCGGCCTGCTCGTAGACGTCGATCAGCACGAGCCGCCGCAGCGTGCACTGGAGCGCGAGGTCGGCCACGCCGCCGCAGCTCACGTCGCCGGCGCCGACGATCGCCTCGCCGACCACGAGCTCGGCCAGCCGCTGCCCGGCGATCGTGATCTCGGCGCGCAGCGCGCGCTGGATCAGCCGGTTTCCGCTCTCGATCCGCTCGTTCGGGATCACGCGGACGCGAGCGAGCGTGGCGGGCACCGTGAGGTTCGGCAGGGCGTCGAGCACCGGCCGGATCGCCGCCTGGAGCACGCCGAGGTCGATCCCCGGCGGCCGCACGATCCGCGAGATGTCGATGTTCGACGGGTCGATGGTCTGCGAGTCGATCAGGCGCACGGTCTCGGTCACGGCGTTCTCGAGGCCGAGCTCGAGCCCGTTGACCGACACCGAGGCGAGCGATGAGCTGCCGCTGAAGCGCGGGATGCCGCCGACGCACTGCCCGCTCGCCTCGGCGTGGGCGGCGCGCACGCGCAGGAGGTCGAGGTTGGGCAGCGAGCGCGGCTGGATCAGCGCCTCGAGCGCCGGCCGCAGGTCGATGCTGCCGGGCAGGCCGGGGACGCGGATGGCGTCGACGTCGGAGAAGTCCGGGTCGGGCAGGTCGATCGGGAGCTCGGGCAGCGCCTTGATCCCGACCTCGGCCAGCGTGCCGCGCGCCCGCGCCACCCGCTGCGGCGCGGGGGCCGTGATCGGCCCTTCGAGCAGCGTCTCGGCGCTCAGCGCGTCGGCCGACAGCCCGAGCGGCAGCGCCGGCGCGAACGCCCCGCCGCCTCCCGCGGCCTGGCACGCGCCGCCGCGATTGGCCACCGCCGGCTCGATCGCCGGCGCCGTGAGCACCTGGGCCCGCAGGGCGCTCGCCTCACAGGTCCAGTCGGCGGCCGAAGCCGCGGAGGGCCACGCGGCAAGCAGGACGACGGCGGCCGAACAGGCGATGGCGTGATCACGGCGCATATCGCGGTGAACGAGCCAGCCGCGTGAAAATTGCGCCTGCGACCCAAGCGGGCCGTTCGGTGATCTGCGCCCATGTGAAGCGCAGCACCTGCCAGCCCGCGAGCGCGAGGACGACATCCCGCTCGCGGTCGGCTTCGAAGGCGCTCGGCGAGCGGTGGTACGCATAGCCGTCGACCTCGACGATCAGGCGCGCGTTCCGCCACACGAAATCGACCTCGACGCCCTCGATGCGGGTGTTCGTTCCGGGCCGCGGGAGGCCGTGGGCGTCGCAGAGCCGGAGGAAGCGCTCCTCCAGCTCGCTGCGCGTCAGCGTGGTGCCGGCGGTGTAGCGGGACAACACCGCTTGTAGGGAGGGTGATCCTGGACGGCCCGGTTGGATGCGTTTGGCGAGGTCGGCGAAGTCGAGGAGGCGGAGCTGCTCGGCGCGGTCGAGCGCCTGCTCGAGCGGGCGGCCGTTCAACGTGGCGGCGAGATCGATGAGCGTGCGCACCGGGGTGGTGATGGGGATGCCGCGGTGGCTGGTCGTCTCGTCCGGCTCGAGCGTCGCGCGACGATGGATCCGGATCCCTTCATGTCCCACGCGTCCCGCCCGACCGGCCGTCACGTGGATCGCGCCGCCCCCCAGTCGCCGTAGATCCCACGCCGCCGCGGCAGACGAGTGGCTCAGCACCGCTCCCGCGCCGCACGCGAGCGCGGCGGCCATCCACCTCCCCTCGATCGTGAGCACGGGATGGCCGACCGCGTACACCCCGCGATGAAGGAGGTGCAGCCGCCCGCCGCGCGCCCGACGGGCGATCGCCGAGGGCGTCAGCCCGAGTGCGAGGAGCTGCGCTCGAGCGACCACGCCGTGCTGGCCGCCCGCCAGTGCCGCGATTCTCTGGTCCGGGACGAGTTCGTGTCGCATAGCGACACTTAGTCGCCCCGCGCCGCGGTTCGCCCCCTAGGTGAAGGCTCCGTCGACGAGGATGGGCTCCCCGTCGGCGGTGATGCGGCCCGCTCGGCGGAGGTCGCAGATCATGTCCCAGTGGACGGCCGACTCGTTGGTCCCGCCGGTCTCCGGGTACGAGCGGCCGAGGGCGAGGTGGACGGTGCCGCCGATCTTCTCGTCGAAGAGGATCGTGCCGATCGCGCGGTCGATGCCGAAGTTCGTCCCGATCCCGATCTCGCCGAGCCGGCGGGCGCCCGGGTCGGTGGCCAGCGTGGCCTGCAGCACCTCGTCGCCGCGATCCGCCCGGGCCGAGACCACGACGCCCTCGCGGAACTCGAGCGTGATGCCGGAGACCTCGACGCCCCGCGGCGAGGACGGGACATCGAACCGCACCACGCCCTCGGCGGACGACTCCAACGGCCCGGTGAAGACCTCACCGGACGGCATGTTCCGCCGCCCATCGGAGTTGATCCACTCACGGCCCGCCACCGACAACCGAAGATCCGTTCCCTCTCCCTCAATGCGCAGTTCCGAAGCCCCGGCCAGCCGACGGATCAACTGCGCTTGTAGGGCGGCGAGGTCGGTCCATGATGAGACAGGATCGGGACGATCGAGGAACAGCGCCCGCGCGACGAAGCCCGAGAAGTCGGTCGTCGACATGCCCGCCTGCTGCGCACCCGCCGCCGTCGGCCACAGCGACACGCACCACCGCCGCTCCATGGCGGCGGCTCGAATGGGAGAGCGGGCAAGGGCAGCGCGCGAAAGACGAGCCGGGTCGACCCCCGCGAGCTCGCGCGTGTTGAACGGCGCCTGGATCGAGAGCGAGGCATCCGTCTGCGAGGCCTCGACGAGGTCGAGCGGCGCGAACGAGTCGAGCATCGCCGGCGAGGCCGACGACCAGAACGCCTCCTCCTGGCCCGGCAACGAAACACGCAGATGCGGCCACGCCTCGCGCTCGAGCACGGCGCGCTGGAGGGCGAGCAGGAGCGGCGCGGCGAGCGACGTGGAGCGCACGACCACCTGCTGCCCGGCCTGGACCTCCAGGCAGTAGTCGCACAGCAGCGCGGCGAAGGCCGCCGGGTCGATCACGGCGCCGGCAGCTCCGGGAAGTACTCGGCGACGTGCTCGCGCAGCACGTCGCGGATCCAGCGCCGCTCGGACTGCGACGCCATCCGGAAGCGCGCCAGCAGGTCCTTCTGGCGCGTGATCGGCTCGAGGCCCGCCACCGCCCAGCTCACGGCCAGCCGCTCGAACAGGAACTCCACCCCGCGCTGCCATGCGTCCTCCTGCGACAGCGGCGAGCCGCCGAGCACGTCGCGGTACTGCTGCCGCGTCCCGAGCGTCATCGAGCCGCGCAGCTCGAGCACGTCGCCCTCCGCCGACTCGTACGGCACCGCCGGAGCCTTCTCCCGCTTGCGCGCCATCAGGCCGCGGCTGCGCGCTCGAGCTGGGCCCGGACGTCGCCGGTCAGCGCGTCGGCATGGCCCGGCCAGGCCGCCGACGGCTCGAGCGCGGCGAGCTTGCGGATCGACTCGCGCGCCTGCGCCGTGTCCTCGTTGAACGCCTCGTGCGGCGGTCCGGGCGGGATCTTGCGCGAGGTCTCGGGATCGATCACGTAGAAGCAGTCGCTCGTGAGGGCCAGCCGGTCGGACTCGCGAAACAGCCCGATCAGCCCCGGCGCGTGGCCGGGAAGGTGCACGACCCGGAACCCCGACACCTCGTCGCCCTCCTCGACCGTGCCGGCGATCTCCACCGGCCCGCCGTCCCAGAAGCTCAGCAGGTGGCGGTAGGCGTAGCGGGCCGGGATGCCGAGCCGCTCGAGCCGGTGGTAGGAGCGCAGCGGGCTCTCGCTCCCGGCCGCCTCGCGGTCGGCGGGATGGCAGAACACGGGGACGCGCAGGCCCGGGGCGGTCCCGCGGTGGTCGGCGTCGGCGTGGCCGAGCACGATCCGGTTGATGCCGCCGAGCGGCGCCGCCGCCGTCGCCACGGCGCCGGTCATGGTCCGGATCCCGGCGTCGAACAACGTGACCCCGCCGCCCTCGTCCTCGAGCAGGTACACGTTCATCGTGCGCGGGACGCCGCCGCGCAGGAGCCAGACGCCGTCCGCGACCCGCTCGAGGTCGCGCTGCGCCGCCGCCCGCCGCTCCATCCGCGACTTGGCGTTGAAGGCCGCGAACAGCCGCTGCTCGGCCGGCGAGCCGCCGTCCGGCACGAGCCCGACCTGGCGCGCGAGCGACATCGCGTCCGGCACGGCGTCGTTGCGGTCGAGCAGCCCGTCGCGGACGTGCAGCATGTCGATGCCTTCGAAGCGCACGCGCCGGCCGGTGCCGGCGACGCCCCACAGCGGGCCGAGGTGGGTGCCCGTCGCCTCCCAGTGCACGGCCGAGCGGTCGCCCTCGGTGACCATCGACCGCACCCGCGTGTCGAGGTCGGGGAACGCCGTGAAGATCGCCTCGCAGTACTCGCGCACCTCGCCGGGCCCGACCGCGTCGACCTGACCGGCGATGTGGTCCTCGCCGTCCGGCGCCCAGCACGCCGCCATGGCCTCGAGATCACGACGGGCGATCGCTTCGAAGTACCGCTTGACCACCTCCGACATTGGCGCCGCACGTTACCGTCCGGCAGCGTGCGCAAACCGACTCGGAGCCGCGAGGTCGGCCGGGGCGAGAAGGTCCTGCCGGGGATCTGGCGCCTGCGGCTGCCGCTGCCGTGGCCCGGCGTCCCGCACTGCAACGCCTGGGCGATCGCCGCCGGCCCCGGCGTCGTGCTCGTCGACACCGGCATGCACGAGCCCGGCTCGATCGCGCACCTCGACCGCGCGCTCGACCAGGCGGGCCTGCGCGTCGAGCACGTGCGGCTGATCGTCTGCACGCACGCGCACGTCGACCACTGCGGCCAGGCGCCCGCGATCGCCGAGCGCGCGGGCTGCGAGGTCTGGATGCACCGCGACCACGCGCACCACACCGACGACGACCCCGAGGAGGCCCTCAAGCGCCGCGTCGTCGTCGCCCACCAGAGCGGCGTCCCCGCCGACTCCGTCCAGCGCTGGGTCGAGCGCCGCCGCACCCAGGGCAGCGGACAGGCAGGGACCCTGCACGTCGACCGCGAGCTTGCGGAGGGCGACACGGTGCAGAGCGACCTCGGCGACTGGCGCGTGATCGAGACGCCCGGGCACGCGCCCTCCCACCTGTGCCTCTACCAGCCCGAGCGCCGTCTGCTGATCTCCGGCGACCATCTTCTGGGCCGCCCGTCGCTCTACTTCGACGCGGGCTACACGCCCGACCCGGTGCAGGAGTTCCTCGACTCGCTCGACAAGGTCGACGGGCTCGACGCCCGCCTCGTGCTCTCCGGCCACGGCCGCCCGTTCACCGACGTCGGCGGCCACGTGGCCGCCAACCGCGCGCTCGTGCGCGAGCGCCTCGACGCGACCCGCGCCGCGCTCGACGACGGCGCCCGCACCGCCTACGAGGTCGCCCAGGCGGTCTACGGCGAGCGGCTGACCGAGGTCACCGTCAACTGGCTGATGAGCAAGACGCTGTGCTGGCTCGGCCATCTGGAGCGGCAAGGGCTGGTCGACCGTGCAGGCGAAGGCCCCGAGCGCTGGTCGGTCGCGGCCTAGACTTCGACCATGCGGATCGACGACCGACTGGCCGCCGGCGGCGAGCCGACCTTCTCGTTCGAGTTCTTCCCGCCCAAGACCGACGAGGGCGAGCGCAACCTCGGGCGGGCGCTCGCCGAGCTCTCGCGCATGCACCCGACGTTCGTGTCGGTCACGTACGGCGCGGGCGGCACCACGACCCAGAAGCGCAAGACGGTCGACATCGTGTCCTCGATCAAGGCCGAGCACGGCCTCGAGGCGATGGCCCACTTCACCTGCGTCGGCGCCACCGTGGCCGAGCTGCGCGAGACGCTCGACGTGATGCGCGACGCCGGCATCGCCAACGTGCTCGCCCTGCGCGGCGACCCGCCCCCCGGCGAGACCGAGTGGACCGCCACCGAGGGCGGCCTCGAGTACTCGCGCGAGCTGATCGAGATGATCCGCGACGAGTACGACTTCGCGATCGGCGCCGCCTGCTTCCCCGAGGTCCACATCCACGCGACCTCGGCCGAGGACGACCTGCGCTACCTCAAGGAGAAGGTCGACGCCGGCGCCCGCTTCCTGATCACGCAGCTCTTCTTCGACAACGCCGCGTACTGGGACTTCGTGGCGAGGGCGCGCGACATCGGGATCGACGTCCCGATCATCCCGGGGATCATGCCGATCACGAACTTCGACCAGATCCGGCGCTTCACGAGTTTGTGCGGTGCGACGATCCCGGCCGACCTGCTGCGCGAGCTCGGCCTGCGCGCCGACCAGCCGGAGGCGGTGCTCGACTTCGGCGTGGCCTACGCGACGCTCCAGTGCGCCGACCTGCTGGCCAAGGGCGCGCCGGGCATCCACTTCTACACGCTCAACCGCTCCACCGCGACGAGAGCGATCCTGAGCGCGCTGCGCGTGATGGCGCCCTGGCGGGACGCCGTGCCCGCCTGAGCGGGTGCGATAAGTTCCCGCCAACTGTCCAATCGCTCCGACTGGAGGGCCACGTGAGGGGGAAGGGATTGGCGCTGGGCGCCATGGGCGCCCTGCTGTTGTTCGCCGCGCCGGCCTCGGGCGCGTCGAAGAACGTCAAGCTCCTGGACAACCTGCCGGAGGCGAAGGACGCCACGGCGATCAACTTCCTGGAGTACGAGAAGAAGGGCTGGGGCTGGGGCAAGCACAAGCGCGAGCTCGACGTGATGCTCGTGACCGGTCGCTTCGGCCTGAAGTCGTACTCGCTCGAGGATCCAAGGCATCCCGAGCTGCTCGACGAGATCACCGCCGAGGAGCTGCGGCTTCCCGGCGACCCGCCGGTGCGTCCGGTCAGCGGCCCCGACGGGCCGCAGTCGACGTTCTGGCAGAACGAGGACATGGACGTCGACCGCAAGCGCAAGCTCGCTCTGCTGTCGCGCGACCCGCGTGCCTACGCCGGCTCGACGTCCCGCGAGCCCGGTGAGGCCGACCCCAACGGCGCGACCAACATCGCCGGCGTCTACATCGTCGACGCCAAGGACCCGAAGCGGCTGAGGCTCCTGAGCTTCGAGCAGCTGCCGACCGGCCACACGACGACCTGCATCAACGACTGCGAGTGGCTGTGGACCGGCGGCCCGGCCGCTACGACCACGCAGCAGGGCCCGCCGCGCAACTGGACCTTCGGGCGCCCGATCATCGTCACCGACCTGCGGAACCCGAGGGATCCGCGGGGCTACCCGATGGACCCGGTCGACCTGTTCCGCCGTGACGGCGCGACGGCCTACTCGCACGACGTCCAGGTCGACGACATGGGCATCGCCTGGGTCTCCGGCGACGGCGGCACCCGCGGCTACTGGACCGAGGGCAGGCACTACGACCCGCTCGACGGCCGCTACCGCCGGGCGACGCCGCTCGACCCGATCCCGTACGGCGGCGGCGGCCTGCCGGCCGAGGTCACCGGCGACGAGACCGGCGGGTTCGAGCACAACGCCTGGCGACCGGTCGGCAAGGACGCGCCGTGGGGCGACAGGCGCTACCGCAAGGGCGAGCTGCTGCTGGCCACCGAGGAGGACTTCGGGCCCGCCGAGGAGGCGTGCGAGAACCGCGGCAAGTTCACCATCGCGTCGCTGGAGGGGAGCTTCGACGGCGAGGCCTGGAGGTCGACGCCTGAAGACCCGTTCCGGCTCGACGTCGTCGGCGAGTGGAGCCCTGCCGGCGAGGAGGGCTCGCGGCCGGTCGGCGGTCCGTACGACCCGAACGCGAACTTCTGCTCGGCCCACTACTTCGACGTGGACGGGCCGGTCGTGACGTACGCGTGGTACGGCGAAGGAACGCGGTTCCTGGACATCTCGGATCCGTCGAACCCGCGCCAGTTCGCCTACTGGCGGCCCGATGACACGATCGTCTGGGCCTCGTACCTGCACGAGGGCTACATCTACACCGCGGACCGCAACCGCGGGGTAGACGTCCTGAGGTTCTCGCCGGGCGCCAGCTCGGCACGGAAGAGCGGCAAGGAGGTCGTGGCGCCGCCGGCGTCGGCCAAGCACCGCCGCTTCCTGGCCCGCATCGCCTCGCAGTTCAAGGCCGATCCGGGCACCGCCGGCATCTGCTTCCTGCCTGTCGGCTAGCTCGTGAGATGCGCCGGGCCCGCACGGGCCCGGCGCCTCACTCCCGCGGTGGCTCGATGTCGAGCGCGTGGGCCACGCGCGGACGTCCGTCGACGTGCCAGGTGACGTCGATCTGGTCGTTCTTGCGGTAGGTGCCGATCCCCCATGCGCCCCAGAACCAGCGCCAGAACCCGAGCCGGCCCTCCTTGGCGAGCGGGCGGTCGAAGATCAGCGTGCGGCCGCGGACGGCGAAGTCCTTGCCCGGCTCCTGGCGGACGCCGTTGATGAACACCTCGTACGGCTCCCGCACCGTGGGGGGCAGCTTCACGGTCCAGTCCGCCATGGCGGTCATCATGGCAGCGGTGACGGAGTACACATTGCTGCGATCGCCGCGCGCGCGGCGGGTGCGCGTGAGCGTGGAGAGCGACGGCGCCGTGCGCGTGACGCTGCCGCGGCGCGCGCCCAAGCGGGCGGCCGACGAGGCCGTGCGCGAGCTCGCGCCGTGGATCGAGCGGCGGCGTCGCGCGCTCGCCCGTGCCGCCGCCGAGATCGCCCGCACGCCCGGCACGGTGCCGTACCTGGGCCGGGAGCTGCGACTGGTGCCCCAGCCGGGCCGGACGCGGGCGCACCGGCGCGGCGACGACCTCCTCGTGCCGGCGGGCGAGGACGCGGCCGGGCAGCTCCGCTTGGAGCCGGCCGCCGGTGCGACGGACGCGATCGAGCGCTGGTACCGGCGGACGGCGCGCGTGGAGATCGCCGCGCGGCTCGACGCCGCCGTGGCCCGCGCGGGCACCGCCTACACGAAGCTCACCATCCGGGGCCAGAAGACCCGCTGGGGCTCGTGCTCGCAGACCGGCGCGATGTCGTTCAACTGGCGGCTTCTGCTCGCCCCTGAGCCGGTCCTCGACTACGTCGTCGAGCACGAGGTCGCCCACCTCGAGGTCATGGACCACTCCAAGCGCTTCTGGACGCTGCTCGAGTCGCGCGTGCCGGACTGGCGCGACCACGCCGCCTGGCTGCGGCGCTACGGCTCGACGCTGGTCATCTGACGGCGCAAGGCGTCGTACGGGGTCTCGCCGTCCTCGGGCTCCACGAGCCGCCGCCGCACGCGGCCGGTCCACGCCTGCACCGAGCCGTCGCCGCGCACGTCGAACCCCGCCCGCGCCCCCGGCCCGCGCAGCTCGACCCGCGTCGCCACCTGGTCCTCGGGCTCGAACCGCCGCACCTTGACGTCGATCGTCCCCCGGCGCGTCGTGTTCGCGGCCACCCGCGTCTCGGTCTCGAGCAGCTCGAGCGCCTCGTCGAGCGTGTCCGCGCGCAGCTTCTGCACCTTCGGCCCGGTGCGCACCGTCACCCGCCAGCTCATCGCCCGAGCAGCGCGGCCGCGTTCTTCCAGCGCGCGATCTCGCAGCCGTTGGCGCGCGAGAACGTCGCGTCGACGCGCCTGCCCTGGAACGTCCCGGTCACCGTCGCCTTCTCGGGCCCGCCGAACTGCTGCGTGCAGGCCGTGCCGCGAGGCGTCGGCTCGAACACGGCCGGCGTGAGCTTCGCCACGGCACGGCATTCGGGCGACTCGTCGCCTTCGTCGCATTGGACCGTCCGCGTCTCGGCCGCCCGGCCGCCCTCGCCGTCGGCGTCGACCGTGACGGTCAGGTCGGCCAGGGCGGGACCGGCGTCGACGGGCCCGGCCGGCTCGTCGTCCTCGCCGCAGCCGGCGACGAATGCGAGTCCCAGGACGAGCACGACGAGCGTGCGCATGCCCTCAAGATAGGACGGGCGGCGCCATCAGCGCCTCGACCGCCTCGGGCGGCGCCGGCACGCCGAGCAGGAAGCCCTGCGCCAGCGGACAGCCCTCGCGCGCCAGGAAGTCGCGCTGCGCCTCGGTCTCCACGCCCTCGGCGACGGCCGTCCGGCCGAGCGCGCGGGCGAGCTGGAGGATCGCGGTGACCACCGCGGCGGCGTCCGGCCGCTCCGGCACCTCGCGCAGGAACGATCGGTCGATCTTGAGCGTCGAGACCGGCAGCTCGGCGAGCCGCGAGAGCGACGAGTAGCCGGTCCCGAAGTCGTCGAGCGCGATCTGCAGCCCGAGCTCATGCAGCTCGCGCACGATCCCCTCGGCCAGCGCCGGGTCCTCGAGCGTCGAGGACTCGGTGAGCTCGACGGTCAGGCGGGTCGGGTCGACCCCGGCGGCCGAGATCCGCTCGCGCACACGCGCCACGAAATCGCCGCGCCGGAGCTGGCTGGGCGAGACGTTGAACGCGATGTGCGGCCGCAGCCCGCGCGCCGCCCACGCCACCTGCTGCGCGCAGACCGCCTCCAGCACCCAGTCGCCGAGCGCGTCGATCAGGTCCGACGCCTCGGCGATCGGGATGAACTCGCCGGGCGAGACGGCCCCCATCACGGGGTCGTCCCACCGCACCAGCGCCTCGAGGGCGACGAGCGCGCCGGAGTTCACGCTGAAGATCGGCTGGTAGTGCAGGTGCAGGTCGCCGGCCGCGACCGCGCGCCGCAGCCGCGCCTCGAGCGAGTCGGCCGGCGGCGCCTCGCGGACCGTGCCCGTGGCCCAGGTGCCGGCCACGTGGTCGCCCTCGGAGAGCGGGATGAGCTGCCAGCGGACGAGCCGGTCGCCGTCGACCGCGTGCTCGGCGGAGGGGCGGCCCTCGGCGGCGGCCAGGGCGACCGTCGCGTCGACCCACCCGTTGCCCAGCAGCTCGTCCTCCGTGCGGCCGGCGAGCGCGCACGCGTTCTGGTTGGCGAGCAGCACGCGGCCGTCGCGGTCGAGCGCCAGCAGCGGCGCCTCGGCGGCGTCGAGCCAGCGGCGCGCCCCGTCCACGGGCGCGCCCGGCCGCCGCTCCAGGTACTGGGCGAGCTGCCCGCCCACGGTGGCGAACATCGCCGACACCTCGGGGTTGGACTCGCTGATCCCGTGCGAGAAGAACTCGATGACGCCGGCGCAGTGGTCGGCGATGGCGATCGGGAAGGCGGTGGCGGTCATCAGCCCGGCGCGGCGCGCCACCCCGGCGCGCGGCTCGTTCGCCTCGGCACCGACGTCGGCCGCCCATGCCGGGCGCCGGAACGCCCACACGCGGCCGGCCAGGCTCTGGCCGGCGGCGAGCACGGTCCGGCGCGAGGCGTCGGCCAGCGCCGCCACCTCGGGTGCGGCGCTCGCCGGGTGCCAGGTCACGGCGCAGCGCAGCTCGCTGCCGTCCTCGGACGGCCGCCACACCGCGCCGCAGCTCCAGCCCAGGGTCTCGCCGAGCGTGGCCAGGACGCGCGCGAGCAGCTCGTCCGGCTCGAGCCCGGCCGCCACGTGGTCGGTGACCGCCTGCTGGGCGAGCAGGAAGCGATGCGCACCGCCGACGCGGCGGCGCAGCCGCGTGGCGTCGAGCGCCCGCCGCAGCGCGCGCGGCAGCTCGGCCGGGTCGGGGACCACGGCGGCGGCGCCGTCGAGCCCGCGCACCACGGCGGCGAGGTCGCCGGCGTGGACGTAGGGGGAGACGGCCAGGAACGGCAGATGGGGATCGGCGAGCCGCACGAGCGCGAGCGCCTTCCGGGCCGGCACCGCGCGCGGCCCGTCCCCGCCGTAGAGCACGGCGCCCCAGCCGCGGCGCTGGAGCGCGGCGGTCAGCTCGTCCGGGCCGTCCGCGTGCTCGACCCGCAGCCGCCACCCCGCGTCCTCCATGGCGCGCAGGAGGATCCGTCCGTACGCGGGCGGGACGTCGACGAGCAGGGCACGGAGCGACCGGTACGGCCTCATCAGATTCCCATCGGGCAGCGGCCCGACAGGCTTGAGTCAGACCTGCGTCCGCTGCGCCCGCAGCAGATCGGTCATATCGGCCGGCGGCAGCGCGCTGCCGAACAGCCGGCCCTGGGCCAACGGGCAGCCCTGGGCGGCGAGGAAATGCTGCTGGACGGGCTGCTCGACCCCCTCCGCCACCGTCGTGCGCCCGAGCGCGTCCGAGAGCGCGATGACCGCGCGCACGATCGCGCCCGCCTCCGGGTTCTCCGGGATCTCGCGCAGGAACGAGCGGTCGATCTTGAGGATCTGGACCGGCAGCGAGCGCAGCCGCGACAGCGACGACCAGCCGGCCCCGAAGTCGTCGATCGCGAGCTGGAGGCCGAGCGCCCGCAGGTCGCGCAGCAGCGGCCCGATCCGCTCGGGCTCGCGCAGCGTCGCCGACTCGGTCAGCTCCATGGTCAGCAGCGAGGGGTCGGCGCCGGCGTTGCGCAGCCGCTCGCCGAGGTCGGCCGCGAAGTCGGGCCGGTGCAGCTCGCGCGGGGAGACGTTGAAGGAGACCCGCGGCTGGATGCCCTCCGCCTGCCACTCCGCGAGCTGGGCGGCCAGCGCCTCGATCACCCACGCGCCGATCGGGTCGATCAGCCCCATCTCCTCGGCGGCCGGGATGAACGTGTCGGGCTGGACGAGCCCGCGCTCGGGGTCCTGCCAGCGCAGGAGCGCCTCCATCGAGTGCAGCCGCCCGCTCGCCGTCCACACGATCGGCTGGTAGTGCAGGGCCAGCTCCCCGCGGGCGATCGCGCGCCGCAGCCGGCGCGAGAGCGACAACCGCTCGAGCGGGTCGTGCGTGACGCCGGTGTAGACGGTCGACGCCGCCCGCCCGCGGCCCTTGCTCTGGTACATGGCGACGTCGGCGTGCTGGAGCAGCTCCTCGGCGCCGTCGGCGTCGTCCGGGAACAGCGAGATCCCGATGCTCGCCTCCACGTGGAACTCGGCGCCGGAGAGCGTGAACGGCTTGGCCAGCCGCAGCGCGAGCTGGTCGGCCGCCTCGCGCGCGGCGGCGAGCGCCCCCTCGCGCGGGAGGTCGCCGGCGAGGACCATGAACTCGTCGCCTCCGGTGCGCGCCAGCAGGGCGCCCTCGCCCTCGGCTCCGCGCAGGCGGCCGGCCACGCGCCGCAGCAGGCGGTCGCCGGCCGGGTGGCCGAGCGAGTCGTTGACGAGCTTGAAGTTGTCGAGGTCGATCAGCAGCAGCGCCACCGCGCGGTCGCGCCGCCGGGCGCGGGTGACCGCGGCGCGCAGTCGCGACTCGAGCTGCGCCCGGTTCGGCAGCCCGGTCAGCGAATCGAAGAACGCCAGCTTTCGCAGCTCCGCCTCGGCGCGCACGCGGTCGGTGATGTCCTGGCCCGAGAGCACGGCGAGCATGCGGCCCTTGGGGTCGGCCAGCGAGGTGACCTGCCAAGCCATCCGCCGCCGCGCGCCGGTCCGGGTCACGATGTCGCTCTCGAAGTGGTCGACGCCGGACTCGCCGTCGGTGAGCAGCCGCGCCAGCGTCTCGCGGGCCGCCTCGCGGTCCTCGGGGGCGACGACCTGGTCGACCCAACTCGCCCCCACGAGCTCGCCGGCGGGGTCGCCGAGGAGCTGGCGGCCGTGGCGGTTGATGAGCCCGACCGTCATGTCGGCGTAGAGGATCACGAGCAGCGTGCTGGCCACGTCGAGGTAGGTCTGGGCGCGATCGCGCTCCACGCGCAGGACGGTCTCCACCACGGCCGCCTCGTCGGCGCTGCGCGCGCGCTGACCGGCGTCGACGACGACGACCGCCCAGCACGCGACCTCGTCCGCCGGCCCTGGCACCTCGGTGACGGTCAGCTCGCAGCGCATCGAGGAGCCGTCGCGGCGGCGGACGGGGACGACGCTCTGCCCCGGCCGCGCGATCTCGCCGGCGGCGGGGCCGAGCACCGCCTCGAGGCTGCTGCCCAGCGCGGCGTCGGCCGGCCAGCCCGTCAGGTCGGCGAACGCGCGGTTGAGGTAGAGCACCGGCGCATCGTCGTCGCCGCAGTCGGCCAGGCAGACGGCGACGCCCAGGGCGTCGAGCATCCGGGCGCCCACGGGCGCCCGCCGGGTGGCAACCGCAGACAGGGGAGAGCGCTTGGCAGGCACCGTTCAGGCGTGGCGCCGAGGGTCGGCGCCCTGCCGCAGAGTACCTGCACCGGCCCGGGAACCGCTGGCTACGCAGCCAGTTCGACCAATACTTCCCGTACGCCGCCTGACACGGGAGCCTCCTCGAGGCGGCGCGCGAACGTCCGCATCAGGCGCCGGGCGGCCACGTTGTCGCCGAGCATGGTGGCCGCGAAGCGGCGGATGCCGACGACCAGCGCGGCGTCCGCCAGCCGCTGGGCGAGCTCGCGCCCGAGGCCCTGGGCCTGCCACGGATCGCCGACCACGATCGCCATCTCGGCCGTGCCCGGCCGGTCCGGCAGGCGGACGCAGCGGGCGACGGCCACGAGCTGGTCGGGATCGTCCGCCAGCACCGCGACCAGCGCGATGTGGTTGACGCCGTCGATCTCGGTCAGGTACCGCAGCTCGGACTGCGAGAAGCGTGGCTTGGCCGCCAGGAAGCGCTTGCGGATGGACTCGTCGCTGAGCTGGCGCAGCCCGTTGACGAGCCTCTCCTTGTCGCCGGGCTCGATCGGCCGGATCAGGACACGCGCCCCGCCATCGAGTGTGTACGGCACAGTTGCAAAATACTACCTACCCGCCTCCGCCGCAACACCGATCGGCGATCACGCGATCGCCGATCGGTACGGAGCGCGGCGGTCTAGCGATCGCCGATCGGCACGTAGTCGCGCCCGCGGTCCCCGGTGAAGATCTGGCGCGGCCGCGCGATCTTCTGCTCGGAGTCGTCGATCATCTCCAGCCACTGGGCGATCCACCCGCTCGTGCGCGGGATCGCGAACAGGACCGGGAACATGCCGACGGGCATCCCGAGCGCCTCGTAGATGAGGCCCGAGTAGAAGTCCACGTTCGGGTACAGCTTGCGCTCGACGAAGTAGTCGTCCTCGAGCGCGATCTTCTCGAGCTCGAGCGCGATATCGAGCAGCGGGTTGGTGCCCGTGACCTCGAAGACCTCGTCGGTCGCCTTCTTGATGATCTTGGCGCGCGGGTCGTAGTTCTTGTAGACCCGGTGGCCGAAGCCCATCAGGCGCTCCTTGCCGTCCTTCACGCCCTGCATGAAGTCGGGGATGTTCTCCTTGCTCTCGATCCGGCGCAGCATCCGCAGCACCGCCTCGTTGGCGCCCCCGTGCAGCGGGCCGTAGAGCGCGGCGACGCCGGCCGCCGTGGCCGAGTACGGGTCGACCTGCGAGGAGCCGACCGAGCGCACGGCCGAGGTCGAGCAGTTCTGCTCGTGGTCGGCGTGGAGGATGAAGAGGATGTCGAGCGCCTTCTCCAGCCGCGGGTCCGGCTGGTACTTGAGCTCGGTCATCTTGAACAGCATGTTCAGGAAGTTGCCGGGGTAGCGCAGGTCGTTGTCCGGATAGACGTACGGCTGCCCCATGTTGTGGCGGAACGCGAACGCCGCCAGCGTCGGCATCTTCGCGATCAGCCGGATCACGTGGGAGTAGCGGATCGCCTCGTCCTTGATCTGCGCGGCGTCCGGATAGAAGGTCGAGAGCGCGCCCACCGACGAGAGCAGCATCCCCATCGGGTGCGCGTCGTAGCGGTAGCCCTCCATGAACTTCTTCACGTTCTCGTGCACGAACGTGTGGATCGTGATCTCGTGCTCCCACTCGTCGAACTGCTCCTGCGTGGGGAGCTCGCCGTGGACGAGCAGGTAGGCGACCTCGAGATAGGTCGACTGCTCGGCCAGCTGCTCGATCGGGTACCCGCGGTACTCCAGCACGCCCTTGTCGCCGTCGATGTACGTGATCGCAGAGCGACAGGACGCCGTGTTCATGAAGGCCGGGTCGTAGGTCATGAGGCCGAAGTCGTCCTCGTCGACCTTGATCTCGCGCAGCGCCAGCGCGCGGATGGTCCCGTCCTCGATCGGCACCTCGTACGTGCGACCGGTCCGGTTGTCGGTGATGCTGAGCGTCTCGGACGCCGTGGCTACGCCGTCACCGCTCTGGGTCTGTTCCTCGGTGCCCATGCCCCCATTATGGGGACTGGGCGCTCAGCCCGTGATGACGGCGCTCGCCATCGTGAACGCGACGAGCGCGGCGGCGAGCAACATCACGCCCCGGGCGGCGCCCTTGGTGCGCGGGAAGTGCTCGTGGCCGCGGATCCCGATGGCCGCGACGATGAGCGCGAACACGGTCAGGGCGATGCCCGCGACGTAGTAGAGCGTCTTCGAGGTCTCCTCCTCGCCCGCCTCGGCGGCGGTCGCGAGCAGGGTGAGCAGCGTGTTCGGCACGGGCGCGGACGCTACCGCATGTAGCGGCTCTCGGTGGCCGCCACCTGGCCCTGGTAGTGGGAGCCCAGCTCCGGCGAGCCGTAGGGGCGCTCGGCGGGCGCGTCGAGCGCCATGAACGAGAGCTGGGCGATCGGAAGCCCGGCGTAGAGCTGGATCGGCACGCGGGTGAGGTTGGTGATCTCGAGCGTCAGCGTGCCCTTGAAGCCGGGATCGACGAAGCCGGCGGTGGCGTGCACGATCAGCCCGAGCCGGCCGATCGAGCTCTTCCCCTCGATCCGGCAGACCACGTCCTCCGGGATCGAGACGGTCTCCAGGGTGCGCCCGAGGACGAACTCGCCGGGGTGGATCGCGAAGGGCACGTCGCCCTCGATCCGCACCTCCTCGGTCAGGTTCCGCGGCGGCTCGCGGAGGTCGATCGCGGTCACCCGATGGTTGTGGAAGACGCGGAACGAGTCGCCGAGCCGGACGTCGACGGACGCCGGCTGCACCATCGCCTCGTCCCACGGGTCGATGACGATGCGGCCTTCGTCGACGAGCCGGCGGATCGTCCCGTCGGAGAGGACGGACGTGATCACCGCTGCGGCTCGCGCGCGCGGACGACGGTGCGCACGCGCGCCGGCGAGGGCGGGGCGGGCTCGCGGTGGGGCCCGCGGCGCGGCGGCGGCGGCTGCTTCGGCCGCGGATGCGGGCGGCGGCGGTCAGGGCCGCCGCCGTCGGCGTCGTCGTACTCAGGCCCCTGGCGCACGGCCCACCAGATCAGCAGGCAGGCGGCGACGATGGGGAGCTTGAGGAAGACGAACAGGTACAGCATCGTCCAGCCCATCGCCGCCAAGCCTACCCCGCCAGGCCGCGGCCAGGAACCCCTGGCGTCCTGAGCTCAGGGCCGGGCCTCCAGCACGAGGTTGAGGTCGGTCTCCGTCGCCAGCCGGACCTGGGCGAACCCGCCGGCGCGGATCGCGTCGCTCAGCTTCGCCACGCCGGCCATCGTCCCGAGGCCGGCACGCCCGTCCTGCGACAGCGAGCCGGGCGTGCAGACGAGCGTCGAGAACCCGTAGCGAACGCGCCCGAGCGGGTGCAGGTTCTCGGTCAGCTCGTCGCCGGCCTGCGGCTCGACGACCATCAGCGTGCCGTCCGGCGCCAGCGCCGAGCGGACGTGGCGCGCCGCCGCTGCCGGGTCGCCCATGTCGTGCAGGGCGTCGAAGCAGGCGACGAGGTCGTAGCCGCCGCCCGGGAAGGACGTCGCGCTCGCGACCTCGAACCGCACGCGGTCCTCCACGCCCGCCTCCGCGGCGTTGGCGCGCGCGGTCTCGATCGAGTCGTGGTGCGTGTCGAAGCCGACGAAGGTCGACTCCGGATAGGCCTGCGCGAGCAGGATCGTGGCGATGCCGTGACCGGCCCCGACGTCGGCCACCTGCGCGCCGCGCCGCAGCTTCTCCTCGACGCCCTCGAGCGCGGGGATCCACTCCTGCACGAGGGACGCCTTGTAGGCGAGCGCGAACACGTTGGCGGTCCCGTGGAAGAGGCCGTGGTGGTGCTCGTGCCAGCCGAGGCCCTCGCCGCTGCGGAAGCGGTCTGACACGCGGTCCTGCGCCTGGATCGCCGCGCTGGCGGACTCGAAGAAGCCGCCCTGGTAGATCGGGCTGCCGTCGTCGGCCAGCACCGCTGCGTGCTCGGCCGGCAGCACGTAGGTGCCGGTCTCCGGGTCGTGCTCGACGTAGCCGCCGGCCGCCTGGGCGGCGAGCCACTCGCGGACGTAGCGCTCGTGCGTGCGGGTGCGCTCGGCGAGCTGGACCGAGGTGACCGGCCGCGAGTCTCCCATCGCGCGGTAGAGCCCGAGCTTGTCGCCGATCACGGCCAGCGGGACGTTCAGGGCGGCGCCGATCTCGTCGACGACGCGAGCGACGAAGGCCTCGAGCCGGGCCTCGTCGAGAGCAGGAGTCGTTTCCATGCGGGCGACGCTACGTCCGCACCGCGAAGCGACCGTGAACGCAGCGTGATCGCTAGGCGCGCAGCGGCACGGGCGCGGCGTCGAACCGCGTCACGCGCTGGAGCTCGGCCACGCGGGCGGCGACCTCGTCACCGGTCAGCGTCTGCATCCGCTCGGTCCCGAACGCCTCGACGTTGAACGACGCCATCGCGGTGCCGTAGGCGATCGCGCGGCGCAGCAGCTCGTCGGTCAGCTCCTCGCCGGCGTGGGCGGCCACGTAGCCCATGAAGCCGCCGGCGAACGTGTCGCCGGCGCCGGTCGGGTCGACGACGTCGGCGGTCGGGTAGGCGGGCAGGCCGAAGAAGCCGTCGGGCGTGTACATGCCGGCGCCGTGCTCGCCCTGCTTGGCGATCACCACGCGCGGGCCCATCTCGTGCACGGCGCGGGCGGCGCGCACGAGGTTCGGCTCGTCGGTGAGCTGCTTGACCTCCTCGTCGTTGACGATCAGGCAGTCGACGCCCGCGATCGTCCGCTCGAGCGAGGGGCGCGTGCTCTCGATCCAGAAGTTCATCGTGTCCATCGCGACGAACTGGGCCTCGTCGCACTGCTCGTGGACGGCGCGCTGGAGGTCGGGATGGATGTTGGCCAGGAACACGGTCTCGGCGGCGCGCGAGGCCTCCGACAGCTTCGGCTGGAAGTTCGCGAAGACGTTGAGGTCGGTCTGCAGCGAGAGGCGGACGTTGGGGTCGCGCTCGTAGCGGCCGGCCCAGAAGAACGTCTTGCCGCCCGCGACGTGCTCGACGTCGTCGGTGATCACGCCGCGGTCGTGCAGCACGGCGTACTCGTCGGGGCCGAAGTCGTCGCCCACGGGACCGACGATCCGGGTCTCGGCCAGGAACGAGGAGGCGAGCGAGAAGTGCACGGCGGCGCCGCCGAGCAGCTTGTCGCGCTTGCCGGTCGGCGTCTCGACGGCGTCGAAGGCGATGGATCCCACCACGGTGAGCGACATGGCGGCGCGCAGGGTAGCGGGTAGGGTGCGCCCGGCATGCGCGCGATCCGGATCAGCGAGTGGGGCGGCCCGGCGGTGCTCGAGCTGGTCGAGGACGCACCCGTCCCCGAGCCGCGCGCGGACGAGCTGCTCGTCAAGATCTCGCGGGCGGGGGTCAACTACGCCGACACCCACGCCCGGGAGAACTCCTACCTCGCCCCGTACCAGCTGCCGCTCACGCCGGGAGCCGAGGTGGTGGGCACGACCGAGGACGGGCGCCGCGTGGCGGCGATGATCGGCAGCGGCGGCTACGCCGAGTACGCCGTCGTGCCGGCCGCGGCCGCGTTCGACGTCCCCGACGAGGTGTCCGACGCCGCCGCGCTGGCCCTGCTCGTCCAGGGCCTGACCGCGTGGCACCTGTACCGCACGTCGGCGCACGTGGCCGCGGGCGAGACCGTGGTCGTGCACGCGGCGGCCGGCGGGGTCGGCTCGCTCGCCGTGCAGCTCGGCAAGGCGTTCGGGGCGCGGGTGATCGCCACCGCGTCGACCGAGTCCAAGCGCGCGCTGGCGCTCGAGCTGGGCGCCGACACCGCCGTCGACGTCACGCGCGAGGACCTCACCGACGCGCTCGTGGAGGCGAACGACGGCCGGCGCGTCGACGTCGTGCTCGAGATGGCCGGCGGGCGCGTCTTCGACGCCTCGCTGCGCGCGCTCGCCCCGTTCGGGCGGCTCGTCACCTACGGCAACGCGTCGCGCGAGGAGGCGCACCGGATCGCCCCGGGGAACCTGCTGCGCCACTCGACCGCGGTGATCGGCTTCTGGCTCGTCCACTGCTTCACGCGACCCGAGGAGCTGCTGGCGGCGCCGCTGCGCGACCTCTTCGGCCGGGTGATGCGGGGCGAGCTGAAGGTGGTCGAAGGGCCGCTCTACCCGCTCTCCGAGGCGCGCCGCGCGCACGAGGACCTGCAGGCCCGCCGCACCGTGGGCAAGGTGCTGTTGGACCCGGCGTCCTAAAGTCCTCTGCCGCAATGAGCACCTTCGCCGACCTCGGCCTGTCCGAGCAGATCCTCGAGGCCCTGCGGGACGTCGGGTACGAGTCGCCCAGCCCGATCCAGGAGCAGGCGATCCCCGTGCTGCTCGAGGGCCGCGACGTGATCGGCCAGGCGCAGACCGGCACCGGCAAGACGGCCGCCTTCGGGCTGCCGATGATCCAGTCGGTCGATCCCGAGGACGAGGACGTCCAGGCGCTCGTGCTGACGCCGACGCGCGAGCTCTGCATCCAGGTCACCCAGGCGCTGCGCACCTACGGCTCGCACCGGAGCATCAACCCGGTCGCCGTCTTCGGCGGCGCGCCGATCCGCGACCAGCAGGCCTACCTGAAGGGCGGCGCGCCGATCGTGGTCGGCACCGTCGGCCGCGTGCTCGACCTCATCTCGCGCCACTCGCTGATGCTGCACTCGTGCCGCTACGTGGTGCTCGACGAGGCCGACGAGATGCTCGACCTCGGCTTCCTCGAGGACGTCGAGAAGATCCTCTCCTACACGCCCAACGGCCGCCAGACGGCGCTGTTCAGCGCCACCATGCCGGCGCCGATCCGCTCCCTCGCGGAGCGCCACCTGTACGACCCGGTGACCGTGAAGGTGAAGGCGGCGACGCTGACCATCGACACCGTCGAGCAGTTCTTC
>Ga0081538_10001571_pt1 | contig 23444 bp, 26 predicted proteins | sample TabmetS5T2R1_FD_71022 | JGI IMG/M metagenome (GOLD analysis project Ga0081538, IMG submission 71022) | Tabebuia heterophylla rhizosphere microbial communities from the University of Puerto Rico - S5T2R1 | ecosystem: Host-associated > Plants > Roots > Rhizosphere ... | reverse complement strand
TCGGTCCGCTCCTCGATGAAGGAGCGTAGGGCCACCAGCACCAGGACCGTGCACAGCACGGCGACGGCACCGAGGTGCACGGCGAGCGGAAGGTCGGCGTGGGCGGCGAGGGCGCCGCAGCCGGCGCCGGCGATGCCGCCGACGCTCCAGCAGGCGTGGTAGCGGGGCATCCACTCGCGGCCGGCGCGCTGCTCCACGGCGCTGCCGTGGACGTTCATGGCCACGTCCCAGGAGCCGTAGAACGACCCCCACACGAACAGGGTCAGCCCGAGGACGACCAGGGTCGGCGCCACGGCCAGGGCGGCCAAGGCCGCCGAGGCGGCGACGGTGGTGGCGGCGACGACCGCCCGGCTCCCGAACCTCCGGCACCAGCGCCCGCTGAACGGCATCGACAGCAGCGACCCGAACCCGGGCGCCAGCAGCACCAGCCCCAGCTCGGCCGCGCTCGCCCCAAGCCGGTCCCGGGTCGCCGGCAGCCTGGACACCCACGAGGCCAGCAGGAACCCGTTGACGGCGAACACCAGCGCCGTGGCCAGCGCCGCCCGCCCCAGCCGCCGCCCGGCCGCGGCGCCCCGGCGGGCCGGGGTCACCCGTAGTACCTGAAGATCACCTCGGCCACGCAGACTGGCTTGGGCTGGCCTTCGACCTCGAAGGTGGCGTTGTAGACGACCTGGATGCCGTCCCCGGCCTGCTCGACGCTGTTGACCTCGAGGCCCATGCGGAGGCGGCTGCCGACCCGGGCCGGGGCCGGGAACCGGACGCGGTTGACCCCGTAGTTGAGGGTGGTCTCGACCCCGTCGATGGCCAGGATCTCCCCGAGCAGGGCGGTGAACCGGGCCAGGGTGTGGAACCCGTGGGCCACGGTGGCCCCGAACGGGCCGTCGGCGGCGCGCTCTGGGTCGACGTGGATCCACTGCTCGTCGTCGGTCAGGGCGGCGAACTTGGACACGTCGTCCTGGGTGATGTCGTGCCAGCTGCTGTAACCGAGGTGCTGTCCGGCCAGGCCGGCCAGGTCGGTGAGGTGGACATGGTTGCGCACAGAACCAGTATTCCTGGGGACGCGCCCCCAGGCCAGGTAGACGCAGCCGAAGTAGGCCTCCTCGACCCAGAGGCCGGGCACGGCCCGCTCCAGCTCGGCCCAGGGCCGGCGGAAGCCCTCGAAGCTGGTCACGAACTGGCTCGCCACCTGCCAGACGAGCGGGTTGAGCTGAGGCGCGAAGGTCGTCCACTTGGGTCCGGAGGCGGCCAGGCGGCCGCCGGGGCGGACCTGGCCGAGGATGTTGGCCAGGGCCTTCGGGGACTGGACGACGTCGTGGGTGAAGGCGAACAGGACGGCGTCGACCGGGACCGGGACCACCGCCTCCTCGGCGCTGGCCTCCAGCAGGGTCACGTTGGCCCAGCCGGCCTCCTCGACCCGGGCCCTGGCCGCGGCCAGCATGTCGGGGCTCGGCTCGATCCCGATCAGCCGCCCCTCGGGGCCGATCGCGGCCTGGATGGGCGCGAAGCTCATCCCGGTGCCGCAGCCGACGTCCAGGACCACGTCCCCCGGGCGCAGGCGGAGCTGGGAGACGGCGCGGCGGCGGTAGGGCTCCAGCCAGGCGGTGGACAGGTCGTAGCTGCCGGCGAGTCGGCGGTACAGGGTCACGGTCCGCGTGTCGTTGTCAGTCATGGCGCTCACACATCCCGATCGGGTCCCGGCCAGTATCACCTGGATCGGGCCGATGCTGCAGCCCTTGGTTCGAGCTTGCATACTTGAGGTAAACGCCGGGTGACGGGCGTGTTGCCGGACACCGCTGGAGCCGGGGCGACGCGATGATCGGGACCGACAGGACGGGCGGCGACGGCGCCGGGGAACCTGCTCTGCGGGCAGCCGCGGGTCCGCGGCTGGCCCGGCACAAGCTGACCGTCGGCGGCCGCCGCGTCGGCGTGGCCGTCGGTGGCCACGGCATCCCGTTGGTGCTGGCCAGCGGGCTGCTGCTGACGGACCGGATGTACGTGCAGACCCTCAGCCGGCTGGCCTCGGCCGGCTTCCGGGTGGTGGCGGTCGACGTCGCCGGCAGTGGGATCTCCGACGACGGCAAGGGCCTCGACGAGTACGGGCGGCTGCTGGGACGGGTGCTGGACGAGCTCGGGGTCGAGCGGGCGGTGCTGGCCGGCCATTCGCTCGGCGGCCGGCTGGTGACCGAGCTGGCCGCCCGCAGCCCCGAGCGGGTGATCGCCCTGCTGCTGGTCGACGCCAGCGTCGGCGGGCCCTGGGACAGCCTGGTCCGCCTGGTCGGGTGGGCGCCGCCGTCGGTCGGGGTCCTGGGGGCGTTGCTGCTGGCCGACACCCTGGGCACGGTGCCGTTCGCCCGCGACCTGCCGCAGGCGGCCAAGCTGAGCCGCCTGGCCGTCCCGGTGATGGTCGGCCACCTGACCGCCCCCTGGCGGCTGCTCGGCCCTGGCCTGTCGGCCCTGTACGCGGCGGCCAGCGCCCCCCTGCTCGACCTGGTCGGGCGGTCGGCCGTGCCGGTGGTGGCCGTGCACGGCGACTGCGACATGGTGGTGCCCCTGGCCACCGCCCGCGACACCGCCCGTCGGACCGGGGGCGAGCTGGTCGTGGTCCACGGGGCGACCCACTCCTGGCTGCTCCAGGACCCCGAGACCCTGCCCGCGATCGTCCGCGAGCTGCTGGAGGGGGACCTGGGCGCGGCCTGCGCCCGGGCAGTCGCGGAGGCCGGGCTCGGCCCCGGCGCCTCCCTGGAGGCGGTCGACGACGCCTTCGCCCCCGCCGGCACCCTGCTGCGCCTGCTCGGCCCGCCCGAGCCGGCCCGCCGGCCGGTCCCCGCCCCGCGCGGCCCCCACTACGGCTGGACCCGGACCAGGTTCCCGGCACCGGGCGGGACGGCCAGGTGACCGTCCGGCTGACCTGGATCGGGCAGGCCGGCTTCCTGGTCAGCACCCCAGCGACGCGGCTGGCCGTCGACCCGTTCCTCTCCGGCCACCCGGACCGGCGCTACCCGTCGCCGCTGGGCCCCGGCGACCTGGCCGGGACCGAGCTGGTGCTGGCCAGCCACCAGCACCTCGACCATCTCGACGCCCCGGCCCTGGGCGCCCTGCTGGAGCTGGACGAGCGGGCCCGGGTGGTCGTGCCGGGCCCGGCCGTGCCCGACGCCGCCGAGGCCGGCCTCCCGCCCGGCCGGCTGGTCGCGGCCCGGCCGGGCGAGCCCATCACGGCCGGGGACGTGGCCGTCCACCCGGTCCCGGCCCTGCACGGCGTGCACGTGGCCGACGCCTACAGCTTCGGGCTGCCGGCCGACGGCGACCAGGTCCGCCACCTCGGCTACGTGCTCGAGACCCCGGACGGCCGCCTCTACCACGCCGGCGACACCCTGCGCTGGGACGGCCAGGCCGAGCTGCTCCGGCGCCACCGGGTCGACGTCGCCCTGCTGCCCATCAACGGCCGCGACGCCGCCCGCGAGGCCAGGGACATCGTCGGCAACCTGGACGGCGGCGAGGCGCTGGCCCTGGCCCGCGACGCCGGCGTCCCCACGGTCGTGCCGATGCACTACGACCTGATGGAGGGCAACCTCGGCGACGTCGAGGAGCTCGGCCGCCTGGCCCCGGAGCTGCACCCGGGCGGTCGGGTGGCCGTCCTGGACCGCATGACCGAGACGCCGGTGGCCTCGCTGGTCGGCGGCTGAGCGGCTCAGGTCCGGCGCAGCGGGCGCAGGCCGCTGATCCTGGTCCGCACCCCGGGCGACCAGTGGACCACCGGATCCCCTTCCGGCTCGGGCAACCCGGCCGCGGTAACCAGGTTCCCGCGCAGCTCGCGGACGGCCGCCCGGTGCAGCGGCCACGGCTCGTGCTCGACACTCGAGCGGGCCAGCACCGGGCCGAGGGGGGTGAAGAGCTGCCAGCGGGCGGTCAGGTAGTGGTCGAACTGGCTCAGCTCCTCGGGGGCCAGCCGCGGCCCGACCTCCACGGTGGCCGCCAGGGAGGCGGGACGCGGGCCGGGCCAGCGGCGGCGGCTGCGGTAGCGGATGACCGGCCCGTCGCGGACCACCGTCATCTCCGACCACATGTAGGGCAGCGCGTAGGTCGAGCGCGCGACCAGCACCGGCTCCAGCCGGGCCGCGTCCAGCGAGAAGAACCAGAGCCCGTCGCGCCCGTCCGGGCCGACCACGTAGGTGCGGACGTTGGTCTCGGGGAACCGCGAGAACCAGGGCGGCGCCGGGGCGGCCGGGGTGCGCAGGTCGCCGAGCACGAACGGGGTCACCCCGACCCAGGCTCGGCCGTCGAAGTCATGCACCCGCAGGCTGGGGGGGAGCAGCCGCTGCAGCACCTCCGGCGGGTACGACCAGTGCAGGAAGGTCAGCCAGCTCCACGACTGGTACATGACCGGCCACCGGACCGGTCGCAGCGCCACCGGGCTAGGTGGCGGCCAGCTCGACGGCATAGAGCTGCCAGGCGTCGGGGATGCCCTTGAGGCGATGGGCGCCGCGGTCGGCGAAGGCGTAGCCGGCACCGGCGACCAGGTCCTTGACCGTCCGGGAGCAGAGGATCTCCCCCGCCCCGGCGGCGGCCGTCACCCGGGCGGCGATGTGGACGGCGATGCCGCCGATGTCCTCGCCGACCAGCTCGCACTCGCCGGTGTGGAGGCCGACCCGGATCTCCAGCTCCAGCTCGCGCAGCCCGGCCCGGATGGCGTCGGCGGCCAGCCTGGTCGACTCGACGATGTCGGTCAAAGGCGCTCGGCCATGGAGCGGCTGGCCCGGACGTCGGCCGCCCGGTCGCCGGTCCGGCGGAGCACCAGCACGGGGGCCCGGACCGTGCCGAGCAGCCCGCGGATGTCCACCGGGCCGAGGGACCGGATCCCCTCGTACTGCTCGGCGAGCGTGGCCGCCGAGATCATGAAGACCCGGAACCAGTGCCGCACCTCCCACATGAGCCCCAGGTGGATGGGCCAGCCGAAGAGAAAGACGAGGTCGAGATCGCCCTGCCCGACCACCTGGTAGGCGACGCGGCGGCCGTCCTGCCGGTGCGTGTAGGTGAACGGCGGGCCATAGCGCATCAGGAGAGTCTACTGAGGGCAGGGCCCCGGCACCCCGGTGGGCGCTCGGCGGTCTAGGCGGTGATCGGCTGGTGGCCCTCGAGCGGCTCCTGGAGCTCGGGGCGGTTGTTGCGGACGTTGCCGACGGCCGGGTCCACCGGCCAGAGGGTCAGCATCTCCTCGGGCGCCGGGACGAGCAGCTTGGCCAGCTCGTCAGTGTCGGTGTTCTCCGGGTCGAGCCAGGTGTCCCAGTCCTCGTGGGCGAGGATCACCGGCATGCGGTGGTGCACCGACTCCATCAGGTCATTGGCCGAGGTGGTCAGGATCGTGCAGGTGAACAGCTCCTCACCGCTCTCGGGGTCGCGCCAGGTCGCCCACAGGCCGGCCAGGGCGAGCGGGCTGAAGTCGCGGGAGGTGATGTAGTAGGGCTGCTTGCGCTGGCCCTTGCCCTGGTCCTGCCACTCGTAGAAGCCGTCGATGGGGATGATGCAGCGCTTGCGAGCCAGGGTGCTCTTCCAGCCCTTCTTCTCCCGCACCGTCTCGGCTCTGAGATTGATCATCCGGTTGGCCCCGCTGGGGTCCTTGGCCCAGCGCGGCACCAGCCCCCACTTCAGGGCCCGCAGCTGTCGAGCGCCGTCGGGCGAGGCCGTCACCACCAGGATGTCGCTGGCCGGCGCCACGTTCCAGCTGGGCTCATGCCCCTCGACTCCCAGGGGCTCGGCCCGGAACTGCTCGAGCAGGAACTGCAGCTGACTGGTGGAGCTGAACCGTCCGCACATGGTTCCACCTTACCCGACAGACCGGACAGCTGGCCGACAAGGTGATGGCCAGGCTCAACCGCAACGTCCGCGACGAGCGGCTCTTCCTGGCGCTGCGCGACTACACCATTGTCAGCCAGGCCTGCCGGAGGGCCTCCTCGCCCTGACCGTCAGAGGTCGGTGACCCCCGGGAGCACTCGCTCGGTGATCTGCTCGGCGAACTCGACCGGGTGGCGGTCGGGCATGACCTCGATCTCGGTGACGCCGAGGGCCGCGTACTCGCGGGCGGCGGTGAGAAAGCCGTCGACGTCGGCCAGGGCCGGCCGCACCGCCAGGACGGTCTTGGTGATCTGGTCGTAGTCGCGGCCTTCGGCCTCGCAGTGGGACCGCAGGACCTCCAGCTTGCGGCCGACGTCGGCCGGGCTGCTCCCGAACACGTTGCAGGCGTCGCCGTAGCGGGCCACCAGCCGCAGGGTCTTCTTCTCGCCGCCGCCGCCGACCTGGATCGGCGGGTGGGGCCGGCTGAGCGGCTGGGGGACGCATAGGGTCTCGGCCAGCTGGTAGTGGCGGCCGCTGAAGGGGCCGTTGTTGTCGCTCCACATCTGCAGGCAGATCTGCAGCGTCTCCTCCAGCCGCTCGAACCGCTCCCCCACCGGGACCACGGGCACGCCGAGGCCGAGCTGCTCGCGCTCGTACCAGGAGGCGCCGATGCCAAGCCGTCCCCGGCCCCCCGAGAGCACGTCAAGGGTGGTCACGATCTTGGCCAGCAGCCCCGGGTGGCGGTACATCACGCCGGTGACCAGCACCCCGAGGGTGACCCGCTCGGTCATGGCCGCGACATAGCCGAGGGTCGTGTACGCCTCCAGCATGGGCTCGGCGGCCGAGCCCGAGTGGTCCATCTGGAAGTAGTGGTCCATGACGGTGAAGGTGGAGAACCCGGCCTGGTCCACGACCTTCGCGGTCTCGGCCAGGGTCGGGGCGATGGCCGCCGGGTCGGCCGGCGTCGAGTAGTTCCAGTAGTGGAGACCGAGCTTCACGGCGGGCCCTCCCGTTCTGCGGCGGCGACTGCCCCGAGTCCGAAACGCTGCCCGGACGCAGGGCAGCCAGAGTTGCAGATGTTGCCCGATCATGGGAGGCGCTGGTCGACCTCGACACCCTGACCGCCGAGCTCCTGGCCGTGACCCACCAGGCCATGCAGCCGGCCCAGGCCCACCTCTGGCTGCGCCCCCGCACCTGAGCGGAAACTCGCTCGCCAGGCCGGCCGGGGCCTGCAAGAGTCGGCCCATGCCAGAGGACCACTTCGGCGAGCAGGTGGCGGCGCGCTACGACGAGTCGTCCGCCGACATGTTCGAGCCCTCGGTCCTGCACCCGACCGTCGACTTCCTTGCCGGCCTCGCCGGGGTCGGGGCGGCGCTGGAGCTCGGCATCGGGACGGGCCGGGTCGCGCTGCCGCTCAGCCGGCGGGGCGTCCGAGTGCATGGGATCGACCTGTCGGAGGCGATGGTCGCGAGGCTACGAGCCAAGCCTGGGGCCGAGCGGATCGGGGTGACGATCGGTGACTTCGCCACCACCACCGTCGACGGCCGCTTCTCGGTCGCCTACCTCGTCTTCAACACGGTCATGAACCTGACGTCCCAGGACGAGCAGGTCGCCTGCTTCCAGAACGTGGCCGCCCACCTGGAGCCGGGCGGCCGCTTCGTCATCGAGGTCGGGGTCCCGTCGCTCCAGCGGCTCCCGCCGGGCGAGACCGTCCGGGCGTTCGCCGTCACCCCGACCTACCTCGGCTTCGACGAGTTCGACGTCGTCAACCAGGGCCTGATCTCCCACCACTACACGGTGGAGGAGGGCAGGCTCGAGCTCCACTCGGTGCCGTTCCGCTACGTCTGGCCGTCCGAGCTCGACCTGATGGCCCGGATCGCCGGCATGCGGCTCCGCGAGCGCTGGAGCGGCTGGCGGGGCGAGCCGTTCACCAGCGAGAGCCGGAAGCACGTCTCGGTCTGGGAGAAGCTCCCTAACGGGACAAGGGTTACCTGACGGAATGCTTGGGTAGGTACTGCGGGTGCAGCGCTCGGGCACGATCGGGTTCGTCGACGACACGGCGGCGACCACGCCGTACGCGGTCGGGATGGTCCTCGGGGTGCTGGAGGCGGCGCGGGCGGCCGACCGGGTGGTGCTGCTGATGAACAACGGGGGCCACCGCGACCTGGAGGCCCGCGAGCTCGCCACCTTGCGGCAGTACCAGGCGGTGGGGCAACCCCACAACACAAGCGATCGTGGCAGCGATCGCCCGTCGCCCGCCCTGTTCGGCCGGGCCGTGGAGCGGAGGAACCTATCGTGAGATGGCATAGGCCTTCCAGAGCATCCCCATGACCCTCGACGAGGCGCCGCGGGTCGACGGGCCGGCTGGTCCCGGATCTACCGCAGCGTGGTCATGCCGCTGGCCGGCCCGGCGATCCACAGCATCGCCTCGTCCGGGGTGAAGGGCTGACCGATGCTGCGGCTCGACGACTCCTGGATGTGGGACTTCTGGCTGGCCGACGACGGCGAGCGCTACCACCTGTTCTTCCTGTTCGCGGCCCGGGCCCTGCAGGACGAGCGCCGCCGGCACGGCCAGGCCGCGATCGGCCACGCCACCTCGGAGGATCTCCGATCCTGGACACGGGTGGGCGACGTGGTCGCCGCCTCGCAGGCGCCAGCGTTCGACGACGTGGCCACCTGGACCGGCAGCGTGGTCCGGGCCGGGGACGGGCGGTGGTGGCTGTTCTACACGGGCGTGACCATGGCCGACGGCAAGTTCCTCCAGACCATCGGCGCGGCCACCTCGGCCGACCTGGAGGTGTGGCACAAGGACCCGGCCTCGCCGCTGCTCACCGCGGACGACCGCTGGTATGAGCGGCTGGGTGGCGGCGCCTGGCACGAGGAGGCCTGGCGCGACCCCTGGGTCCTGCGGGACCCCCACGGGGACGGCTGGCACATGCTCATCACCGCCCGTGCCAACCACGGCCCGGATGACGACCGCGGCGTCATCGGCCACGCTCAGTCCTCCGACCTGCGGACCTGGACGGTGCGACCGCCGCTGAGCAAGCCGGGCTCTGGGTTCGGCCACATCGAATGCCCCCAGGTCGCCTCCGTGGAGGACCGGCTGGTCCTGGTGTTCAGCTGCCTCGACCCGCAGTTCTCGGCCGCGCGGCGCGGCACCGGGGCGACCGGGGGGATCCTGTACATACCGGCCGATTCGCCGACCGGACCATTCGACATCGCGGCCGTGAGTCCGCTCACCAGCGACGCCTTCTACTGCGGGCGGATCGTCCACGACCGCTCCGGGCAGCCGGTCCTGCTGGCGTTCCACTACTACGACGAGGCCCGCCAATTCAGGGGAGAGCTGGCCGACCCCATGCCGGTCGGCTGGGAGAGCGGGGAGCTGAAGGTCACCGGGCAGTAGACGCCTGAGCGCCAGGAGGGCCCATGGCAACCGCGACCCGGAGATATCTGGTCATCGCCATCGGCCACCCCGACCCCGCAGCGGGCAACGGTCGCCTCTAGGCTCCGGCGCCAGTAGGTTTGCGCCCGCCTGGGAACGGCAAGCTCTGGAGTGGTCGATCGAGCTTGCTGCTTCTGGAGGGTATGTGGACCGATCACTGCGCCGTGACGGCCTGGTCCTTGTCATGGTGGGCGCACTGCTCGGGGTCGTTGTCGGGGTCACTCTGGGCCTGGCCGTCGAGCCGGCTGGAACCGGTCCGGCACAGGCGGCAGCACAGCCTGCCCGCGGGGCGGCGGTCGCGGCCGGCGCGCCGAGCAGCGAGCCCCCGGCCGCCCGGGCCCCCGGCTCCGGCACGCAGGCCGATGGCGGCGCCTCCGCGGACCGCCCCGGCGACGCCCGCAAGGAGGGCGGCAACAGCCGGACCAAGGCCGAGAGCCGTGGCAAGGACAAGGACGACGAGGACAAGGGGAAGGACAAGGACGACGGCGACTGAAAGGGCTAGCTTGGCAGCATGGACCACTCGCCCCAGCCTTCAGTCGCGGCGCCGCCTGAGCTGCCGCCGGGAGCGGCGTCGGACGTGGTGGAGGACACCATCGAGCTCTCCGGGCGCATCGTGCGCATGCTGCGGCCGCGGGACGGGGACGCCGTTCTGGACGAGCTCCTGGCCGAGGACGACCCGGACGAGGACCGGCTCCCGTTCTGGGCCGAGCTGTGGCCCAGCGGCATCGCCCTGGCCCGGGCCGCCATCAGTCAGCCCCTGACCGGCCGGCGGGTGCTGGAGCTCGGCTGCGGTCTTGGCCTGGTCAGTGTCACCGCCGCCCTGGCCGGGGCCAGGGTCCTGGCCGTCGACCGTTCGCCGGAGGCGACCGCCTTCACCGCCTCCAACGCGGCCCGCAACGAGGTTGGCGTCCGGACCGCCGTGAGCGCCTTTGACGAGCCCGGGCCCTGGCTCGGGGAGGCGCCATGGGACCTGGTCCTGGCCGCCGACGTCCTGTACGAGCAGCGCAACGTCCCGGTCCTGCTGTGGCTGCTCCCCCGGCTGGTCGACACCACCGGCGAGGTCTGGCTGGCCGACCCGGGCCGGCCCTCGTTGCCCACGTTCCTGGCCGGCGTCGACGCCCTCGGCTGGCGGCGGAACGAGCTCCCGGCCGACCCCGGCATCGTGACCATCCACCGCCTCCGCCCGGCCACCCAGGACTGAGCGCTGGTCAGGGCCGTCCGGCCGTGGCCACCCGCGCCGGGCGGCCGCTGCCGGCCGACTCGATGGCGGCCAGCGCCACGGCCAGGGCGGCGCGGGCGTCCGCGCCGGTGGGCTCGGGGGTGACGCCGGTGCGGACGCAGTCCACGAAGTGGGCCAGCTCGGCGGTGTAGGCGTCGTGGAACAGGTCGATGTTGCGCCGCCAGGTCTCGGCCGTCACGCCGTCGTCGCCGTGGTAGATCGTGGTGTTGCGGCGGATGTCGCCGGCGGTGGCCATGCCGGCCGAGCCGAACACCTCGCCACGGATGTCGTAGCCGTAGACGGCGTTGAAGCTGGCCTCGGCGGTGGCCATGGCGCCGTTGCCGAAGCGGACCAGGACCACGGCGGTGTCCTGGAGGCCCTGGCCCTTGAAGGCGGGATAGGCGAGGGCGTCGGCGACGGCGTAGACCTCGACCGCCTCGGCCCCTGGGTTGAGGTAGCGCAGGGTGTCGAAGTCGTGGATCAGGGTCTCCAGGAAGATGGTCGACGGCGGCACCCCGCCCGGGTTGGGGATCCCGGGGTCGCGGGTGAGCGAGCGCAGCAGCTGCGGGGTGCCGACCCGGCCGGCCATGACCAGGTCATGAGCGGCCCGGAAGCCGCGGTCGAAGCGGCGGTTGAAGCCGACCTGCAGCGGCACCCCGGCCGCCTTGGTGGCGGCGATGGCCCGGTCGGCGTCCTCGAGGGTGACGGCCATCGGCTTCTCGCAGAACACGGCCTTGCCGGCGCTGGCGGCCGCCTCGATCAGGTCGGCGTGGAAGCGGGCGGGAGCGGCGATCACCACCGCCTCCACGGCCGGGTCGGCGATCAGCTCGGCCGGGTCGGTGGTCGCGGAGTCGGCGCCGAGCGATTCGGCCAGCCGCTCGGCCACCCCAGGCACCGGGTCGGCGACGGCGACCAGCCGCGCCCCCGGCAGCCGCCAGGCCAGCGTCTCGCCGTGGAAGGTGCCAATCCAGCCGGCCCCGATAAGCCCGACCGCCACGGGCTTGGCACGGCCAGCAACAGTGATGGTCATCGCCCAGCTCCTCCCGGCTCCGGAGTGAACTCTTCGCGGAACCGTTCCAGGGCCTGCTCGCTGTCACCCGAGGCCCACGCCTCCAGGCCGACGGTGCCGCGATAGCCAAGCTCCTCCAGCGCGGCCGCGACCGCCGGATAGTTGATCTCCCCGGTGCCCGGCTCACAGCGCCCGGGGACGTCGGCCACCTGGATCTCGCCGATCAGCGGGCCCGCCCGCCGCACCAGCTCGATCAGGTTCCCCTCGCCGATCTGGGCGTGGTACAGATCCAGGTTCATTCGCAGCCCGGGGCGGCCGACCGCCCCCACCAGGGCCATCGTGTCGGCGGCGCGAGCGAACGGCACCCCGGGGTGGTCGACCGCGGTGTTCAGGTTCTCCAGGCAGAAGGTCACCCCGGCCCGCTCGCCCAGGGCCGCTATCCGCTCCAGGGTGCGGGCCGCGGCCAGCCACATCGCCCCGGTGACCTCGTGCACCGGCCGCACCGGCAGCCCCTGGGGATCCAGCCCGGTCCCGTGCAGGTTCAGCCGGGGGCAGCCGAGCCGCTCGGCCACCGCCACCGACCGCTCGGCCGACGCCAGCAGCTCGCTCGCGCCCTCGTCGTCGGTGAGGGTCCCGCTGACGTACCCGGTCATCGACGAGAACACCGCCCCCGTCGCCACCAGGGCGTCGATGTCCTTGCGGGTCCAGTCCCAGATCTCCACCAGGAAGCCGAGGTCGGCGATCCGCCGGACCCGCTCGACGACCGGCAGCTCCAGGAACACCATCTCGGCACACACGGCCAGCTCCATCTCGCGTCGATCCCTTCCGAGGTCGATGCACCTTGCCCAGATCGTCCCATACGGCCCTGGCCCCGTAACGGTGCCGGACCACCGTGCCCGGTCAGCGGACGAACCGCTGAGCCTCCGTCCGGTCGAATGGTGCAATGATGCCGTCCGCGAAGGCAGCAGAGGCCAGGGGAGGCGGGATGGCCGACGAGCGTGGGAACCCGTGGGAGCACGATCCCGGACCAGCGAGGGCCAGTGGCTGGGCGGCGCTGTTCGCCGAGACACCGAACTACCGGGGGCTGGGGCGGGCGGTGGTGGGCCGGGAGGCATTCCGGTGGCATCACGGCCCGATGTTCTTCCGGGGCCGCCTGGACGGCTCGGCCAAGGTGGTGGTCGTCGGCCAGGAAGGCGCCCAGGACGAGTCGCTGTCGCACCGCTCCTTCACCGGCGGCACCGGGGCCCGCATGCAGCACCTGCTACGCCACCTGGGCCTGGACCGCTCCTATCTGTTCCTGAACTCGTTCGTGTACCCGATCTTCGGCCAGTACACCGACGACCTGCGGCCCCTGGCCCAGGACCGGCGCTCCCCCATCGTCGTGCACCGTCACCGCGTCCTGGACAAGGCCATCGTGGACGGCGATGTGCGGCTGGTCATCGCGGTCGGCCGTGCCGCCAAGGAATCGATCGCCACCTGGATCCACACGCACGGCGGCAGCGCCGACCCCGAACGCCTCGACCAGGCCGACATGGGGTCGCTCCCGACCCGGGTCCGGGCGCTGGGCGTGGTCCATCCCGGGGCGGCGGCCGGCGGGTCGACCAGCGCGATCCGGGCCGACTTCCAGCGGGCCGGTGACCTTGTCCGCGGCCTGGTGACCGCGGATGCCGGCTGGCTGCCGGCCGACCCCGGGGTGGACCGCAACCTGGCCGCGCCGTTCCAGTACCAGTCGGCGGCGATCCCCTACCGTGACTTCCCGTTCGGGACCTGCCCACGGCTGGGTCGTGGAGGGACCTCCAGCAACCGGACCGACGCCCAGCGGGCCATCCAGCTGTTCTCGGCCGCCGGTCGCTACAACGGCGCCGGGGACCGGCTGCTCTACGAGTCAACGGCCGAGGGGAGCCCTGACGGGTACCGCGACGACACTGGGGATCTGCCCTATGAGCCCCCGCGGGCCCGCCCGACCGCCTTCGACCCTGGCCCGCCGGCGGATCTGGCCCGGCTGGTCCTGGGGACTGAACCCGGCTTCGCCTGGCCGGAGTTTGCCGCGCTCGGGGTCACGTCCCATCCCTCGTTCGGGGTCGGGCCGATCTACCGAGGCCGGTTCCGGGACCTCAGCCTGATTGTCCTGGCCGACCAGGCCTCCAACGACGACCAGTTCAGCGGGCGTGCCCTGTCCGGCGAGGCCGGCCAGCGCCTGGAGCGGTTCCTGCGCGCCGCCGGCCTCACCCGCCGTTACCTGGTGCTACGGACCCTGCCCGTGGACACGCTGGACCTCAGCCCGAGCCGGCGCGCGAGCCTGGTCGACCACCCGCAGGTCCAGGCGCTGCACCGGGAGCTGCTGGGACGCCTGCGCACCGACAGCCCACAGGCCACGACGCTGCTGGCCGTCGGACCAGGGGCCCAGCGGCTGGCGCCGCGGGTCGCCCCGCCCGGGATGGAGGTGCTCGACCTCGCCGCCGCCGGCAGCCCGGGCGCGAATGCGTCCTGGCAGGCGGCCCTGGACGAGCTGGCCACCCGCACCTATCCCAAGGACCTCACGAACCCGACCTTCCAGCTCGGCTCGGGCCGAGGCCAGCTCCCCCGCGCCGACCTGCCCTACGGCACCCTGCGCTGGATCGGCAGCTCCGGAGACCGCGCCGTCCGCCCTACCGACCTGAACCACGACAGGCCGTCTCCCAACTACCTGAAGCTGTTCGCCCCCGCCTGGGTCGCCCAGCTGGCCCCGGCCCCGCTCACCCCAGCCGAGCAGGCCGCCGCCGACCAGCTCTGAGACGGGGTCGACGAGCAGCTCGGGCCATCCCGGCCCAGGCGCGGGGAATGACTGGGGATCAGAGGCTGAGCGCGCCCAGGCCGAGCAGGGCGGTCGGGGTCAGCACGGCCTTGCGCGGCAGCGCCCGCCAGGCGAACCAGGCCCCAGCCAGGATCATGGCCCCGGTGACCACCATGGTGAGGTCGAAGTCGGATAGCTCCTCGCTACAGGCGCGGCTCAGGGGTGGCCGGGCGCCCCAAAGGCGCCCGGCGTCCAGGTCACCTGGAGGTCCGGGAACGTGCCCTGTAGGGGACGGCCGCCAGCAGCACCGCCGCCCCGTCAGGTCCGGTCACGGTCAGCTCGAGCTGCCGCCAGGTCGGCGTGGTGGCCGCATAGCCCACGTCGGTGGTGGCCTCGGTAGCGGGTTGTAGGGAGTCGCCGGCCGGCCGGTGGCGGCCGGGTCGGCGTAGCTGGCCTGGTCGGCCGGGCTCTCGTCGTAGACGACCATCTCGCCGGGGTCGGTCACGGAAACCGTCACCTGACCGGGGACGGCCGTGCGGTCGTAGCTGTCGACCCGGTCCAGGGCGGTGATGGTGCCTACCGCTCCCCAGACGAACGCGGCCGTCAGGCCCAGGACGGCCACCGTGGCGGCAACCCAGTACCAGCCACGGGACCGCGGCTTCCTGGCCGGGGCGGGTGGCGCGGTCGGGACTGTCGGCGGTGAGCGGAGTTCGATCAGCGAGGAGGTCAACTGAACTTCGCCTCCCTCTTCCTCGCTTGTGTCCTTACGCCTCCAGTCTTCTCTGTACGGAACTCGCTGACAGGGGTCCTGGGACCCTGCCAGCCCGGGACCCCGGGCCCTGGCAGATCCCCGGCGATCTCGCCCAAACTGGCGGGGCAATCTGCTGGCAGGCCGACGACTACCGGCGACATCGGTCAGGCGTTCCGCCCTCCGCGCCGCGGCGCCCGCCGGGCGAGGGGACGCTGGCGCCCCGACGCCAGCCTCCGACTCAATACTCCACTCGCACTTGGCACGGCCCCATAGGGAGACCCGGGTCCCCATGTCTGCCAGAGTCGTTCAGCTCGGCTGCTCGTCGAGGAAGGCCAGGGTGACCGCCGCGAACAGCGGGGAGATGGCCAGGTCGTAGTGGGTGAGGCCGGGCAGGATCGCGAGCGCGTGCCCGCCCTTGGGCCGGCCCTCACCCATCCAGCCGCCGTCGCGAAGGCCGCCGTCGAGCAGCTCGAAGACCTCGACATAATGGCTCGGCGGAGCCATGTCGGCGTCGGCGGCGACAATCAGCGTCGGCACCTGGAGCCCTCGGACCTCCTCGGTGAAGTCGAAGTCCTTGGCCATCGCCTCGCCAATCTTGTCCAGCAGCTGGGGGAAGTCCTCGGGGCGTGGCGCAACCCGCTGGTAGAGCTGGTACATCGGGGTGTCGGTCATGAATTCGGCCGCGGCCGCGCTCACCTGGGCCTGCTGGGCGCGCATCTCGGGGTAGATCGCGTCGGGGCGGATGTTGGCCGAGGCCGCCACCAGCCGGCCGACCTTGGCCGGGTACTTGGCCGCGGTGTGGAGCGCCACCCAGCCGCCGAGGGAGTAGCCCACCAGGTCCGGCTGGTCCAGCCCGAGGTGGTCGATGAGGGCCGCGATGTCATCGGCCAGCAGTCGGACATCGAGCGGTCGGTCGACGTCGGCGGTGCGACCGTGGCCCTGCAGGTCGACGGCGATGACCTGGTGGCGTTCGGCCAGGGTGGGAAGGGTTGGCCCGAACATCTCGCCCGATCCGAGCCCGCCGTGCAGCAGGAGCATCGGCCGCCCGGCCCCGTGGGTCTCGAAGTAGAGGTTGATACCGTTGACCTCGGCGTACTGGCCGTTGCCGTGCGCCTTCGTTGTCCAATCGCTGGTTGCCACGGTCATGCTCCTCACGTCCTCGCTGGTGGTCTGATGTTAGTACGGCCTGCTGGACGTGGACTCGCTTGGCTACTAGCGATCGAAGTGGGCCGGCGCCTAAGCTGAGCGACCGGTCCTCGTGCCCGTCGGTTGGCGCGAGGGTCGGCTTGGCGAACGGGTACGGCGTTCCTCTCACAAGACGGCGGTCGCCGAGCGACGGCGCAGATGGCGGACCTGCGACGCGTCTGCAGGATGCGCCGCCGCTGTGGGTCTGATCGCCGCCCGGGTTGGGAGGCGTCATGGACGTGTCCGCAAACCAGCCAGCGGAGGGGGCTGGCCCGGGGGTTCGGCTCGGCCCTCCCGGGATCGGGCGCTCCCCTCGTCGCCGCCGACCGTCAGGGCAGCCGCCACCGTTGCCGCATCGTCTGCAGACCACCGGAGTGGGCTGGCTGGTCGCCGCCGTGGGGCTGATGATCCTATCGGTGCTGGTCTTTGCGGGTGGCTTGGACGGCGCCGCGCTGGCGGTCACGGTCGTTGACGATGCGGTGGTCGGGTGGTTGGTCGGGCTGCGGGCACCCGGGCTGCTGGCGGTGATGCGGCTGCTGGATGCCTTTGGCTCCTGGGTGGCCATCAGCATGCTGTTGTGGGGGCTGCTGCTGGCCCTGCTGGTTCTCCGGCGTCTGCGACAGTTCCTGGTCGTGCTGGTGGCGTGGATCGTGCAGGGCTTCCTCATCCAGTACCTGCTGGCCCCGTTGGTCCAGCGGCCACGGCCGTTCGGAGTGGTGTTCCGGACCGACTGGTATGCCTGGGCGCTGCCATCCCAACAGCTGGCCGCACTGGCCTTTCTGTTCGTGGGGATCTTGTACGGCCTGGTCCCCGAGGGCCGCTGGCGTCAGACCGGCAAGTGGGTCGCGACCGGGCTGGTCACCCTGGTCGCCGTCGCCCACCTGTACCTAGGGGTGGAGGCACCCACCGACATTCTGGTCGGCGTCGCCGTCGGGGTGGCAATTCCCCTGCTCGGCTTCCGCTGGTTCGCCCCTAGCCAGATCTTCCCGGTCAGCTACCGGCGGGGTCGGACCGCCCACCTGGACGTCGGCGGGGCCCGCGGCCAGGCCATCCGCCGTGCCCTGGAGGACCAGCTGGGGCTGATCGTGGAGGAGGTCAAGCCGTTCGGCCAGGCCGGCTCGGCCGGCTCCACCCCATTGCGGATCACGGTCGCCGGCGACCCCCCGACGGTCCTGTTCGGCAAGCTGTACGCCCGCAGCCACCTGCGGGCCGACCGCTGGTACAAGCTCGGCCGCGAGCTCCTGTACGGCCGCCTGGAGGACGAGAAGCCGTTCAACACCGTCCGCCGCCTCGTCCAGCAGGAGGACTACGCCCTGCGCATGTGCCGCGACGCCGGCCTGCCCACCCCCCGGCCCTACGGCGTCGTCGAGCTCACCCCCGAGCGGGAGTACCTGCTGGTGTCGGAGTTCTTCGCCGGCGCGGTCGAGCTGGGCGAGGCCGAGATCGACCAGGGGGTGATCGACGACGGGCTGGGCATCATCCGCAAGCTGTGGGACGCCGGCCTGGCCCACCGCGACATCAAGCCGGCCAACCTGCTGGTCCGCGACGGCCGGATGCTGCTGATCGACGTGGCCTTTGTCGAGGCTCGCCCCTCGCCCTGGCGGCAGGCGGTGGATCTGGCCAACATGATGCTGTGCCTGGCCCTGCGCTCCAGCCCCCAGCAGGTCTACCAGCGGGCCCGGCAATGGTTCACGGTCGAGGAGATCACCGAGGGCTTCGCGGCCGCCCGCGGGCTGGCCCTGCCGTCCCAGCTCCGCCATATGCTGCGGGCCCAGGGCCGCGACCTGCACGCCGAGTTCGTCCGCCTGCTCCCGGCCCCGCCCCAGCCGATCCGGGTCCAGCGCTGGAGCGCCCGCCGGGTCGGGCTGTGGGCGGCGATCCTGGCCGTGATCGCCCTGGCCGTCCTGAACCCCAGGTACATCTTCAACAACAAGGACGCCGTCCAGACCCCCCTGATGGTCACCGACGTGGGCTGCGAGGACCTGGAGCCGCTGTGGCTGATGGCCCAGTCGGTGCCGTCGACGTCGCTGGTCCCGTGCGTGCAGCTCCTCCCGGCCGGCTGGAGTGTGGCCGAGGTGGCCGTCAACAACGGCCGCTCGAAGATCACCCTGAACCACGACCGGGCCGGCAACGCGGCCCTGGAGGTGGAGCTGCGGGCCGCCTGTGACCTGACCGGAGCGACCGAGGTCACCTCCGAGCGGCCGGAAGCGCGCCGCTATGTGCTGATCGACCGCGGCCCCACGCAGTTCTCGGCCACCCGGTCCTACGTCGTTCCCGGAGGCTGCGTCACCGCCCGGTTCACCGCCCCGCCAGCCCAGCAGGACCTGGCCGGCGAGACGGCCTCCGCGATCGGGCTGACGACCCGCCAGGAGCTGGCCCAGGCCCTCAGCCGGCGCTCCGACGGACGACTCCAGCTGGACCCGTAGTCATGGCGATCGAAGGGAGAGGCCCATGGAGGTTCAGGACGTCATCGCCCAGGCCAGAGACACGCTCACCGTCAAGCGAGTGTTCGGCGAGCCCTACGAGAAGGACGGCGTGACCGTCATCCCCGCCGCCCGGGTCCAGGGCGGCGCCGGAGGCGGCAGCGGCGAGGACACCCAGGGGCAGGGCAAGGGCTCAGGCAGCGGCTTCGGCCTGACCGCCCGCCCGGTCGGGGCGTTCATCATCCGTGACGGCGAGCTGAGCTGGCGCCCCGCGGTGGACGTCAACCGCATCGTCCTCGGCGGCCAGGTGGTGGCCATCGTCGCCCTCCTCACCGTCCGGGCGATCGTCAAGAGCCGAGCCAAGGCGAAGCGGTAGCGGGCGTTCCCAGGGCGTACAGCACGGGCATGAGCCCGCCACGCACGATCTGCGGCCGCCAGGAGGCAAACGCCAGAGCGCGCCGGTACCAGACCGGCCCAAGGACGGCCTCGGCCTCCTCCCGGTTCCGGGTGAGCCGAGCGATCTCCAGCAAATCCTGGGTGAGATAGCCGGGATCCTGCTCCAGCTGGTGCTCGGACCACTCGCTGGCGATCCGCTCCCGCCGCACGACTTGGAACCCAGCCGCGGCGATGGCCGCCTCCACCGTCGGCTGGTGCATGCTCGCCGGCGAGTTCCCGAGCCCCTCGACCACCAAGGTCCGGTCGTCGGGAGCCAGCCGGTCGGTGGTGAACACCGCGTACAGCACCATCCCACCGCCGGGCCGCAGCACCCGGGCGCACTCCCCGAGCACCCGCCCGGCATCGCCGACACACGACAGGACATCACGACACCACACCAGGTCACAGACGCCGTCACCAACCGGCAGGGCCTCCAGGTCCCCCTGGACCAGCGTGATCTGCGCCCCCAGGCCGTTCGCGACAGCATCGGCCCGACCCTTCGGCAGCCACGCCGCCACCAGGTCAACCCCCAGCACCCGGCACCCGTACCGCCCAGCCAGCGCGACGGCATGCGTGGCGTCCCGGCACCCGGCCTCCAGCACCAGCTGCCCAGCCTCCAGCCCCAACCAGCCAGGCGCCTCCAACAGCAACCCCGGCCCCCTGGGCCCGAGGCTCCGGTGCAGCAGCTCGTCACCCTGAGCCGGCCAGCCCTGACCACCGAACAGTTCGGTGAGGGCCCGACGAGCGGCTGCGCTGGTCATGGCCCGACCCTGGCAGAACCGACCATCCAGGTCGAGGGAGTTTCCCGGTGGGAACGGCGCGTAGGCCGCCTCGGCGGCCAGGTCGACCTGGCCGAGCTCGTGGGCGGTCCTCGGGGATCCACTTGCGCCCGACCGCTACCTTCGCGGGAGGAGCAGCTGCGACAGAGACGGGAGCGATGGCCGGCTGGCTCAGGCTCATCCTTACCGCGGCCGCGGTCATGGTCGCCCTGTGGGCGCTGTTGGTCGTCCTGGCCGCCCGCCTCCCCTCCGGGCTCCTGAAGGACCTGGCCGGGTTCCTGCCCGCCTGCGTCACCCTGGCCCGCCGGCTGCGGGCCGACCCGCGGGTGCCGTGGCAGGCCAAGGCCGCCGTTGCCCTGGCCGGGCTGTGGGTGCTGTCCCCGATCGACCTGTTGCCGGAGTTCCTGCCCGTGATCGGCCCGCTGGATGACGTGGTGGTGGTCGCCCTGACCCTGCGCTATGCGGCCCGGCGGGTCCCCCGCGAGGTGCTGCTGGAGGCCTGGCCCGGGGAGCCGCGGCTGCTGCAGCGCCTGCTCGGCACCCCCACCGCCCATCCGGGCGAGCCCGAGGCCCCGCGCGATGCGCCTGACCGGACCTGACGGCCCTCCGGCTGGGGCGTCATCGACAGAAGGTCTGTCCGGTGCCATGGTGATCGGTGAAGGGGGCATCGACGAATGAAGATCGCGCCAGGCATTCACCGCATCGGTGACCGGAGCATCGTCAACTCCTACCTTCTCGAGGACGCCGGCGAGGTGACGGTCATCGACGCCGGTGTGCCCGGCCACTACCGGGACATCCCCGGCGAACTGGCCCTCATGGGCCGGACGGTCGCCGACGTCCGCGCCCTGGTCCTCACCCATGGGCACACCTTCGGGGATGGGGCGACCCTGGACGTGCCGGGCAGTCCACGGGTCATTCTGACCCCCGGCCACACCCCCGGGAGCGCCGTGCTCCACGTCCCCTCCCGCAATGCGCTGTTCGTCGGCGATGCGCTGGCGACCTACGCGGTCACCACGGGCGCTCGCGGCCCCCAGGTCGCCCCCTTCACCGCCGACGCAGCCCAGGCGGTGGCATCCCTGGCCCGCCTCGAAGCGGTCTCGGCGGACGTTGTGCCGCCCGGCCATGGCGATCCGTGGACCGCCGGCGTCCAGGAGGCGGTTCGGCAAGTACGCCAAGGCGCCGCGACCCGCGACTAACTTGTGCCACCGAGAGGAGGAAGGGGTGACGTCCAGTTCGGTCGAACCGCTCGTTCGCCTCGAAGGCGTGTCGAAGTCCTATGGCGCCGGGCACAACCAGCTCCACGTGCTCGACCGGATCGACCTGGAGCTCCGGGCCGGGGAGACCACCAGCCTGGTCGGCCGATCGGGCAGCGGCAAGTCCACGCTCATCTCGCTGGTCGCGGGGCTGCTGCGCCCCGACGCCGGGCACATCCATGTCGGCGGGCGGCAGCTGGACACGCTCGACGACGCCGGCCGGGCCAACCTCCGGGCCGAGCGGATCGGGGTCGTTCTCCAGTCCGACAACCTGATCCCGTTCCTGACCGCGGTCGAGAACGTCGAACTGGCCATGGGCTTCGCGCCCCGGCGCCGGCCGCTGGGCCGCGCCCGAGAGTTGCTGGCCGAGCTGGGCCTCGCCGACCGCATGGACCATCTCCCCCGGCAGCTGTCCGGCGGGGAGGCACAACGGGTGGCGGTGGCCGTGGCGCTCGCCAACGAACCGGAGCTGCTGGTCGCCGACGAGGTCGTCGGGCAGCTCGACTCCGCCACCGCCGCACAGGTCACCCGGCTCATCTTCGCCGCCTCCCGCGACCGCGGCCTCGCCGTCCTGTACGTGACCCACGACGAGCAGCTGGCCCGCGAGGCCCAGCGCGTGCTGCGCCTCGACGATCGCCGGGTCGTCCCGGTGTGACGGTGGACGCGTCGATCCGGGTCGACTCCCTCGTGGTGGAGCACGCCACGGTGAGCGGTCCGGTGCGCGCGCTCGACGAGGTCTCCTTCGCCGTCGAGGCCGGGTCGAGCGTCGCCATCACCGGGCCCAGCGGGTCCGGCAAGTCGACCCTGCTCGGCGTCCTCGGAGGCCTCGCCCTGCCCAGCTCGGGCACGGTGCGGGTCGGCGGCGAGGAGCTGTCGTCGTTGCCTGAGCGACGGCGCTCCGACTTCCGGCGCACCCACGTCGGCCTTGTGTACCAGGCCGACAACCTCCTCCCGTTCCTCACCGTGGTCGAGAACGTCAGCCTGCAGCTCGCCCTCGAGGGAGCGGCCGCCGACCTGGACCGGCCCCGCCACCTCCTCGACAAGCTCGGACTCGCCGGCGAGGCGCACCGGCTTCCCGACCACCTCTCCGGTGGCCAGCGCCAGCGCGCGGCGGTGGCCCGGGCGGTGGTGCACCGGCCGGAGGTCATCCTCGCCGACGAGCCGACCGGTGCCCTCGACGCCGCCAACGCCGCCGGCGTCATCGACCTGCTGCTCGAGGTCCAGCGCGAGATCGGCGCGACGCTCGTCATGGTCACCCACGACCGGGACGCGGCCAGCCGGATGGACCGGCGGATTGGACTCCACGACGGGCGCGTCACATGATCGCCGGGTACGTCCGGCGGGACCTGCTCCGCAACCCGCGCAGGAGCCTGGCCACACTCGCCGGGATCACCCTGGGTGTCGGCCTGTTCTCGGCCGTCCTGTTCTTCATCGACGGCTCCTCGGCCTCCATGACCCAGCGCGCCATCGCGCCGCTCCCGCTGGACATGCAGCGGATCCTGACGGACCCGCTGCACGAGGAGGTCCGGCTGACCGGACGGATCACACCCGCCGGGCGGCTGGCGCCCGGCGACGTCGCCCGGGTCGAGCTCGTCCTCGCCAACGACGGCACCCAGCCCGCCAACGAGGTCGTCATCCGTGACGAGCCTCCGGCGCCCCTCACCTATGTTCCCGGGTCGACGACGGTCGACGGGGCTCGGATCCCCGACAGCGGGGGTGACAGCCCTCTGGCCCAGGGCGAGGCCAAGTTCGGGCTCAACCTGGGCACGGTTCCCCCGGGGAGGAGGGTGACGATCGCCTACCGCGCGGCCGCGGGCTCGGCGGTGGAGTCGGTCGCGTCCCTGGGCCTCCATGCCGCCTTCTCCAGCCGCGAGATCGTCACGCCGGTCCCGGCCAACGCGGCCGGTCCGGCGAGCCTGGCCGAGCTGACGAGCAGGATCGCCGACGTCCCCGGGGTGGCCACGGCCGACCAGCTCTCCTTCGTCGACCTCGCCCCCGGCGCGCTCGGTTCCGGCTCCAGGCAGGTGGCCGGTCCGGTGCGCCTGTTCGGCTTCGACGACCGGTACCGGCAGCACGACCCCTCCATCCGGATCGTCAGCGGGTCCTACCAGCCAGGCCAGGGGCTGCTCAGCGCCGAGGCGGCCAGGGCGCTGTCGGCCGGGCCCGGCGACGTCGTCCAGGTCGACGTCCCGGGCCTGGACAAGCCCCTGCCGGTCCGCATCAGTGGGATCACCGACCTGTCGCGGGCCAGGTCCCTCTTCTACAGCCGGCAGGGCCAGCAGCTCGAGCAGTTCGTCTACCTCCACAACACCGTGGTGGTCGAACCCAAGGTGTTCGCCGAGCAGG
>Ga0081538_10001570_pt1 | contig 23447 bp, 21 predicted proteins | sample TabmetS5T2R1_FD_71022 | JGI IMG/M metagenome (GOLD analysis project Ga0081538, IMG submission 71022) | Tabebuia heterophylla rhizosphere microbial communities from the University of Puerto Rico - S5T2R1 | ecosystem: Host-associated > Plants > Roots > Rhizosphere ... | reverse complement strand
TGACCGAGGCGACCTCGGTGTCGAACGGGATGTTCCCCGAGATGAGGACGACGGAACCGAACTCCCCGACGGCCTTCCCGAACGAGAGCGCCGCGCCCGAGAGGATCGCCGGCAGGAGGTTCGGCAGGATGATTCGCCTGAAGATGGTGAACGGCCGCGCGCCGAGCGACGCAGCCGCCTCCTCCAGCTCGCGGTCGAGCTCGAGGAGGACCGGCTGCACCGCCCGGACGACGAAGGGGAGCGTGACGAAGAGGAGTGCGAGGACGACGGCCGCCCGCGTGTAGGCGACGTCCACGCCCACCGGGCTCCGCGGGCCGTAGACCGCCAGGAGGGTCAGGCCGGCCACGATCGTGGGCAGGGCGAACGGCAGGTCGATGACCGCATTGACGACGCTCTTGCCGCGGAAGTCGTCGCGGACGAGCACCCAGGCGAGGAGCGTGCCGGTGACCGCGTTCACGAGCACGACGAGCAGGGAGGCGACGAAGGTCAGCCTGAGCGCCGCGACGGCCGCGGGCGAGGTCACCTCCTCCCAGAACGCCGAGAGCCCGCCCTCGAACGACGACGCGACGACCGCCGCGATCGGAATGAGGACGATGAGCGTGAGGTAGGCGGTCGAGAGGCCCAGCGCGAGGCCGCCGGCGCGCCTGGACGTCCCGGCGCGCGCCGGCAGCTCCACCGCGTGAGGTCTAGTCGTCAGTGGGGACCCCGAGCTCGTTCTCGATGTCGAGGAAGATGCTCTCCTCGCGGTCGAAGAAGCGCGTGCGGACGTCGGGCCAGCCCCCGAGGTCGTCGATCGTGAAGAGGCCGGGCGGCTCGGGGAAGTCGAACTCCGACTCGACGCCGTCGATGACCGGCCGGTAACCCTTGGCGGCGAAGACGGCCTGGGCCTCGGGCGTGTAGAGGTAGTCCACGAACGCCTGCGCGGCCTGCGGGCTGCCGCTCGTCGAGACGACGGCGACCGGGTTCTCGATCAGGATCGTCTGGTCGGGCACGACGTACTCGATCGCCTGGCCGGCCTGCTGGGCGAAGATGGCCTCGTTCTCGTAGGCGAGCAGGACGTCGCCCTTGCCGCCGGCGAACGTCTGCAGCGACTCGCGCGCGCTCTTGTCCTGGACCGGGACGTGCTGGAGGAAGAGCTCGCGAAGGTAGGCGATCGCCTCCTCGTCCGACTTGCCCTGCTCGAGCTGCGCGCCGTAGGCGGCCATGATGTTCCACTGGGCGCCGCCGGAGGTGAACGGGTTCGGCGTGATCACCTCGATGCCCTCGCGCAGGAGGTCGTCCCAGGTCCGAATGTTCTCCGGGTTCCCGGGCCTGACCGCGAACACGACGACGGAGTCCGTGACCATGCCGTCGTGCTCGCTCTGGTTCCAGTCGGCGTCGACGAGGCCGGCGTCGACCAGCCGCGTGACGTCGGGCTCGAGCGAGAAGGCCACGACGTCCGCCTCGAGACCCGCCTCGACCGCGCGGCTCTGCTCGCCCGAGGCGGCGTAGGACTGGTCGAAGTCGATGCCGTCGCCGGCGGGCGTGTCCTGGAAGGCCGGGATGATCTCCTCGTAGGCCTCGCGGGGCGTCGAGTAGGCGACGAGGGAAAGCGTGCCGTCTCCGCCGGAGGCGCCGGCCTCGTCGCCGCCGCCGCAGCCGGCCGTCACCAGGAGCAGGAACGCCGCGAGCGCGCCGAGAACGCTCAGGAGGGCGATGCGAATGCGCGTGTGTGCCACGATATGGTTACCCCACTTTCTCTACTAGTTGAGTGGGAGTGATATAGCACTCTAATAGGAGTGTCAAGCGGCCGCCCGCCCGGGTGGGGTAGCGTCCGCCTTCCATGTCCGTCCTCGAACGGACGACGCGCCGCCGGCGCGCGTGATCGAGATCGTCGAGCCCTCCGTCGGGCTCGACGCCGTCGTCGTCATCGACCACGAGCTCTTTGCGACCTCGGCGGGCGGGACGCGGATGGTGCCGGACGTGACCGCCGAGGAGGTGGCCCGCCTGGCGCGTGCGATGACCTGGAAGCTCGCGGTGTGCGGCGTTCCCTATGCGGGCGCCAAAGCGGGGATTCGCTTCGACGGGGGCGGCGACCGCGCGGCCGTGCTCGGGGCCTACATCGAGCGCGTGCGCGAGTGGCAGGACTTCTTCCTCACGGGGCCCGACATGGGCACGCACCCCGAGGATTTCCTCGCCCTCGAGCCCGAGGGAGGTCCCACGCCCATCTGGGCGCGCGTGCACGAGGGCATGGGGATGGACGACCTGGCCGTCGGCTACGGGATCAAGGGCGCGGCCGCGGTCGCGCTCGAGCGGCTCGGCAAGCCCCTCGAGGGCGCCAGCGTGGCGATCGAGGGCTTCGGCAAGGCAGGCGCCGGCACCGCGCGCGCGTGCGCGACGGCAGGAGCGCGCGTCGTCGCCGTGAGCACGATCCAGGGTGCCCTCGTCGACCCGGCCGGCCTCGACGTGGACGAGCTGCTCGCGCTGCGCGAGCGTCACGGCGACCATCTCGTCGACCACGCGCCCGTGCCGGCTCAGCCGCGCGAAGCACTCTTTGCGGTCGAGTGCGACGTGCTCGTCCCGGGCGCCCGTCCACACGTGATCGCGCCGGAGTCGGCGGCCGAGCTCCGCTGCGCGGCCGTCGTCCCGGCGGCGAACGTTCCCTACGCGCCGGGGGCGACGGACGCGCTCGCGGCGCGCGGGATCCTCGCGCTACCGGACTTCGTGACGAACGCCGGCGGCATCCACCTGTACGAGGCGCCCGAGTGCCGGGAGGATCCCGGCCGCTGCCTGGCCGCCGTCGAGCGACTGGTCGGCGAGACCACGCGCCGTGTCCTCGCGACGGCCGACGCCGAGCGCGTCACGCCGACGCAAGCCGCCCTAGGCATCGCGCGCGAGTTCCTCGCCGCTCAGCGGCGCTGACCGCTCGCCTGGTCCAGGCGGCGAGCGAGCTCGTCGGCGTCCAGCCCGGCGACCTCCACCACCTTGCGGCGCGACCGCGCGCCCGCGACGAGCGACACCCGCTCGCGCGGGACGCCGGCGAGCTCTGCGACGAGCTCCACGAGCGCCCGGTTGGCGCGCCCGCCCTCCGGCGGGGCCGCGATCCGGGCCCGCCAGCCCGCGCCGTGGCGGCCGACCAGCTCGCTCCGGGGCGCCCCGGCCGAGACGGTCAGCTCGATTCTGGCCATTCCCGGGAGACCGACACGGTTCTGACACAATGGCTCGCAGTGAGGACGAAGGTCGAAGAGCTGCCCGAAAGCCGCGTGCGCCTCGAGGTCGAGGTCCCGGAGGCCGACGTCCAGCACGCGCTGGAGCACGCAGCCTCCGACCTCGCCGAGTCGCTCCGCATTCCTGGATTTCGCAAGGGCAAGGCGCCCGTTCGGGTCGTCGCGGCGCGCGTCGGACGCGAGGCGCTCTGGGAGGAGGCCGTGCGCAGCCACCTCGACGGGTGGTTCTGGAACGCCGCCGCCACGTCAGGCGTCAGGCCGATCGCGAACCCCGAGGTCGACGTGGGCGACGGCCCTCCCCAGGAGGGCAAAACCTTCCGCTTCACCGCCACCGTCTCAGTCGTCCCCAAGCCCGACCTCGCGGACTGGAAGGAGCTCGAGGTCGGCGTCCCCGAGGCCGAGGTCCCCGCCGAGCTCGTGGACGCGGAGCTCGACACCCTGCGCGCCGCCGTGGCCGACCTCGCCCCAGTCGACCATCGCCCCGCGCAGCCGGGCGACGTGGTCGTCGTCGACATGAAGGGCGAGGAGATCGGGCCGACGCAACGCGACTACGTCATCGAGCTCGGAAGCGGCAGGCTCGTGGACGAGATCGAGTCCGCGCTCGTGGGCATGTCCGCGGGGGAAAGCAAGGAGGTCGAGTTCGAGCTCGCGGACGAGCGGCAGGCGACCGTGAGCGTGAGCCTGGAGGAGGTCAAGGAGCGGGTGCTGCCGCCGCTCGACGACGAGCTCGCCGCGGCTGCGAGCGAGTTCGAGACGCTCGCGGAGCTGCGCGCCGACATCGAGGCGCGGCTGCGCGAGCAGCTCGAAGGAGAGCTGGAGCTCAAGCTTCGGCAGGACGCCGTCGACGCTCTCGTCGATGGGTCCACGTTCGCCTCGCTCGAGCCCATGGTCGAGCGCCGGACGGCCGAGCTGGCCACCGGCTTCGTCCGCTCGATCGAGCGCCGCGGCCTCAGCTTCGAGTCGTACCTGTCCATGACCGGCCAGACGGAGGAGCAGATCGTCGGCAGGCTGCGCGCCGAGGCCGAGCAGGCGCTGAAGCGCGAGCTGGCCCTCGACGCCGTCGCCGACCAGCTCGGGCTCGAGGTGGACGACGAGGAGATCGAGGCGCTCGTCCGCCAGGAGGCGGAGGAGGCCGGGGAGGACCCGGACGCGCTCCTCGTCACCGCGCGCGAGAGCGCCGGCTTCGAGCAGCTCCGCGGCGACCTGCGCATGCGCAAGGCGCTGGACGAGGTGGTGGCCGGGGTCAAGCGGATTCCGGTCGAGCTGGCCCGCGCGCGCGAGAAGCTGTGGACGCCCGAGAAGGAGAAAGCACCTACCGAGATGAAGATATGGACGCCAGGAAGCGAGGGAGGCACATGAGCCCGTTGATCCCAATGGTCGTCGAGCAGACGTCGAGAGGCGAGCGCGCCTTCGACATCTACTCGCGGCTCCTGAACGAGAGAATCATCTTCCTCGGAACGCCGGTGGACGACCAGATCGCCAACCTGATCGTGGCGCAGCTGATCCACCTCGAGTCCGAGGACCCCGACAAGGACATCTCCATCTACATCAACTCGCCGGGCGGACAGGTCTACGCCGGGCTCGCGATCTACGACACCATGCAGTACATCAAGCCCGACGTGCAGACGATCTGCGTCGGGATGGCGATGTCCATGGGGGCCGTCATCCTCGCGGGCGGCGCCGCCGGCAAGAGGATGGCGACGCCGAACTCGAAGATCCTCATCCACCAGGGCTCGGCCGGGTTCCATGGACAGCCGACCGACATCGAGATCCAGGCCCGCGAGGTGATCAGCCTCAAGCGCCGCTTGGAGGAGATCCTCGCCACGCACACCGGCCAGGACCTTGAGAAGATCTCCAAGGACGTCGACCGCGACTACTACATGACAGCCGACGAGGCACAGGAGTACGGGATCATCGACACCGTCATCGCCCATCGAGGCGCCCCCGCGGTCGCGGCGGCGGCATCCTCCTAGCCAGCCGGGCGATTTCGAGGTACAAGGTAGAGAGACATGGCCCGAGCGACCGACGGTAACGAGCAGCTTCTCTGCAGCTTCTGCGGCAAGAGCCAGCGGCAGGTGAAGAAGCTCATCGCCGGGCCAGGCGTCTACATCTGCGACGAGTGCATCGATCTCTGCAACGAGATCATCGACGAGGAGCTCACCTCTCCGGCGCAGCTCGACCTCGACAACCTCCCGCGCCCGAAGGAGATCTACTCGATCCTGAACGACTACGTCGTCGGGCAGGAGGAGGCCAAGCGCACGCTCTCGGTCGCCGTCTACAACCACTACAAGCGGGTGCAGATGGCGGCCGACGACGACGACGTCGAGCTGCAGAAGTCGAACATCCTCCTGCTCGGCCCGACCGGCTGCGGGAAGACGCTCCTCGCGCAGACCCTCGCGCGGATCCTCAACGTGCCCTTCGCGATCGCGGACGCGACGGCGCTGACCGAGGCCGGCTACGTCGGCGAGGACGTCGAGAACATCCTCCTGAAGCTCATCCAGGCCGCCGACTTCGACGTCAAGAAGGCCGAGACCGGGATCATCTACATCGACGAGGTCGACAAGATCGCGCGCAAGGCCGACAACCCGTCGATCACGCGCGACGTGTCCGGCGAGGGCGTCCAGCAGGCGCTGCTGAAGATCCTCGAGGGCACGCAGGCGTCGGTCCCGCCGCAGGGCGGCCGCAAGCACCCGCACCAGGAGTTCCTGACGATCGACACGACGAACATCCTGTTCGTCTGCGGCGGCGCGTTCGCGAACCTCGACAAGGTGATCGAGCGGCGGATCGGCCACAAGGGCGTCGGCTTCGGCGCGTCGATCACGTCACGGCACCAGAAGGACACCGGCGAGGTGTTCGAGCAGTGCCTGCCCGAGGACCTGATGCAGTACGGCCTGATCCCCGAGTTCATCGGCCGCCTGCCGGTCAGCTCGGCGGTCCACCAGCTGTCGCGCGACGACCTGATCACGATCCTGACCGAGCCGCGCAACGCGATCGTCAAGCAGTTCCAGCGCTTCTTCGGCTTCGACGGGATCGAGCTGGTGTTCTCCCAGGACGCGCTCAAGGCTGTCGCCGACAAGGCGCTCGAGCGCGAGACCGGCGCGCGCGGCCTGCGCTCGATCATCGAGGAGATCCTGCTCGAGGTGCAGTTCGAGCTGCCCTCGCGGCGCGACGTCAAGAAATGCGTCGTGACCAAGGAGACCGTCGAGCGCGGCGTCAAGCCGACGCTCGTCACCGAGGCGCCCGACGAGGGCGAGGGCGGCCAGCAGGCGAAATCGGCCTAGTGGGCCTTCTCGTGACGTGCCACCCGAAATCGGCGACCGCCGATCACCGCCATGCTGCGTCCTCGACCCTTGAAATCCCAGGGGGATTCCTTCGGGTCTGCGTCCTTGCCTGGCGGCGCCGGCGGCCGGTCTTTCGGGCGGAACGTCACGAGAAGACCCACTGACCAGACGCCGGTGGTCGAGCGGGCGCTAGCAGCGGCTCGCCGTCGCCCGTCCGCGCCGGGGCCGCTGCCGCGCCCAGTGCGCAACCTCGTCGTCGTCGTGCTCGCCGGCGGCGCCGCGGTGCTCGCCGTGTGCTTGGGCGCGCTCGCCGGCGAGCCGCTCGAGCGCGCCGATCACGTCGCCGTACTGGCGGCGGGGATGCTGCTCGCCGAGCTGTTCCCGCTGCAGATCCCGGGGCGCGAGGAGGAGACGAGCTTCTCGACCGCGTTCTCGTTCGCGCTGCTGTTCTCGCACGGCGTCGCGACGACCGTCGTGGTCGCGACCGCGTGTCTCGTCGTCGCGGACATCGCGCGCCGCCGCGTCCCGGTCAAGCTCGCCTACAACACGGCGCAGTACGCGATCTCGTGGGCCGCTGCGGGAGTGGTGTTCACGGCGCTGGCGGGGGCGCCCGACCCCGGCGCGGACGAGCCCCTGGGCGATCTCTGGGCGCTCGTGCCGGCCGCGCTCGCGTTCGCCGTCGTCAACGGGGGGCTCGGCTCGCTGCCGAGCGCGCTGATCGCCAGCGGCCCGGCGTGGCCGCAGCTGCGCCACAGCTACGGCTTCAACCTGACCACGATCGCCGTGCTGCTGACGCTCGCGCCGATCGTCATCGTCATCGCGGCCGAGGAGCTGTGGCTGGTCCCGCTGCTGTTCCCGCTGCTCGGCGCGATCGAGATCGGGAGTCACCAGGCGGTCGTCAATGAGGCGCGGGCCCGCCTCGATCCGCTCACGGGCGCCGTGACGCGGCGCCGGCTGGAGCTCGCGCTCGACCGCCGGCTGGCCCAGGGGGAGCCGCCGGCGGTCGTCGTGCTCGACGTCGTCGGCTTCGCCGACGTCAACGATGCGCTCGGCCACCGCGCCGGCGACGCCGTGCTGCGCGCCGTCGCCGAGCGGCTGATGCAGGCGGCGGGTCGCGGCGAGCACGTCGCGCGCGTCGGCGGCGACGCGTTCGCCTTCGTCTGCGACGCGACCAGCGCCGAGGCGGTCGTCGCGCGCGCCGAGGCGGCGCTCGAGCCGCCGGTCGCGGTCGCCGGGCTGGCGATCGAGGTCCGCGCCGTCGCCGGCATCGCGCGCGGTCCCGCCGACGGCGCCGAGACCCTCCTGCGCCAGGCCGACGTCGCGCTGCGCGCGGCGAAGGCCGAGCGCTCACACTGGGCCGTCTACGACCCGGCGATGAGCGTCGACGCTGCCGACCGCCTGGCGATCGCGCCCGGGCTGCGCCGCGCGATATCGGCGGGCGAGCTGGTCCTGCACCACCAGCCCAAGCTCGATCTCCGCACCGGCGCGATCGCCGGCGTCGAGGCGCTCGTGCGCTGGCGCCGGCCGGGGCATGGCCTGCTGCCGCCCGACGCGTTCATCGAGCTCGCCGAGCAGACGGGCCTGATCCGGCCGCTCACGCTCTGGGTGCTGCGCGCGGCGGTTGCCGACCAGGCCGCCTGGGCGCGCGCCGGGCTGACGATCCCGGTCGCGGTGAACCTGTCGGCCCGCGCACTGCACGCGAGCGTCGTCGACGAGGTCGCGGAGCTGCAGGAGCGCGCCGCGACGACCGGCGGGCTCGAGCTCGAGGTGACCGAGTCGGCGGCGATGGAGGACCCCGCGCACGGGCTCGCCGTGCTCGAGCGGCTGGCCGGCCTCGGCGTCGTCCTGAGCGTCGACGACTTCGGCACCGGGCACTCCTCGCTCGCGTACCTGGAGCGGCTGCCGGTGACCTCGCTGAAGATCGACCGCAGCTTCGTCATCGGGCTCGAGGGCGACACCGCCAGCCACACGATCGTCAGCACGACGGTCGAGCTCGGCCACCGGCTCGGGCTGCGGGTCGTCGCCGAGGGCGTCGAGGACGGCGAGACGCTCGAGCGGCTGCGCGGCCTCGGCTGCGACGTCGCGCAGGGCTTCGGGATCGCGGCGCCGATGCCCGCCGCTGCACTGCCGAGCTGGGTCCGCCGTCAGGAGAGCGCCGCCACGAGCTTGTGATGGCGCAGCTCGTCCGGCGGCGCGCCGTGCAGGACCCACTCGCCGCTGTCGCGGCGGCTGAGCGCGCCTGACCGCGTCAGGTCGCCCATCGCGGTCGTGACCGACTGGCGGTGGGCGCCGACGAGGTCCGCGAGCCGCTGGTGGCTGAGCGGCAGCGGCACCACGACCCCGTCGGTGTGCACGCGCCCCCAGCGCTCGGCGAGATGCCAGAGCGTCAGCAGCAGCCGGTCGTCGACGCGGTTGTGATGCGCGATCGCCAGCGCGACCGCGAGGTGGTGCGCGCGCCGCGTGCCGCGGTTGAACAGCTCGACGCCGAGCTGCGGCCACGGCACGATGCGTCGCACCAGCCCGTGGTCGAGCACCGCGAGCCGCGTCGGCTCGAGCACGATCCAGCCGACCTCGGCGCGCACGTGCGAGCCCTCGTCGTCCCACTGCCACGGGCGCATGACGTCGGCGTGCCCGAGCAGCTCGACGCAGCGCCGGCCGAGCACCTCGACCGTGCGGCTCAGCAGGCCGTCGACGATCAGGAAACCGCGGTGGTGGCGGTCGTGCTCGAGTGCCGCCGCAGCGTCCCACTCGCCGGGGCTCAGGCGCTGCACGCGTGCCAGCGCCTCGCGCTTCGCGCGCTCGTAGTCCCCGGCGTCGAGCAGCTCGCCCAGGTCCGGATCCGCGTCGACGATCGAGATCGTCGGCTGCGCCGCGCTCCCCATGCGCGAAACCGTAACGGGCATGTCGGCATGCCGACGTCGGAGCGCCGACGGGTGCCCCTTGGGCGCGCGCGTCGCGGGCCTACCGTCGCCGCCGTGCCGCTACTGGAGATCAATCACCGTTCGCTGCGCGGAGCGCCCTGCCTCGCACTCGCCGGCGAGCTCGACATCGCCGAGGTGCCGCGGCTCGAGCACGCACTCGACGGCGCGATCGCGGACAGCGCCGGCGCGTTCGTCGTCGATCTGACCGAGCTCGAGTTCCTCGACTCGAGCGGCATCCGCCTGCTGCTGCGCGCGCGGGCGCTGCTGGGCCGCGAGGACCGCTCGCTCGCGCTCGTCTGCCCGCACGGGCCGGTCCGCAAGGCGATCGAGCTGACCGGGGTGTCGGACCTGTTCGCGATCTACGCCACGCCCGACGACGCGGCGGCCGCGCTCGTGCCGCTCGAGAACTGCGGCAGCACGTCGCGCTCGAGCACCTCGAAGAACTCCTCCTGACGCGGCCCGATCTGAGCCACGTAGAGCTCGTCGTAGCCGGCGTCCTCGAATTCGCGCAGCGTCGCCACGATCTTGTCCGTGTCGGGCCCGCACGGGACCGACTCCGCGATCATCTCCTCGGTCACGAGCTCGGTCGCCTGGTCGAAGTGCGCGGGCGTTGGCAGCACCTGCGCCAGCTCGCCGGCGAGCCCCTCGTTCGGCCACAGCCGGTGGACCGTCTCTACGCACTCCCGCTCATCGGGGCCCCAGCAGACCTTCGTGCCGGCCTGGGCGAGCTTGCCGTCGCCGCCGGCCGAGCGGAAGCGCGCGAGCAGGTCGGCGTCGGGCATCGTCGTGACGTAGCCGTCGCCGATCCTGCCTGCGAGGTCGACCGACTTCGGCCCGAAGCCGGAGACCAGCACGTCGGGCGGCTCCTTGGGCAGCGTATAGATGCGCGCGTTCTCGACCGTGTAGTGGCGGCCGCGGTGGCTGAACTGCCCGCCGCGCCACAGCCCGCGGATGACCTCGATCGCCTCCTCGAGCATCTCCAGCCGCACGTCGGCCTGCGGCCAGTGCTCACCGAGGATGTGCTCGTTGAGCGCCTCGCCGCTGCCGACGCCGAAGTGGAAGCGGCCGTCGAGCATCACGGCCGACGTGGCCGCCGCCTGCGCGAGCACGGCGGGGTGGACGCGCATCGTCGGGCAGGTCACCGCTGTCGTGACGTGCATCCCGGGCACCGCCTGCGCGAGCGCGCCGATGACCGACCAGACGAACGGGCTCTCGCCCTGCCGGTCGTTCCAGGGGTGGTAGTGGTCGGAGATCCAGAGGCGATCGAGCCCGGCCCGCTGGGCCAGCCGCGCCTGGTCGACGAGCTCGCGAGGACGGAACTCCTCGCACGACAGGAAGTAGCCGATGCGCATGGGCGCTCACTACCCGCTGCCGCGCCCGCCCTAGACTCCCCGGCCCGATGGCTGACCTGCAGGAACGCACGCGCTGGGAGCCGGCCGAGGCGGAGGCGCGGATCTTCGAGCGCTGGCTCGAGTCCGGCCTGTTCCACGTCGAGCCGGAGGGGACGGCGGACGAGAACTTCTCGATCGCGATCCCGCCGCCGAACGTGACCGGCGCGCTGCACATGGGGCACGCGCTCAACGGCTCGGTCCAGGACTGCCTGATCCGCTACAACCGCATGCTCGGCAGGCGCACGCGCTGGACGCTCGGCACCGACCACGCCGGGATCGCGACCCAGACGCAGGTCGAGAGGCTGCTGCGCAGCGAGGGCACGTCGCGCGAGGAGATCGGCCGCGAGGCGTTCATCGAGCGCGTCTGGCAGTGGCGCGAGCAGTACGGCGGGATCATCTTCTCCCAGTTCCAGCGCCTCGGCGCGTCGTGCGACTACACGCAGGAGCGCTTCACGCTCGACCCCGGCTACGTGCGCGCGGTCATGAAGGTCTTCGTCGACCTGCACGCCAAGGGGCTGATCTACCGCGACAACCGGATCGTCAACTGGGATCCGGGCTCGCGCTCCGCGATCTCCGACCTCGAGGTCGACGAGCGCGAGATCACCGACACGCTCTACTACGTCGACTACCCGCTGCCGTCGGGCGGCGGCTCGATCACGGTCGCGACCGTGCGGCCGGAGACGATGCTGGCCGACACCGCGATCGCCGTGCATCCCGACGACGAGCGCTACACGCGGCTGATCGGGGAGACCGCGATCCTGCCGCTCGTCGGCCGCCGGCTGCCGATCATCGCCGACGCGTACGTTCAGCCGGAGTTCGGCACCGGCGCGCTGAAGATCACGCCCGGCCACGATCCGAACGACTTCGAGATCGGCCGCGCGCACAAGCTCGACGAGCTCGTCGTGATCGGCGAGGACGGGCGGCTGAACGAGGCGGCGGGCGAGCGCTTCGCGGGCATGACGGCGCTCGAGGCGCGCGCCGCGGTCGTCGCCGGGCTGCGCGAGCTCGGCGCGATCACGCACACGGAGCAGTACAAGCACGCGGTGCCGTACTCGAACCGCTCGGGCGAGCGGATCGAGCCGCTGATCTCGCTCCAGTGGTTCATGGCGATGGACGACCTCGCGCGGCCGGCGATCGAGGCGGTCCACGACGGCTCGCTGCGCGTCCACCCCGAGCGCGAGCGCAAGCGCTACCTGGAGTGGCTCGGGAACATCCGCCCGTGGTGCATCTCGCGCCAGCTCTGGTGGGGTCACCAGATCCCGGTCTGGTACCGCGGCGACGAGACGTACGTCGGCATAGAGCCGCCCGTGGGCGACGGCTGGGAGCGCGATCCCGACGTGCTCGACACGTGGTTCTCGTCCGGGCTGTGGCCGTTCGCGACGCTCGGCTGGCCCGACGACACGCCTGAGCTGCGCGCGTTCTACCCGACCGACGTGCTCTCGACCGGGCGCGACATCCTGTTCCTCTGGGTCGCACGCATGGTGATGCTGGGCATCGAGTTCACGGGCCGGCTGCCGTTCTCGGACGTGTACAACCACTCGACGATCCTGGCCCCGGACGGGCGCCGGATGTCCAAGTCGCTCGGCACGGGGATCGACCCGCTCGACGTGATCGACAAGCACGGGGCCGACGGCACGCGCTTCGGCCTGCTTGCGATGTCGTCGACGCAGGACGTGCGCTTCTCGGAGGAGAAGGTCGCGCAGGGCCGCCAACTCGCGAACAAGCTGTTCAACGCGTCGCGGCTCGTGCTGCTGCGCGTGCCCGACGGCGTCGAGCTCGACGACGAGCCGCCGCGGCCGGCCGCGGTCGAGGACGCGTGGATCCTGTCCCGGCTGCAGCGCGCGAAGGCCGTGACCGCGCGGGCGATCGAGGAGTTCGAGTTCCACCGCGCGGCGCTCGGGCTCTACGACTTCGTCTACGGCGAGCTGTGCGACTGGTACCTGGAGATCGTCAAGCCGCGGCTGTACGCCGACGACGACGAGGACGTCGCGCGGTTCGCGCTGCGCGTGCTCGCCGAAACGCTCGCGATCGCGCACCCGGTGATCCCGTTCGTCACCGAGGAGATCTGGTCGCACGTGCCCGGGGTGGACGGCCTGCTGATGGGCGATCGCTGGCCCGCCGCCGACGAGATGCTGATCGATCCCGACGCCGAGGCGGAGGTCGCGCGCGCGATCGCCGCGGTGCAGGAGCTGCGCGGCTGGCGCGACCGGATCGGCGCGGCGCCCGCAGCGCTTCTGCCCGCGCGGCTCGAGGCGAGCGGCTACGACCGCACGGCCGGTTACGTCGCACGGCTGGCGCGCTGCGAGTGGTCGGACGACGGCGCCGCTCCGGTCGCGACGGTCGCGATCCCGGGCGGCTCGATCGCGGTGCTCGCGACCGACGCGGTCGACCTCGGCGCGGCGGCGCGCCGGCTCGAGGAGCGGCGCCGCTGGCTCGACGCGGAGATCGAGCGCGCGGAACGCAAGCTCGGCAACGAGGGCTTCGTTGCGAAGGCACCGGCGGCGGTCGTCGGCGCCGAGCGCGACAAGCTGGCGCGGCTGCGCGAGGAGCGCGACGGGCTGTGACGTGGAGCGCGGCGCAGGCCGAGGAGCACCTGCTCGGGCTCGAGCTGTTCGGCATGCGCTTCGGGCTCGACCGCATGCGCCGGCTGCTCACGGCGCTCGGCTCGCCGCAGGAGCGCTTCCGCGCGATCCATGTCGTCGGCACGAACGGGAAGAGCTCGACGGTGCGGATGACGGCCGCGCTGCTGGACGCGCACGGCGTGCGCACGGGCGCGTTCCTGTCGCCGCACCTGACCAGCTTCGCGGAGCGGATCAGGATCGGCGACGCCGACCTCGAGCCGGCGGCGTTCGGCGCCGCTGTCGAGCGGGCGGCGGCGGCCGCCGCGAAGGTCGACCGCGGGCTCGAGCCGGGCGACCGCGTCACGCAGTTCGAGGTGCTCACGGCGGCGGCGTTCGACGAGCTGGCGCGGCGCGGCGTCGAGGTCGCGGTCGTCGAGGCCGGGCTCGGCGGGCGCCACGACGCGACGGGCGTGCTGCGGGCGCCGATCGTGGTGCTCACGAACGTCGGCCTCGAGCACACGCGCTGGCTCGGCCCGACGATCGCGGACATCGCGCGCGAGAAGCTCGCGGTCGTGAGCCCCGGCGCGACGCTGATCCTGGGCGACGACAACCCCGAAGTCGCCGGCCTGGCCCGCGCGACCGGCGCGACGGTGGTCGCGGCTGATGCACATGAGCACCCATACGGTGCTCATGTGCATGACCCCGGTCCTGCAGATAAGCGTCATATAGACGCTTATCTGCATGAGGGGGCGCTTGCCGGCTACCAGCGCGACAACTTCGCGGTCGCTTGCGCCGCCGCGCGCGCTCAGCTCGGCGCGCTGGACGAGGCCGTCGTCGCGAGCGTCGCCGCGCGGATCACGGTGCCCGGCCGGCTCCAGGTCGTCGGCGAGCGGCCGCTCGCGATCCTCGACGGCGCGCACAACCCGAGCGGCGTCGAGGCGCTCGCGGCCGCGCTGCCCGAGCGCCCCTTCGTCGCCGTCGTCTCGATCCTCGACGACAAGGACGCGGCCGCGATGCTGGGCGCCCTGCGCGGGCGCTGCGACACGTTCGTCTGCACCGCCGCGCCCAACCCGCGCGCGCTTCCGCCCGCCACTCTCGCGTCGCTCGCGCAGCAGCTCGGCGCGGCTGCGGAGATCGTCCGGGAGCCGCGCGCGGCGCTCGGCCGTGCACGCGAGATCGCCGGGCCGGACGGCGCCGTCATCGCCACGGGATCGATCTACCTGATCGCCGATCTCGTCTCCCAACCGGGCTCCCGGAGGGCCTCGGCGCTGTGAACGACCGGGGTCCGAGCGTGCTCGGGATGATCGCCCTCGTCGCTGTTGTGGTGGCGTTAACGATCTTGGTCTTCTTCGCCCTCGGCTACGCTTTCGGGCGGATGTTCCTCTAAGGCGTCTGGCGCCGCGGGTACGGTTTCACCCTCATCTCATGCTCACCTTCGGCGTTTTCGGGATCGACAACGACGCGCTCAACACGGCCGTCAACGTCCTGATCCTCGTCCTGATCGTCGTGTGGGCAGCGCTCGTCTTCTGGACGTTCGCGGACGCGCGGCGGCGGATCGACGACCCGATGCTGGTCGGCTGCGCGACGCTCGCGTCGCTGTTCCCGTTCGTCGGGACGATCATCTACGCGATCGTGCGGCCGCCGGAGTACCTCGACGACGTGCGCCTGCGCGAGCTGGAGATGCAGGCCGCCGAGGCGCGCCTCGTGCAGCTCGACTACGAGCTGTGCCCGCACTGCGAATACGAGGTCAAGTCCGACTACCTGCGCTGCCCGAGCTGCATGCGCCGGCTGAAGGAGCGCTGCCACTCGTGCGGCAAGGCGGTCGATCCCGCGTGGCGGCTGTGCCCGTACTGCGAGGCCGAGACCGGGGCGGCGCCGCCGTCCACGCGCCGGCGCCGCCGCGGCAGCACGACCTCCGAGGAGCCCGTGGCCGAGCGGCCGCCGCGCTCCTCGACCTCACGCTGACAACGACGACAGACGGAGCGAGTAAGTGGACCGGACCCTGATCCTGGTGAAGCCGGACGCGTTCGCGCGCAACCTGACCGGCGAGATCATCGCCCGCTTCGAGCGCAAGGGCCTGCAGATCGCCGCGCTGCGCTACATGACGCTCGACCGCGACACGGCCGAGCAGCACTACGCCGAGCACCAGGCCAAGCCGTTCTTCGAGGAGCTCGTCTCGTTCATCACCTCCGGCCCGCTGGTCGCGGCGATCATGGAGGGTCCCGACGCGGTGAAGGCGGCGCGCCAGGTGATCGGCGCCACGCACCCCCTGGACGCCGCGCCTGGCTCGATCCGCGGCGACTTCGCGATCGAGCTCGGCCAGAACATGGTCCACGGATCCGACTCGTGGGAGTCGGCCGAGCGCGAGGCGAAGCTGTTCTTCCCACAGGGCTGATCCTCGCCTCGGCCTCGCCGCAGCGGCGGGCGATCCTGGAGCAGGCGGGAATCGCGTTCGAGGTCCGGCCGAGCCACGTCGAGGAGCTGGCCGAGGGGGAGCCGCACGCGGTCGCGCTCGAGAACGCACGCCGCAAGGCACTCGCCGTGAGCGGGCCCCTGGTCCTGGGCGCCGACACGCTGGTGACGCTCGACGGTGCGATCCTCGGCAAGCCGCGCGACGCCGCCCAGGCGGTCGAGTACGTCGCGCGCCTGGCCGGCCGCACGCACCAGGTCGTCGGGGGAATCGCGCTCGCGCGCGACCGCGAGGTCTTCGCCGCGGCGGTCGACGTCACCGACGTCACGTTCCGCGCGCTCACGGCGCAGGAGGTCGAGGACTACGTGGCGGTCGGGGAATGGGAGGGACGCGCCGGCGGCTACGCGATCCAGGGCCGCGGCGCCGTGCTCGTCCGCGGCATCACGGGCGACTACCTCAACGTGGTCGGACTGCCGCTCGCCCGATTGATCGACCTGCTGCCCCGCTAGTCTTACCGCGGTTTCGCCTGCCAGGCGATTCGATCCTTCCTCACTTGGGCTTCTTCTCGTATCTGACCGGCTTCGGCGGCCGCGACATGGCCGTCGACCTCGGCACGGCGAACACGCTCGTCTATGTGCGCGGGCGCGGGATCGTGCTGTCCGAGCCCTCCGTCGTCGCGATCGACTCGCGCAACGGCGAGGTCCACGCGGTCGGGATCGAGGCCAAGCGAATGCTCGGCCGCACGCCCGGCACGATCTCGGCGATCCGCCCGCTCAAGGACGGCGTGATCGCCGATTTCGACGTCACCGAGGAGATGCTGCGCCACTTCATCCAGAAGGTGCACCAGAACCGCTGGGCGCACCCGCGCGTCGTCGTCTGCGTGCCGTCCGGCGTGACCGGCGTGGAGAAGCGCGCGGTCGAGGAGGCGTGCCTGTCCGCCGGCGCGCGCCAGGCGTACCTGATCGAGGAGCCGATGGCCGCCGCGATCGGCGCCGGGCTCCCGGTGGGCGAGCCGACCGGGAACATGGTCGTCGACATCGGCGGCGGCACATCCGAGGTCGCCGTGATCTCGCTCGGCGGCATCGTCGTGTCGCAGTCGATCCGCGTCGGCGGCGACGAGCTCGACGAGGCGATCATCAACTACGTCAAGAAGGAGTACAAGCTCCTGATCGGCCAGCAGACCGCCGAGGAGGTCAAGCTCGAGATCGGCTCTGCGTACCCCCTCGACGAGGAGGTGCAGGCCGAGATCCGCGGCCGCGACCTCGTCTCGGGGCTGCCGAAGACCGTCGTGCTGACGTCCGAGGAGGTCCGCGCGGCGCTCGAGGAGCCGCTCGTGCAGATCATCGACGCGATCAAGGAGACGCTCGACCGCACGCCGCCCGAGCTCGCGTCGGACATCATGGACCGCGGGATCATGCTGGCGGGCGGCGGCTCGCTGCTGCAGGGCCTCGACGAGCGGCTGCGCGACGAGACCCAGATGCCCGCGCACCGCGCGGAGTCGCCGTTGACGTGCGTCGCCGTCGGCTCAGGCCGCTCGCTCGAGGAGTTCGAGGCGATCCACCGCTCGAACCGCAACCGCAGCAATCACCGCAGAGCGCGTCGCTAGGCTGTTCGCCGGCCGCCTCCGGCGCCGCGTCCAGCGGTAGCCTCCTTCGTCGCGGCCGAGAGCTGGGGAGTCCCTGGTATGTACGACAAACAGGTGCGACGTCGCCGCGCGGTCCTGCTCGCGCTCGTCGCATGCTGCTTGGTCCTGCTGACCGCCTACTTCGGCGAGTCCTCCGGCGGCCCGCTCAAGTCGATCCAGACCGGCGCGATGGAGGTCGTCGCGCCCGTGCAGGAGGGCGCGAACCGCGCGCTCAAGCCGTTCCGCGACCTGTTCGGCTGGTTCGGCGACACGATCGACGCCAAGGACGAGCGCGACAGGCTCGAGGCCGAGCGCGACGCGCTGCGCCAGCAGGTCGCGCGGCTACAGGACGCGGAGCGCGAGAACGCCGAGCTGCGCGACATGGTGGACTACGCGCGCGGCAGCGGCCTCGACGCCTACGCCCCGGTGGCCGCCCGCGTCTACAGCCGCTCGTTCTCCTCCTGGTACGAGACGATCGAGATCAACAAGGGCTCCAGCGACGGGCTCGCCAAGGACCAGCCGGTCATCAACGGCAAGGGCCTCGTCGGCAAGGTCAAGACGGTGTCCGACGGCAACGCGGTCGTGATGCTGCTGAGCGATCCGGAGTTCGGCGTCTCCGCGCGCGCCGCCCGGTCCGGCCAGTCCGGGTCGGTCCTGCCGGTCGCCGGCTCGCCCGGCGACCTCCTGTTCGACCTCGTGCCCGAGGCCAAGAAGGTCAAGACCGGCGACACGATCGTCACGGCCGGCACGATCTCCGACCGGCTGCCGTCGCCGTTCCCGCAGGGGATCCCGATCGGGTCCGTCAAGCGGATCGAAGGCGAGGGCGAGCTGGACCGCACGATCCACGTCGACCCGTTCGCCGACCTGCGCGAGCTCGACTTCGTGCAGGTGCTGACCAAGCCGACCGCCGACCTGCGCGCCACCGCCGGGACGCCGTGACCTGGAACGCGACCAGCATCGGCCGCCTGTTCGCGATCGGCCTCGTGGGCGGGATCCTGCAGCTCACCACGGTCTCGCAGGTCGCCGTCTTCGGCGTGCCGGCGGACCTGTCGCCGCTGCTCGTCGCGACCGTCGGGCTGCTGTGCGGCTCGATCGCGGGCGCGTCGTTCGGCTTCGGCATGGGGCTGTTCATGGACACTTTGCTCGCGCAGACGCTCGGCGTGACCTCGCTCGTGCTGCTCGCGGTCGGCTACGGCGCGGGACGGCTGCGCGAGCTGCGCGACCCCGCACACGGCCTCGTCCCGGTCGCCGTGGGGGCCGCCGCGACGGCGGTCGCGGCGATCGGCTTCGCGGTGCTCCAGTTCCTGCTCGGGGTCGACGCGCCGGTCTCTTTGCTGCTGATCCGCCAGATCCTGATGACGATCGTGCTCAACACGCTGCTGGCGCTGCCCGTCTATCTCGCCTGCCGCCGCGTGCTCGCCCCGTTCCTGCCCGACGACCCGCGCCGCCGCCGGCGCCGCGCCTACACGACAGGCGGCCTGAGCCCGCTCAGCCGCGCGTAGCCGCCCACTGATGCCGCCGCAGATCGAGGACCGCAGGCCGCCGATCACGCCGCAGCTCGCGGTGCGCGTCGCCGTGCTCGGCGGCTTCGCGTTCGTGCTGTTCGCGATCCTGTTCTTCCGCCTCTGGTTCCTGCAGGTGCTGACCGGCGACGACTACGTCGTCCAGGCGCGCGAGAACCGGATCCGCAAGGTCAAGATCGAGGCGCCGCGCGGCAACATCGTCGACCGCGACGGCCGCACGCTCGTCAAGACGCGCGCCGCGCCGGTCGTGCAGATCCTGCCCAACTCCGTGCCCGAGCCGGCGCTGGACGCCGCCGAGACCTACCGCAAGGCGCTCGCCGCGGCCGAGGGCCGGCGGCTAGCCGCGGCTCAGGACCTGCGCGAGCTGGAGCGCCGGCTGCGCGCTGACGGCCGCGACTCGACGCGCCGCGAGCGCGTCCAGAAGCGCCGGCTGCGCGCGCACGCGCGGCGCGCCGACAAGGTCCCGATCGGCCCGATCCCGGCGGACGCGCCGCGGCTGCGCGCGCTCTACAAGCGCCTCGGCAGGGTGCTCGAGATCTCGCCGGCCACGATCCACAAGCGCGTGATCCAGGGCATCGCCGACCAGCCGTCGGCGAACGTGACGGTCAAGACCGATGTGCCCGCGCCGGCGTTCAACTACCTGCTCGAGCACCGCGAGAAGTTCCCGGGCATCGTGGTCGAGAAGAAGTACCTGCGCCACTACCCGTACAAGACGCTCGGCGCCCAGCTGTTCGGCACGCTGCGCGAGATCTCGCCCGAGGAGGTCGGCACGAAGCGCTACCGCGGCGTCGAGCCGGGAACGCGGATCGGCAAGGACGGGATCGAGGAGAGCTATGACAAGTACCTGCGCGGCACCGACGGCTTCACGCGGGTGGTCGTCAACTCGTTCGGCAACCGCGACGACACGCGCCGCACGACGCGCACCGACCCGATCCAGGGCCGCCAGCTGCGGCTGACGCTCGACCTCGGCCTGCAGCGCACCGCGCAGAACGCGGTCGCGCGCGCGGTCGAGGCCGCGCACGCCAACGGCAACCCGGCGGACGCGGGCGCGTTCGTCGCGATGGACCCGCGCGACGGCCAGGTGCTGGCACTCGGCTCGTACCCGAGCTTCGACGCCAACCTGTTCGCGAAGCCGATCGACCAGGAGACCTACGAGGAGCTCAACAGCGAGGACAACGGCGCGCCGCTGTTCAACCGCGCGATCTCGGCCGGCTATCCGACCGGCTCGACGTTCAAGCCGATCACGGCGCTGGCGGCCGTCGACGAGGGGATCATCACGCCGAGCACGCCGCTGTCGGACCCGGGCGTCTTCCGCTACGGCGGGCGCGAGTTCAAGAACGCCCGCGACGCGGTGTACGGCACGCTCGCACTGCCGCGCGCGCTGCAGGTCTCCTCCGACGTCTTCTTCTACCAGCTCGGCGCGGCGGCCAACGAACGCGGGCCGGTGATCCAGGACTGGGCCCGCAAGCTGAGCTTCGACGAGCCGACCGGGATCGACCTGCCGGGCGAGTACGGCGGCCTGGTGCCGGACTCGCGCTGGCGCAACTCGGAGTACGAGAAGTACGTCAGGTGCGCGAAGAAGGCCAAGGTCGAGCCCGGCACGACCGAGGCGCTGTACGCCTGCGGCGGAATCGAGCGCGGCTGGAGCGGCGGCGACAACGTCAACCTCGCCGTCGGCCAGGGCGACCTGCAGGCGACGCCGCTGCAGCTCGCGACCGCCTACGCCGCGATCGCGAACGGCGGCAAGGTCGTCCGGCCGCACCTCGGCATGCAGATCGAGGACGGCGCGGGCCGCCAGCTCGAGGAGATCCGCAAGCCCGCGAAGCGCAGGGTCGACATCGATCCCGGGACGCTCGCGGCGATCCGCGGCGGCCTGCGCGCCGCCGCCGGCGAGGAGGGCGGCACCTCGGCCGACGTGTTCGCGGGCTTCCCCTACCCGGTCTACGGCAAGACCGGCACGGCCGAGCGCGCGCCGAACCCGGACCAGTCGTGGTACGCGACGTTCGTCGACGACCCGGTCAAGCCGATCGTCGTCGTCGTCACGATCGAGAAGGGCGGCTTCGGCGCCGAGACGGCCGCGCCTGCCGCGCGGCTGATCCTGTCGAAGTGGTTCGGCGTCCGCGACGACGAGTTCCACGCGGGGACGAGCGCGACGCGATGAGCACCGCGACCCCGATCAAGCCGGCCTCGGATCCGCCGCCCGCGCTCGTGCCGCGCGAGTGGCGGCTGCGCCTGGACCCGCTGCTGCTGATCGCGGCGCTCGGACTGCTTGCCTGCTCCTGCATCGCGATCAAGGGCGCAACGGAGGGCGACGTGCTCGGCGACCCGCTCTACTACTTCGAGCGCCAGGTCGTCTACGGCGTCGCCGGCGTGGTCCTGATGTACGGGCTCTCGCGGCTGGACTACTCGCGCCTGCGCGAGCTCAAGTACGTGCTCTACGGCCTGCTGATCGGCTCGATCCTGCTCGTCTTCGCGCTCGCCACGGCGACGCGTGGCTCGAAGCGCTGGATCGAGACGCCGGTGATGAACTTCCAGCCATCCGAGCTCGGGAAGCTGCTGCTGGTGCTGGCGCTCGCGGGCTTCATCGTCGACCGGCTGCGCGGCACGGGCAGCCGCGAGACGACCGCGCGCGTGATGCTGCTCGGGCTGCTCCCGGCGATGCTCGTGATGGCGCAGCCCGATCTCGGCACGTCGCTCGTCTACGTCGTCGGGACGCTCGCGCTGCTGTTCGTCGCCGGCGCGCCGTGGCGGCACTTCGCCGCGCTCGCGGCGCTCGGCGCGGTCGCGATCGCGATCGCGCTCGTCGCGCTGCCGGCCGCTGGCGTCGAGGTGCTGCAGCCATACCAGGTCGACCGGCTCACCTCGTTCCTGCACCCGTCAGACGCCGCGGGCGAGGAGGGCTACCAGCAGCAGCAGTCGAAGGTAGCGATCGGCTCGGGCGAGAAGACCGGGCGCGGCGTCGATAAGGCGACGCAGACGAGCCTCGGCTACCTGCCCGAGCACCACACCGACTTCATCTTCGCGGTCGTCGGCGAGACGTACGGGTTCGTCGGCGCCGCGCTGGTGCTATCGCTTTACGCGCTTCTGATATGGCGCGGCTTACACATCCTCACGATCGCCAAGAACCTGTACGGCGCCCTGATCGCCGGCGGCATCACGATGATGCTGCTGTTCCAGATCTTCGTGAACGTCGGGATGACCGTCGGGATCATGCCCATCACCGGGATCCCGGCTCCGCTCCTGAGCTTCGGCGGCTCGTCGATGCTCGTCACGTTCATGGCCATCGGCCTGCTCCAGTCGATCCACGCGCAGGCGCGCGAGATCGTGGTCAGCAAGGGTCGGGCCTCCGTCTTCCAATGAGGATTCGTCTTGAGAAAGCAAGTGCTGGTCACCGTCGACCGTGGGGAGACCCGCGTAGCGATGCTGGAAGCGGCCGGGGAGGTCCCGGCCGCACGTAGGTCCAGGCGCCGCAAGAAGGGCGGCCTGCCGGCGGGCTACCGCGTCGCCGAGGTCTACTTCGAGCGCCGCGGCGGCCGCTCGATCGTCGGCAACATCTACAAGGGCAAGGTCGACAACGTCCTGCCGGGCCTGGAGGCGGCGTTCGTCGACTTCGGGCTCGAGAAGAACGGCTTCCTGCACGTCGACGAGATCGTGCTGCCGGGGGTCGAGCAGGTGAAGCGCGGCCGCGGCAAGGAGTCGGGCCAGCGCATCACCGAGCTGCTCAAGCCAGGGCAGGAGATCGTCGTGCAGGTCATCAAGGACCCGCTCAAGACCAAGGGCGCGCGGCTGACGATGGAGCTCACGATCGCCGGGCGCTACATGGTCTATGCGCCGACCGGCGAGGGCATCGGCGTCTCGCGCCGGCTCGACGACGCCGAGCGCATGCGGCTCCGCGCCGAGGCCAGGGGGCTCGACCTGCAAGACGGCGGCGCGATCATCCGCACCGCCGCGCACGGCGCGACGCGCGCCGACCTCGAGCGCGAGCTCGCCTACCTGTTCAAGCTCAACGAGGTGCTGCAGAAGCGCGTCGATGAGGCGACGGCGCCGGCGCTCGTCTTCCAGGAGGCCGACCTGTCCGTGCGCGTCGTGCGCGACATCTTCTCCGCGCACTTCGAGCGCGCGATCGTCGACGATCCGAAGCAGCACCAGCGGCTGATCTCGTTCTTCACGCGGACGGCGCCCGAGCTGGTCGGCCGCGTCGAGCTGTGGGAGGACTCGACCCCGTTGTTCGAGGCCTACGGCGTCGAGCCGGTGATCGAGGGCATGCTGTCGCGCCGCGTCGACCTGCCGAGCGGCGGCTACCTGATGATCGACTACGCCGAGGCGCTGACCGTGATCGACGTCAACACCGGGTCGTACACGGGCAAGGGCAAGACCGCGCGGCTGGAGGACACGATCACGCGCACGAACCTGGAGGCGGCCGAGGCGGTCGTCAACCAGCTGCGGCTGCGCGACATCGGCGGGATCATCGTCATCGACTTCATCGACATGGCGCGGGCGCGCAACCGCGACACGGTGCTCAAGACGCTG